>Ga0247824_10002277_pt1 | contig 10715 bp, 14 predicted proteins | sample 13C_PalmiticAcid_FD_194412 | JGI IMG/M metagenome (GOLD analysis project Ga0247824, IMG submission 194412) | Soil microbial communities from agricultural site in Penn Yan, New York, United States - 13C_PalmiticAcid_Day48 | ecosystem: Environmental > Terrestrial > Soil > Agricultural land...
TACTTGAAGAATGTTCAGGATGCAAAGATGGCGATATCGGATCAAAGGATCAAAAGTATCAAAGAGTCAATGGACGCCACCAAAACACACTGTATGATTGATCTACACTCTGTAAATGTAAGCGCCCCGCCATCTAAGATTAGAGTTGGACACTCACGGAAAGGTGCAATGAGCTGAAAAATTGGGCCCAATTCTGGGCCCAATTTGACGTCAAGGGATATATTTCTATGACTCGAAGTTACAACGTGCTTGTGCTTCTTGAAACGGGCTCCCAATCTCGGATCCATGCGACCTAGGGAGCGCAACGCGGTCAAAGGGGCCAAGGAAGCGGATTCTGGGACGATCCACAAAGGCAGCCAGGTTGGAGAGCCAGGTTCTGCCGAGGGACAGACCGGTCGCTGTAGGCCATTGATTGCCCCTCCAAGGCTTCAGGTGAAGATCATTGGGAGCGGGGTGTGATCAGGGCCAGCGCGGGCGATGACAAGAGGAACATTCGGATGGTCGAACAAAACGGCAAAATTTTATCTCGCATCGCCTGTAGTCATGAAGTTATCGTGGATGCTGCACACCTTATCAGACACATGAAAAGCTTGTTCCCGCTGGTATAAAAGGGATCCGGCCCTCACCCCTTCTCGATCTCTCTTCCTCAATCCTTTTACCCTCCCCTCTCCTGCTCTCTTGACCTCCCGCCTCTCCATACCCACATCTCCCTTCCCACTCCTAATACCCATCTATAGAGTCAAATCATGTGCGGTATCTTCGGTGTCTACAACTTGCCTGGCGATGCCCACGCCTTCCGCCAACGCGCTCTCTTTCTCTCCAAGAAGTAAGTGGTCCTACATGTCCAACAAGCCTCCTCACCATCACTCTTCGCTAAACCGGGCTTACAGCGGGTTGGTACCCGATCCCTCCGATCCCTGATCAGCATGTGTCTGACAAAACATCATCAGATCAGGATACCAGCGTGGGTTGACAGGATTCCAACGGGAGAATGCATGATGGCAACACAACGACCACCTATGGCACTTGAATGCAACGGGCTGTAAACCGAGAAAAGAGGCAGACATTGCCAGATCATTGATCTAAACATTGATCTGGCTGTTGGTACACATAAGAAAAAAAAAGCCTGAACTAACCACGACTCCTTGTTTGATCTGCCGTTTCATAGGCTCAGGCACCGTGGTCCTGACTGGAGTGGATGCACCATTGCCGGCAACCACATTCTTTGTCACGAACGCTTGGCCATCGTCGGTGTTGGTGAGTCACTCGTTTTGATTTTATCTGGAAACTTTGTGGCCGGAGATTTTCAATCGATCTCCCTGCCCTCTCTCCACAAACCATATTGGTCACAAATCTAACCACGGGTACTCCTCCCTCATTGCTGTGCATCGTGTAGACTCTGGTGCTCAACCCTTGACCAACGACGATGATTCTATCATCCTCTCTGTCAACGGAGAGATCTATAATCACAAGGCTTTGCGCAAACTGTGCCCGCCTGGCACACACTTTAAGACCCAGTCAGACTGTGAGGTTATTCTCCACCTGGTAAGTGATTTGATATTTGTTCTCAGCTCGCCTTCATTGGATTTGTACCAATGAGTATGAGATCTAAATACTGATCGTTGGAACCTTCATTTTCTCCAGTACAAGGAAATGGGCGCCGATGTCGTAAAACACCTTGATGGAATGTTCTCCTGGATCCTCCTGGACACAAAGAAGAACAGGATCTTGGCTGCTCGCGATCCCATCGGCATCACCACTCTTTATCAGGGATGGAGCAGCAAACAGCCCGGCACCATCTACTTTGCTTCGGAACTCAAGGCTTTGAACGAGGAGTGCGATCGTATTGTTGCATTCCCACCTGGTCACATCTTTGACTCTGAGACTGGCGAGACGACACGGTATTTCCAACCCACCTGGTGGGATGACGAAAAGATCCCTACCCAGCCCGTGGATTACAAGTCGATTCGCGAGGCTTTGGAGAAGGCTGTCCGCAAGAGATTGATGTCCGAGGTCCCCTATGGTGTCTTGCTCAGTGGTGGTCTGGATTCGAGTTTGATCGCTTCGATCGCTGCAAGAGAGACACAAAAGATCATTTCTGGACAGGAGCCGCTCAACCGTGACGGGGATGATGTAGATGAGAGCGCTGTTGCCTCATGGCCAAGACTGCACTCGTTCTCGATCGGCTTGGTGGGTGCACCCGACCTGGCTTCCGCTCGTATTGCTGCAGAGTACTTGAACACTGTTCACCACGAGTACACATTCACCATCCAGGAAGGTTTGGACGCAATCGCAGATGTGATCTACCACTTGGAAACGTACGATGTCACCACCATCCGTGCCTCGACCCCCATGTACCTCTTGAGCAGAAAGATTAGGGCAATGGGTGTCAAGATGGTCCTCTCTGGAGAGGGAGCAGATGAGATCTTTGGTGGTTACCTCTACTTCTACTCTGCTCCCAGTGCTGGTGAGCTTCACACCGAGACCGTGAGCAGAGTCAAGAACCTTCACTACGCCGACTGTCTCCGTGCCAACAAGTCCACCATGGCTTGGGGTGTTGAGGCTCGTGTGCCTTTCTTGGACAAGGCTTTCCTTGAGGTTGCTATGAACGTCGATCCTAAGCTCAAGATGTCCAACAAGAGCGAAGGTCGCATGGAAAAGTACATCTTGCGCAAGGCCTTTGATACCTCGGACGACCCCTCGGCCAAGCCCTACCTGCCCGATTCGATTCTTTGGCGCCAGAAGGAGCAGTTCTCGGATGGTGTGGGATACAGCTGGATCGATTCACTCAAGGATACGGCACTGGTGAAGGTTTCGGACGAGGCATTCGCCAAGGCTGCCGAGCGCTGGCCCGCAGACACACCCCAGACCAAGGAAGCATACTGGTACCGCGAGATCTTTGAGCAGTGGTTCCCTCAGGAGGCATGCACAGAGTCAGTGGTCCGCTGGATCCCAAGAGGCGACTGGGGATGCCCCGCTGATCCTTCGGGCCGTGCACAGAAGGTCCACGACAGCGCCTATGAAAAGCCTCCTTCGGCTTAGAGAACTGGCACCTTTGTCAATCCTTTCATCTCACTCTCCCACTCTTTTTTTTTCTCATTTTCAACCGACGCATAATAAAAAAAAACGGGTAAAACTGCTCCATGCATACATGTGGCTTTGCCTTTGGATCCTTTGGAGGTTGTTTGAGAGACGCAAACGGAGTGGAGTGCACCTCTCTCTCTGTTCACTGATTCTCAAGGACTCGCCCAACCATGACAGGTACACGTTCGCAAGGAGGCCGTTCGCCAGCCGTACTGTCGGCGTGTAAAGTCGGTTAAGGGACATGCACCAACACTCAGTGCTACGGATTCTCACTTCTTCGACGCCTAGATTACAGGGAAGAGCAGGCGAATGAACTGGAGGCACTCCAGTCCATCTACCCAGACGAGTACGAAGAGATCTCGAACGATCCCGGCGAGTTTACGATCCGTATCGAACCCGAGGAGCAAGGCGAAGATGAACAATGTAAGGCCCGCACCCTCAATTGCTACTATCAGGAATCCGTCGCTCACATACCTATCTATCGACGATCTTTGAAAGGGCTAACAACCACTGGACGGATGATCACTCTGAACAATGATAGACATGCTCAAGCTCTATGTCAAATACTCGGAAACATACCCCGAAGCACTACCAGAGTTCTCAATCGAAATTGAGGAAGGGGAGCTAGATCAGGATGATTTTGACGCCATTTTGAAGAAAGTGACAGAGACCGTAAGTCTATCGCCTCTTTCCCCTCCCTCTCTCCTCTCTTTCCTCGCTCGGCTCTGACAAGCACCTCTTTTGGGTTCAAACGTTCCATAGGCCGAGGAGTCATTAGGAATGAGTATGGTGTTCTCCATGGTGTCGACCGCCAAGGACGCCCTCACAGAGACACTTCAAACCAACAAGATTAACCGCGAACACGAGGAGCGGGAACGTGCGCATCGTGAATTCGAGGAAGAGGAACGGAGAAAACAGGGCACCAAGGTCACACCGGAATCGTTCATGCAATGGAAAACGGCGTTTGATGCAGAGGTGGCAGAGAAGGAGAGGATCGAGAAGGGTGCCAAGAAGGAAGATCCCAAGATGCTGAGACCAACAGGTCGCCAATTGTTCGAACGCGACCACAGCTTGGCCAGATCAGACGCCACGTTCATGGAGGAGGGCGATGTGGATGTGGATATCACACAGTTTGAGCGGGAGGAGAACATTGCTCAAGAGGAGGACGATGAAGAGAACGATGTGCTTAGAAATATCCGTGGATCCGATTAAGAGCGATAGAGAACAAAAAAACAAGGTCATCTTCCCAACCATCTCTCGTGTTGTTATCTCTCCAAACAAGCAGACAGTAAGCCGGCTTCTCGCCAGCACACTTCCTGATATGGATGAATGAAGCCCGCCATTGCGCTGAGCAAATCCAGGCAGTGGTGAAGCTGCTCTTATGTGGAGATTGGTACAGTCGACTTCGCCAATGTCAAAGATTTTCTAGCTTTCTCGTGTTCACTTTACTCCTTTTTCCTTCAGGCTTCCACCACACTGCCACTGCCGCCTCTCTCTCATTCCTCATTCCAGCATTCAGTGCAAACTGGCCTGATCTCTTCACTTTCAAGGCTGCCTTCCTTCCTTCCTTTTCCAGGAAACCTTGTTGCTTTCACGAAAAAACTTTTTTTATTTTCTTGCGTCTCTTTCGTTCTCTCTCTTTCTCCCTGCTCATTGCACACCTCTCCCCTCAGTCTTTTGGTACTTCCCTTTCTTCAACACAAGGCATGGCTGCACTTTCAACAGAGGCTCAGAGTGGTCTGTCGGCTCATACGAACGTAGACGAACATGAAGGGATTCAACAATCAAGCACAGTTGCACAGGCAGCGCCTGCATTCGCGAACAACGCCTTCTCCCACTTGACTCTCTATACCGGAAACACCATGCGCACCGGAACAACGGGACAACTGACTACGAACCTCAAAAAGTCGAACCAGGAGGTAAAGAGAGTATACGGTTCTTCTAGATCCCATGCATTGGATGGGTTCTTTCAGCGAGTGCATGTGCTCGACCCTTCATGATGCGGACGAGATTCAGAAGCCGATTCGACCCATGCGTGATGGTATGAATGATTCTAAGCACCGCCATGACTTTCCTTTGTCGACTTGTGTAGCTGGTGTCGGCTTTACAGGATACTTTGCTCTATTCGTTGGACGCGGCTCGCATCAAGGGAGATACGATCACCATTACAGACGAGACTAGCGTGGGATCATTGGAGGGCGATCGCTCCTCGTACGAGATCACAGGCAAGTTGAATGGTCGTATGCACTAAGCTCTTAGGCGTTCGTTATTCTTGTTCTAACCATTGTGTGTGTCTGGTACCATGGATCTTCATTGTCTCTAGTCAAGATGTTCTACTCGCCGTCAGCGACTCCAGGTGCACCACTTTCAGTCGAACAGTTGACAGTGGCCCTTTCAGAGATCGGGACAGCATTGGGAATTCCAGAGATCAAAGTGGATCACTTTATCCTTGCACTGCCTAACCAAACATTTGACGAGAATGAACTGGAAGAGTCCGAGGTGAAGGCGTTCACACAAGAGATTCAAACTGTCGTGTTGCCGGTGTGGAGTCGTCTTTCAGAGTTGCGTCGATCTGGTAGGATTGGTCGATTGGGCGTAGCCGAGTTCACCAAGCAACAACTGGAGGCTTTGAAAGCCATTGTTGCAGGAGTAGGGGCTGAGGTCCCTGAAGTGAATCAAGTGAACTTTCAGGATTGCTGCGTACTCCCCAAGCACCTGATTCAGTACGCCAAAGAGGAAGGGATCGAGTTGCTCACCCATGGCGATGCGACCAACATCTTGCCCAAGGAGACATTGCAAGAAGTGCTGGAAACGTATCTGCCAGTGGCTGCCAAAACATTGAGGCCGAACTTTGTCCTCAAGTACTCGGCATTCATTACATCCAGGGGGCTGATCACCAAGAAAGGGTAAGCCAGATTCTCCAACGCGTTCGAGTGTTGTTGTTTTTTTGTGCAGCGCTATTTATGGGGTTCTGGATCTCTGGAGCTGACTTTCTAACACATATCTCGCTGGCTTTTTTTTACTCTCTGTTGGATGTAGCTATATTGTGGATGCTTCTGCTTTGTAGAGACTTGGCTGCTGGTCTCTTGTTTTTTATCGTTGAAAAATGTAACTTCGCCCTCCTCCTTGCGCTCCCATGACTGCTCAACCATTTCTGTTTTTGCCAACAACAACTGGGCCGTTCAACTGAGCCCTTTCTCCTCCACCCCCTCCTCTCCCTTTCCTCCACTCCCCATGCCATCCGACAATCTGCCTCGCAACAAGATCCTTGTCGTTGGCAGGCGAGGTGTTGGCAAGCTCACGCTCGTGCAGTGTACGTTCCCCAGCCCTGCTTCCTAGCGACCGGAGTGGTGGCAACCTTAAACGGCGCAACTCTTTTTTGTGTGTGTTTGTGTGTGTGTGGTGTGGGGAGGACTCACGTTGAATCCTTGTCTGACAACACCACCGTAGCAATCTTGGGCTCGAGGTTTGTGCCAACAACGTCGGCCTCCAAGTCTCGGCCGTCCTCACCACTTATCCTGCCTGCGATCCCTGTGCCCACCCTCGAAGAAACGATTGCTGAAGAACACGGGATCCCTCATGGCACCTTCACGCCACCACATACAGACAGCACCACCCCACCCTCAACTGAGAGTCCGTCCACTTCCACACAATCATCTTCCCTACCCACACTGCAGCGGCAAGCCATTTTACAGGAGGACGCGTCAGAGTCGCAAAACCAGAAGCGGACCACACTAGATCATTCAGGGGTAACAATTCCATGGACAATTGATACCAAGTATTATTCTGTTCAGGTGGATTTCTGGATTGACGAGACGGATGTTCAAGGAAGAGCCGAGCTGGAGAGGATGGTTGCCTCTGGAGAACTAGACGAAATGGGATCTGTGGTCGAAGCGGTTATCTTTTGTTTCTCCAGGAACCAGGTGGGTGAACTTGGGGCGGGAGGGTTTCCGCTTTTTCAATCGAGAATGAGATCCATCGTGGAACAATGGCCAGGGTGCTAATGCTTTCATCTGATACACTACCCCCACCCTGCCACCTAGCCTTCGACGTTCTATGATATCAAGCCGTGGCTCGCTTTTTTAGAAAGACACGAACCTTCGATCACGTTATGTGTTGCTACAGATGCACCCAGCATGCACTCTCATGAAACAGAACAGGAGGCTCTCGCGGACGAAGAGACTGTCGATGACTATGACGACTGGTGCCTCGGTAACGGGTTTGAATTTGTCGATCTTCGGGAACGACCAAGTGACCTGGCCCAGGGTACGTCATGCATGGTGTGCTCATTTTTGTTTGGACTATTTCTAGGTCTGTGTGATGCCAAGCATTAACCATGTTTAATTTACCGAAAATGGTTGCATGTCTCTTTTAACCCATTTGAGTAGAAGAGCATGTTGGACTGGACAGGATCATGGAGGCCTTGGCAGCTCATATGTGGGACGGGTTGAAGAGAAAGAGCAGCAAAAAGCGTGAGGAGCATGAGCGGAGTATGATGATGTCCTTCCAAGACGACGATGTGGATATGACCTACGATCTGTCATGGCGCAGGAATATTTTGGGTTTGGACAGTAGCAACACGAGTGGGGTGCATGAAGATACGCATGGCCAAGCAGAGGAGGAGGAGGATGAGGATGAGGAAGATGACAGCAGTGACGATGACGACGAGGATGACGACCGGGCATTCTATAGGGCATTAGCGGAGTTGAATCTCCAGAACCGACCCGCATCCCCATCAGCACTGTCTCATGGACCTGTACCTTCTCCGCTAGCAGCAGGGAGTATAAATACCAGTGCTGGCATTGGTAATAGGAGCAGATCCAATAGTAGTTCCCAGGACACGAGGAGCAGTGATCGTTCGCAGACACTAGGATTCGACGATGACTTTGAACTGAATGACCAGGATCTCAGAGCGCTGGAGGACGACGACCCCGAGTTCTGGACTGGCCAGGAAAGTTCACTTACTTTGGATCGGGCACTGGAGAAACGGTTTAGGCAATTTCTGGGGCAGTCCATGGATGATTCAATCACATCATCGTCAGAGGCGGGAGGCAAGGAATCGTCGTCGGGAGAGATAGACGACACTGATCTATCGGACAAGGACATTTCGTTTGAGCTGAACGAAAATGGCGAGTTTGAATTTGGCAGCTTTGTTGTAGCCTCCTCAGGACCTGGAGGGGAAGAATTACATGACCTTGAGATTGGAGGTAAGAATGTCTAGCTGTGGTTTACCCACTCTCCTCATCCGACACGAGCGCATCTGACGAACCCCCCCTACTTTGCAATTGTCTTGTCTATGACTCTTACAGATGACGAACTATCGACGCCGAACCAAGAGTCTATTCGATCCATGCACAAAGCCTTGTTTGGCAATATTGACGACGAGGACGGAATGGCGCAGACGGTCTCCACGCTCCAAGGATTACGAGGTATGCAGTGCAGCCCCAGACAGCGGTTCACCCTACACTTTGCCTCGTTTGATGACCAATCCCTGTGGACAATGACACAAAGCGCAGCGATGTGTGGATGATCGGGAAAACCTCAAGTGGTTCAAACTTTTTGCTTACGTTCTTTGTGTGGTGGTGGTGGTTTTTTTTTTTTTTGTGTGACGACGTAGAGCAAGGCAAGACGATGTCGGAACAGGATCGGCGCGAGTTGGCAGCGCGGGTTGCGTTATCATTTGGGATGCACCTTGGCGACTAGGCATTGGGCAATTGCGAAGCAGCACACTGGCAGAATATTTGCTGTGAATGAATGAGTCTGTGCCACACAATTGATCGCACCGTCCCTCGTCCCTTTTCATCCCAAGGGACACTCGATCTCAACACATTCCCACAATGTCCCCTCCTCCAAGTGTGAACCACAGTGGCACGGATGAATCAAAGGGTTACAGGGTGAATGGAGGAGAATCGAATCGATCGACGTGGCCATGAAGGTGTGCCAAAAAAAAGAGATGAATCGTGTGAGTGGGTGAACGAGGCAAAAAAAAAAAAAAAAAAAAAAAAAAAAATGTTGCGCGAATTAAATCCGCTTTCCGGGGGGGAAGGGAGCTCTCAAGGTCGGGGCCAAAGGTTTTCCCGCCTGAACCGCAATAACGTGCTTGTTCACATAGAGTCTAGAGGGAAGAGATAGGGAACAAGAAGTCCATGTGGCAACAAAATGCCTCGTCCCAGCCATGTGGTCCATGATCAAAGAAGATCCACAGCATTCATCTGCACACAAGACAGACCTGCATGGAATAAGCATGCCTTGATGCTGCAGGTTCATTTTGACTCACCCTGAGGTGGGGAAGGCTAGATTCATTGAAGATTTCCCCCTCCTTCCCCCCCTCACTCCTTTCAGATGAGGGAGGGAGAAAAGAGAAAGGGGAAAGAGAGGAAGCTAGTTCGGCCAATCACCATCAAGGTTCTCCCTGTCTTAGATCACATCACCCGTGAGAAGGCGTGGTGTGCGATCGACCCAACACAGGGCAATAGAAGAGAACGACCAGAAGGCCCACCCGCCCACGTTGTCAGTGGTTCGCCAGAGAGGATTTACGTTCAGCCCTTTTGACAGGAGGATAGTAGGTGTTCTGTTTGGCGAGTTTGGCGAGATTTCGTTTGTCGAGAGAAGCCCAGATTTCCCCAACGGATGGATGCAGGTGTTGCAGGTGTGCAGCGGACTCGATGGAGTGCTGAGACACTGGGTAGGTCGCACCGAGGCCAAGGATTTATGCCTACAAACATGGCCAGTCAAGGTGACCGCAGAGACCCGCAGAGGAGAAACCAGCAACATGGTGGGGGGTGCAGAGCGAGCGGTCAACAGGGCTATTCTATGCAACTTTAGATGGCACCATCGATTGTTCCATTGTTTGATGTGAATAGGCTATGGTACGGTACTTAGATAATGCACGGCAAAGTCAGGCCGATAAAGCCGTGGGGGCGAGGACCACTCTGTCTATTGGAGGGCAAAAACGGATTTTCCGTATCGCCTCTCTGAATGCCCCTCGTTGTCGACTACACCCTTTTCTTTTTTGCCTCGTCAGTTCTCATCTCCTCTTTTTCCTCTTTCTTTGTTTTTCTCCCCTCTCTTTGCCGTGTTCATCCTCTGCACACACTCTTCTCTTTTCGTTGCTGTGCACATCTCTGCTTCCTTCCTTCTCCCTCTCTCCCTCTCCCTCCTCTTTCTCGGTTTACGTTCAGTCACCGATCCAACTTTCCCAGGACACACATTGGCCTGCACACCCACACATTGCGATGAGCTGCTAGTAAACACACACACACACACTCTCTCTCTCTCCTTCTCATCGATCCTTGCAATCAGTGCACAAAGCACAACAGCCAAAACAGCCTCTTCTTGTATCACTCGCCAAGAAAAAAAAGCCGACTGCCCCCCATCCCTCGTACCCCTACCCACGAGGCAGCTCTCCAGGAATAGCGTCTTGAATTCATTACCCGGCTACCGATCCCACCCTCCGTCACACTGTTGCAAGGAGCCCATTCGCTTTTAATATCTCTCTTTCTGCAGATCCAATTTGCTTCTTCTATCTCTTCTTTTTTTGCACACATTCATACATTCATAGACACTTTGTTTCTTTCCTTCTTTCCATCTTTCACACACATTCCCTCTCTCTCTCTCTCTCTCTTTCACTC
>Ga0247824_10002278_pt1 | contig 10715 bp, 11 predicted proteins | sample 13C_PalmiticAcid_FD_194412 | JGI IMG/M metagenome (GOLD analysis project Ga0247824, IMG submission 194412) | Soil microbial communities from agricultural site in Penn Yan, New York, United States - 13C_PalmiticAcid_Day48 | ecosystem: Environmental > Terrestrial > Soil > Agricultural land...
GATCCGGCCCCCCCCAATCCCATGCCACCACCTTTTTGCTTTGTGAAATTAGTGCGCGTTTTTTATTTGTGGGTGAGAGAGAATGCAAAAGAATGATGGATCCGTTGGCGTTGCCTCCTCAAGAGGCAACCATACACCAACAAAAGCTAGGAACAATGGTGTTTACAGGTGAGGAGCAATTGTCTTGACCTCCTGCGCAACACCATCGGTTGTCCACATGTGACTCTTGACGTACTCGACAAGCTGCGTCTTGTTGCCCGCACCGACAATGCTGATGGCCTCCTGGCTGGTGGCCGATCCCTCTGCGACGGCCGACTCGACGACAGCAGCAGCGACCTCTGCAGACACTTGACGGATACGGGGCAAGGCTGGATACAACATGCCTTGGCTACGCTCCTCCTCTGTCAAGGCATTGGCGCAAGCGCGAGCAGCAGAGTAGATCAAGCCATCGCTGATGGTGGCAGGCTGAGCCAGGATACCGCCCAGTCCAAGACCAGGGAAGATGTACATGTTGTTGCCCTGTCCAGGAGAACTGATGCGGCCAGTCGTAGGGTCGGTGTACTTGGGGAAGGCGGTACCAGAGGCGAAAATAACACTGCCCTCGGTGTGGATCATAGCCTGCTCAAACGAGCACTCTGCCTGGTAGGCTGGGTTGGAAAGGGGGAAGACAATAGGGCGCTTGTTCAGCTTGGTCATCGACTTGAGGACGTTGGCATCAAAGGCGCCGGATTGAGATGAAAGACCGAAAAGGGCGGTGGGTTTGACATAGTCGATCACAGAAGTAATGTCGGGGTATTGTTTGCCATCGTTGTCATTGCGAGAAAAGTACTTCTTGTGCTCTGCCAACCTGTCACCGCGATCCTGAGTCACCAAACCCTTCGAGTCGACCAGCCAGACAGCCTTGCGTGCCTGATCCTCGGTCATACCATGTTCATGCACAAAGTACGCAGCCAATTGCTTGGCAACACCCACAGCTGCCGATCCAGCACCATAGAAGAGGATCCTGTGCTCCTTGGCGGGAATGCCTGCGAGGCTGATGGCGTTCATGAAGCCTGCCAAGATGACGGCACCTGTTCCTTGAATGTCGTCATTGAAGCAAAACTTGGTGGGCTGGTACTTTTCGAGGAGCTGGAAGGCGTGCTCGGAGGAAAAGTCCTCAAACTGAATCAAGAGCCTGGGGTAGATATCCGTGAGTGTCTGGAGAACCGCGTCGACAAAGGGGAAGAACTGGTCATCACCGACGCGCTTCTGGCGCAAGCCCAAGTAGAATTCGTCATTGAGCTTGGCCTCGTTGTTGGTACCAAGATCCAAAGTGATTGGGATCGTGCGTCTGGGATCAACACCTGCACCAGCAACGTACAGCTGAAGCTTGCCAACCGGAATACCCATGCCACCCACACCGAGATCGCCCAAGCCAAGAATACGGGATCCATCAGTGATGACTGCAATCTGTGGGGTGAGGCTGGGGTCCTGAGGGTAGGGCTTGTAGTTCTGGATGATCTCCCTCAGGTTGGGAAGATCGTTGATAGAGATGAAGAGACCATCAGGCTGACCAGGAGGAGCAAGGAAGGGGTAGATGCTCGAATAGTTTTGGCAAGCAGCGCCGACGGTAGGTGTGTAGATCAAGGGAAGGGTTTCCTACAGGCGAATAAAGTGGACAAAGACGATGGTTAATGATCCGTCAAGATGTGAACGTTATCACCATTTCTTGTCCGGATAGGGTTTTCCTGCCAGCCTGGCCACCTGTCAGTATCAGCACCTGTCAAGGGTATCCAATGAACACGAACAAAGCCTCGATCGGGGTACAGCTGTTACGCCCTCTCTCCCCCCACAGGTAGGCAATCGGCATAAAGTGTTCATCCATGTAGCCTTTGTGCCTGTTGCCCGCATTCAACAGGGTGGGCCGGGGTAATGATAGAACGACAGTGGAGTCAATGGAGTAATTGACCCATGTTTCCGGAACAGGTGGAGTGCTTTGCGCGGGGAATCCTTCTCGTAACACCACGCTAATTAGGATTCTAACCAAGAAACGATCTGGCTCCATCCCCTCAGATACGCAGGATGCTCCACAAAGTTCATCCTGTACACCCACTCTCCTCTCTCTACCCGCTCACCATCCCACACACTCTTCGGAAAGAATGTATATGAGCCATCGTGTGCCACTCCTTATTGTCCCCGACGATCAGTGACCCGAATGCATTACGTCGCTATCGTTACCTCAAGTTGATCGGTGACCAGTCCGTAAAAGAGACGGACGTTGGTATTCCTGAGCCAAGCCAAGAAGATGTACTTTTCAATATCCGAAGCCTTGCTCCGGAGCTGGGCAAGGGCACGCTTCTTTTGAGTATCGAACGACTCGACATTGACAGGACTCAATCCTGAGAGGTGAAGGGCGGCACGAAGATCAGCAGGGGTCGCGGTGCCTATGAGGGAGACGAAGAAGAGGACAGCCAATGGTGAGCGATAGGAACAAGGAACAGGAACTCACCGCCTTCATTCTCAACACGATGGGATGACATCTCTCGGTCGGCATGAGTCTTTTTTTCACCTTCCCTCCCTTGGCGGCCACACACACACACACACACATGCACACTTTCGATCCAATTGAATCGGATCTTATTGAAGAGATGCACGGTGACTTTGGTGACTGACAAAAAAGTTGCCACGGACACCTTTTTCCTTTTTTTTTTCTGCCCGAGCCAAAGAGAACGACTGAAACAACAACGCACGACACCCATGGGGCCATTGTAAAAAACGATCACATTGCAGAGATGCGATATGAAGGACCAAAACTTACTCTGGTTGAGGTACGCCGACTTTGAGATCTGCTGGACTGTGTGCTGGCCAAACTTTTCGCTGACGGTCATGTTGTCTTGATGCTGTTCGTGAGGAATGAATTCTGGTACGGCGGCCGAGGCAGAAGTGAAGGTGCGATGAAGGCGAGTGCGAGTGAAGATTGGAGAGGATGAGGGAGTGGAGAGAGTGGTGCAATGTGGTGCCAATGGAGAAGCAGAAGAAGAAGAAGAAGAAGAAGACCGATGAAGATAGGGTGAGGAAGAGGAAGGAAAGAAGGAGCGAAGGGGAGAATGGATGCCCTTTTGAATGAAAACGGGCCGGGTCAAGAAAGATCGGGAAACGGAGGACGCCATGGCTCAGAGAACGAGAGAGAGTTTGATGATCGCAACCAGTTGGTTGGGGGGAGGGAGGGGGATGTGCGCAAATACGTCGGAGGAAACGGGCTATTCTGGTGGTATCGACGAGGGTGGAGGAAGGAGGGAATGATGCAAAAGATGGAGCAGAAAGATGATGTGATATGGGGCAATAGAAACACCCTCAGCTTTGGACTCGATTGATCCACGATGAGATTGTTCGCCTGTTCACGGAGAAGGTCAGAGCCATTGTCAGTCTCCTGTTCATTTACAGATCTTCATTCAATTGCACACTTCCTCGCTGGACTCATATCACTCATCCCACCATCAAACACCCTTTTCGCAACAAACAACACTGCAACCATCAACATCCGTCGCCAAGGGACCCTCTCTCTCCACTCTTAAATTAGGCATGACAAAGCATCAACCAAGCAAGTATCTTCGGGAACATCCCCAAGCCGAACGACGACTATGCGCTTCTATCATCAATTGCCCTTGCCAATTGCCTCACCCCTCCTCCCTCTCCCGTACCTAGACCAGATCGTCAGTGCAACCGTAGTAGCATGGTGCACCACACTAGTCTAAAATGGGTGTGTCGCCTAGCATGATCCTCCTTGAAGTTCACCCATCGTCATTGACCCAACCGCACTAAACAGCTTTTGGTGTAGAAAGCTTACATTAGACTAGAAGTGAATATACCTTTTTGTTTGGCACCCGGGTGAGTTGAGTTAGGGACGAGATTCCGAATGTAACAATGGTCAAAGGAGGTATGCAAACACAGAAACAAGAGTATGAGTGTCGAGGTCAATTGGGAATGAGAGTAGAGTGTGAATGTGTCTGTGTGTGTGGGGTCTTTGACCATGTGTCATTTATAGCCCATTGTTGATTGCCCACGGAGCAACAATGGACGCGTTCGTGTTACTCGCAAGTCAAAGTGGTTCGAGTTGTTACTCATCGTACTCATCGACCAAAAATAAGGACGCTCCACCCCTGCCTACATGAATAATCAAAGTTCGCCGATGACTCAAGAGAGCTTTTTTGCATTCACACCCGTCGCCCTCACTCACTCCTTGGTACATACAGCACACACGGTACCTGAAAGAAGGGCCCTTTCGCTTTTACCCCCAATGGCCACCACCTCGGGTCGTGGGAGTGATTCTTGAACAAGACTGCAGCGCAATGGTGTGTTTCTTGGGGCGAGAATGATAGAAAGATAGAAACGCGGGCGCCGTAATCCAAACCGCAATTGGCCGCAATGGACTAGGGCAGCACTTATTAAAGTACACCATCCCGGCTGACTCGATGGCGTCAACATCATCCCACCTTGACCAATATCCCTCTTCTTGGGGCACCCAGCAATGATAGACACCCAACTTTACTGAAGGAGGGTGGAATCGGTCCAGGTGGGCAGTGTGGGTTGTCTCCTGCCTTTTGAGGTGGGCAATAGGTTTACGAAGAGTAATCATGCTTGCGCTCCGGATCATTCCGATAGAGTAACCTCAACTCTGGACCAAACAATGAACACGAAGCTTCAGCTTGAACAGACCCAACATCAATGCGGGCAAAAAAAAAAAAAAACAGATGCGATGTGAAGTGGGAGCATCAACAACCCCACGTTGTCTGTGCTTTTGGGATGGGGCCAGTTCGCACATTGCACTGTTGGCTCTTTGTCTACAGTGGTCCTCATAGCGTGGAGAGGAAATCCAGTAGCAAACATGGCATGACACACCTGAGTCATTTCCTAGAAAGTGGTCGAGGTGTTTATGTCCATGTGTGGAACAAGAGGGAGCGTGCATGCATGAACTCAAATGCCTCTGTCTCAACACTTTGACCTGCTAGGTTAGGTTGACTCGACCTGGACTTTCACATGTATATAGTATCCAGCTTCACCTCCATGTTTGCTTCGGGGCCCATGTACATATTATACAATCACATCTCGTTTTTGGTAAATTGCGGGGTATCGCACTATAGGTTCCAACCTTGCAGGGTCGAGCCATGAGGCGTCGGAGTGGACCCAGAACCATAAGCTCAACATGAGATCTCCACACTCAATTCCTTCGACTCTATTCACAATTGAAGAAGACCGCCGTAACCAAAAGTGACTCAGCATTCGCGCGCACAGATCAATTGGTACCGCACCAGTGAGTTCTTGACATTCAATGCCATTCAATGCCATTCAATGTGTCATCATGGTCTTTCTCCACAACTCTTACCTCAGACCATTTTGAGTGATTCTCGGAAGATCCTCAATTTCGGACGGATACTCTTGACATCCATTGAGAAGCAGCAAAGTCAATCCGATCGACCGATGGTGCCACAATTGCAGGATCAACGTTGTGTGGATTCGTGACATCCTCTGCTCAACTCCTGCCGGATCCTCGGACCAGCGTGTGGAGGGGCACTCGAAAGCACGATCGACCAAATTGCTGTGAATCAACAAGACCCTTTCAGGTATGAAGGGATAGTTATAACCCCACACTTGCTCTCAACGTGGTGTAGCTAGGATGCTCCTTGTAAACACCCTAAACAGCTGTTCAACAATTCCGAGAAGCCCAGCATCAGACGTGGGAAAGCAAACTATGAGGGTGCAAAGCCGCGTGCTGGAAGACAGTCAGTTCCGGCTCACACTCAATATTGGTGGCAACGTCTAGTTGGTGGCAACTTTGAGTTTGGATGTGGAGAATTGTCATACCATCGCAAAGGCCTTATTGTGAACTTGGAGAGATTGCCCCATCGGTTTGCCAAGATGGACCAGCCTGTGCCTGCGCTTCGGAGGCATGAATAAATGACATCCCTGTGTTGTAAGCAGCAGGAGAGAAGGGAAGGGAGGGTTTGAAAGGCTAAGGTGCTTTTCACCCTCCCAACGGCCAATAACGGTCATGAGACTTTGTACAAAGGTTGCCCAGGCAACGAAAGCTGCCTCACCTCTGGTAGCAGAGTAGCAGTAGCACACTCTGTGTTGCGGATTCTCCATGCTCATGCACATGGCAAGGCCGTGTTGTTGCACAAAAGAACGCATGGGGTCAAAAAAGACCCCAAAAAGCATTGCTGAACATCCTCCCCTTTCCGGCCAAAAGGGGAAGGACGCCTAAAAAAAGCCCAAGGTCCCTTCCCTTCATGGGCATGCATGCGAACCTCATCGCGGTAACATTCGATTCATATCTTGCGTGTCCTGCAGATCAGATGCGATGCAACTATGTTCGAAAGGGACCTGATTCCCTCCCCTTCATGGTGGAGGAAGGAAAAAAAAGAGGTCAGGAATCATGTCTCTCCTGTATGAATGCGTCGTTGTTGGGGTGGAAGCCGACGGGAAGAAGCGTGAGTGTGTGAGAGTCAAATGTAAAAAAAAGTGTCCCGGGCTGATGGCAACACAGTGCACGGAAGATTTAAGGCGCCACTTCACCTCACGCCTCTATTCTTTCCTCCCTTCCTCATCACTGCCCAACCTCATTCCTCTTTGCCACCACTCTGCTCCTTCACCCTCACCTTCCTGGAACTCCCTGCCTTCTCGCCATACCCTCTATCCACTCCCCGGGAAAGACACCAGGAACCTTACTCCCAGTCCCCAACATGGAAAACGCCGCCCCACTCAAAGTTCTTATCGTCGGGGCTGATGTTGCCACGCTGACCCTTGCTCTGTTGCTAGAGCAATCGAACATGGACTACCTGTTGCTAGAAAGCAGCGATTCTGTCCCTGTGGTTGCTGGTGGCATCACCCTCCATCCAACCGTGCTACCACTCCTTGAACAGTTGTCTCTCAGGGACGACCTCCTCTTTTTCTCCCAACCATTGGAGCAGGCCGGTATTCAGGACTCGGACATGGACGACATTTGCTCATACGACTGGAGTGACCGACAAGCTCGGTAAGAACGGCTTCCAGGGAAAAGACCCTGCCGAAAGGAAGGTAGATAATCAACATGGCTCAGTCGTCTTACCACCTCCTCGTCCTCCTCCCCAACAAACATTTACTAGGTTTGGTACCTGGAGCCGATTCATGTCACGCCCTGAATATTGCAACATGATCCTCGAAAGGCTGCCAGAGTCCAAGATCTTGTTCAATAAGACCGTGATCTCAGTCTCCACCTTGGAGGACGAAGACGACCATGTCGATAGCCGCAACGCCTTGGAGACCGAGACCAAGGCGGAGCCAGGGCCGGGCGAAGCACGAGGCGTGACGGTCGAATGTGCGGATGGCACCGTATACCACGGCCAACTCTTGGTAGGCGATATCAATAGCGATGTGGAGCGAAAGCTGCTCTATGTCAGCGAACCCCAACGTAAAGAGACGATCAACACTGCCACGAGCAGTAGGAAAGACATGCGTGAGGTTCATTATCATGTGTCAGGAATCACTGAGGCCGTTGACCCACAGCGCATTCCGCTGCTAAAGGAGGACACAACACAGCTGCGGCTCGTGCTTGACAGCAAGAGTTCACTCTCGGTATGTTCTTTTTTCTGTTTGTATTTGGCATGCATCGTCGTACCACCAACGCACAGGGATATTTTTGTCCCCACCCCCAGCCCAAGACTCTTACCCCTCTTTTTCCCGTAGTGGTGGGTTGCAACCTTGGCCGACCATAAGATCGCATGGCAGGTTACAAAGCGTGTCGTCTACTCTGACAAACCATCCCGGACGCCAGACTTTGGACCTTTTCAACATGAGCAAGCAGCAATGGATGCAGTATTGAGCCACGTTCATCAAAACATGCTGTGCCCCCTCGGCAGTAACATGGCAAAGATTCTTGAATGGACACCTCCATCTCAGATCTCGTGCAAACGATGGGACGATAAACGCGTTCCCAGCTTTTCAAGCTCGTCACGAATCCTCCTTCTGGGAGAAGGTAAGGGCACTCTTGTGCATGACAGCTGTATTTTGGGATTTTGCAGGATCTGCATAGAACCAGCGCTGATGAGTCCCCCCCCTCTTTTCCTCCTCTTTCTCCACCTGATGTCTCTTGACTTGCATGATACCAACAATGCAGCATGCCACAAGGTACCGTAGAAAAGACTAATACGATGTCATTTATGCATGCCAGAGGTCTTGGCCTGTGCTTTCCCATTTTCCCACTCCTAACTCTTGCTATGTGTTATGTTTCCCGGTGCTCCTTTATAGATCGTGCCAGTCCTTGGACAAGCTGCAGATGAATCCATCCTTGACGCAATGGCATTGTGCGAAGCTCTGTTCGATATGCCATCTTTGAATCTACGTGACATTCAACAAGCATTTAATCGATATCGCAAGGAACGAACATCGAGGAGAGAAACTGCCATCGACGAAGCTCGAAGTCTGGACCAGATTCTGAATGCAAAGGTAAAAAAAAAAAATAAAAAAAAAAAAAAGCCTGACCATCCCAATTCCTCGTTCTCCCATCCACATTGGGAGTTCTTGCAGCATTTGACTCTCGCTCTCGGGGAATTTTTACTTGCCGTATCCCTGTCCCAAAAAATCTAATTCTTTTTTTCCTTTGTCTGGTAGGGGGCACTACGGAGATTATACCGTTCGGCAGCATTGAACTTGCCCAGATGGGTGCAGGATCGCAAGTACGATGAAAAGTACTCGTACCGCCCACAGGCAAGCTTCTTGGACCGTGTCCCAGACTATGGTCACATTCAGCCTAATGCCAGTTCATACCCGAAATGATATAGCGGGAGAGGAACACGTTCAGTAGACCAGCCATTGCAACTTGCAGTGCACTGAAGGAAGCAGAACTTTACATACACCATGCATCATCTACAAAGCACTATAGACCATAGAAGAACACCCTAGATAATAATATTAGATACCCAACAAGGCTTTGATCACACTGGCATGTGGCGGCACATGTTTACGTCAAGGACCCGATCCATCAATGGCGCTCCTCAGCCCCATGCATCGCGTCCGATCAGTGCGTCGCGACAAGGTTCGACTTTTTTTTATTTCTGCTCTTTGCACAGCCCATAGACCAAGCCCTCCTCGATAGACAAGTCGCAAAGAAAAACTAAGAGGCATCATTGCTGGCGGGCTGAGGGGTCGAGGCACGCAAGACGTCGATCAAGCTGCTCCAGTCTTGATCGCCCTTGCCTTCCTCCTTCAAAGTGGTCAAATGCTTGTAAGCCAAGTCAGCCGTGGGCAAGGTAGTATTGTGACTCTGGGCCAAACGTCTCATATGACCCACATCCTTCAATCCAAGTTCCACAGCGAAGCCTCCACTCTTGGAAGTCGATCGATCGACCATCTTTTGACTGTATCCAATCCACGAAGGGGTTGGGAAAAAAGTCTCGATGAACTTGAGGACAGCCTGAGGTTCAATGCCATCGACACGTTCTGCGAGGTTCAATCCTTCCGCCAAGAGTTCAATAGTACCCACGACGAAAAAGTTGCCAATCAACTTGAAAGAACTGGCCGCGGCCACGTTGGTGGTTTCGAGGTCAATGATCCTTTTGGACATGGCGGCAAAGTAAGGGTTCAGACGTTGAATGGCTTTTGATTCACCACTGGCGACCCACACCAATTGGGCCGCGTGCGCGGCGGGTGGACGACCAAAGACGGGGCATTGCAAGTAGGCATGACGACGATCGGGTATGATCTCGACGAGTTGCTCCAGGTTTCTGGTGGCGAGGGTCGGGTGAATGGTCGAGACTTCTACAAAAATGAGGGGGTCTTGTCGTTGGTTGGCCAAAGCAAACAGTTGGCTGTACACGTTTTCCACGGCGGCGTCATTGGACAGCGAGGTGAAAATGACGTTCGTCTTGGAGACGAGATCTTCGATCGAGGTGGCCACGTGCGCGCCCAAGGCTTCGAGTGTTTCTGTCTTGCCTGGAGAACGGTTCCAAACTGTGAGTGGAGGCGATGTGGACGACGATGGATCCTGCTGTTCCTGCTGCTGTTGTGAAGCAAGATATTTTTGCAGGTTGGTGGCCATGCCGAGTCCCATTTCGCCGAGTCCGATCCAACCGATCCGGATATCTTGTGGTGCTTGAAAGGTCATGTTGACTTGTTGTTATTCCCTTTTTTTTTGTTCAGAGCCTTGCGAGGTGGTAGAATCCGGTGGTTGTAAGCCGAAATGGTTTGATGATAGAAGCAGGGAATGGGGGTGTATGGTTGTGGTGAGGGAAAGGGGTTCACTCCCCATTTTATAGTGGCCCTCGGAGCCACAACCTTTGCTGCGCATGGAGGTGGCTTGAAGAAAGCTTAGTCAAATGCCGACCAAGGTGACAAACGAACCTGCAGCTCCACATGCGAGCCATTTCTCACCACTCACTCGTCTTCATGCTTTCTAACGGGCCAGGCCATATGTATCCCTTGACGGACGTCAAATTGGGGTCCGTCGCACTTATACCTGAGCATGACTGCAAGATGTCCGTTGCATATTTATGTGAGCATAGAGTAGTCATTGGGACAGATCACTGATCGTCACGGCATGTCTCACTGGAGGGAATAAGTCTCGCTTCCCTCCCCCAGACCACACAGTTGCAGCGACACGGTAAGGCACCTCCCCATCGCTCATTCCTCATTCACCGATCAAGCAGTGTCTGTCCTTGATCACTTGTACTAACGCCACTCCTGTCTCATTCACTCATTCACGT
>Ga0247824_10002279_pt1 | contig 10714 bp, 12 predicted proteins | sample 13C_PalmiticAcid_FD_194412 | JGI IMG/M metagenome (GOLD analysis project Ga0247824, IMG submission 194412) | Soil microbial communities from agricultural site in Penn Yan, New York, United States - 13C_PalmiticAcid_Day48 | ecosystem: Environmental > Terrestrial > Soil > Agricultural land...
CTCTCACATCAACAACTGCCGCCCGGAAACCTACAGCAAAGAAGGCAAAGGGAAAAGAGAAGGCGAAAGGAAAAGAGAAGGCAAAGGGAAAGGAGAAGACAAAGGATGAGATAGATGACGAGGACTCGGACCCTATCATGGATTTTGATGACACTGATGACAGAGACAACGGCAAGGAGGTGGAAGTATGTAAAGAACAAGACCCCGATCCTATCGTCAGCACTCTTGATCCGCCATTTCTTCCTCCTACCACTGGCGCTGGGAACTTGAGATCGCCTAGTCGTCGATTTGTCCTACCTGTGGGTGCTACTGGAAAATCGAATATCGGTCCTCGCGGTCAACACCACCAGCAACAAGGACACCTCCAAGACTCTCTCAATGGAAGGAAACTGAGACCTGCCAGCATGGTTCCACAACCTATACCACCCACATTTCTGCATGTCCATCAACAGCCATGGTCCCCTAGAAGCCGTGGAAACGGTAAAGGTGCTGGATCTCCAACTCAAAAACTTGTCAAGGCACGGCAAGGGTCGCCGCCATCTACAACTAACGGGATTGATTCACCGACAGAAAAGAAAACTCCAACAAGAAGTGTGTCTGCCATTGGAAGGTCATTAAGAAATATACTCCCACCTGCACCTTTGGGACCTCAATTGTTGCAGATCGCCAAAGACGAGCAAGATTTGGAACATGAACGGAAACGAAGACGCTTGGAGAAGAGCAAAGCAGTGGAGCAGGATATCGACGTGGCATACCTACCTCTGGGAGATGAGGCGGTCTCTGGAGGGGTGCCAATGTCACTCTTACCAGCAGCTATTACCAAGCAGGTACTGTCGACTAGACCAATGGGTGCGTGTTCATCAAACTCTCTTGTCCCAATATCAAGGACATCTTCAACGACTGCTGCATTAGTGGCAATCAAGCAAGAGCCCTTGACACAGATCATGGCCCCACAAGAGAATCCAGCACAGGATACACCAATACTGACCTCAGAATCGCTACAACCGCCAGCTGAGATCCCGCTCCCAGGCCTGATTCTAGAATACGCTTCCAAGTTGACACCTATCGATCAGATCAAATGGCCGCCGGCAAAGCCTGGCCGCTTCCACATCTTTGGATTGATCATGTCGATCGGACTTGAGGAGCAGATTGTCAGCAAAGCCGGGCAAGGCTCTACCAAACGATTGCTTTCGGTCTGTGACCAAAGCGCAACCTCGTTCAAGCTGGACTTGTGGAGGGAACGATGTCGTTGGGCAGATCTTGTTAGACCCGGAGACGTCGTGTTGATAACGGGTATGAACCATCTCAAAAGTCGTTTCATGGCAGACAACACCAAGATTATTTCTAACAAGGAGTTCTCTCTTGTTTCTGGGCGATTACTACAGATGTTCAAACGAAGGAGTACCGACAGAAAGTTACAGGAAATACAAGCACATGGTCAAGGATGTCAAGCCTCGATGGTTCTGTTTTGGCCTCTTATCGCGGCCACCCGACATTGGAGACGTTTTTAAGGGTGTTCATCGAGAAGCGCCGTGTTCTAGCGTTGGATTTACTCGACATTGGCAAGGGCATTGCAAGGGGTCCTTCCTATTATCTGTCATTAGGAGATGGCATCGATGCCTTCGGTGCAGCGATACTTGGGCAAGAACGTCAGGACCCACAACAACGGACTGGTAAAGCTGATGTCAATAATGGATCGATCCTGTTATCGCCAACGGGGCCAGCATTGAAATCTCCTGCGGATGCAAGGAGCGTTGGAGGATCAAGGGCTTTTATGCCAATGTTGCCGTCTTCATTAACAGGTGTGTCAATCAGAGCAAGCGTCGTGTATCGGATGCTAATATCACCTGAGGACGAAAGTCAAGGATGGGAAGTGGGAGCTTGCACTTCCAATGGACGCTTTGTCAAGATTCATTGGTAAGTCCAAGACACAATGAGGGCCCCTTTGCGAGAATGTTCCCAGAGTTGACCAAGACTCTCCAACCGATCTAGTCAAAATGCGAAATCATGGATCAGCAACGCGTCACCAAGGAGGATGTTTCATTTCTTTGGTCGGTTCAAAGACAATTCCGATATCCGTAGGTCCATGCTTCGTATAAAGATGCCATTGAGGATACAACACTGCTCCATAGTAACACTGGGTCTCGTCGTTGTACACTTTAGTCAAGATAGACGCCACATCAAAGGAACCATATCCATTGTCTGACGATGGATGGAACGCCACTATGAACATTGAGGCACAGCGGTTCGATAGCATCCGATCCCTCCGTCAGCACAAGTTTATGGGTAACAAGAAGGCGTATGAGTTGATGGAAGTGGCGCCCAGTAAAGCAAATCGACATATTCTTATTCACCTCCTCCCTCCCATCCATCTTTTTTCTCATATTAGGCAACGCGATTTTGGATGCGTTCATCCTGGCTGTCAGTTTCCCAGACCTCGTCTCCTCAGAAGCTGATCAAATCGAGTATGACATGCTTGGGTTTATCCAGTGCTACTGTACAGGCTGTCAATCCGCCGCGGTCTCCTCGCCGCAGAACCCATCGATCCTCTTTTGCCCGTTTTGTCACCTTGACCCTCAACGCAACCATCATCCACTTGAATGGATGTATCCAGGGTTCGAACTGTCCCTGGGTGATAAGCCTCGACTAGCTGCAAATCTATCGAGCGAAGGGTTGCAACTCCGGTGTCAGTATGAGATTGGAGATCAGGTGTTCGTGTCTGTACCAGCGAGGAAGTGGACTCGAAGCGAGGAAGGGTTCCAAAAGTCGAGGATGAGATGGAAACGATTGGTCCAGCTCATGAACAGTGGCTCTGGGCAATTAGATCGGGACGAGGAAGAAGACACGGGCCGGAAAGACTCGCTTGACGTGGATTTGCCGCAAAAGGTGCGCGTTGAGGTCAGAGTAGGCGTGAATATGATGACCAAGGCGCTAAAGGTCGATTATCTTTGAAGAAAAAGGGGCAAGGGGGAATGATCCACATCCGCGGCGAGAGTCTTGCGACATCTCTATCTACTCTCCGTTGTTTGTTTGTGTACCCTTCAGCTACACGTTCGCCCTCTTCGATTTTTGCCGCTCCTGTGCGAAGGAGAAAACGGCGCAGCACGCGAAAGACAGACCCTGATTCTTTGTCATGCCGTGTCAGCGTGCGGCGTTCCATGGGGGGTCGCATCTTTTTTTGCCCATATCTGTGCCTTTAGACCTTCGGACTTTGGGCCTCGTCCTCCTCCCTGACCCACCATTCTCTACTAGTCTACATCATGCCCATTTCAACTCTGGAAAGTTGTGGGCGATCAAAGATGCGTGATCCCCGATTGGCGTCTTGACATTCCGTCATCCCCAAGAGTCGTTGTTGTGTCTGTATCACCATGAGGTCCAACTACTGGAGACGAGTCGCCTTGTCCCCTTGACTCGGGCCTTTCTTTTCAGTTTGTGTAGCTTCTGGACACCATGGGCACGGCCTTTTCGTGAGGCAGGGTAAAAAAATTCTACTCAGCACAGCCCATCAGCCCTATTTTTGCATGTTTGCATTGTCCGCCTGTGCTACCACTGACGGCACACTGTTGTGCGTGGAAGTTGTCGCATGAGACTCCAGGCGGAAGATCCACTTATAAATACTATCACAACGTAGCGAGCGCGCGCCCAGTTGTACCACTTCAACCTTTCGCGATCACCAGCGCACACGCCCACCCTCTTGTCCATAATCTACCCAAAACGCCTTTCAGTTCCTGACCATCTCACACCCGTTTGTACGCCGGGCGTTGTGTTTGTGGTGTTGTGTAAGCGTGAACCGCTGCGCATGTATATATACTCCATCCGTTGTGTCCTTTGGATCCCTCTTGTTCCACGCGTGTTCTTCGTATCACTGGTCCCTTTCAAGTGTCCTCTTTTGCATTTGCACCTTCTTTGAAGATCACCAAACCCTGTATCCATCGCTGTACATATCACATATACGAGCCAACGAACACCTTTCGCTATCTCACTCGACCAATTGACACGCATTCCCGAGTCCAACAACTTTGAGAACGTGCACCTTCCTCCTGTTACATATCACCCTTCACTCATTGTATCTACCTCTGCTCACGACCATGTCGGAATCTGGGAACACCACCCCTTTCAATGGCGCTGTCCATCCTTCCACATGGAACCAAAGTGACTCACGCCCTTCGACCCCTACACCAGTCATCCCGCGTCGACCTCTGAGCTCCTGTTCTCAACACAGAAACTCGTTATGGGATAATAGGACCTCCATGTTATTGGAGGTCGATGTCCTCGAGGACTTGAATAACAACCTCAACAACGAAAGTGCAAGTGGTTCTCCCCCCAACGACAGTCCTCAAGGCACGAACGATCTTCGTCATCTTCCCTTCAACCGACTCAGCAGTTTTTTTGATGATGGCGTGCGCATCAATGAGCGTACAGGTTCCCCTGTCCCGATAGACTATGATGGGAAAGTGGAAATACCATCGAGTCCTCAAATCGAACAAGGCAATCCCCATACTCCGCCGCAAGATCCAAGCCAGGCCCAGGCCCACGCACGCGCTCGGCAAGAACGCATGTTGAAACGGTCCTCACAATTGCAGTTGTTGAACTACAATAACAACAACCGTTACAAGGGAGGCAAGTCAAAGTCCAGAAACAATTCTCAAGACGCCTTGGCGGTGATCGATGGGAAGCTTGCCGCCAAGAGGATGAGCAGCGGTGCTGACATCTCTGAGAATGAGAAATCCATGCTTGCCGACTTGTTCAAGAAGAAGAAGGCCCACGATCAAATGCAGCGTGACAGGTCCAATTCCGGTTCCGACGACTCTGAGGATGAATTGAACAAAGTGTACATGTATGGTGATAGTGAAAGCAGAAGATGGCTCAATCGACCAAGGTAAAGTGTGTGTGTGTGTGTGTGTGCAGATACTATGGATGTATAGCTATCGACGGTGTCCAAAGAAAACATACTGATCGCGTCACTTGGGTTGTTCTTTTTACACACAGTGGTCCTATCCCTCTAGGTCCTATGGCTGGTCTGATCTTCGCACTCATGCTCATTTACAATGGTGTCCTTGGTGCCATTGTTTACAAAGCAAGCCGTTTCCCACAAGGTATGAACCTTCAATCTTTGTATGCTTCGCCGCCGCGTGACACGGGCTGAATCATGGTTCACTCACTGTTTCGTTGTTTTGGATCTCGATAGAAACCAACATGTCGATCTACCTCCTGAGTATCGTCTTTATCTTCACTGCGATCTTGTCGCCGTTTGGGGTTGGGGCTGCTTTCGCACTCGTTCGTTCGAGCAACAATTCGAACCCTTACTCATTGGCTGGCCGCGTACCTCGTATTCTCTTCAGGACTTTTCACATTCTCTATCTCCTCACCTCGTTCATAACCTTTATTGGCATGCTTGCGTGGTTGAGATTGAACAAGGTTCAAACGGGTTCCTGGGACCGTATGTTTCTCCCTCCCACTGGTTCAGGCACAGAATCTTCATCTGGCTTGGGATTCGAGTCGATGTTGGATCAAGATCCTACGAACTCCAACTTGTGGATCCTCAACCCTGGGCTCTGGATCGTAGCCTTTCTTGTAATTTGGATCTTCCAATTGTACACTTGGGTGTGCCTCGCTGCCTTTGGAAGAAGGAACGCGAGGATACAAATGTTGAGATGGCGAAAGGTGGAGGAGCTAAAGAAGCAGTTTGAAGTCATGCAATACGGTTATTGACATTAGTGGGGCTTGGATAATAGTTGTACATGTAGTAAATGGCGCCTTTCCATTGTGCAGTAACCACATGATCACCAGACCCGGTTCGAGAGCATTACTCAGCCCAGAGCAAAAAAAAAAAAAATGAAAACAAACCACAATCTTTTTTTCTCTCTCTCTCTCACCCTTCCCACTTTATCACGCAACTGCACTAACCTCTTGCACCTTTCTCTTACAATGACAACGTCTTTGCAGCTTTCAAGGATCGAGTATCTGATACGTTTGATCGAGATACAGACTCTGGCCCAGCAAGCTGTCGACCGTTACCGCCTCTCTCCTGATGAGACTCTTTTGGCGAAGGCTAACGAGCAATTGTGCTCCTTCAGCAGTATGCAGACAGAGGCTATCCGTCTTGGCTATAGGTCAGTCCCTGCCAGCTTGGTTTCCAGTGTGCCCAGACCTCTTACGTACCAGGGCGTTGGTCCCCGTACAATGGTTGCGTATCGAGAGATTGATTGGGACACTGTGCCAAGATTGGAACACTGGACCGGAACCAGATATGATGCTGATTGTTTTTTGATTCGTATGTCGAGCTTCCGTGCAAGGCACACTTATTATGGTGAGCGAATCCTTGATGTGATAGTGGAGCGCCAGATATGGGTGCAAGGCATATTCCATCTAGGTGACAAAGTGTCTGAACCGTTGAGGAATATGGCCTTGGCATCTACCTGGTGTGAGATGGAGAACATCTTTCGAGATTGGTTCGTGATTCCCGGCTCCACTAGATCCTTGGATCTTCGAAACCTGGCCTGGGATGAGGTGTATCCTCTAGGGCATTTTTGCCTCATGTTTAAAGACATCATGAGAAGAACCGGTCTATCGTTGACAGATAGAGCCATTCGTGAAACCATGGCTGAACTGTTTATGGTCCACATCCCTCGTTCATGGCCTCAACGATCGTCGCTCTTGGAGGATGATAGAGCCCCAGAACTGGATGTGTTGATCCATCACGTTCAGGTATTGGCAATTGATCACCCTATCAAAGGGTCTGGTCTTCGTTATGACCAAATGGATTCGGTACACGTGAATGTGTCCGGTCATTTCTCTCGGTACTCTCATGAGCAGAGCGAGAATGAGAGCATGAATCAGGGACAATCCTTGTCCAAGAAACGCTCGTTTCGTAAGGTGAATCGACCTTCCAAAAGACAAAGGCGCGCAATTGCGTTGCGAAGACAGTACAGTGACTTCTCTCGATCCTCTCCCGAGCAGAGCGAGAATGAGAGCATGCATGAAGAACGATCCATGCCCAAGCAACGCTCGGGTCGTAAGCGACCTTCCAAAAGACAAAGGCACGCAATTGCGTTGCGAGAACAGTATGGTCACCTCTCCCAGTCCTCCTCTCCTGACCCGTGGTCTGAGCAGAGTGAGAGTGAGAGCGAGTACGATGAACGATCGTCACTGTCCAACAGGGAGAGACGCGCTATTGCATCGCGTGAACACCTGTGCTTTTATTGTGGCGGCTCCGATCACTATCGTCGCCATTGCCCCGAGAGGGCGATGCCAGTCTAAACGTCTAAACGACTGAGGAACAACGACGACTAGAGGACCGCCAAAAGAATGGATGGTAAGTGCAGAGTAGTGTGGTTCATGCTCATGTTCATGTTCATGTGTGAAAGGAAGCCTAACAATTGTTTTTTTTTTATTTTGTTTTCTCGCGTAATGTAGGTTGCAAACCAACCACATTCCATGGCGCCTTCCAGCATCCTGGAATCATCTATCATCATCTTGGCTATCGTAAGCCTTACGGCGTCTCAATAAAAGCACCCCCCGAGCCCATGGCTCCCATCCTCTCCCATATGATTCCACTTGACTGTGAAACACTTGTGCTCTTTGAAGACGCCTCCTCTGCGTTGAGCTTGACATCCTTGTTCTTTCACTGCATTTGTCAAGTACAATTATGAATTGCTGCTGTGCACTATTTTCTGTTTGATACAAAGATAATTCTTTATTGTCGCATACAAAGCACAGCGAAAGGTATACGTGCATGCGGGTCGTGGTGGATGAGTGGATGAATATGCACTTGTGGATGTGGATCGTAGGGTGATCATAGGAGGGGGTCGTAGGAGAGGGATCCGTCATATCATTCGGAGATCAATTCGTTGTCGGCTTGCTTTGCATCCCTTAACTGAATGAACACGCCTTCATGGCTCTGACGATATCCTCCTGTTGTTGACGATACCTGAGTAACTTGGCCTCCTTTTCTTGTTCTTGTTCCAATCGCTTCTTCTGGAGCTGTTCTTCGCGATATTCGTCAATGCTGACATCGAGCAATGGTCCACTGATCTGAATGGCACCCATCGATGAATCGCGTCCACGCCATCCCATGGAGCCGATACGAGGTAGAGTGAACGAGCCGTCACCCTTGCTATCACGTTTCTTCTTGTCTCGCAACGAGAAGCCAAACATTTTCGAGCTTTGTCGCGACGGGATATCTCTTCTCGTTTCGTCTAGCGAAAACCGTTCCTTCGGGTCGACCATCGTCATGGAACGGCGAAGCGGAGAGACAGGCGACACAGTCGAGGCTGGTGCCCGCAAGGATGCGTGCATGGAGCCGGGCAAGGCCGAGGATGGCATTCGCGACGAGGAGGGGAGAGAACCATGGTGATAGCCTTGAAAGCTGTTGTAGGAGCTAGGAGCTTGTTGTTGCTGATGCTGATACTGATGCTGCTGTTGTTGTTGATAGTATTGGCGATGGGCTTGTGGGAGGGGATATCGCAAGCCGCGCCTTGGCATCTGGGCCATTTCGTCGCTTTCTCTATCACGATAACTGCGACCTTGCGATGAATCCAATGGTTTCAAAGGGTTTCCAATAAGCGTACTATCGCTTGGGATTACTCCTTTCGATCGATGGTAATGGACGCCAATGTGAGCTGATGTAGCAGGGTGAATGTTCTCCATCTTTGTAGAACGGTAGCTACCATTGTAATAAGAGTCTGCCAACGACGAGGTGCTTTCAATCGCATCGTCAGAGTCAAGATGATGGTCTGGATCACTCGAGGATAGATCCGACTCGGAGGGTGAGTTGAAAGCGACTGGAACGCGACGAAAGTCATAGTCTTCTTCGTAGCGAACTTGTACGGCTGCTGAAAACGTCAAGGGTGGTGTCCTTTTTCTTGGTGGCTGCGACAAATAGCTGCTGGCATAGTGGATGGGCAGTGATGGCCTTGACATGAGCATCTCAAAGTTCGAGTTATCTCTCTCAGCAGGTGCGATCCTCTGTATGGGCGCCCGATAGATTGCTTTGGGGTCTCTGCCGATACTATGTGGGCGGCAGCGAGCTTGAGTAGCGAAATGGTTCGCAGAGGCTGACTCCACCGTATTGGATGTTGTGGATGAGATCAACGACGAGTCCGAGCACGTCCTGGTTGCAACATAAGATCTCTCCCGTCGCTGAGAGCTGGAAGTCGATGATGAAGGGGGTGGTGGTGGTCCTGATGGGGAAGTAGAGACGCTGTGCGAGGGTGCTCGAGAGAAGAACTTGTGCACCATAGACTTGAACTGCGCGTGCTTCCCACTAATTTCAGAGATCTGGCCATAGAGATCCAACTCATCTGCTCTGGCGTGCCAAGGCGTAAGAGTGACTCTCAAAGTAGAGTAGCGACATTGAGTAGCCTGACCCCGCTGTTGTCTATGACTGAAGGCATCTGTCGGGAATCCATATTCCACCATCTCGTCAAATTCCTTCTCAGTGCCGCCCACGTACGAACGCAATGCCTGTCTCGTTTGAGGTGCATCGTAGTATTGTGTAGGCGAGGACAAGTCTGAAACGAGGACGACGTCGTCCGCGGAGGGGTGCTGTTGAAGGGTGATTTCTTGGCTTTTCAACACTTTGATCTCATTTTCAATCTCCTCGAGCGATACTTGAAGGTCTACGATATGTATGGTTATCAACAAGTTAGTACGGTGTGCTTCCGCACCAACACAGTTGCAGTATTCCCCGAGTGCTAGCGTGCTTACCTTGAACATTAGTTGTAGATTGGTGCGGTGTTAGATTATTATACTTGGTGTAGCGCGTAAGATAGTCTGCGATGAGGTTCAACGAGTTCTCGTATAGTTGGTCCTGTGGGTCCTCATCCTCGTCCTCGTCTTCATAATACTCTTCCTTCAAGTCTAGTGCAGAGATATCCACCGTCTTGAGCTGGTGCTGCAGGGTGTCTTCAGGCAGGTGGCTCGTTTCCAAGTTCGAATTGTCAGCGCTCTTGCTGTCATCAGCACTGTTTGAGGCGAAGTGTGCATCGGATGGTATTGAGTTGTTGATATACGTCTGATTCATGCCATAGGCGTGAGAATTAACAATTTCCGCGATGGTCATGGCTCTTGGTTCCTCGTCGATTATCGGTTCAGAGTTGAGAAGTAGCAGGCCATCTATTGAAACACACCTGCTGGCTCTGTATAACAGTTTCCTGTGGGCTGAAACTGCTGCTGTTACTGCAAGTAGACCGTTGGTATGGGCGGGTAATGATGAAAGGTGTGTGTTGGCGGGGGTTTGTGAAGGCATAGTTGGTGTTGAGACATGGATTGCTGGTGTTGCTGAGGTCGAGACCGGGGTGGTTACTGCAGCTGTGGATTGTGAATGCCCCGATTCAAAGATGACCGTGGTCGTTCCTGGTACGACACCATGTCCACCGACGATGACAAAGGCCATGGATGGCTGTGGTGTTGGTAGTTCGTAACTATTCCTATTACTTTTCGAGTGGTTGACCTTGTCTGTATCGGCATTGTTGGTGATGACCAGAGTCACGCCCCGCCTCCGCCGAAGAAAGTTCTTCATGGCAGACGCTGCTCCGTTGATAGGTGACAACCGCCGAGTGTTGAGTGTTTCATGGGAAGAATCGAGCTGTACAGGTATTGCGAGGGGAAATGAAGAACAGGAGAGTGGGGCGAAATCTTTCATGGTGATAATGTGGAGGGGGTATTATTTGCGAATGCAGTGGAGATGCAAGTAGTGTACAAGAGGGTATCG
>Ga0247824_10002280_pt1 | contig 10713 bp, 8 predicted proteins | sample 13C_PalmiticAcid_FD_194412 | JGI IMG/M metagenome (GOLD analysis project Ga0247824, IMG submission 194412) | Soil microbial communities from agricultural site in Penn Yan, New York, United States - 13C_PalmiticAcid_Day48 | ecosystem: Environmental > Terrestrial > Soil > Agricultural land...
ATCGGCACCCTGTTCGACCAGTCGTCGAACAGGGTGCCGATGGGGGCGATGCTGGCGTCCTGCATGGTGGCGGAACGGTCGCCGCCGAAGGTGTCGCGCGTGCGGTTGAAGAAGACCTGGGCGCTGAAGTCGCCGCCCCACAGATCGCTGTCGGTCAAAGAGGCCGAAACCGTCTCGACGCGGTTGCCGGCGGGCTCGCCCTCGATCTGGCCGCGCTCGCTGCTGGCCGGACGGCCGATGGTGCGATCGCCAGGGATACGGACATAGTCGCCGTCGCCCTTAAGTTCGAAACGGTTGGCCAGAAGATCAAGGCGCACCGTGTCCGTCAGATCCCAACCGAAGCGGCCGAAGAAGGACAGGGCCTTGGAATCCTGCACCTCGCCCTGGGTGTTGTCCACGCCGACCCGGCGGCCGTTGGCGTCATAGAAGGCGCCGCGCTGATCATAGGCCACGCCGAAGACGCCGTCGAAATCACCGTGGCGATAGGCGGCCAGACCGCCCAGCTTGGCCCCGATCCCGTCGCCTTCCGGTCCGCCCGAGCTGGACACCTGGGCCAGCATCCGCCCCGTCAGGCCGTCCTCGGTCGGCGCGCCTACCGTCACCTGATTGACCACGCCGCCGGTGGCGCCGATGCCCTGCAGGGCGTTGGAGCCGTAGATCAGCTCGACCCGGTCCACGAAGAAGGGGTCGATCGTATAGCCGTCGCGCGACCCGTCCCGGATCGGGGTCGACTGCGGGATGCCGTTGATGGCGAACAGCGGCGAGCGACCGCGCAGGCTCTCGCCCGAGCCAGTCAGCTTCTGCCGCGTCGGTGAGAAGGACGGCGACAGGGTCGCGACAGCGTCGATCACCGAGCCGCTGATAGCCACCTGTTCCGACAGGGCCTTGCGATCGATGACATCGACCGTCATCGGCAGGGCGCTGGCCGGCAGGACCGTGCGCGCCGCCGTCACCACGACCTCCCCCACAGTGCTGACCTCGGGCTCCTGCCGCGTCGCCTGGGCGGCGGCGGTCGAGGCGAATGCGGTCCCGGCCAGCAGGGCCGAAACAGCGACAAGGCCGGACGATCGGCGCAGCGACAAGACGGGCGAGGCGAAGGGCATGAGGGGGAGGCTCCAGAAGAAGGCCCCGCGCTTAAATGCAATTGCGAGCGACTTGCAATACAATTCCGCCCGACTGGAGACGTGGAAACATCCCGTTCGTCACACTTCACTCACCAATTTGTCGTAAAATATTTACATTGAAAAAATTGAGCGCATAATTCGCTCTGAGTCCGGAGCGAATTCCGGCCAAGGGAGGATACCGCATGCGCCTGATCGCCGTCGCCGTCTCGACCCTGCTGCTCGCCGGAGCCGCGCCCGTTCTGGCCCAGAGCCCCGAGCAGAGTCCGCAGGCCCAAAGGCCGCAGCCGACGCGCGTCTCGGCCGTGCAGCCGCAACGCGTGGTGCTGATCTGCGAGAGCGACGCCGCCACTCGCACCGCCTTCACCCGCCAGTACGGCGCCGAGCCGGTCTTCCTGACCGCACGCGAAGCCGTCGAGGCCAAGACGGCCGGTCAAACCTGGACCACGCCGCGCTGCATGACCGAGCGCGAACATGGCCGCTATGTCCAGCTGACCCAGGCCTACGCCGCCCACTAACCCCGTTCCGGAACGACAAAGGGCGCGGCCATCGCTGGCCGCGCCCTTCTTCATGGTCGAATGACCGGCCTACTTGGCCAGATACTTGTCCAGCCAGCCGAACACCTCGTTGTGCCATTGCAGGCTGTTGGCCGGCTTGAGCACCCAGTGGTTCTCGTTGGGGAAGAAGACCAGACGGCTGTCGATGCCTCGACGCTGCAGGGCGGTGAAGGTCGACAGGCCCTGGGCCGTCGGGATGCGGTAGTCGAGGTCGCCCTGGACCACCAGCATCGGCGTCTTCCAGTTCTGGACGTGGTTGGCCGGGTTGAACTTCTGATAGCCCTCCGGGTTTTCCCACGGCGTGCCGCCGTATTCCCACTCGGTGAACCACAGCTCCTCGGTCGAATAGCCCATGCCGAAGGTGTCGAAGACGCCGTCATGGTTGACCAGGCACTTGAAGGCGTCAGACCAGTTGCCGGCGATCCAGTTGATCATGTAGCCGCCGTAGGAGGCGCCCAGGGCGCAGGCGTTGGCCCCGTCCAGGAACCCGTACTTCTGCTGAGCGAAGGCCCAGCCCTTCTGCAGGTCTTCCAGCGGACGATCGCCCCAGTGCTGGCTGATGGCGTCGGTGAACTCCTGGCCGTAGCCGGTCGAGCCGTGGAAATCGATCATCACCACCGCATAACCCGCGCCCGCATAGGTCTCGGGGTTCCAGCGGTAGGACCAGCTATTGCCGAACGAGCCCTGGGGGCCGCCGTGGATCAGGAAGGCGACCGGGTATTTCTGACCCTCGACATAGTCAGCCGGCTTGATGACGAAACCGTGCACCGTCTCGTCGTTCCAGCCGGGGAAGCTGAACTGCTCGAACTGACCGAAGGCCTTGCCGGCCAGCTGCGGGTTCACATTGGTCAGGCGACGCGGCATCTCGCGACCGCGCCAGGTCTTGAAATAGAGATCGCTGGGCGAGGTCAGGGTGTCGACCGCCATGACGAAGCCCGAGGGCGTCTGCTGGAAGGCGCCGACATGGCCTTCACCCGTCAGCGGCATGACCGAGCCGTTGCGCGTGTCAATGGCGAACAGGCGGGTCTGACCGACGTCACCGGCCGTGGTGTAGAGGGTCTTGCCGTCCGCCGACCATTGCAGGCCGTCGGCCGAGCGATCCCAGTTGGCCGCGATCTGGCGCGTCTGGCCCGTCGCCACGTCGCGCAGGAAGATCGAATACTTGTCCGCCTCGAAGCCCGGGCGGGCCATAGCGCGATAGGCCAGGGTCTGGCCGTCCGGCGAGAAGACCGGGCCGGTGTCCCAGGCCGGGTTGGCCTCGGTCAGGTTGGTCAGCTGGCCCGGGGCCGAAACGGCGACGCTGTAGAGGTCGAAGTCCGTGCTCCACGGCTCGCTCTTGCCCGCTTCGCGCGCCGAGAAGACCAGTGAACGGCCGTCCGGGGCGAAGACGAACTCGCTCTCGTCGCCGAACGGCTTGGAGGGGGTGTCGCCGTCAAAGCCCTTGGTGACCCAGACCGGATCGCCGCCCGCCTTGCCGTCCGCGCCGATGGTCTGGACGAAGAGGTGGTTCTGGGTGTGGTCGCTCCAGGTGTCCCAATGACGCACGAACATCCGGTCATAGACCTGACCCGTCGACTTCACCTCGGCGGCGGCCCTGGCGCGCTCGACCGAGGCGTTCAGGTCGGCGGCTTCGGGATAGACGGCCAGCGACACGGCCACCGCGTCGCCCGCGGCGTTGATGCGGTAGGCGTTGACGTCGGTCGGCAGGCTGGTGACCTGGATCGCCGTCGCGCCCATGTCGGCGGAGACCCAGACCTGGCTCGACCCCGAACGGCCCGACAGGAAGTAGAGCTTGCCGTCGGCGCCCCAGCGCGCCGTGTTGGCGCCGCCTTCGGAGATGGCCAGCTTCTGCGCCTCGCCCTCGCCCTTCAGGCTCAGGATGTAGAGGGCGCTGGAGCGGCGGTTGGCCGCCACATCGGTCTGCGTCAGCGAATAGACCACCCACTCGCCGTCCGGCGACACCTGGGGATCGCCCAGGCGGTTGGCCGAGATCATGTCCTGATAGGTGAAGGCGTTCGACGCCGCCGGCGCCGAGACTGCGGCAAGCGCGGGCGCTTCGGCCAGGGCCGGCAGGGCCGAGGCCGTCAGCAGGGCGACGGCGCTCAGGCCGGACAGAAGATGGGACAGACGGCGCATGGGCGCTCCTCAAGCGGATTTCGATCTGCCCGAAGGCCTATACCCCCATGCGCCGCCCGCAAAGTCCCGTTTTAGTCCTGCCCCTCCGCCGTCCAGCGCGCGGTCCAGTCCAGAATCTCCTGCTGCCAGTCGACCCAGGTCCGGGGCTTCAGCACCCAGTGGTTCTCGTCCGGGACGTGGACGAAGCGGCTGGGAACGCCCTCGCGCTGCAGGGCCGAGAAGGTGGCCAGCCCCTGCTCCATCGGCACGCGGAAGTCCCTGGACCCGTGCAGCACCAGCATCGGCTTCTTCCAGTCCGCGACATAGGTCTCGGGGTTGAAGGCGTCGTACAGGTCCTTGCGCGTCCAGCTGGGGCCGCCGAACTCGTGAATGAAGTTGCCGATGTCCATGGCGTTCATCAGCTGCGGCACGTCGAACACCCCGGCGTGGTTGACCAGGCAGCGCCACGGCCCGTTCCACTTGCCCGCGATGGTGTTGACCATATAGCCGCCGTAGGAGGCGCCCAGGGCGCAGGCCCGGTCGCCGTCGATCCACGGATTGGCCGCCAGGGCGGCGTCCCAGCCCTTCTGCAGGTCTTCCAGCGGGCGGTCGCCCCAGTGGTCGTTGATCGCGTCTGTGAAGGCCTGACCGTAACCCGGCGAGCCGTGGAAGTTGACCATGACCACCGCATAGCCTGCGGCCGTATAGACCTGCGGGTTCCAGCGATAGGACCAGCTCTCCGTCCAGGGCGACTTTGGCCCGCCGTGGATCAGATAGACGGCCGGATACTTGCGACCTTCGACATAGCCGGCGGGCTTGAACACCCAGCCATGCGCCGTCTCGTTGTTCCAGCCGGCGAAACTGATGGCCTCGGCTTCCGGCAGGTCCAGCCGGGCCAGAAGGTCGGCGTTGTGCTGCGTCGCCTGACGCGCCGCGCCGCCGTTCCTCGATACAAAGACCTGGGTCGGGGCGGTGAAGCTGTCGTGGGCGTAGGCCACCACGCCCGCCGCCTCGTCGAAGGCGTTGACCGCGCCGTCGCCGGACAGGGCCTTGACCGCGCCGGTGCGGGCGTCGATTTCGAACAGGCGGTTCTGGCCCTCGTCCGAGGCGGTGACGTAGAGCGCCCGGCCGTCCGATCGCCAGGTCAGGCCCGATGGTCCGCGATCCCAGTTGGTCAACTGGCGCGCATTGGCGCCGCTGGCGTCGGCGATCATGACCACGGCCTGATCCCCGCCGACGTTCTCGCGCGGCGAAGACAGCCAGGCCAGGCGACGGCCGTCGGGCGAGAAGGCCGGATTGCCGTCCGCGCCCCGGTTGCCCTCGGTCAGATTGACCGGGGCCCCGCCGTCCAGCGACACGCGGTAGAGGTCGCTGTTGTTGGTGAAGGGCTCGCCCGCGCCCTGCTTCTGGGTGCTGTAGATAAGGGTCTTGCCGTCGCGCGACAGGGTGAAGTCGCCGTCGCCCGCCGCCACGTCGGCGTCCAGACCTGGCATCAGGTCGCGCGCCTCGCCGCCCGCCAGACCGGAGCCGTTCAGCGGCTGGCTGAACAGGTGGGTGCGGCGCCCGTCGGCCCAGTGGTCGAACACCCGCAGCGGCAGGCGGTCATACCCCTGCAGCCCGCTCCTGGCGCGCTCGGCCAGTCGATCCTTGACGCATTGCAGGGTGGCGCAGTCGGTGAAGACCGAGACGGCCAGGATCAGCGAACGCCCGTCCTCGGCGATGCGGAAGCCCGAGACGTCGATCGGCAGGGTGGTCACCTGGGCCGCCGCCATACCCTCGCGGTCAGCGCGCCAGACCTGGTTCGAGCCCCCGCGCGAGGACAGGAAATAGATGGCCTGACCGTCCGGCGCCCAGCGCGCGCCCGAGGCGCCGCCCTCGGAAATCGCGAGCTTGCGCGGCGGCGTCCCGTCGACCTCGGCCAACCACAGGGCGTTGACGCCCTTATTGCCGTCCCAGTCGGTCGTGCGCACGGCGTAGAGGATGCGGCGGCCGTCCGGCGAGACGCGCGGATCGCTGACCCGCTCCATCATGGCCAGCTCCTTGACCCCCAGCCCGACGCGGGCGGCGGGGGCCTCGGCGGCCGGCGCAGCGGCGGTCTGGACCGCTTCGCTCAAGGCCAGGGCGGGCGAAGCCGCCGTCATCAAGGCGCCGAAGGCGGCGGCCAGCATCCAGCGTGATTGCATCTTCAAACCCATCCCTGAAACAGCATCGCTGGATTGATAGGCCGTCGAATCCGCAGCGCCAAGCCGCTTGCCGCCGTCGCCCGGAGCGGCGACAAGCAGGGGCATGAGTCCCGCCTCGCCCCATATCGTCGACGTCCTGATCGCCGAGCGCGCGCCGCGCCTGACGCAGTCGGCCGCCTGGCCGCTGGTCCGCCCCGCCCTCTACGGCCTGCTGGACTACGCCAAGGCGCGGCGCATGGCCGACGCCATCGGGCCGATGGGCGGGCGTCAGGCCTTGGACTATGTGTCCGACCTGCTGGAACTGACGGTTGAGACGCAGAACCTGAACCGCCTGCCCGCCACAGGCCGTTGCCTGGTGATCTGCAACCACCCGACCGGCATCGCTGACGGACTGGCCGTCCACGACGCCCTGCGCACCGTGCGCGACGATCTGATCTATTTCGCCAACGCCGACGCTCTGCGGGTCTCGCCTCGCCTGGCCGAGACCGTCGTCCCGGTCGAATGGGTCACAGCCAAGCGCACCCGCGAGAAGACCCGCGCCACGCTGCAATCGGCGAAAGACGCCTTCGAGGCCGAGCGCTGCGTGGTCATGTTCCCCGCCGGGCGACTGGCCCGCGTGGATGAGCAGGGCCGCCTGACCGATCCCGAATGGGCCACCACGGCGGCGTCTCTGGCGCGCAAGTACGAGGCCCCGGTCATCCCGATCCACGTCGCCGGGCCGACCAGCCGCCTGTTCCACCTGTTCGACCGCTTCTCCCAGGAATTGCGCGATATCACCCTCTTCCATGAACTGCTGAACAAGCAGGGCCGCGAGTTCGACCTCAGCGTCGGCTTGCCCATCGCCCCCGACCGGCTCGACGTGGACGCCGCCCGCGCCACTGAGGCGCTGAAGACCTTCGTCGAACGCACCCTGGCCGCCGACCCCGACGCGGTGTTCGCATGACGACTTTCGAACTCTCTGACGCTGACGCCACCACCCGTCTGGGTCAGGCCATCGCCCCCCTGCTCGAGCCCGGCGAAGCCGTCCTGCTCTACGGCCCGCTGGGCATGGGCAAGTCGACGCTGGCGCGCGGCCTGATCCGCGCCCTGACCTCGCCCGACGAGGACGTGCCCAGCCCGACCTTCACCCTGGTGCAGTTCTACGAGAGCGACCCGCCCGTCGCCCACTTCGACCTCTATCGCCTCAGCCGTCCCGAAGAAGCCTTCGAGGTCGGCCTGGACGAGGCGCTGGACGAGGGCTGCGCCCTGATCGAATGGCCCGAACGTCTGGGCGACGACCCCGGTCAAATGCTCGGCCCCGACCGGCTGACGGTCGAAATCTCGGAACCCGCCCCTCAAGCAGCCGCCCTCCGCGAGGGCGGCGATAGGGGCCTCTCTGGAAGAGTTGCGACCGTATCTGGCGCAGGATCGTGGGAAGCCAAATTGAAGGAACTCCATGTCTGACCGCGAAGCCCTCCGTCTCGACTTCCTGCGCTCGGCCGGCCTGGCCGGGGCCGTCCGCGCGCCCCTGCCCGGCGACGCCTCGACGGCGGCGTTATGAGCGCCTGACGACGCCCTCGGGCGCCTCCCTGATGCTGATGGATCAGGCCCCCGCCGCCGAAAGCCGCCCCTGCGATCCGTCGTGGACGCCGCAGCAGCGCCACGCCCACGGCTGGAACGCCGTCGCCCGCCTGTCGGCCGGACGCATCGAGGCCTTCGCCGCCGTCGCCGCCCATCTGAAGTCGCTGGGCCTGTCGGCGCCCGAAATCATCGCCGTCGACGCCCCCAACGGCCTGGCCGTGATCGAGGACTTCGGCGACGCCCTGTTCGCCCGCGTCATCGAGGACGGCGCCGATCCCGCCCCCCTCTATCGCGCCGCCGTCGAGGCCCTGGCCGTCCTGCACGCCGCCCCGACGCCCGATGTCCTGACCGGCCCGGCGGGCGACTGGCCCCTGCTGACCTATGACCAGACCGCGCTGCAGGGCGGGGCCGACCTGTTCGTCGACTGGCTGCCGAAACTGGTCCCGTCGCTCAGCTTCGATGACGCCGCCATCGCCGAATGGCGCGCCGTCTGGGCCCCGATCACGGCGGCGGGCGAGGCGGGCGCCGCCGTCATGGCCCACCGCGACTATCACGCCGAGAACCTGATCCGGCTGGACGGCAAGACCGGCGCCGCCTCGGTCGGCATGATCGACTTCCAGGACGCGGTGAAGGCCCATCCCTCGTGGGACCTCCACTCCCTGTTGCAGGACGCCCGCCGCGACGTGGCGCCCGAGTTGGAAGCCCTGGCGCTCGACCACTATTTCACCCTGCGCCCCGAAACCGACCGCGAAGCCTTCATGGCCGCCTACGCCGGGCTGGCGGCGCTGAACGAGGCGCGCATCCTCGGTATCTTCGCCCGCCTGATCGCCCGCGACGCCAAGCCGAAATACGCCGCCTTCATGCCCCGCATGTGGGCCCACCTGAACGCCAACCTGAAGGCGCCGGGCCTCGAAGCCGTCGTCGGCTGGATGGACCGCCACGTGCCCGAGGATCTCCGTCGATGAGCCCCCCCAAGACCGCCATGGTTCTCGCCGCCGGGCTCGGCACGCGGATGCGCCCCCTGACCAACGACCGCCCCAAGGCCCTCGTCGAAGTCGGCGGCCGCGCCCTGATCGACCACGTCCTCGACCGGCTGGCCAAGGCAGGCGTCGAGAAGGCCGTGGTCAACGTCCACTGGTTCGCCGACCGGTTGGAACACCATCTGGCCGCCCGCACCCGCCCCGCCATCACCATCTCTGACGAGCGCGCCGAACTGCTGGAGACCGGCGGCGGCCTGAAGAAGGCCCGCCCCCTGCTCGGCGACGATCCCGTCTTCGTGGCCAATATCGACAGCGTCTGGATCGACCGGGGCGACGCCCTCGCAGACCTGATCCATCTGTGGGACCCCGAACGCATGGACGCCGCCCTGCTGCTGGCCAAACGCGAAGGCTCCATCGGCTTCGAGGGCGGCGGCGACTTCTTCTTCGGCGACGACGGCCGCCTGACCTTCCGGGGCGAGGCGGCCCACGCCCCCTTCGCCTACATGGGCGTCCACATCACCCGGCCCGGCTACGCCGACCACGGCCCCGACGGCCCCTTCTCGCTCAGCCCCCTGTGGCGCGCCTCCGCCGCCGAGGGCCGCCTGTTCGGCTGCGTGCTGGACGGCGACTGGATGCACGTCGGCGACCCCGAGGCCCGCGACGAGGCCGAAGCGCGGCTGAAAGAAGAAGCCTGATGTCCACGGGGGGCCGCTTCGATCCGTTCGCCGGAACCGGCCCGCGCTGGCGCGCCGTCCCCGCCTGGCGGCCCTTCCTCGAAGACCTCGCGGCCGGCGTGCTGAACTGGCTGGGCGATCAGACGCCCGAGACCCTGACCGACGCTGTCATCCTGCTGCCCAACCGCCGCGCCGCCCGCGCCTTCTCCTCGGCGCTGGGCAAACTGGCCGGCGACCGCCCTGTCCTGCTGCCCCAGGTGCGCCCGCTCGGCGATCTGGAGGAGGACGAACCGCCCTTCGCCCCCGGCGAACTGGGTCTGGACCTGCCCCCCGCCATCCCCGCCCTGACGCGCCGTTTCGAGATGGCGCGGATGATCGCCGAGGAATTCGAGCCGGGGATGAAGCCCCTGCGCGCGCTGGAAATGGCCGACGCGCTGGGCGGCTTCCTCGATTCCTGCCAGCTGGAGGAGGTCCCGGACCTGTCGCGCATCGCCGGGCTGGCCGAGCAGGATCTGGCCGCCCACTGGCAGGACAGCGCCCGCTTCCTCGGCCTCGCGGTCGAGGCCTGGCCCAGACGGCTGGAAGCCTTGGGTCTGGTCGATCCGGCCTGGCGCCGCGCTGCCCTGCTGCGCCGTCTGGCCGAGGCCTGGGACACCCGCCCGCCGCAACAGCCGGTCATCGCCGCCGGTTCGACCGGCACCGTCCCCGCCGCCGCCGACGTTCTGGCCGCCGTAGCCCGCAGCCCCCAGGGCGTGGTCGTCCTGCCCGGCCTCGACCTTGATCTGGCCGACGGGGTCTGGGACCGTATCGACGACCAGCATCCCCAGGCGGCGCTGAAGGCCCTGCTGGAGCGCGCCCAAATCTCGCGCGATCAGGTCCGCCCCTGGTTCAAGCCCGCCGTCGAGCCCCGCATCGAGGCGCGCGGTCTGGCTCGCCAGCGCCTGATCAACGAGGCCCTGCGCCCCGCCGAGGCCACCGACGACTGGCGCGCCGAGATCGCCCGCCTGCGCGCCGACGCCGCCGAGGCCGGTCAGGCCGCCGATCCCATCAACGAGGGCCTGAAGGGCCTGTCGGCGCTGTCCGTCCGCGCCGAGGAAGAGGCCGCGACCGCCATCGCCCTGCTGATGCGCGAGACGCTGGAGCGCCCCGGCGAAACCTGCGCCCTCGTCACGCCAGATCTGGACCTGTCGCGCCGCGTCGAGGCCCGGCTGGCGCGCTGGGGCATCATCCCCGACGCCTCGACCGGGGCCCCCCTGTCGCGGATGAGCGCCGGGGTTCTGGTCGATCTCGCCGCCCGCTTCATCGAGACGCCGCTGAAGCCCCAGACCCTGCTGGGCCTGATCAAGCATCCGCTGACCCGCCTCGACCTCGACGACACATCCTTGGCCGACGCCGCATCGGCGCTGGAGGAGCACGCCCTGCGCGGCCCGCGCCCGCGCGACTGGGCCGAGGTGCAGAAACGTCTGCTCAAAGCCGCCGAACCCGGTCGCGGCGGCCAGCCCCTGCCCGAGTGGAAGGCCGCC
>Ga0247824_10002283_pt1 | contig 10706 bp, 5 predicted proteins | sample 13C_PalmiticAcid_FD_194412 | JGI IMG/M metagenome (GOLD analysis project Ga0247824, IMG submission 194412) | Soil microbial communities from agricultural site in Penn Yan, New York, United States - 13C_PalmiticAcid_Day48 | ecosystem: Environmental > Terrestrial > Soil > Agricultural land...
CTCGTAGGTGACGGGATGCTGCTGTTCGCATGCTCGACGAGCAGCGAACCGCTGCTGGCAGAACTTCGTGCGATCGAGCGCGATCGCGCAGCGGCGGAGGCGGGTGCGATCGCAGAACGCGAGCACGCGCTCCGCCAGAAACTCGTCGAGACCTACTATGCCGGTAAAGCGAGAGCGCTCGGCCGCAGCATGAAGGAACGCGACGTCTGGGTCGTGCCGACGCTCGTCTGGTCGGCAACGCTGCGTCCGCTGGATCGCAACAGCGACGGAAGCGACCTGCCCATGCAGTTCGTACCGTCTGCGCTGCGCACGCGGTGGATGGATCGCCGAAAGCAGTACATCGCGCGCCAGACTGACGCAGGCTTTGCCGCGGCGGCATCGCTGGCGGCGACCGCGGCGCGCGCCGTCCGCGATCTGCGGGATGGCGGGGCGAAGGTACTCGCGGGTACCGACGCGTTCGATGCGTTCGTTCTGCCGGGACACAGCCTGCACCAGGAGCTACAGCTCCTCGTCTCCGCGGGGTTCTCGCCGCTCGAGGCATTGCAGGCGGCCACGAAGACCGCAGCCGCGTACCGAGGCACTTCGAGCAGCGAAGGAACGATCGAACGCGGCAAGCGTGCAGATCTCGTGCTGCTCGACGCCGATCCCAGCCGCGACATCGCGAACGCGCGCCGGATCCATGGCGTGGTCGTCGGCGGGCAGTGGCATTCGCGAACCCAACTCGACCGTATGATGGACGAAGTAAAGGCCTTCGCCTCCCGGTGAGCTCCGTCAAGCCTCGACGTCGGCCCGCCGCCCGCCAGCCGACCGGCATCGAAAGTTGCATATCCGTCCGGCTGGATGCGGTTGCGAGCACTTTCGACTTGCGTACTTCTCACCATCGGCGTTACGTCCTCAGCTTACGCACAGGAGAGTCGCGCCGAGGTCATCTCCCGCCAGCGTGATGAGAAGGCGAGCGCCCTGCGGCCGTACGTGCCAACGCGACTGGAGAAAGCCCTGCTGTGGTACGAAGAGACCGACCCGCTTACCAAGATCGCGCCCCATAACGGCTTCTTCGTGGAATACGGCTACCCCTGGAAGCCCGTCGGCTCGGGCATCGCCGCTGGCGCTGGCTGGCGCCATGATCTGTTCGATCGCAACGCCCGGCTCATAGTGGAGGCCGGCGGCACACTCCGCGGCTACTGGATGGCGCGCTCGGACTTCTCGCTTCCACGATTGCTCGACAAGCGCCTGGAGATCGGAATCGAGGGGGCCTATCGGTATCACCCGCAGGAGGACTATTACGGGCTCGGGTTTGCGACCACGAAGGCAGACCGCGTGAGCTTTCGATATTCGGCACCAGAGGTCGAGGGGCGCGCCGTGCTGATGCCGGCCGAGTGGCTGCATGCCGGGACGCGATTCGGTTACCTGGGCGTTGCGATCGGCTCGGGCACTGACTCGCGGTTTCCCTCGATCGAAGAACGGTTCGACGACGCGAGTGCGCCCGGCCTGGCGGCACAGCCCGACTACGCCTACAACGATGTGTTCGTCACGGTCGACACCCGCGATCAGCCAGGAAACGCGCGCGACGGCATCTTCGTGAACGTCGACTGGCGTCGCTACCACGACCTCGATCTCGGCCGCTACAGCTTCGATCGCTTCGACGTCGATGCGCAGCACTTCCTGCCCATCTTCGACAAGAAGCGCGTCTTCGCAGCGCGCTTCAGGCTGATGACGACGACGGCAACGAACGGCAATGACGTGCCGTTCTACTTCCAGCCGACGATGGGCGGCAGCGACACGCTGCGCAGCTTCTCGGACTTCCGCTTCCGCGACCGCAATGCCGCCGTCGTCAACTTCGAATACCGCTGGGAGGCATTCTCCGGTCTCGACATGGCGCTGTTCTCCGATTTCGGTACGGTGGCTTCGCGGGTCAGCGATCTCGAGTTCGGGGAGCTGCGCGGCGCCTACGGCATCGGCCTGCGGTTCAACACCTACAAGACCGTGTTCCTGAGGCTCGACGTCGCCGGCGGCGGCAGCGACGGGATCCACACCTTCCTCAAGTTCTCGAAAGCTTTCTGAGACATGCGCCGCACGCTTCTCGTTTTGCTCGTGCCTCTGCTCATTGGAGCCGCGATCGCTGGCAGCCGCCAGAAGTTCTACCCTGACGATCCCCTGTGGGTCGATCCCGAGACGCAGGACGCCTCCACCGCGAAGCCGATCGACATCAGCGAGCGGTACGACTTCGTCGAGAACACGTTTCTCGGAGCCGGCGACAAGACACCCAGGCGCGCGGTCAACGTCAACACGGTCGACGAGGTGCCCGACTCGAGCTGGTTCACCAATCGCATCGGCCGTGAGGCATGGACGTCGGAACGGATCGCGCGCGGGCCTGACACGGGGACAGGCCCCCTTCCCGGCGCGTGGACGGTCATCGCCGCGAAGATGGAGGGCATCACCCCCGGCCTCACCGTTCGCGACAAGGCCGAGAACGTGTATTTCATCAAGTTCGATCCGCCGAGCAATCCCGAGATGGCGAGCGGCGCCGAGGTCATCGCGACAAAGTTTCTCTATGCGGCGGGATATCACACCCCCGAGAACTACACCGCGACGGTGCGCCGCGAGCAGTTGACGATCGCTCCCGACACGCAGGCGGCAGACGAGGATGGGCGCCTTCATCCGATGAGGGCACGCGATATCGACGACCTGCTGGAGCGCGCCGCCCGCAACGCGGACGGTTCGTACCGAGTGCTCGCGAGCAAGGCATTACCAGGGCGGCCGCTCGGGCCGTTCCGCTACTACGGTACCCGTCCGGACGACCCGAACGATATCTATCCTCACGAACATCGCCGCGAACTGCGCGGGCTGCTCGTCTTCGCCGCCTGGCTGAATCACGATGACTCGCGCAGCGTGAACACGCTCGATACGCTCGTGCACGACGGAAGCCGCTCGCTCGTGCGCCACCACCTCATCGACTTCGGGTCCACGCTGGGGAGCGGCAGCGTCCGCGCGCAGACGACGCGAGCGGGCAACGAGTTCATCTGGGAGGCGAGGCCGACGTTCATCACTATGATGACGCTCGGGCTGTACGTGCGCCCCTGGGTAAAGGTGGACTATCCCGAGATTCCAGCTGTCGGCCGAATTGAGTCGACCTACTTCCGTCCGGAGAACTGGAAGCCGGAGTATCCGAACCCTGCCTTCCGCAACGCACGCGCCGAGGACCGTTTCTGGGCCGCTCGCATCCTCTCGCGCTTTTCCGACGACGACGTCCGCGCCGTCGTCGCGGCGGCGAAGTACACTGACGCGCGCGCCACCGATTACCTGGTCGAGACGCTTCTTGCCCGTAAAGCAAAGGTGCTGGGCGCCTGGCTGAATGGCACGAATCCGGTGATCAACGTCTCGATGAGCCAATCCGGCGAGATGCGCTTTCAGAACGCAGCGGAGGAAGTCGGGGTGGCCAAGGCCGCCGACCGTTACGCGGTTGCGTGGTCGCGGTTCGACAACACGACCGGCGCGCTCACGCCAGTTGGAACCGCCCAGACCATCACATCACCGTCCACACCCGCACCGCCCGAGCTCTTGTCGGAGCGGTTCATCGCCGCCACGATCAGCGCCTTCAACCACGATCAACCCGCGTGGCAGGATCCAGTTGTGGTGTACTTCCGCCGCGCCGCGGACGGTAAATGGTCGCTCGTTGGGCTGGAACGCAACGCTGAACATTAGCGTCGAACCCAGTTCCGACCTCCGACTCGCAACTTCCCAAAAGGTGCTCGCCTCCCTGCCGTCATCGGCCTGTCACTTTGTGATGTGATGGGGGCCGAGCGTTATGCGAGCTTCATTTCATGGTTCGGTCATCACCCGAACAGGACCGATTGGCTGGACCGAACTGGTATGAGGAGTCGAGCGCGGCTCGACGTCTAATCCCGCGAGGACTGCTTATGCGTACCCTTCGTGTGTTTACGGCCTTGCTCATCGCCGCCGGTGTTCACCAGGCAATCGCCGCGGCACAAACGCTCGATGAAATTGTCGCGAAGAACATCGCCGCCCGCGGTGGGATGGAGCGCTGGCAGAAGGTGACGACGCTCCGGGTGACAGGGGTGATCAATGATGGCGGCACCGAGATCACCACGCTGCAGGAGAACAAGCGGCCGGCAAAAATTCGCGCCGAGTTCACCATCCAGGGGATGACCGGGATCCAGGCGTGGGACGGCAGCGCCGGCTGGCAACTGATGCCGTTCGGCGGACGCCGTGACCCTGAGCTCGTGTCCGCCGACGACATCAAGAGCCTGATCGAGGACGCCGACATCGAGGGCCCGCTCGTCAACTGGCGCGAGAAGGGGCACAAGGTGGAGTACCTCGGCGTCGAATCGGTCGATGGCACCGACGCGCACAAGGTGCGGATCACACGCCGAAATGGCGATCTCACCTACGTCTACATCGACGCCGAGCACTACCTGGAGATCCGCATCGAGAACGTACGGAAGATCCGCGGCGCGGAGAGCGAGTCCCGCACAGATATCGGGAACTACGAAACTGTCGAAGGACTGGTCATCCCGTTCCTTTTCGAGTCGGGACAGAAAGGCAGCCAGGCCACGCAGAAGCTGCGCATCACGAAGGTCGAGGTCAATGTGCCCGTAGACGACACACGGTTCGCATTTCCAAAGGGGCAAAACCGATGAAGCGCACCATCGTCACCGCCGGCATCGCCATCAGCCTCGCGGCGGCCGGCACCCACGCCCAGCAGAAGCCGGCGGTATTCGACTCGTACACGATCTCCGGGCTCGGCGCCCGGAACATCGGCTCCGCCCGGATGAGCGGGCGCATCGCGGCGATCGACGCGATCAACGAGGACGGACGCGTCACCGTGTACGTCGGCTCCGCAAGCGGCGGCGTGTGGAAGTCGACCAACGGCGGCACGACGTACAAGCCGGTGTTCGACGAGCAGCCAGTGCAGTCGATTGGCGCCGTCGCGATCGATCCCTCGAATGCGCAGAACGTGTGGGTCGGCACGGGCGAACCGTGGACGCGCAACAGCGTCTCGGTCGGGGAAGGCGTGTTCAAGTCCAGTGACGGAGGTCAGACCTGGAAGAACGTCGGGCTGCGCGACACCGAGCGCATCGCCAGGATCCTCGTCGATCCATCCAACTCGAACACCGTCTACGTCTGCGCGCCCGGACGCCTCTGGAGCGATGGAGGCGAACGCGGCGTCTACAAGACAACGGATGGCGGCGCCACGTGGAAGCAGATCCTGAAAGGATCCAACGCCTCGACGGGTTGCGGAATGATGTCGATGAGCCCGCAGTCAGCCGGCGCGCTGTTCGCCAGCCTCTGGGATTTCAGGCGGAAAGGCTGGACGTTCCGCTCGGGCGGTGAGGGCCCGGACGCGCCGAGCGGCAGCGGTCTGTTCACCAGCACCGATGGTGGCGCGACATGGCAGGAGCTCGACTCGAAGTCAGCCAAAGGGCTCCCCGCCAAGCCGTGGGGCCGCAGCGCCGTCTCGGTTGCTCCGTCGAAGCCGTCGATTGTCTACGCATTCATCGAATCGGGAAGAAGCGCACTCTTCCGGTCGGATGACAGCGGCAAGACCTGGCAGGAGCTCGACCGCAGTCAGAACATGGTGTGGCGGCCGTTCTACTTCGCCAACCTGATCATCGATCCAAAAAACCCCGATCGCCTCTTCAAACCGGATCTCACTCTCATCATGAGTCTTGATGGCGGGCGCAGCTTCAGCCCGGTCGCGAACGGCGCGCACGGCGACTTTCACGACGTCTGGATCAACCCTGCGAACACGAATCACGTGATCGCCGGCGACGATGGTGGTCTCTGGTACTCGTACGACGGCGGGGCACGATGGTGGAAGGCCGACAACCTGCCGGTGTCGCAGTTCTACCACGTGAGCGTAGACATGGCAGACCCCTACAACGTGTACGGCGGGCTGCAGGACAACAGCGCGTGGATCGGACCCTCGTCGTTCCCCGGCGGTGTGCCGAATTCCGAGTGGGATGTCGTTCCGGCGGGCGATGGCTTCTGGATGTTCGAGGATCCCGCCGACGCCAATTATGTCTACGCCGAGTCGCAGGGCGGCGAGCTCGTACGCTACAACCGGCGCACCCGCGAGATGCGCTTCATCAAGCCGCGTCCGAATGCCGGCGAGAAGCTGCGCTTCAACTGGAACACGCCCGTGCACCTCAGCTCAAACGAGAAGGGGACGATCTACATCGGCGCCCAGTTCCTCTTCCGCTCGCGTAACCACGGCCAGAGCTGGGAACGGATCTCTCCCGACCTGACGACGAACGATCCGCAGAAGCAGAAGCAGGAGGAATCCGGCGGCGTCACCGTCGACAACTCCGCCGCGGAGATGCACACGACGATCTATTCGATCAGCGAATCTCCACGCAACGCGTCGACGATCTGGGTGGGAACCGACGACGGCAACCTGCAGCTGACGCGCGACGGCGGAAAGACCTGGACGAACGTGGTGGCCAACGTTGCGGGCCTGCCGCCCGCGTCATGGGTCTCGTGGGTCGAGGCCGGGCGCTTCGAGGAGGGCGTCGCCTACGCCGCATTCGATCGTCACACGTTTGGCGACGTGGCGCCGTATGTCTATCGAACGGCCGACTACGGCCGCACGTGGACGCGGATCATCGATCCCGCAAAGGGAGTGCGCGGCTACGCGCATGTGATCCGTGAAGATCTCGTGAATCCCGGACTGCTGTTCGCAGGAACGGAGTTCGGCCTGTGGATCAGCGTCGACGGCGGCGCACGCTGGGCACAGTACAAGGGCGGCGAGTTCCCGAACGTGGCCGTTCGAGATCTCGTCGTGCATCCACGCGAGAACGACCTCGTCATCGCGACGCACGGCCGCGGCATCTGGATCGTCGACGACATCACGCCGCTGCGAACCCTTTCCACTGAGGTGCTCTCGCAGGACGCAGCACTCATCGGCGGCCGTCCATCCCCGCAGCGCATCTCCGGTTCTGCGGGCTGGCCCGAAGGGAACGCCACCTTCTTCGGAGAATCGCGTCCGAATGACGCGGTCATTACGTACTACCAGCGGAGCCGTCACCTTTTTGGCGATCTGAAGATCGAGATCCTCGACTCGCAGGGGCGTAAGCTCGAGGAGTTCGCCGGCAGCGCGCGCCGCGGTCTGAATCGGGTCACATGGTCGATGCGAGTGGCACCGCCGCGCGTCCCGCCTGCCGCGTCGATTGCCGGTGCCGCCACCGTCGGCCCACGCATCGTCCCCGGCGACTTCACCGTCCGGTTGATAAAGGGCAAGCAGGTCTACACGACCAAGCTCACCGTAGTTGCGGATCCGCGGGCCGATTACACCGTTGAGGATCGCCGCAAGAACTTCGATGCAGCGATGCGCGTTCACTCCCTGTTCGGCGAAATGACCGATCTCGTGGAACGCATCGGTGGCTTCAGAAGCGAGCTGCGCGGACGCATCTCCAAGCTTGCGGACGGAGATGCTGTGAAAAAGGGCCTCGTCCGTTTCGACAACGACGCCGATGTCATCCGGAAGAAGATCGTCGCGACACGTGAAGGCGGCGCGATCACGGGTGAAGAGCGGCTGCGCGAGCGCGCGTCAGATCTGTACGGTTCTCTCGTCTTCTACGAGGGGGCGCCGGCTGACTATCAACTCGCGTCGATCGAAGCGCTGACGAAGGAGCTGTCCGACATCCGCGCGGAATTCGATTCGTTTGTCAGCAGGTCGGTCCCCGAGATCAATCGTCTGGCGGCGCAGAAGAAGTTGCCGCCCATGACGATCAAGTCCGAGCGCTGACGGTCGTGCGGGCCATAGTCGTCGTCGCGGCAGTGTTGGTGGTGACGCATTTGTTGCAAGCCCCTGAAAGGCTGCGCAACGCGACACACGATGATGCCGCGATCGTCGGTATGTGGAGCGGCACGGCGACAGCAGGCACAGAATCCGCCGAGGTCGCAGTCGACATTCGTCGTGTGAAAGACGGGGTCCGACTGTTCGTGACGCTGCCGCGCCTGCATGCGTGGCGAATGCCGGTTGGCTATCTGAAACGGTCGGCCAATGGTGGATGGGAGATCGCTGACTGGCATGTCACCCTGAAAAGGCGCGGCGACACGCTCGTCGGAGAGCTTGGCGACCCGCGCGTCATGTTCGAACTGCTGAGAGCGGATGCCCTGCCCGAGGAAGTGCCGGCGCCGACGTATCCGGACGGCCCGGCGCCCGACTGGACGTACGACGCAGGGGCGCCGCTCTGGGCATCCGTCATCGCGCTGGATGGGATCGCGTACGCCGCTGATGCGCGCGGTACCCTCCATGCGGTTCGCTCGTCAGATGGTTCGCTCGTGTGGAAGCGCGAGCTGGGTTCTGCATTCTACGGCGCGCCGCTGATAACGACCGACGCGCTGTTCGCCTTCAACGATGCCGGGATTCTGCGAGAGGTGGATCGCAAGTCGGGAAAGGACATGTGGCAGGCGGAGCTGGGCGGTGATTCATCTCCGCGCGTTCTGCCGGCCGGTGACGTCTTCGACTTCGACTATCACGCGCCAGCCCCCATGCTGAAAGACGACATCGTCTACATCGCGTCGTCCGCCGGAGTGGTACACGCCCTGGGTGCGGCGACAGGCAAGCCGCAGTGGCGGGTCGACGTGAAGGCGCGCGTGCGCGCTACGGTTGGGGTCTCGAGCTCGCAGGTGTTCGTCGGCACGTTAGGCAACGACCTGATCGCGCTCGACCGGGCGAGTGGCGCGGAGCGATGGCGTTTCAAGGCCACAGGGCCCGTCACATCCGCGCCCGGCGTTTTCGGCGACCTCGTGCTCTTCGGCAATCGCGGTTCGTGGATCACCGCGCTGCACGCCGCCGACGGCACGCCGGCGTGGTCGCGCTACGACTGGTTCTCATGGATCGAATCAGATGGCCGGTTCGTCGACGATGTCTACTATGTCGGCAGCTCCGACTTGAGAGCGGTGAGAGCGCTGGATCCCAAGTCTGGCAAACCGCTCTGGGAGGTCGATGTTCTCGGCTGGGCCTGGGGAACGCCGGCAGTTACACGCGACACCGTGTACGTGGGCGTCGCCGCCCCGCAGAAATACGTCACCAGGCACGCGGCCGGGCTCGTCGCGCTCGATCGCAAAACGGGTGCCGTCCGCTGGCGCCGTCCGGTGCCGTTGGGTGAGTCGTTCGTCTCCGGATACACCGGATCGGTGGCGATCGAGGGCAACGTCCTGATCGCACCGAATGTGAGCGGACGGCTGGAAGGCTACAAACTCCGCTGAGCAGACTCGTCGGCTGGAGCCCAGTCAAGCAGCAGCAAGGGGCCACGAGGATCACTCTGTGCGCAGCGCCACAACAGGATTCAAGCGGCTCGCGCGCCAGGCTGGCAACGCGCTCGCGCAGAGACCGACCGCGGCGAGCGCTGCGCCAACGATAGCCAGCGCGGCAGCGGACGGTTGCACTCCGAAAACCCAGCTGGCAATCAGCCGAGAGCCGAGGACGAGCGCGATCGTTCCTGCGGCGATCCCGAGCGTGACGGGCACCATCGCCTGAACGACCACCATGCTGAGTACCTCTCGGGCCTGGGCGCCGAGGGCGAGGCGCACTCCTATCTCTCTCGTCCGCTGGCCGACGGCGTGCGAGAGCACTCCGTAGATGCCAACGCCGGCAATCCCGAGTGCCAGCACGCTGAAGGCGACGAGCACGCGCGCCGCGAGACGCCGCCGCGCAACACCGTCTGCAAGCTGCTCTTCGACCGTCGACACCGCGTAGATCGGCTGCTGTGGATCGAGCGTAGATACGATTCGCCGCACGTTCGCCACGGCGGTCTCGACATCCTGGCGGGCGCGGACCACAACGTATAGTTGTGACTGACGTCTCTCGGGGATCTGTCGAACGCTCGCGATGATCTCGGGTTGGGAAGCGGATGCAAGGCCGCGGTTGCGTACGTCCGCCGCGATCCCGACGATCTCGGCCCAGGCGTTGTCGTACGACGGCCCGATGATCTGAATGCGGCGGCCAATCGCGTCCTCGTTCGGGAAGAACCGCCGCGCGGCCGCCTCGTTGATCACGACTTCGCGCGGCCCGTTTCTTTCGGCACGCTCGTCGAACCAGCGGCCGCGTGTGAGACGCAGGCCGAGGGCTTCGCGGTATGCGGGACCCGCTGTCGTGAAAAAAGCGCTCGGCAGCGAGGCGCCGTCCGCGCTGCGCCCCTCGATGGTGAATTGGCTTCGGCTGAAAAGGCCAGGCGGCGGTTGATTCGAGAGCGATGCGCGCTCGATCGACGGCAGTGCACTCGCCTCGTCGAGCACTCGATCGAAAAACGCCATGCTCGCGGCCCCGGCGTATTTCGGCAGCGGTAGTGTGAGGCGCATCATCACGAGCCGCTGCGGATCGAAGCCGGGATCCACGCTCAGGATCTGCCGCGTCTGAACGAGGAGGAATGTAGCGCCTCCCGACACGAGAACCGCAATCGCGACTTCGAAGGCAACGATCGCGAACTGGAAGCGCCGGGCACCGCGCGGCCTGGTTGCGCGGTGCGCGCCCGTACTGAGAAGGGCTGCCGGATCCGCCCGCACATGCTGCAGCGCGGGCACGATGCCGACGAGCACGGCCGCCGCCGCCGCGAGAGCGAGCTCGAACGCCAGCACTCGTCCGCTCAGGGTCAGCACGATATCGTCAGGTAGAAATCCCGGCAGCCACGCTGGGAGCACGCGGATTCCAGTCGCCGCGAACGCAAGCCCAAGACCTGCGC
>Ga0247824_10002284_pt1 | contig 10704 bp, 13 predicted proteins | sample 13C_PalmiticAcid_FD_194412 | JGI IMG/M metagenome (GOLD analysis project Ga0247824, IMG submission 194412) | Soil microbial communities from agricultural site in Penn Yan, New York, United States - 13C_PalmiticAcid_Day48 | ecosystem: Environmental > Terrestrial > Soil > Agricultural land...
CTGTTTGATTCTTGTCATCCTCGACAGATTCCTTCGCTTGGGACAGTGACACTTCGGTATCGTGGCATAGCACCAAGGCGATTTCGGCATCGGTGGCACTGAAAGCAGTCTCCAAGTAAACGTTGGCGAGTTCCAATACTTTCTGTGGTGAGAGTGACACTCGTGGAGACGAAACAATGCCGGTGTACGACATCTTGACCCTTTTCTCCTTACAGATGAAATAGGATGATGGACAAAAGAGTCAGGACAACTTGTTGTTTGAACAGTCAACGCCATGTATTGATAGCAGTGTGGTGTTATGGTCACATACTTTGGTGGAGCAAGGATATCGATATTCGCACAGTAAGAGTGGCCGTTGAATGTTCTGATGACTGTACATCGAGTTAAGAAGGATTAGCGACGATATACCACATTCAAAGAGCACTCATATCAAAGGTTGCTCCATTCCACTTTGAGAGATTCCTTACCTTTGGTGGTTTGGATGTATCCTGGAGGGCTGTGTGTGTGTCTCCCTTGTGTCGTTATCCCTTGGCACCTATACTGAGAAAGGTATGTCTGTGTGTGTGTAGAGATGCGACTGTCTGTACGAGTGCGAATGTGTGTTCGTGTGTGGAGAGAGTTTGAGAGTTGTGGGAGGAAAGGAGGAGAATGAAATATGGCAAAAGATGGCGAAGCAGAATGTCTTCCTGTTCACAGCCCCTGATCCCCTGATCTTTGTGTCACCAGTGGAATGTCACTGTGCATTGATAAACACATCCCCTACACTTCGACCCTCCCAGGGCCTCTGCATCACATTCAAATACAAGAGGGACTCGAGGCGGCGTGCATTTCCATGTTGACTGGGCAATGGTTACAAGGTTCCTGGCTTTCCCCTTTGAAGGACATCTCGTCACACCGATATACAACTTTATGCAGCCGCCCTCCAAAAAACACCGCCATCCCCTTCAACCCCGGTCTCGGGTAGAACGAGTACGGTTGACCGCATTACTATTCTTTGTTCGACGAGAAAAGGTGGATCCTTGATCGCCAAAGAGTGGGCGACTTGCGTTTGGGCGTGTCGTTGGATGAGGTCGTTGAGCTCTAATCGTTTGGCTTCCGTTCGTTACATGGAGTTGAGATCGAGATGTGTCGGTTTAAAGGCGGTGGGCTTAATGTTGAAGGAAAGGGAGAGCGGAGAGGAGCCAGAAAAATTAGATCGCTATCTCGCCCGCTCACTGCTGAGAATCCAGGTAGTCATCCATCTCCCGCTGGATGAATGGCTCCTTGAACTTGGATACCACCGATACCATGCTAACCACCTTCTTGCTCGCCGCTCGCAGGGCATGCACCGGGTCACCGACAACGTCACGTTGCTTCAACAGCTGGGCGTTGAGTGGACTCAAACCTTCCACATCTTGAATAGAAGCTCCTGTCATGGTGAGTACGCCATTGGTAGAGCTCCATCGTAGCTGCAGATGAGGTTGACCAGACTCTCCACTCTCCCGAAGCAACGCCATAAAGCCGAACTGTCTTGTTAAAGCTTCCAGACACGAGCAGATCCTCAATCGGCGGATACGCGATGCTGATAACCCCACGATATGGCCTGTCAAGATCAACCGACAGTCTCTTGTCTCAAAATTCCACAGACGCACCGTCTTGTCGTCACTAGAGGCGAGTTGACTTCCCTGGGGCGAAAATAAGACCTCTCTCACTCAACCACCATGACCTGACGGGGTTCCACAGGCGCCAATTGATACATCCCAAAGCTGTACTGTACGATCCCTGCTTCCTGAGGCGACCCAGTTGCCGTTTGGCGAATACACGACACTGAAGACTCCAGCTGCATGACCAGTCAAGGTTTTAAGGCAATCTCCAGTTGCCGGATCCATAATCGAACGGTCTTGTCAAGGCTTGCAGAGGCAACCATGTCACCACACGGAGAGAATGCGACACTCTGCACCTGGTCGTCATGGCCGGTCAAGGTGCGTAGGCATGTTCCTGTCGCACTTGACACAAAATTTTTCTGGTATGGCAGCTGGGAACAAAGCGGGATGCATTGTTTCGTTATCCGGGACACCAACGCCTGGTAAACATACGCTGTCTGGTACACCATGTACGGGCCAAGACTCATTTTTAGTTCGCTCAGATAGGTGGAGAGTGGCTCGTGCAGCTTCTCGCGATACGGGTCAGTGACTCTTGTATCATCCATTGCATCCAGTACGCGCGAGACCGCCAATGTCAATTGATACATTTGGTGTGCTGATCGATGGTGGGTGTCTCGAAGCGAGTGCTGAGGAAGCTTAGTATCTTGACGAGATCATCGGGGCTAAGGTGACTTGGGCGTGCACCCTGTATCAATTGGGCCAGTCCTTCGAGTTGATGAATGTTCAAGAGGCCCGAGTGATCAACTCCCGAGTAAAATTCCTTGAGTAGATCGTTGAATGTATCCTTGTCGAGCACTGGCGCCGGGCACCCCACCTCGACAACAGCTTTGACATCCTTGATATCATCTCGTTTGAATGCCTTGACCAGTTCAATAGCCATGGTATTGTGCTGCAACGAGAGCGAGCTCCTGAGCGCTGGCACGATTGCGCGACAACATTTTCTCACCTTTTCTCCTCCTGAGTGAAGACGGGGACAAAGTGTGTTTGTTTGATATGTGGTGAGGGAAATTTGAGGTGGAGGCTCTTCGTCCCTTTTGATTGGCGTTACACTGCCACTGCGGACCACGCTGCCAGACTGAAACCAGGGCCTGTACAGCCAAGCACTTCCCGGAAGTCGCCCGTTGACTCGCACTGATGACAATTGGCGTTTCTAATCCTCGGTCGTGTATGGATTTATTGCAGGTTCGACGTTATGATGACCCAAACTCCTAGCCTGAAGAAACGGACAACACCCCCCGTCGTGCTCTCCTCCGTGTCTTTCAGTCGTGATGCTTGATGTGATTTGGCAGACACGCCTCCAGAAGGCAGGCCTCTCCCCATCCTACACCGCGAACTCCAGGCGAGGAGAATGATACCTCCAGACCATAGTTGGGCCTCCTAGTCGCTGCTTTTGACCACCCTTCGAGAGAGATTGGATGCTGCAGACTCTTGACCTCGAGTCGCTTGAACGTCATGAGATGGGCGTGTGGAGCGTTTCTGGCTCCATTGATCCACGTGGTGATTCTGACGAACAACCGATGGGGATCAAGGTGCGCATTGGGCTGACTCGAGTTGCTTCACTCGATCGCGTTCCCACCCGAGCTGTTCCTGTGTCAACAAGATCCTGCTAGTTCATGTCCCGGTGTGACAACGTCGAAGGGCTGGAGAAGGGAAGGGAAGAGTGATCAGGGGAAAGAGAGTGCGCAAGGGCCGGAAAGGTACAGTCACTTTTTTTTTTCCCACAGGGTCAAACGAAAAGCGACTCTTCTGACTTTTTGGTTTTTTTCCTTCTTCCACACCCGCAACCAGGCTTCAAGCAACCCCCACTCCCCCATCCTCAGGTGCCGCTTGCAACCTACGGCCGGCTTTGCAGTGTCGAGGCAGTGTCGTATCGAGTTGCAGGAGAGCTTCTCCACCACCTGTCATCGTTATCGGTGGCCGACGAAACAACGTTGTGCAGAAAAGGTAACCTGACTGCATCTCCAGCAACCATGCTCCATGGATGCATCGCCACAGCTACCCTCCAACTCCATCAACCCCATGCGATCCAAAGCCCTTTTCACATTGCACCGCCCTCCATTAAGCTTTGTGGTCATGCACTGTTTGTTTGACCAACTTTGTTTACCGTTCATAAACCGTTTTTTAACCTCTTTTCCATTCACCTTGGGCAAAGCTGGCTTCAAGAAACTAACAAGAACCAATGCACGAGCCTAAATCATCAGTCCACGCTCTCAACCTGCCAGAGATTGCCCACCATGTAGCGCGATATCTGGATGCAAAGGACGTCGTGGTCTGTTCAGAAGTCTCGAGATCGCTTCACAACTCAATGTACCCACTGGTATGGCAGGACCTTCACTTTGGGCGCCCCTGCAAAATCAACCGCGACCAGACACCCTTTGCAAGATCTCTTTCTATCATCCCTTGTGAAGTCGACATGGAGCCGCATCACCGTGAGCGTATGGAGTTTATGTTACGGCAAGCCCAATGGACTCGGTCGCTTACGATCCACCACCACGGCTCCACCTCTGCACTCCAACTTGGAGTAGCTTGCGCCAGACTCGAGTCCCTCGCCATCCATGGTTTGACCTTCAAAGGTCGGTCAAGCGATGGACCTGAATACTGGGATGCATGCCATGCAATGTTCGAGCGACACCACCCCACTCTGCAACACCTTTCGCTGGTGAATTGGACTCTCTTCCGTGTCAGAAAAGTGGACCATGAGCAACCGCTGTGGAACCCCGTCTTAACGTGCGCAACGAGCACCAAGCTGCGTTCACTGCGGCTGGCACAATGTTGTGTCCTAGGACGATATATGAGACCCTTCTGGACCATCTGCGAACGACTTGAAGTCCTTGAACTGGACGATGTTGACTTTGAGCTGTCATGGCCGCGCCCTCGCTTTAAACCTGACATAAGAATCGATGAGCGGAGAAAGCCCGCCCCCCAATCCACCGCGTCAGTTCGGTTCCCACGGCTTCAGGAGCTAAAGCTGAGCAACATGAAATGGAAATCTGCCCATCGTCAACTCAACCATCTTATCAGGCAGTGCCCTATCCTTAGGACCTTAGAATGGGATATTCAGCGCAAAGCGGCTCCTGTGGATTTGCTTTGTGACCTCTTGGAAGTCGATACTTGGCCTCGCTTGGAATCAATCTTTATCAGCAGCAATACCAACATTGTTAAGGACGATCAGTACTGCGATCTCTTGAAAGCGTGCAGGCGACCGCTGCGTCGATTTGATATTCGACGGGAACCTATGGGCGATGCTACATTCGAGGTGTTGCGAGTATTCCAATCTGCAGCGATTGAGATGATCGACTTGTCCGATGGTCCCAAGGACACAAGTGTCATCACTGTCGAGATACTGACCTCATTCCCAGCGTTACGGATCCTCAAGGCCAGGACAGTTCGAGCTCGGGATATTATCGACAACGACAGATCTTGGGTGTGTCTTGGACTGCAAGAGCTCGTGGTGTTTATCGATATGGAGTTTCCGGATGACGCGAATAACCGCCGGTTCACGAAGGAAGAGATTGAGCAGTGCCGGTCAGTCTTTGTATGGATATCAGCCCTGCGAGAGCTACGAGTGTTGGACATGCTCAGTCCATTGAATGTCAAGCATGTCGTATCCGATGTGCCGGTCACTGACCCTAGGCATTGGCGAAATCGCATGGTGCCACTTCCCCTTCGACTCCAGGCTGGCTTGGATCTGCTGGATACACTGCTCAAGTTGAAGACGGTCGCGTTTTATGGTGGGAAGCATGAGGTGCACATGAAGGACTTGGAGTGGATCACCAAACACTGGAGGAGTCTCAAGAACTTGCAAGGCTGGTGGTGGATACGGCGAGGGACGGCGAACACTGCTCGACACAAGTACCTCTGGAGCGGGTACCAGAAGTTCTGGCTCGATATCCGAGGGATCTCTTCGGGGGGCAGCGGCTTTGACGAGTTCTCGGACAATGTCAACACCATTACAGACGTGTGGTCGAGTGAAAGTGAGGAACAAACAAACTGAGTTGCTCAATAAATTTGTTTTTTTTTTTTTTTCCCACACACTTCTCGTTCTCGTTCTTCATTCATCGCCAACCCATCAACCACCACTCGCCATGTCAGCAACACAGCCGCACCCCCTCGAACTACCAGAGATTCTCAACAACGTGGCCAAGTACGTCCCTGACCGCTCTCTCCCCGCCTGCGCTCGCGTTTCCAAAACATGGCACCAAGAGTTCGTCCCGTTTGTCTGGAGGACCATTAACCTGCGGAATCGCGCACTTTTGCCTGAGGCTGTACGTCCTCACTCTCAACATATCGCTGAACTCCATCTTACTCAACCCTTACCTCAAGAATTCGCCACTTTGACATGCCCCAATCTCCACTTCCTTGAGCTTATGTCAATGGGCCGAGACTGTGATCTATCAGGATTCATCTTTCGGCACCAGTCACTCACTCGCCTCGTACTGGATGGCTACTCGCCCGGTCCTCAGACGACGTTGTGGGAGGAGATACTCGGACTCGACAACCTGAAGGACCTCACAGTCATGGATATCGACATTGATACCGAGGATGTTGACAAGTTTTGGCAGGTCTGCACCCGTCTCGAGCGACTGGATTTTGGTTGCATTGAAATGGAAACTCCAAGCGACTTGCTATCAATGGAGTTTCCTCGTATGCAAAACTTCCGTTTGACCAGCCCAGTGGAGAAGGACCTTCCTTGGCTAATGGCATTCATATACAAGTGTCCAAACATAACAACATTTTTCTGGACAATCCAAGGTCGTGAATCCCCCGCGCTGTTCGCATTCAATTTTGCCAAGTTGGTTTCTGAAGGGACTTGGCCCTACCTTGAGCGTTTGGAATCATCGATGATACCAAACGCCTCACTAAGCAAGATCATGGCGGGGATGCAACGGATCACTTCTCTGAAGCTTACCATCCTAGGAGATTCATTCGGATCGAATTGTATGGACATTCTTCGGCAACACTTTTCCAACCTCAAGGAACTAGACCTACTTGACAGAGGATTCACGAGTCCTATGGCACAGGAAGTCCTTTCATCCTGTCCTTTACTGGAAGTCCTGAAGGTCGTCAGGATTGATGCAACTGATGTTGCAACAGGGAGACCATGGGTCTGTTTAGGACTGAAGAAGTTGGCAGCATGTTTCCGCTTCGACCCTACCACCATCGATCAGCTTCAGCCCCTTGTATTTGATCAACTATCAAAGCTTTCACGCCTGGAGGGGCTGAACGTGGATGGAAGATCAGCAGGGAGCTCATGGAAATATCTGGCATTCCAAGAGACATTCGACTTCCGGCTCGAGATGGGTCTTGACAAATTGTCGACACTACGATTGCTTTGCGACTTTTCGTTTTGCCATACTAGACAAAGGATGGCGGAGGAGGAGATTGAATGGATAACAAAGCATTGGCGGAGGATCTCCAGGGCTACTATCGAACGGAGTATCAGGCAACACGACGGTGCCAGAAAGACGATGGAATTGTTCTGGAAACATGAAGAGGAAATGATGTCGAAGCTGAACCTGACCTGGTCTACTCCACAGTCCCCATAGCAATCCGATGACTACATAGCCACGTTAGGGACGTATCACTAAATGGTGGAAGATTTAACGGACGATAGAGGTCCTGCTTTGATTCGTACAACCACAAGGCTTTCAAGCAGGTCGAAGGGCAAGCAATTGAGCACGCCCCTTTTTTTTTTTGCACGTCTCGCTCCTCCACTCCACACACTTCCTCACTTCCAAATTGTCAATTGCGCCTTGCCAGCGCGAGATCGGGCTCGGTTCAAAGCACGGGCAGACGAGGCATCATCCCTCCACCCCCACCCATCCTTCTCTCCCATCAACTGCTCTGCGCTGCATGCTGTCCATACACCCCCTCGACCTGCCAGAGATTCTTCGGAACGTGGCCTGCTACTTGCCCAGGCACCGTCTTGTTGCCTGTCTCCGTGTTTGCAAGTCATGGCACCAAGTGCTCATCCCTCTCGTCTGGAAGGACATCCTCCACACCGATAGGCCATGCTCCCCCGCCGTGGTCCAACGCCATTGCCATCTTATCAGGACACTCCAAACCCACTTTACCTTTCCACAAGAGTACACCGCCTTGACTTTCCCGAGGCTCGAATCCCTCGACTTTTCTTTTGGTTTCCAACATCCGTATCCCGCATTCGTCTCCAAACACCCAATGCTCACTTGTCTCACCCTGCACGGAGTCCAGATCGATCCTCAGTCCATGTTCTGGGAAGGGCTCCTTGATTTAAAAAACCTGAAGGATCTGACGCTCGTAGGCATGGCGATTGGCAGGAACGACATCAATACATTCTGGCGTCTTTGTACACAACTTGAGCGACTCTATTTCCGCTTGCTTACCTTTGCCCACAAAGGCGACTTGTCGTCCATAACATTCCCTCTCGTGCAGATGGTCCGATCGTGTGACATTGCGGTGGATCACGCTCTCTTCACCTTGGAGTTTATACAAAAATGCCCCAACATGACCTCTTTTTGCCTGAATGGAGGACGCCGTTCAGCGAGTGGGCCGACCCTGTCCGAATTTGTTCATTTGGTCTCTGCAGGAGCCTGGCCCAAGCTTCATCACGTAGATTCCTGGGAGCAAGCAATTTCCAATGACGATATTACCTTGATCGTGGAAGGCATGAAACGGATTTCAGCATTGTTCTTTATACACTCGAACATGGCCTTTGGACCCAATACTATGGATCGGCTACGACCTCATTTTCTCCATCTCAAGAAGCTCCTAATGGCTCAAGATGTTGGCTTGACAAGCTCCATGGCGCAACAGGTTCTCGCCTCTTGTCCCTTGTTGGAACAACTTGCGGTCTATTGGATCGATGGCGCGGATGTTGCTACAGGGGGACCGTGGGTTTGCACGGGTCTAAAACAACTTTCAGGATGCTTTCGATTCCACCCTGACACGATTCATCAATTCCAACCTCTCGTGTTCGAACAGCTGTCGAAATTGACACGACTTGAGGAGTTGAGTGTCTGTGGAAGATTTTGTGCTTCAACCAGGAGGTTCCTAGCATTTCAAGAGTCGCTGGACTTGCGACTCGAATATGGCCTTGGTAAGCTGTCCACGCTTCGATCGCTCCGATACATCGATTTCACGGACACTGAGCAAAAGATGGGCGAACAGGAAATCGAGTGGATCGCAGAGCATTGGAAGAGTCTTTCAGAAGTCAAAGGGATATTGAACATGTGGGATACTATTCTCGACGAGAAGCTCGGAAAGCAATTGTTGCAATGTGACATCCACATTGCATGGTGGTGGGAGTAAGCGGAGAGCCTTTTACGAGGTGTTGTGGGACATGAGAAACAGGAGAGCATTCGCGTGCAACGAAACGGTTACTCTTTGGACCACCATTGTGCCTAATGACGCCATACTGACAGCAGCGTGTGAAGGACGCGCAGCCTTCGCCTGGAGTGTACCTCGGCGAATGAGGGTGAATGAGGAACCTTAGAGGGGCACCCCGCACAGCTCAAAGGATTCGGCACACGGCAGCCTTCCTACTTTGCAAACGAGCAAAGAACGAGCAGGAACAAAAGGTATCCGCTCTTACAACCAAGAGCAAAGTTGATGAAAGCACTTTAACGACACAACTCATGATGGCAACATCACCCCTTTTTTGTTCTTGTTGAAACTAGTGGACAGACCACGTTCTTATGCAATCAGTGATGGGAAAAGCTAAAGCCAGCTAAACGATTTCATTCAATTGCTGGTCTGATTCCTGCGAGCGAGCTCAAACACCGCGCACAGATGAGAGCTTGGGGGCATAAGCGACCGGAGCATTGCTGAACTTGGTCTCGAGGAAGACCTTCAAGATACCCGACTGCTTGAGATCGAACTGCTTGTAGACCTCCACGGTGTCTTCCAGTCGGAACCGATGAGTCAAGATGGCCGTGGGGTCAAAGTCGTTGGTCGCAATGTATTCAAGACACTTTTGCCAGTGCCTCTGGATGGGGGCTTGACCGCATCCGATCAATCGAAGACCTTTCTCCATGATACCGCCGATCAAAAGATGGTTGGTGTAAGCCGCATAATCAGCAATGATCGCAATGGTGCCGAACTTCTTGGTCGAACGCACCATCTCGTTGATGACCTCGCTTGTGTCCGTCTCTAGACCCACGGCTCGTTCGATCTTGTGGACAAGACTCTTTGCGTAACGGAATCCAGCACAGTCAATGGAGCGGTCCAGCCCACCAGGCACGAGCTCATTGATTTTGGCAGAGACGTCTGTATCCTTGTCAAAGTTGACGGGAATAGCATCCCATCGTTCTTGTGCAATCTGGAGACGTTCCGGGACATTGTCGATGACAATGATGCGGGAAGCCTTGAAGATGTTTCGAAGCCATTGGACAACGTTGAGGCCAATAGGACCAAGGCCCCAGACACCGATCACTTCTCCTTCCTTGACACCTGCCTCCCAGATTGCGTGGTACGATGTGGGCACAATGTCCGAAAGAAAGATTGCCTTCTCATCAGGAATGATGGCAGGGATCTTGATAAGGTTGGTATTGCCATAGAGTACACGGCAGTACTCGGCTTGTGCGCCTGAGAATCCGCCGACAAACTAGAAAAGATAGAAGATAGACCAAGAAAAAAAGTGTTAGGACAAAAAGACATCTCTTCCAAAAAAAAAAAAAAATCATGACGACATGGAGGAGCTGTGGTTTGAACGTTGGGAAAAAACTTACATGAGAGTACCCCATCACGCCGCCGGTACGATGACCGTAAAGCTTCTCCATCACAGAGCTGTTGTTGGTGCAGTCGCATGCAGTGAATTGCTGCTTCAGACAGTACTCGCACTTTCCGCAAGCCGTATTGAAGGCTGCCACGACTCGATCGCCTGGAACGACATGGGTCACTTTGCTTCCGACCTTCTCGACGATGCCAATACATTCATGGCCCAAGATCTCGCCCTTCTTGAGCTGCAGAATTTCGCCGTGGTACAAATGCAAGTCGGATCCACAGACTACAGCACAGCAAAAACAGTAAAAAAAAAAAAAATGTTGAGCCTTGGGATGGAATGGGCTTTGAGGAAGTGATAGAG
>Ga0247824_10002286_pt1 | contig 10702 bp, 7 predicted proteins | sample 13C_PalmiticAcid_FD_194412 | JGI IMG/M metagenome (GOLD analysis project Ga0247824, IMG submission 194412) | Soil microbial communities from agricultural site in Penn Yan, New York, United States - 13C_PalmiticAcid_Day48 | ecosystem: Environmental > Terrestrial > Soil > Agricultural land...
GGAGAAGAGAGGGGAGGGGGAGAAGAAAGAGGAAGGGGTTAATTACCACGCAGAGACCGAGGGGGAGAAAAAAGATGCTGACAAAGGTCAGGAGCTTGACGTTCTCGCCGAGCTGGGTCGACGCGCGGGATTCCATCACAGCGCTGGCGTTGAAGAGCTGGGGCTAGCTGTTAGTAATGGGTTGGAACTGCGCGTTGGATTGACACAGGAGACTCACGCCGTCCCTCAAGACGGTAATCCGCTCCAACCTCTCCTGGAACGTCTTCTTGAGCACCTTCAGGTCCTCGCGCGCCTTGTCGCCCTTTTGAACCGCCGTTTCCAGCACCTTCTGCGACTGCTCATACCAGTACGGCTCGCGGCCAGTCCTGGCGTCCTCGCTCCGTGGTACCACGCACCACCTCCGGAAGGATGTCCATTGCTCTATCGTGTTGTCGATGAGGCTGACAGACTCGTGAATGAAGTTGATGGCCCAGAAATAGCGCTTGGAGGTAGAAAAGGCGTCGTCGTCAAAGAGGATATCCTGCAAGCGGTCCCGCTTCTGGAGTACATCGCTGCTGTCGACCAGGTAATCGATGTAGTGCAGGACCTTGTTCCAGCACCAAATCGCTTCGGAAAGGGCGTGCGCTACGAGGTATGCCGACTGAGCTCTTAGGGTTGGTGCCTGACACGTTGTGTAAACGTTGTCTGATGGCTTCGTGTGCCTGTCGGGCGTAAGGCAGACAAGGGTCCATTGGATAGCGTCGCCGTCGTCTTCTTGCAACCGTGGAGATACGACGGGGAATAGCTGGAAGGAGATGGTTATGTCAGCTTCCGTCTCATGGTCCTGTACATGTGTGAGTTCAGTAGAGGAAAGTAATACCGTAAAGGAACCTTTTCTCAGGCATGTCGCGTCCCCGACTCCAAACAATCGAATCAGACTTCGAGCCTCAGCGGCGTTGGGCGACGGAGCCCAGGCGTCCTGGAAGTAAACGACATGAAACCCGAAATGTGCCTTGGACGGGTCCGGAGACATGTGAAGCGCACTCGCAGGACGTCCCTCGAAATGTGCACTGGTTAGGCTTAGGTTTAACATGGTGTTTGTTCCCATGTAGTTTGTAATCCATGGCAGGACGCCTCCGTAGAACATGGACACCCTACGGCCGTCATCTTCGCTCCTCACCTCGACCTTCGATAGGATCCCGCTCAAGAAGTGCAGAGCGCTCCCGGAGACGCCTGCTAGTCCGTGACATGACCTGTTATCCGTCAGTTACAGCCTGGTATTTTGCTTGTCAGGGGAGACTTCTGCTCCGGGCTATCTCGTCGTGAGAAACGAGAAGCAAGAGGAACCTACACCATCCTCCTCCAAGGTTTGCTGCATTTTTTTGCGGCGTGCTCAGGGTTGTTTACCAAACCCCGCGGCCCAAGCGTCGACATGCCCTCGTCCCATCGTTGTTGCGGTGTCTCAGGGGGCCCCGAGGATTCCAAGCCTGACAGCGTTTGCAGCGAATAGACGCGGCCTTGCGTCGGGGCCCACAGTCCATTCGGCCAACCCCAGTCGACGACCATGAATTGGCCGCGATATCGTCGCAACTCCTCTGTGATGTTAGCTAGCGGCGCAATGAGCTTGAGGGAGAAATCCCGCGACATCTTGGAATGGAAGGATTTTGAGAAGGCAAGGTCTAGCCGCCCATCATGGGGAATCTCGCATGCGAGTCCAAAGTGGTCCAGCAGAAGCTGCTCGACCTCGGGCGTCAGCGACCCTCCCGGGCTCGACCCATCGCTGTACAGTGACATGTCCGTAACCAGGTCCCACTCGTCGGGCCGGCCGGTCTTTGCCGTGTATCTCCGGATGAGGTCCTTGAGACCCAGGCGTCGTCCTTGCCCTATCGTTTGCTCGACCACTGTCTGGTATATTTCCTGGACATCGCGTCGTGACAAGCCCAGCTTCTCCGCAGCAGCCACTACCCAGCCAACCAATTCATCTCTGGACTCCACGCAGGCCGGGTCGAGTTGGTCAAGATACAGGCCGACCATCTTGCCGATGGCTTCGGGGGTCGGGATCCGGAAGGAGATCTGTGGGATGTATTGTATGAGTGCGGGATCCAAGTTCACCAGCCGGTCCGACAGCAATATCATGGCCCCGGCAAATCCGGTGAGAATATTTTCCAGAACTGAGGTGGACAGTACATGGTAAGCGGCACTGGTGATGCCAGATTGAGGGGGCGGACCAACCTCCTATCACTTTCTTGCGAGTCACGTCACCGTGCTGTCTCGCTTCCAGTATGTCCTCGGCCTCAGCACTGCTCAGGCGTCAGTAACCGGGCTTCACTCTTTGGCGGGGACATGGGGCCTAACTTACAGGACAAGGATTGCTCCCCAACGAAGGCCGAGCTCCGAGTACAGCGCCAAGTTCTCCTCGTATGTTGCAAACTCCCGCCCCAAGTCGGCAGAGTGGAGCAACAGAATTGGCCGTTGCAAGTCCGCTGCTAGTGAAAATGCAACCAATGCCTTTCCAACATCAGGGGGCCCTGTTTGTATCATTAAATACTGACCTGGCCATTGGGGGAGCACAAGTCCCTGACTTACCCTGGAAGTGGCGGACAACACCATGCCCGGGGCCAGCCCCGCTTCCCGTGTCCAAAGACTTTCTTCGTTTGGCAAAATATCTTTCAAAATCCTCCGCAAGGGATTGCCTAACCTGTTCATCGAGGCAGATAGTACGCAAAGGATCACGGTCGGGCCCTTCATTGAATGGACTCCGAAGGCCAAGGATGGGGAACGTCGCCCACTGCCGGGAGTCTAAATTGAACCCCTCGACTCTGGTCGGCGCGAGTAAAAGGTATCGGTGGTTCTCGAAGATGCCATCAAGCGTGATCGGATTGGTACAGCTTGAGCAGTAGCAACCAAACGTCGAGGGCGTGTTTCGTCCTTCCCCACTGCTTTTCAGAGAGAAAGCTTCTGGGTCTAGGATAGCCGACCCAACCCTCTATTTACGTCTAGTTAGAAATGAAAGGGACAAGAGGAGGCGGATTTGCCGAGCTTACCATGGTGCCAGATTTTGAAACCTTCGGCGGACACGCATCCAAGCAACACAACGGGTAGTCTCCCGCCTGGACCGTCGCGAGGAAGCTGCCAAAGGCTTCGAGGCTCGTCTTGTTCCTAAGTAGAAGCGAATCGAGAGCCCTGGCAGACTCTTCAACACCAAGGTCGACAACGGGGCGGCAAGGAAGCTCCTTGATCCGTCGTATTCCGCTATAGCGGTCTAGTTGAAAGCGGCTACTTGTCCGAGAGAAGGCCAGGCCATCCCATCGGAAATGCCACGCCTCGACTACGCACGCCTCCGAGCCTCCCGGCACAGCGACAATTTCGCACGAGGAAACCTCGACAACTTGTCCCGAGAGTCCCTCTTCCGTCTGAAGAAGTAGGACGCCAGGAGCGAACAGAGCGGGCAGGTCGTCAAACTTGACAATGCCCCGGGTAGCGTTTGCGTCCCTTCTTTGTGCGCAGGGCACGCGTGACTTCTTGAAGCAGTCCAGTAGTCCCCTGATGTCGTCGCTCAGTTGGCTGGTGAAGGGCTGGTCGAAAAAGAGAGCCCCAAGCTGGTTGCCGGATTGCTCAGACTGGTTAAGGACAAAGTCCAGAATTCCCCGGTAAGAGAGAATCTCTGTGAATGGGTAGCTGATGGTTTTATGCTCCACGGTGGGTTCGCGGTCTTGGTCGCGGTTGAGACAAGGGCTTGCGATCTGCTCCAGCAGGGCGAGGAGGTCGCCTTGTTCGATGGTAATCTCTTGGAGCCGGCCCAGTTCTCCCTGGTCAGCTTCATACTTCAGGGTCAACCGAGGGCCGCGGCGGAGCGTCTTGACATGATCCGAGACGGCGCCCGGTCGGGGTCCGTCGCTCCCGCCTGGAGGCTTCCATGAGCGCTCCAGTACCTGAAGGCGGCGGTCCAAGCCTTCGAGGGTGGTGTCGATCCTGCCAAGTACTTGGACGAGTGCTGAAGTCGGCGTGTCGTTGGCCATCGCATTGGGCTGAGCACATGACATGTACGTCTCCGGTCGACGGGTATTTTCGGAGGGGGTTGGGTTGGGCTTTGGAGAGTGAACATCGACGGACGCGACGACGCGCGATTTGGGTGAGGCTCAGCTCAGCATTCTGAGGCTTGCGATTCACTCTGCCACACTCTAAACAAAAAGACCTTGCAGTCTGCGCGTCGGCACCAACACGCGCGGCTGCTGGCGACCAATCACCGTATGCCACCCCATCGCTTCAGTCCTCCCCCTGCAAGTTCGTTGGACTGGGACATGACGACTCGGGCCCTGGCTGGGGGCCAAAAATCTCGAACTTGATAGCAAAACATCTCACCTTGACGCAAAAAGAGAGAAAAAAAAAAGGATTGATGGAGAGATTCTTGGCTAACGTACCTTTTCCTTCTACGTTCTTGGTTTCTAGGCGCTTGACGTTGAAGTCTTGGATTTTTGACTAGGACCCATGTCAACAGGCCCGAGCTACCAAACGAACCAGGCAGCGAACTGTATTCTGTGTCAAGGTGTTGTTGATGATTCTGAGGTTTGTACTTGCTAAACTCAGGTAAGGTGGAAACTCCTCCTTTTTCCTTTGCTCCTCTTCTTTTTAATTCTTTTGCTCCTGTCTTCCTCTTGCTCTTCCAGAGGTAGCTTTTGCGAAATACCGTCTTTCACGAGTGCCTTTGCCGTCTCCAGCGCCAGAATCCGAGTCATGCTCGTCGGGTGGATTGCGAGCCCCTCCTTAGACCACTCGAGGCGAGTCTACTCATATCCAAGGCGTGGTGGCAGAGTGGTCTAATGCGCAAGACTAGAAATCTTGTTCCTTCGGGAGCGTCTGTTCGAATCAGGCCCACGTCGATACCTTTTGCCGTTTGTTAGTTGGTCCTCCTTCCGCGGAGTTCAACGGTTTTTGCCCTTTTGATTTCCTGACGTTTCCTGAAGTTTTTTTTTTTTTTGGGAGCACAGGCTTCCCAAGCCCAAAACAGACAGCATGTGGAACATTTGTGGCATGCAAACCGCTTGAGCTGAGGATTTTGAGGTGGTCCTGATGATGGGGTTACCCCTGAGCTCCTCACTCTTCCATCCTCATTGTCCGAGTCTCGTATCTCCACTGTCCAATATCAAGCGCTGTTCTCTAACCCACTACCACATACGACCATATATAGTAGAAAAGTATGTCCGTCTTTCCCGACTCCATCCCACATTCTGGCCAGATTTCTTCCTTCTCCAACCCCCCTACCGTGGGGCCATGGGCGGGGAGGAAGCCGTGCCCGGGGAGCGAGGTACCCGTATGTTGAACTGCGCAGGATGCATCGGCTGCTCAACCCGCCCTTCTCGCTTCCCCTTTCCTTCTCCCCTCTCTCCTCTCCCTTCACTTGCTTTACCCGATCCTCTTATATTATCATTAGAATTCTCCATCTCCGTCTCAAGGCGAAGGTAACATGGGCCACAGAGGGGGCTCCATGTATGGGTCGACTGGGTCGCAGGCAGCCTTTGGGAACCTGAATCGAATAAGTTTTGTTCGAAAGACGGATTGTTCCAAGCCCCTTTACACCGTTCTCGTCCTCTAGCCCAGTCTTCTGACAGAATCGATATCTACGACAAATGCATTGTCGTTCAGCTTAGGACAGCAATCTGGTACCACCGCCAAAGCGCTGCACCTCGGCAATTGAGTTGCGGCAAAGGAAACACGGGATGTCAGCGTGCAGTTCCTAACCGAAGGAGGTGGTCCTTGCTTGCCAACATCAAGGTCCTGCCCATTGGTCCCCGGCCTCTCCGCTTGGACCACCGATCTGAACCGGGGTCCCTGCTCGTTTCAGCCCTGAGAGCGGATGCCCCGAGTCCATTTATTCGACGCAACTTCTCAACCTCTGCTCGCAGAGACGCAAGTTGGGGATCAGAAGCCCGCGTTCTACCCATGGAGAATGCATTCAAGTCGTGCTGGGAACGACCTGCAGGGCTGGAAAGGTGGCTGGATGAAACTAGGTACGAACTATGAGGGAACTTTCGATGCTGCATCATCCATGTCGTGTCTTCAATGTGGATGGCTTCCACATTGTGTGACAGCCCCTGAACCGGAATAGTTAGCGGCTCCCGGACCCTGCGCTATTCTCCCGGGGATCTTGGCTCGAGCTTGGTTGTTCCCCAGATCGACAATCCTGCGATGCAGGTCGACGTTTGCGGTGGACCCAAGAGAGAATGGGGCGGACTATTGTGGCAGCCTCACCACCCTCCCCCTCGAGTCGCCCAACAGCTGGGGCGGTTCTGACGCCCGTGCAGTAGGTAGTGCCTGTGGCGTTCGTGCTGACATGCATTGCCCTGAGCACATCATGACATTCCAGGTTGCCAAGAGGTGGTCGGCACCCCACGCCACCCATTGTCCGCTCCAACGCACTTCTCCGTCTACATCTGCCCATGCAGACAAGGTATGTAAAGATGGTCGAGACCCACCTGGATCTCTGGAATCTCCAACCGTTGAAACCACTCCATCAGAGCACCGAAGGGAGCACGAAGGACAGAAGAACTATTCTGTACCTTTCCATGACACACCGACATCATGGATGCCAACGCGACAGCCGCGGGACCCCTCCCATTGGATAATTCAAACCAACAGACCGCCATCATCACGGCTTGGGTCGTCGTCACGGTCCTGGCGACCGTCACCGTCGGACTGCGCTTCTACACACGCCGTATAATCCTACATATCTGGGGCCCGGAGGACTGGTTGATCTTCATCTCCATGGTATGCAATCTCCAGCTTTTCCAGCGCCAGAGTGTTGCTAACCTTGTTCTTCTTCAGGTATTGTCCATTGGAACATGCATCGGCTTCGTCCGTCGTGCGTAGACACCGTGGTTGCCCCCCCAAATCCAGCAGTTCCGAGCTCACCTCTAAGCAGAAACCTTTTTCGGCCTCGGTTGGCACATTTGGACGCTCACGCCAGAGAAGATGATGCAGTGGAAGTTGGTATGTCATATCCTAGGCGCACCGGGGGTAAAATATCACGCGTGGCTCTAATCATGATACCCACCTCCCCACTTTATAGGAACAGTTCTACAGCTTTATCTTCTACACGATGAGCCTTGCATTCGCCAAAGTATCCATCCTATTCCTCTACATGCGTATTCTGGTCTACGGACCCCAGCGTATCGCCAACTACGTTGTACTCGCTATCGTCATCGCTTGCAATGTCTGGGTCTTCATCAACCAGTTTATCCAGTGTATTCCACTTGAGGCCGTGTGGAACCCTGAAGTCAAAGGGACCTGCCTGGGCCTCGCCGTCAGCATTGGAAATAGCGTCCTACACATCATCACCGACTTTCTCATCTTCCTCCTCCCAATTCCGGCACTCGCTAAACTCAAAATCAATAAAAAGCAGAAGATTGGCCTCCTCCTGGTCTTCTCGCTCGGTTTCTTGTAAGTCCCGCTCTCCGTACCCATCCCACCCAAACTTCCCTGCACACCGCAGCTTAAACCCCCTTCCCCCTCCGCTAACCCACATTCTTTTTCCCTTTAGCGTCTGCCTCATCTCTATCATCCGTATAGCCAGCATCTCCCGCCTCGACTTCTCCGACATCACCTACAACTTCGCCGTCGTCGCCTACTGGGGGGCCGCCGAGGTCAACCTCGCCATCATCTGCGCCTGCCTGACCACCCTCAAACCCCTCATCGCCCGCCTCTTCCCCAAGCTCCTCGGCTCGACCGCGAGGACGACCACCAAGCAGGGCTACGGCGGCGGCCACACGGCGGCGGCGCGTAGTGCAGCAGCGGGGGCGGGGGCGGGAACAGGGACGGGGAACAAGTTCCAGCGCCGGACGTTGATTGTGGAGGAGCGCGAGTTTGCAAGGCTGGATGATGGCGAGTCGGTGTCGGTTAAGTCGTCGTTGGGGGAGGTGGAGGTGGAGGAGGGCGCGTCGACGTACGAGCTTGTGACGCCTGTGGCTAGGCCGGGGAGGACGAACGCTGGCGCAGGGACGGATTCAAAGGCGTACGCGACTTTGGGGCTGAAGTGATGGTGCTTATGTTTGTTTGGGATGGGGTTGGGGAGTTTCATATTTGGGTTGGCTGCTGTCAATGTAATGCTGGACTAATAACAAGGGTTCTGGGATTGGGATGATGGGACTTCGTTGGCTGGGTTTTTGGCGTTCCAGTTGGGGCTCGTGTTCAAGGAGGCTCTGGCACAATACAACCATGGTAAGTTCCCAGCAACCGGGTTCGACTAATGATCTGAGCGCCTTCGAAACATTCCACTGCGTGCTCCCTCAATCTTAGAAAGGGCCGTAGAATGGCAACGGCATCGCCTTCAGCCCACTTCATCCGTTCAGGGGCATGTGCGCAGGCCTTCACTGGGTGGTCTGGTGATATAATCAACTACTAGTTCTCAATAGACCACAGCACGGTCAGTCATACTCTCCCACTCCGACGTTTGGCCATCCCAAGTTGTACCCCTGAACCCCGTGCTGCCAAGAATGTAGCATTCCAGAAAGACGAACCACCAACTTGGGCCCATATCAGCAGCAGGGGCACTCCAACGGCACGCCAGAGGCATCACAGGGTTAATACTCGGGTTGGGCCCACAAGCTATCGATCCCTCACAGGGAGGCTTCTCGTTTTGGAAGATGGCCTATCACTCTCACTGGAAGAACCCGGCTCGCCGGGTTCCATCAGCAGCACTGCAGTAGTTAATGGCGGCACCATGTTGTCAGCATCGCCGGTACGCGACCCATTAGCGAGCCGGGTTCATACCACGCAACATCTCCCGTCAGGGTCGTAGCTCTGCTCGAGTTCTTAAAACAGGTGGCTCCCTGGGCTGTTGCGACAGTCCAGACACTTCTCTGTCAAACAGGTCTCAACTCTCGCGCGTCGCCTCTTACGCAATGGCCCCCCTAAAGTCCCTGAAGTGGATCGCCGGCCTGGTGCTTGCCGGCTCGCTGGTCTCCTGTGCTCCACAAGTGATTCACTAGATGCGCCTCATGTATAACTCCGTACCGCCACCTCGCAGGACCCCAACCCAATTTCTTACCCCTTCACTCCTTGCCCTTTACCCCTTGACTCCCCTCCCGCCCCCCGGTCTTGCGACTAGATCAAGAATTGCTCCCCACAGCTGCGGCAACTAGCACCCTCTCGAACGTCTCCATCGCTTCCACGTCTAGCGACTCGGCCTTCTTCCATCAGCCTTGATGCCGGTACGTCGACGCCAGGTTGCTCATGCTGGACCAGAATCACACTAGGATACCCTGCAAAGCTCTGTCTAGTGCAACTCTACCACACTACCCATCCGAGGAGCCGGTAGGAAGAGTGCGCCTACACCATAGACGAATCTCATCCACCGGCCATTTGGAGGAGAATGACTCCTCCGGGCTATAAAATAGGCAACTGTGATAGCTAGAGATAGAGGAGCACTGCATCAAACCACCCACGCATTAGTAACAGACCAAGCCACAACGCCCTAGACAAGGAGCTCGGAACAAGGCAAGTACCCACGTAACCGGCAATCTAACGCAGGCCGCGGCGATGCTCTTTGTAAGCCCGCTATAGCAGTCTTCCTCGTACTTGTCGCCATCGCACGTCCCCCTAGTGAGATGCGGCCCAACCACAGAGAACACATAAACCGAAACCCAGCCGCGGCAACTCCTAGACACCCGGGGCTAATAGCGATGATGCCGCGCGGCAAACAGCAGCAACAGCAGTAACGTATGATCCAAAGTCCTAGCGAGAAGGTGATCTCGAATTGTGCTCAAAGCCCGCCACATATACAGGAGGCATCTATCAGAAATATATACAGCCAGAATGTAAGAGCCTTTAGACATGACCCATCCAGATCGGAGCGACTGACCGAAGCAGTCAAGGTATCATCCGCTCACCCGAGAAACCAACCAGGGACGCCGTGGCCAAGAAGATGTTCGGGCTCCCTCTTCCATACGGTCTGCAGGTTCGACCGAAGGCGCCGCTCGGAGAAGAGAGTTACCGGGGAGTGTTTCCAACCATCTACGCCGAGTACACAGCGACGTACTCGACCTCCATCATGCTGCCGTAGCTGTCGGCGGTCGCGCCGTTGGGAGCGCCGGGCCTAGAAGTCCGTAGTCAGCATACCGTCCTCACCCCTTTTGCTCCCTTATCAGGAGTGTCTACTCACCAGTTCCCGCCGACCGCCACATTCAAGATCATAAACATGGGCGAGTGTGCCAGCGTGCCCCAGATGCCCTGGTCACCGATATCCGCACCGCTCATCTGGTGAAACACGCGCCCGTCCACCAGCCAGCGAATCACCTCGCCCCTCCAGTCGCCCCCCGCGTTCGTCCGGTCGACCTGCAGCGTCCAGGTGTGCCAGCCGTTGCCGCCCAGGCCGACGGTGCCCCCGCGGCCGATGGGCTCGTTGCACGGCCCGCCGCGGTCGCCGTTGCCGCAGTGCGTGGTGCCGTACGCCGTCGGCAGGCCGTTGACCGTCTCCATGATGTCGAGCTCGCCGCACAGCGGCCAGGGCGTGCCGTGGTGCACGGCGTCGCCGAGCAGCCAGAAGGCGGGCCAGATGCCCTGCTTCTGCGCCTGCGGGTGGTCGCCGAAGCGGACGGCCGCCTCGAAGAGGGTCAGCTTGCCCGGGGACGGGGTGAAGGTGGCCTTGGACTCGATGCGGGCCGACGTCCAGGCGCCCGAGGGGGATTTGCGCGGGATGAACTGGACCGTGTCGCCGCCGGTGAGCTGG
>Ga0247824_10002287_pt1 | contig 10696 bp, 15 predicted proteins | sample 13C_PalmiticAcid_FD_194412 | JGI IMG/M metagenome (GOLD analysis project Ga0247824, IMG submission 194412) | Soil microbial communities from agricultural site in Penn Yan, New York, United States - 13C_PalmiticAcid_Day48 | ecosystem: Environmental > Terrestrial > Soil > Agricultural land...
GTGGGAGGCTGGCTGCGGGGTGGGTTCCGTGGTGGGTTGCGGGATGGGGGTTTGTGAGATGGGTTGGGATTGGGGTTGAGGTTGGAGCTGAGGTGGCAGGGTGGTCACTGGCATAGGTAAGGACTCGATGGGCGACAAGATTGTCGGGCGGAGCGACGGGAGGGGGTCGACGAAGCTCGGGCCCGGAGTCTGGGTTGGCGCTGGAGCCGGGACTGGAACTGGCGCTGTCATCTGTGTGGATGCTGGGGCGGGCAGCTCGACCGCCGCCGACATTTGCGCCGGAGTGGTAGCTGGGGTTGGGACTCGCACTGCCGGGTTGAAGCACGACTGAGGTGTTGCCAGATCGATGACTTCGTTGGCGCTGTCTAGGTATGGCGTCGGACGAGACGGGCGGTTGTGCTCTGGAACACGGCGGTTGAGAACCTCTTGCTGGGGATCCCAGGTAGGGTTAAAGGTGGGCATGTCAAGAACGCGAGGGAACCGGGAGCCTGCGCGCTTGTAGCGGCTCGGTGGGAGCTGGTTCATGACGGAGCTGTCGATGTTCTCGTACTTGATCACGCCCGCCGACTGCCACCGCGACGACGGCACTGCGGAGGCGGCGCCGGTATGCCCATGGCCGCGCGGCATCGGGTCTCTCGGCTCTTCCTCGACGACGGAGTGCTGCCGAGGACGGCGCTGTCCTGCTTCGTCGGCCTGGTTGGGTGTGTGTGGTATCTCGGGGGCAACTGCCGGGCTCGGATTCGCGTGGGGGTTGGAGACTGATCGCGTCTGTTCCAGAGCTTCCACGCGAGCCATGAGGCTGACCAACTGGGACCTGAGGATCTTGTTCTCGTCCTCGAGGGCGCCACACTGCGCAGCCATCTGTCCGCTCTTGTCCTCCAGTTGCCGTACATTGTCTGTCAATGCGGCGCTTTGGACGGCTAGTTGCTGGGCCCTGTCGTCAAGACTCTTGTTCTGCGTCTCAAGGACATCGCATCTTTTGACAAGCTGCTCGTGTGCGCTGTTGCCGGTGCTGAGGTCCTTCCGCAACTCTTTGTGCTGCTTGGTCAGCTGGCCAATCTCCTTCCCCAACTCCTTGGTGCTGTCATCGAGGGTTCCAAATAGTGTGGCCAGTTGCTGGTCCTGCTTCTTGAGCTTCTTGTAGCCTGCTTTTAGCGACCGGAACCTTTCTTCCTCCTTGGCAATGCATGCCGCCCGTACTATGTCGGATGGAGACGACCGGTCATCGTCAGTGTCCTCGACCGTGTTGACGACCTTTGGCGGATGCCGAGCCTCCTCCACAGTCCTCTGCCGCTTTTTGGCTGCCTCGGGCTGTGTGGTCGCATTCTCTTCTCTGTAGCGCTTCCCCAGGAGCTTCACTTTCTCCACGGCAAGCGTCTCGTTGACCGTGTCGGAGATACGGGACATGGTAGCTTGGACCTTGTCTTTCCATTCTTCCCTTTCCCCGGTCTCTTTTGTGCTAGCCACCGCGACACGCTTTGGTTTCGCGTCGTCGTCTGATGACTCGAGCCCATCGTCGTCATCTTTTGCGCCTTTCTGCCCTGGCGGCTTCTCTTTGGACTTTGGGTCGCGTCTTTGGCACACGGTGCTCAGGACCAAATCGGTGAGGTCGTCGTTGAACGGGACGCGAGGAGTGTTGGTATTTTTCTGCATGTAGACGCGCTTCCACTCAGGGTTGTTGACTTCAGCGCCTTTCCAGAAGTCGGGAAGGGTCTCGTCGCTGCACGGCTGGGCATCCAGCAGATATTCCAGCTCGATATGTCTCAGGACTCGCATCAGGCTTTTAGGAATGCAGGCTTCCTTGCTGTCAATGAACTCAGTGGCCTTGATATCAGACGGTGTGCCAATGTAGGGCATCTTGGAAGCCTGCACGGCCTCCTTCCAACTCTCGTGATCACCTCGCCAGTTTCGAATGGAGGTCATCGACTCCCGAAGCCACTTCCAGGCCGCATGGTTGGCCCCCAGCTGAGAAGATCGCATCAGCTGGCTTGCGACGGCCCGCAGGTCCAGCCACGGGGGAGGATCGATGCTTTTGTAGTGCTTGCCCATGTGCTTCACAATCGTCTTGACGAACGGGTACGCGTCTCTAAGCTCACGCAAGCGCCGCTTCTTCTCTTCCCTCTCGGCCATGTTGTGATTGGTGTTTTCTGTGCTCTGTTTGGGCGGGTTGAGATCCACAGGGTCAGTTGGCGACAATTCCCTCGCCATTGTTGCTTTTCAGTCGAGGGCCTCCAGTGGTAAGTTTAACGTAATGGAGTACGCTGTGGTGCTGTGGCGCGCTCGTGGAGATCGGGAGCAAATTCGCCCCGAGTCAGGTCCTAGGTGCGAGATTAACCAGACTGTTCTTTTTCCGCGTTAACGTCAATTGAGTCAGTCGATGAGAGGCAACACACCTAGTTGGCTCCCGAATTCAGATTCTGAGGCGCATGAAGACTCGCAAGCGGCGTGAAAGGCATCAACAAATGCAATCAAAACAACTGCGGAAAAAGATTGGCAGGATAGATAGAACGAAAGAAGTGAGTAGGTTCAAAACAGAAAATTAGGTCGCGGGAAACGTCGCCTAGTAGCTAACGGATTGCTTTCCCGGCGCAACTGTGTTGGCAGGAGAGAGTGCTGGCGGGAGGGCTGAGTGGGAATGAGTGTGAGGCCAAGGTCTTGAGATGTTCAAGCTGCAGCCTGAAGTTGTTGTCGACAAAATGCAGGAAGGAGTGCTCCTCCATAAATTCTGTATTTCATCGGGAAAAGATGCGTCGCAAAAAAAACAAAAAAAAACAAAAAAAAAAAAAATAGAAGAAAAGAAAACTGACTTCAGAAAGGCAACACTACAGTTTTCCATCCATCCCCCTATGGCAGTCCACCATCTTAGGTGCTGCTTTGGGGGTACCGTATATGGAGGAATTTGGCTACTCATGAGACTATAGTTCAGAGTATTCCTGAGCTAGAGTAGATGTACACGGGTGTGATCTAAAAGTTAGGGGCATAACAACCCATCTCGAGGTTGAGATGTCAAGGTTACTTCGACAAAGGAAGAGTTCAGGGAGCTGTAAAGACCCACAACCAGCCATCCGATCGAGAGAGCGAATGAATGGGCGAGAATCTCTCAGTTATCCGGGTTGAAGCCCAGCGTCGGGAACATCGCATCGTGGTGTTGCGGGTTGACCATGATTCAGGGGTCAACCAACTCAGGCAGATAACCCTAACCCGCAGGATACACTCCCAGCTTCCTCACTCCCTGGAGAGCTTGTGTATTCTGTCAAAGAGAACTGGCAGAAGTGATTGAAAGAACCTGGAAGTAATCAAACAGCTACTTCCACGTAAATATGAGAGGTAAAAGCGACAACAGAAGCTGTTGAGCCGGGTTCCTTGAGCACAGCGCCCATGACTTTCCCAGCGGTGTTGGTGGTTCGAGGTTCCAGCCCAACTTGGCCTCTCCTCACAAATCTTGGTTGGCCAGTCCTCCGACTGTCTTGCTGTGGAACGTGACCCACCCTGGTCCACAAAGACCAGCCAAGGCGCTGCGCCACCTACTTGGACCCCATTCGCGCAGCTGGTTTTCAACAATCCGGTATAGTGTAACGGTTAACATATCGCGTTTTCACCGCGAAGCTCGGGGTTCGATTCCCCGTACCGGAGGCTGCTTCCTTCCCGATCGAGCAGCTCTGAGGAGTTGCTGGTCGGTGATCTTTTTGCGCGATGTGTCTTGGTGTTTTGGTGTTTTCAGGGGTAAATGCTTCAATTGAAGCAGGCGCGACCTCGCTCCTGCCTTTTCTCGGCGAATGTCGTCGGCGCCGACCCTAACCCTTTTTCTGCTCGCTTTGCGTGGCACCTTGTTCATCACTGCCTCTCGCCCTCACAGTGTCGTGTTCCTGCTCCCATACATGCCATATTTCTGGTTTGCTGCAACTCACTGCCCTCCCATTCCTCGTTCATTTCCACAGTGCGCAGTGTTTGGGCCTGTTACGATTTTTGTGCTGACTTTACTCTTTGACGTTGACAGCAGTGGCATTCTTGCCTCTGCAATGGTCCTGTCGATGGCCGTGTTGAAGGAGCCTTGACCAGCATCAACAAAGCCCCCCGGTGTCCCTTCACCAGCATCCTCACGACAACCCAGTTCGAGATGGCACCTATTCCACGAGACCGCTGCCAGCGATGCTCGGCACTGATCAAGATAAATGTCTATTATACATCATGTTATTACATAAATCGTAGCCCTTTCAGAGGCATAAATCCTGTCGTCAGGCAGCCGTAGCCGTGAGAATCCAAAACAAAACACCCAAATGTACTTATATGGCGAACCCGAACCAAACCTCCCCCAAAAACGCCCTCAGCCGACCATCCAGGCCTGAGCCGATTCTCTTGACCGAACGAAGAAAAAATGCGAACCCAAACAAAAGAACCCTCGACCAGATGCACTCCTCTTCAATCCTCCCCATCCCTCTGCTTCCGCCCGCTAATCTTGGCTTGATGCTCCACCAGCGCTGCCTCGGCCTTGGCCAGCCGGTCTTCGGCCTCGTCCTTGAGCAGAGCTAGACGCGCGACCTCGGCCTCGGCGGCGGGTAGCGCGTCGCCAGCCCCGACCTGGGCCGCGCGGCGGGCGTCGGCGACGGCAGCGTCGTAGGCGGCCTTGGCGCTGGCCCGGGCGGCCGTGTGGAACGCGTGGCGGTGCTCCGGGTAGCCGCGGCGGCGGTAGTTGGTGAACCAGTCGTCGACTTGTTCTGTGTGAGGGCGAGGTGGGTTAGTCGGGTGTTTTAGGCTTGGAGGAAGAGGATGCAAAAAAAACCAGAAAAGAACGTACTGATCCCCATCCCCGCCTCCCGCGCAATCTCGGCCTTCTCCTCGTTGGTGAAGTGGAGGTGGTCGATCTTCCTCTCGACCCACCTCTTGAGGACGGCGATGACCGCCGGGGGGAAGTTCCGCCGCTTCTTCTCCGCGTCCGCCCGCTCGTCGCCCGCCGACGATCGCTTGCGCCCGCGCTGCCCTCCGTCGGGGGATCCGCTCGCGACGCCGCGGTGGCCGCTTTGGTGGTGGCCGTTGGGCGTGTGGCTCCCGTCGGTATACCCGGCATTGCCGTCGCCGCGGGGGTCGTAGACCCCTTGCCCGTACCCCCCTTGGCCCCAACTTCCCTGGCTGTAGCCGCCGTCACTGGAGCACGGGCGGCCGTCGTACTGTCCGTGGCCGCTATACCCGCCGGCACTCCGCAGATCCCGCGGCGAATACTCGAACGATGGTGAGATCGGTGGTAGTGGCGGGCATGCTTGCGGCGTTGGGGGGCGGCGCGGGACGCTGCACTGCTGCTGATGGCGCCAGTCCTCCACCCGGCCCCTCGCCTCCTGGGCCGGCAACAGCTGGTGGCCGAGCCAGGCTGGCCGGTCGGGCGCTGCCCCTGTGTAGTAGCCCGGGGACCGCACCGCTGGGGCTGGCAGCAAAGCAGACTGGGACCTGAGAGCCTATCCGACAGGTTAGCTACCCAGAGTATGTGGTAATGGGAAAATGTGAAGCCGCATACCTCGCCGATGCTGGGCAGGGTGATCCTCTCCTGCCTTGGCTGGCTATACCCGGCCTGGTACCCGTTGTACTGGTAGGTGTTCTCGGGAACGGCCATCGTGATTCAAGTGATGGCAAGATGCGATGTACAAATCCGAAAGAAATGAAAGCGGGAGACGAGTCAAGATGCGAGCCAACTCTATGTGCGAATAAATGTGTCGAAATAGACGAATCCAGCAGAAGGTAAAAATAGAGAGATGTTGTCGTCGAGGAGCCTCTGTCTAATCCAAGGGCCAACGCCGCCGAATTCCTAGCCGCCGAGCTGTGTTGCTCTCGCACAAGTGCGTGCGTTGCTGAAAAGGGCGCAAGTTTGTGATAAGCAAGTCGATGACTGCGGACTGCTGCAAGAGTCGTTGAAGCGCAGACGCAACTGTCGGCGTTGCACGTGAAGCTGAAGCGTCAGGGCGCGAGAGATGCGATAGCCCGAAGGCAGTAGCGTCCAAAATCACCGAACCATAAACAGTCGAAGGGGTGTCGATGTGGACGTCCAAAGCATCGTGGGGGGCCAGGATCGCACTCGGCCACTCCCCGTCGTCTGTGTAATTCCGTAAATATTGAACAGAATGCAAAGACACCACGAGAGGAGGCTCAACGGGAGGTTTTATTGTTTGAACTCCGTCTGGCCGTCCCGAACCGGGGTGGGCATGCGAACCAGGCCCCAGGGGCGGCGGGACGGATGTCATCCACCGGCACCCTTCTCGGTGCACTCAGGGCAGCGCTCGCTCGATACACACACCACCCGTTGCTTTGACCCAGACGCCCCCCACCCCCCGGGGGCAGGGGTCAAGCAGCCCCAGCGACAAGGTTCCTCGGCAGTGGACCCGAGGACTGCAGGTGGAGAGCACGGAAAGGGACGCACCTCGATAAGACGGTGAAGAAGGGATATGCGCGTATCTTGCCGTACACATGCCTTTAACTGCATAGTTCGGTCCGCTGGCAGTTCTGGACTTCCATGTGAAGAGGGGAAATGAGAGTTATCGCGACGGACTTGGTGAGTGCCGGGCATGTCGGGCTTATTGCGGGACGTTCTCGCCAATTGCAAAATGTCAGGACCCCGTGATTGAAGTTTGAGAAGAAATAGGTGCCCCTTTGTCGCATACTTGGAGATGTGTTCGGGACCATGCCATGCGTCGGGATCTTGATGAGCGAATCCGTGGTGCAGGTTGGGGGAGATTGACACCCCCAGGGCCCAGCCTGTGGACACGCAGCGCCGTTGGACCGACTTGACAGCACCTGTGGCTGTCAGCCCGCAGTGACAAACAAAGTCCAACCCACAACGGTACCAAGACCTCCATGGCAATGAGACATAAAAAGAAAGGTATGGACCCACGTGTAGGCGAGTTTGAAGCAGCCCTTCTTCGAAAACACATGGCGTGCGACAATGGGATTCTTCAAGCGCAGATTGGAGGCTTCGATCTGTGGAGAAACCCGTTGTTGCCAAGGGCGCAGCGGACAGCAAAGCCGCGCCCTCCATTGGCTGTGTGCCTGCCAAGCACATGCAGGAAGGTCGAGAAGCCACCCACGTCATGCAACATTGTTTCGAAAGTCGGGGTTGCTTTTTCTACCGCCATTCATTGCTGAATCTCGTCAGTGAATATTTACAGAATGCTGCTTTCATTGCGCCATCGGGACATCTGTCGTGTCGTACAGCTTGGAGTGGAACTCCAGGAAGAGCGGGGCTGGAGCCCTTCAGTATCAGGCTCATTATCCAATGGGCTGGCTCTCTTGAACTTTCAGGTTGCCTGTCAAGGCACGACGTCACTGAGAAGTGAGGCTGAGGAAGGAGCAAACAATGGCAAGTGTCGCTTCCCTTCCACTGCTGCTGCGGTTTCCTCATCAAAAAATTTACCGTATGATTCAATGTTGCTCGCCAGGGCATTCCTGGACCCTTCCCCCACCATATTATCGATTATTTTATCTGTGCTTTGTACACAGGAAGCGCGTCGTGGGTTTTCTTCGGAAGAGCAACGTTGTCAGCCAAAACCTCGGGTCTTACAGGTTTGGCGGTGAAAACTCGCATTCTGGTCCCACCATGGCCTCGAGCCAACCAGACTCTGCACCGGCATTCTGGACGTTCCAGTATGATGCTGATGGTCCTCGGGTTGCTGCACCGCGCCGTCGCCGTGGGAGTGGAACGCTCAAAACGGGAACCCCGGTCGAGGGGAGAGAAATGAGGAGGGGCGCCGAGGAGGTCCGGACCAACGCTGGCTCGTGATCGGGGCTTTCGCGGTGCCACCATCAGATGCCACCGCCAACACCAACTTGGTAGTAACCCGCTCGCCCGTGCAGCGCAGTGCACTCAAGCTCCATGCTGTGCCCGGCCAGATCTCTCCGAACCAGCCGCCAGGCCGGTTACACGCAGATCTGCGTTCCTCCACCGCCTGATTGGAAAAGGGTACGGTCTGAAGGCTGAAGGAGGTAGACGAGGTGGCACAAATCGGATCGGCTTCTCGCGGCGGTTGCCAGTCCAGGGAATTGGTCGTGTCCCCACGAGGGCGCTCTTTGGCCTGTCAAGTTGACCGTGCTGCCGAAGATCTCGCATCCAAGACATGGCTAGGCCCAAAGCATCAAAACATACATGATGTTGCGAAACCCAAAACACTGACCAAATACACTTGACAGGCTGCCATGTGTCGTCCCACACACACACAGCAACCCGCGTAATCCGCCCGCTGACATCTTCCCAGCGTCTCTTAGGTTGCCGACCGAGGCGTTTTCCCGGAAAGGACAGCAACCTCCGGTTGTGTCCCTCGAGGCCGCCGCCGCCATCCATCGGGCTGGGCTGGCCCAGGGTATTGCGGTGCAAGGTGTGTTTGCGAGACCCCAGTGCCCAGGCAGCGCTACCTGAACCCAGACCGCCTCGGATGAACATCTTGTAACCAGCATCCCCAAGCGACTACGCCTTCCAGCCTTACGGGTTTCGTTTCTGGCTGTTGCGTTCGTTGACCAACGCTCTTAACCAGCCGGGGGTGTTGATGGCCTCTTCATAACGATGACTCGAAACAAGTGGTGGAGCGGTTGGCAACCGGCAGCACACCTAGATTGACTGCATGCCGTGCCCGCTTGACATGGCGATCACGCGTCACACACGACGAGCTGGACACGAGCGCCGGACCTAAAGCGCGGGATGGCAACGACGGCCTTGGCCCAGGGTTCTTGGTGTTACAACCACCGACATCCCCAACCTCCAGCTGCCGTCTTTGTCGTCGACGGAAGGGGGTAACCACTACCACCACACACTCCGATGATGTTTCCTTCTTCGGTGGCCTACATATTCGTGGCCATGCAACGGGACGCCTAATTCCTGCCGGCAGCCCTCTCTCGAGCTGCTGCTACCCACCTCACCTAGGGATGCCTGTTTTCCCGGGACTACGCCGGCGGGCACGACAGCGAGATTGATCACCGATGGCTCCTGCTCGCTGGCAGCGGCCCCTTTTCACCCTGGACGCGAGAACAGTCCGCTTTGAGGAGGTGGATGAAGCTATTCCGGCCCATGTCGCGCGCATCGTCACGCCACCCCTTTTCGCTGATCCGATGACCCCCACCGTTCGGCTACCGAGTCCATCTGTCAAAACGCAGAAGCATTCCCCCGGAAAATGGAGCCCGAGCGGGAGCCGGGCGAGACACTTTCTGCAACAGGCAAAGGGCGCTGCTGGGGTCGACTTCGCGCCAAGAACAGCCTGGAAACAAGGATGACCAAGCAGCGCTTATGGTCGACAAGGATGGTCTCGACTCTCGGGGATCAACAAGGGTGCGGACCAAGAACCAAACACCACGCCCGCCCGGAGATGGCAGGCCCAGACTCTCAGACGCAATGCCGGAAACTCCAAACACGCCCGTTCGGAGATGGCAGGCACAGACTCCCAGACCTGCAATGCCTGAAACTCTAAACACCACACAGACATCTCCCAAGCGAGGTTCGAGCGAACCCGCCAGGCCCCTTGCGGTTAACATCTCGTCAACACACGGTTCAACTCTTTTCCGGCAGGGGAGTTCGACCCAGAAACATGTCGTTGCCACCCCCGCAAAGAAAGACAGTTGATCGACGCGTTGATGCAAACCACTTTTCGTCGATCTTGAATCAGACTTTTTAAAACCAAAACCGACAAAACAACAGCCAGCGCAAGGCAGCCAGGGCCCGCCCTCAGACTGACTGACCGACAGACAGCCAAACACAGTCAAAGGGCCCCCCAATGGCTAATGACCGGACTGTCTTGAGACTTCTCGGTTTCACGGGAAGGCCTGCCGTGCCACAGCGAACCGCAGCGCAGGTGCGCGGAGGACCAGGCCAGATACGGCACCGTGCTCCGGCGGTCGACAGGCTCCCCTGCCCGCCGCCGCTGCAGCGGTTCCGATCCGTTCAGTCACCGACGGCTGCTTACGGGGGGTTGCGGCAGAGCGAGCACTCACCATTTGCATGGGTTTGGTTATGTTACACAGCGAGGTTTTGGCGGGTCTCGGGGTTACACACACCACAGGACGTACTGTGTAGGTATGTATGTATGTACTCCGTACTTGGTCTGAGCAAGAAGCTGAGCGTCCCCGGACGGCGTCCAAGCGATTTTGAGATCTTGGGTCTTGCACAGGCAAGGATGTCGGGAGAATAATAAAGGGGCCAAGCTTCTTGGGGAAACGCTGACGAATGCCTTAGTGTACTCTCAAGCAAGCTTGTGACTAACGTTAGCCCATCGTCCTTACAGCGGAGAATACTTGACCACACATGGATAAGGAAGGTAACTACGGATTAATTTATACATACAAGTCTTGTCCGTAGCAGCCAAGGAGCAGGGAGAAGAATTACCCAACTGCCGCGCGCCAGCCGCGAGATTATACCTTATGTAGGTATCCATATCTACGACAGTTACGTTGGTCAAGTTAGCGCCTTTGCTTTCCCCCTGACGAATTATCAAGGTAACAGGGAACGGGACCAAGCCGACGGCGCCCTGTCAACGCAGCCCGCCCCTGGGCATCGCATCCCCCCCTCGATCCGCTGCGGCTTGGCGATGAAGGAGGTGGAGATTTGCGGGACGAAGGGCAAAGCAAATCTGTGCGCGACATTCTCGGCCGTCCCCCGTGGCCTGATTTTTCTGCTCGTCCACCCTGTTTTGACCAGGGCAGAAAGGGTCAGTCGCGGGAGGGGAAGGGGTGGAGG
>Ga0247824_10002288_pt1 | contig 10695 bp, 16 predicted proteins | sample 13C_PalmiticAcid_FD_194412 | JGI IMG/M metagenome (GOLD analysis project Ga0247824, IMG submission 194412) | Soil microbial communities from agricultural site in Penn Yan, New York, United States - 13C_PalmiticAcid_Day48 | ecosystem: Environmental > Terrestrial > Soil > Agricultural land...
GGAGTGGTACAACGACCAGCTGACCAAGCGCAGCGGCAGCGGCGCGCCGCTGCACTACGAGCGGTGCGCGCTGCGGCTCGTCGACGGCTTCCTCGACTACATCACGGCGCAGGACAAGGTGCTCACACGGTTCCTGGCCGAGATCCCCGAGCTGAGCGGCGCGCTGCTGGGCAAGCTGAAGGCGCTCTGCGCCGACCCGACGACGGTGCAGCTCGCGCTGACGAGTCTGTTGTATTTGGTCATGATGCGGCCGCCGGTGAGGGAGATTGCGCTGGACACGGTGGCGGAGATTTGGACTGAGTGTGAGTGCCTCCTCCCCCTTCTTCCCCTCCGCCGGATGGGTGTTTTCTCAGTATTTGATCGGTGTGTGTGTGTCTGACTAACTCATTTTCCTCGGTGTAGATGAAGATGCACGCCCCCTGGCGGCCAAGTACCTGGTCAAGTGGCGCCCGGGCTTCATCGAGTCGCAAACTCGCCCGGCAGCCGGCGATGCGGCGCCTGCTAATAGCATGGCGATCGCGACCTGAGGCGGGCATGGGTGTACGGAGGAGGGGAAAGAAGCGAGAGGAGAAGGCCGCGGTTTGGGAATTACATGGCCTGGGGTGGACTTGGCCTCTGTATACATACATAGCAGATGACCGTTGGTGGGCAGGCCAGGTCATCCACACAGCGCTCAAGAAGGACAGCAGCAGGAGGCGTTCGGACACCCAAAACTCACAGGGCAGCGCAAGGGGATGGTTATTGGTATGGATACGGGCTTACTTCTCGTATTCAGCATGCATCATTTCATGTTGTTTTCTTGCAGCCGCGCACATACAAAAATACAAATATTAGACCTGGCCTCGCTTTCACGGCCGCTGCCTCGCGGGACGACGCGGCGTGGGAGACACGACGCGGCAGATCTTTCACAATCGGCATAAACCGTCATATTAAAGATGCAGGCTTGGCAGCGACTGGGATTATCCACTGTGCTGGGACCCGTCGTGGCAAAACGGCCGAGATGAGAACGAAAATTGTTTCCCTTGCTGGTGGGAGACAGAAACACACGCGCCCTCCATCGCTTGAGGAGCGAGTCCGTATTCCAAGGTGCAGAGTGTTTCTGCGGCGATCATGAAGACATTGGAGGAGGACTGCCTGCATCTGAGCGCATGCCGGATGCACTTCAGCGCATGCAATGGCTCCTCACCCGCATCTTGTTCTCGACAGCGCTGCAAGGAGCTTCCCAGCGACGGCCAGGCACAGACAGAGGCTCCCCCCTGTCTCAGAAGGCAGCCTCGCGAAACAGGGGGGCAAGGGAAGTTCGGCAAGGAAGGAGGGCAGGCTTTGCTGAATCGGGCAACCCACCGACCCACTGGGTTGAAGAGCGGCGGGGCGCCCACCCGCGTGCGGACTTTGCACGAGCGGTTGCTGGGGCAGTGGATGGAGGGTGGGACGGGCTGCGGCAGTGAGTTTCGTGGATCCTGGTGGACGCGCGGACCCTGTCTGCCCAAGACCTGCTTGTCGCGACGGATCAATGGGTGTGTGTGTGGGATGGTGTGATGGTGGATGGATGGATGATGGAGGGTTGGACAGCCTGCTGCTTGGTCGATAGCCAACAACAACAGCACCCAGAACCAGTGAGAGGCCTTGCTTTTGCACCAGACCGCCCGACGCTGTAACATAAACACAAACTTGTGCAGAGCCTGAAAAATTACTCCTCGCCTGTCTGACGTTGCTTTCCCTTCCTCCCATTGCCGTTTTCTGCTGCTTCTGCTTCAGCCCCGAGTTAATTTACACTGCCCTGGACGCAGTAAGCCACCACTTCGAGCGACGAGTCTAGCCTTGCTTGCCCTGCCGCCAAGTCTGGAGGAGGGAAAAACATCCGAGATCGAGACAACGTCCAACATCGGTCGATCCTCCAAACCTCGCCCAGCCTTCATTAAACATCGCAGCCCTCCAGCGGGCAACCTGAGCCCGGGGCAACTCGTTTGTCATCACCCATACATACGCCTACGCCTCTGTACTCGGACATACGCATTGCCCCATACGTCCCCAGCAATCGAATTCCTCCACACGCATCAACAAGACTGAGGCAGTGTGGTTCCGCTTGCGGCGGATCCGACCCGCTTTGGAGTGGAAACAAAGATCTGCCCCTGGCATCCATCGCCCGGGTCCCTCTTGTGTTGTCTTGACTTCAGATCTCCGCCGTCACGAGAAATGCGCAACAAGCTCGTGAAGGCCCGGCCACATTCCGACCAAAAGGCCGCCTTCTCAATCCACCAGGACGACCAGCACAGTACGTCCTGTCTCTGAATATCCCCCCCGCAATATTGTGCGCACACGAACCGCACACCCCCTCGGGTTACCTCGCTGTGGTTCCGACCTGCACACTGTGTGACCCTGAGGAAGTGCACCTCTGCTCCGAGACGGCCACATGCCACTCGGATGTGTGCCTAAGGTTGTCCCGCAGCGGCAAATCCAGGGGCAGAGGAGTGCTTGAAGGAGGAGCCCGGGGCAGCCGACCAACAGAGGCTAACTACCGTGTGGGCTTAGATCTCTCGTCAGTCACCGTCGTTCCTGTAGACACAGCCGCAGCAACACCAGCCACGACACCAAGCAAGCCACCGCCGAGCAAATCGAGCCCGAGCAAGTCGACACCACACAAATCGACACCCACCAAGTCGACGCCGAGCAAGGGCCAGAAGCCATCGCATGAACACCCCTCGCCGCGGTCGACCCTCAAGCCGGCCTCTGGAGGCACAATCAACTCGGCCATGTCCCGGACAACCACCAGCGGAACCAACGGAAAGGCCACTTCCCTCGCACCCGCTTCCTCATTATCCCCCTCACGCCCCCCGAACCGCATGAACTCGACCATTCGAACCGTGCCGAGTTACGACGACAGGCAACAGCGGTACTCGGAGGAGGATTCCAGCACTGACGGGGCGCCCTCGCACTCGACGACCTCGCGCGATTCGGGATTCTCGAGCTCGCTCAACAGCACCGCCAGCATGTCGTCGTCGAATTCGCAGCAACGGCCACAAGCAACAATAAGCGCGATACCGAGGATACCGTCAATGAATAAACTCAAGCTCAGCCCCTCGGGGACGACACAAGACAGCGCCGATGGCCCGACTGACGGCCCCCAACGAGAGGACCCTGGCGGCGGCGCCCCCGCTTCAAACGATGTCGCCGTCAACGCGACCGAGGCCAACCTCGCCAACGGCTGGGACAACTCGGTCGGCAAGGCCGGGCTGGGCAAGACAGGCCGCGTGATCAACCGGCTCGTCTCAGACAACGAGGCCCTCAAGCGTGACATCCAGATCGAGCGGCTGCGGGCCGAAGAATCACGACAGGCGGCGCGCCTGCTCGAGGACAAGCTGGAGCGCGTCATCTCGGACTACGAGTCGCGGCTGCTCGAGGCCAACGTGACCAAGACGCTACTCGCCCGCAAGGAGCGGCAAGTCGAGTCGCTGCAGGACGCGGTGGAGCTGGAGCGCAAGCGGGCGGTGGACGCGGCGGACCGCGAGCGCGTGTGGAAGGACGAGCTGGACAAGACGCGCGCCGACGCCAAGCGGCGCGTCGAGGACGCCACCAACCACGCGGCGCTGTGCGAGGGCCGCTACAACGCCATCAGCAGCCACTGGAAGGACCAGGGCGACGAGGTCAAGCGCAGCATGGGTCGCATGCGCGAGGAGGTCAAGGTGCTGGTGGTGGAGCGCAAGAAGGACGACGAGAAGATCGAGACGCTGCGCGAGCTGTGCGACCAGCAGGACGGCAACATCCGCGAGCTGACGCGCCAGAAGGAGGAGATGGCCGCGCAGTTTGAACGCTACAAGCGCCAGCAGGATGAGGACCTGCGCGCCATCAAGACCAGGGCCAACGAGCGCGAGCGGGAGCAGGGGCGCACGCTGGCGGAGGCGCGGGAGGTGCTGGATAAGCTGAGGTGGGCGCTCAATGTGAAGGGGAAGATTGAGTGGGCGCAGTGAGGTGGATCACCATCATCATCGCTTGGGCCTGTCTGCGGACGACAGCACACATGCAAAACGGCGCCGAGGCCCACCCAACCACCATCACCGCGGCCATCGTTGCCTTTTCCCTGGGTTTTCATTTTCCTTCTTCTGGCGGTCGGTATTTCAACTCCGCCCACCGCGCACATTTTACGACACACGTAATGACGATACCGGACGGACAGTCCAGGCTGGGCAGAACGGGAGCAGGCAGATCGATAGAGTAGTTTGTTTTCTTCTTTACTTGTTTGGTTTTCTTCTTTTTCTGCTTCCCTCTTTCCTTCTCGGCATACAACACGTCGGTCGGCATACTACACCAAAACAACCCCAAGATCCAATGAGAGAGGGTGGGACAGGGACAGGCAGGCATACTTTTCATGGAGATTTTTGTCTTCTTCTTCTTCTATTCATGACCTGGGCTTTTTAGGGAAAAGGAGGGAAGGTGGGGGGGATTTCTCATTGGGATGGAGTTGGCGGCGTTGTTGTGGGTTTTTTGTTCATGTTGAAAGGGCATTGGCTGGCAGGCAGGCGGGAATCACGGCATCGATGCGGGCAAGAAGGGCTCGCGCGTCGCCGGACTGCATAGTGGCCTACCTGCTGAACTGTCTAGTTTATGATGTGGGATATCCGATGAATTTCACCTCACTCCTCATTTCTACCTATCCGTGTACACGTGGTCAGCGAGGCTCTGGTCTTGTGAGGCTCTTGATGTGGGATGGCTGTCTCGAGTGTTTTGTCTTGGCAGGGGGTGTGTTCAGGGGTAATGACCAACGAGGGGTACAGCGCTTGTGAGGAACAACACTCATCCTCGATTGCACGAGTCCGTCTTGAAGGACAAAGTACAGGTGGGCTATGAAGGACCGAGAGGTTAGCCGTGTGCGACGGTCAGGAGATGCTTTTCACACTCCCTCTGGGAAAGCAAGCCAGCCCACTCAACCCGTCCCCCTTTCGCCCCGTGACGGCTCGGAGGGCCTCAGAGCCCAATCCTGACATGGCTTCTTTAGATGGAGAGGTCCTTCAAGTTGCACAACGCGCAAGATCGAGTGTTGTTTATGATCCAAACACGCTTGGATGACAAAAGAGGTAGCCGCAACCCCCTGTGCGCTTTCCTCATCCGGCTTTCGACAGTCTCTGTCACCTACCGGAGACTCCAGGCATCAGCCACTTTCCCCTCTCCCCTCCCCATACCGTTTCTTCCCTCTTCTTTTCTGCTTCCAAACTTTTCTCTCCATCGACTTGGCGGTGCTCGACTGCTTGGTTCCCACCTCTTCATCTTCCACCATCTCACCTAGACCGCGAAGCGACCGCCCTACCTACAACCACAGGCCGCGCCATCTTCTGGGGAAGGGTTTCTCGATTGTTGACGTGTCAGGTTGGTACAAAATTCCCTTGCTCTCCATCGGACGTAATCGTTCAGGCGATTTGTCGTCGCCGCTCTGGTCGCGTTTGTCAAGCGCTGTCGGAGGACCACCCAGATCCTATCACCCATCCAACCCCATCCTCTATCCAGGAGCATCCCATCAAACCCGCTTGTGACATGGCGCAAGGCTAACAGTTGGTCGAGAAGAAATCCCACAGCCTGCCGTGCTGTCGCCCTCGTCTCTGCCGCCGACTCGGCCGTCGCCTGGTCAGTCGCCACCATGGCGTCCACGGCGTCCCTGACCGAGTTCTACCTGTCGTCCGTGTGGCTGTACAAACCCAAGATTGTCAAGCGAATCATCGACCACTTGGTCGGGCTGGGATGTGTAGGTTTTATCGATTGATCTGGGTCCGTATCCCAACACCGCTGACCTCCTCGCAGGAATATGCCGAATTTACGTACGATGACGAGTACGACTGGTTCAAGGTCATCTGCCTCGAGGACGACCAGTTCAAAATCAACCAGGCTTTCGGAAAACTGGCCCTCGAGATTGAGGCGGAGGCATTTGACGTGCACGAGGACGACATTTTGTACACTAATGATACGCTCATTGTAAGTCTGGAGATCTCTGCTGGAAAGACGACGTGCTGACTCCAATGTTGGACAGCTCGACTTCGACAATGAGTGGTTCAGCTTTGCGCCGCTTGGAAACTCCTCGTCTGATGGAGCTGACGAGAGCGATGCATCGTACTGCCGTCCCGGACCCCTGGCTGCTTATGCCCATTCGGCGGTCTGGAACGAACTTGATAACAACAACGAGCCCTACACAATCTGGGATTTGTTGAACCCCAGCCAATTCGAGCGGATCAAGAAGGCCCTGGGTGTTGAGATACTCTCTGGCCCAGGCGGAAAGTTAATCGACATCGCTGGGGATAGCGAGGAGTCAGTTCACCAGGCAAGGACCAGGCTGAAGATCATGCTGGACACCAAGGTAAGGAACTCGAAGAAATGCTTTTCCATCGTGAGGGCTAACTGGTGCTAACTGGCTGCCATAGAAACTGCTCGACTCCGTGCCACGGACGGCGAACTTGTTGTATGCCGAGGGTTATGCCGACCCGCCCGACCAACTCGAACCGGAGGCCGCGCCAGTGTTTGATGCTGACGTTCGATACTTGGCCAACATCGATCCGAAGCTCGCGTCATCAACCTTGCTTGATCCGGTCGCGGTAGAGGACTTGGAGGGTTCATACAAGACACTCTATGGAACGGCATCTTCGATCCGCCTTTGCCCCTGGAACCCCGACAAGAAATTCCGCGTTTCCCTGCTTGGGCCAAAGGTCGCTGTTCAACCCAAGGACAAGACGGTCTGGGGAAATCGGCCTGCCGTTTCTACCAAGGAGATTTCAGAGATCAGGAAGACCTCCGAGGGACTTACTTCGCTCGGACTCGGGCAAACCCCTGGTGCCATCGGCGTGGTCGAGACTTGGATCAATGAACTTCCAGCCGAACACGGATTTTCCGCGGGCGCCGACACACCTGTCCTCCTGGGGGACCAAACCCCAGCTAGACCGCTGGAGATGGCCATGAGTGAGAGCCTCATCGAGCTCGCCGACAAGCCGGGGACGCCCTCTCGTGGCACCCCAGTGGCAACCGCATCTGAGACCCTGGTTGATTCGACGGCTGTTGGCGACACCCAAATTTCACCACTCTGCCCGGGCGTCTCAGCGACACCCCAAGAGAAACTAGGTATGTTGAACAAGGGAACGGTTTCAAGGATTCAGGATGGGAAAGTGGGCAACGAGCTCGCGTTCACCGGGGACGACTGTCTAATCGACCTGTTAGCTGCTGTGAGGACGTCGAGCCCGATGGACTCTCTTCAGTCAAGCATCCAGTGGGAAATGCCCCCGCTTATCCCTTCGCCTCCAAGGAACGAGAGCGTTGAAGTCAGCACTGGCTCGGATCAAGTTTCATCGACCAGCAAGGATAAGCCGTCAAAGCGCGAAGGACCAGTCTCGCCTCGTCAGAAGGACCGGGGACGTTCGCAGCAATCCACAGATGGTGGGAAGAAGTCGGGCAGTTCTCGCTCCGGCAAGCCCCTTGGATCGCCTGCCCGAGGTTCCCGGCCGGTGACAAAACAGTCCCCCAAGCAGCAAACTGGAAACCGCAAGACCCGGAACTCTCCCAAGCCCGGCATGACATCAAACCAACTGGCAGAGCCTCCTTCCAGCCAGTTGGTAAACCCTGCCACAAAGCAGTTCATTGACGAAATCGAAACTGCCATGGTCAAGGTCTTGTCCCTTGGGCCTTACCGTCGTGGCAGGGTCGGATTCCGGGCTGAACTGGGGCGTGCAATCATCGAGGTCGTGGATCCCTCCGGCCTGTCCTTCAACAGCGCCAATACCCGTAGCAATGGGTGGAAGAAGCCGACTCTGATCAAGAAGCTGAACAAGGATTATGGAGAGAACCAGAACATCCAGTTCACCAAGATCCTGTCCACATTTGGCTGCGATGTGGAGGACATGATCAACACTAAAGTCAACGGGACTCGACTTTGGGAGCAGGAGCCCAGACGTGCCTGGACCACTTATTCCTTCCACTGCTCCCTCCGCTCGATTAACAGGCTGGGTCGGTTTATTGTGGACATCGACGATGACGGCACCTCGAGAGGCATCTTCTCCTATTCCATCCGTCCGCACAACGATGTCTTCCCCCCCGAGCAGCCAAACCCCATCTATGTTCACGCGATTCAGCGGAACTGGGACGTGCGGATTGCAACGACTCATGTTGAGGCTGGCGAGGTGGAAATGGCGTACCGACCTTTTGTCAACACGCTGTTGCACTCGCTAAGCGTTTCGTAAGTTATGACGCTGATCTCTGTGATTGCTATGGGCTCGTGCTGACCGAATTCACAGCATTGGCAAGACAGGCGGTCCGGAGGTCAAGTTTGCTGTGGACAACACTTCGGCTGCCGACGTGAATGAGGTCCGCGTCCTGACCAAGTGGCGTCATATCAGCCTCGACCGCAAGAGTGCCCTCGAGATCACCGAGGTCCAGCAACTGGAGATGAAACCTTACTCTCAGGGGCTCTACTCCGGGTCGTGGGATTCATGGGAGGGAACACTTGCTCGCCCCTGGACCCAGCGGGCAACCAAGGAGAGGCGCTACGAGGGCGAGTTCCCGCGCTGGTACGAGGCTGCTATTGTGTCACTGGAGCTCGAGCAGCTCTTCCAGCAGAACTTGCTGCTGCAACTCGGCGAGAAAGCCGACTGGAATCCTGAGGACGTCAAGGCCCGTGGCCTCCTCGCGGCCATCTACAACCCTGCCTTGAAGATGGTGAAGGCGATGGACCACGTCGGACGGCAGGACGACAACCACATGTCAGAGACCTATGGCCACTTGCTTCGCCGACGCAACGATCCGCCGCCTGCGGTGCCGGGGTCAATTCACGCACAGGTGCGGGTTCGGAGCCGGGGTGGTGAGGAAGGAGTTGGGGCTCAGGGGGCTGATACACAGTCCATTCGCTCGGGCGTCACGTCTGGTCGCGGTTCGTCGGGACGTGTTGCCCCGACGGCGCCGGCGCAGTCTCAGCCTGAGGGGTTTTGGTGAGGGACGTTATGGGGGATTTCGAGGTGTTGAAGTAGGGGATTTTGCGGTGTGTTAACACTTTTGTGGAGTTTGGGCCTGGAGTCTGATGTTGGGGGATGTGGATGGTTATTTGCACGAAGGGCCGTTGTCTGGAACAGAGCAAGCGAGCGAGCGAGCCCGAAGTTGCTAGCCATGCTTGTGTTTATGTAGCGATGATAGCGATGAATTGTGTGTGTTGTATGATGTGCCGGCCGTCGCTCAGTGGACATGAGAGCAAGGGGTTCCTTACTTCCTCTCCTGGGCTTGCTCTCACGCTCCCCACCTTCAGAGACTCACCTCAGGACGGTGCCTGGCAGGGTGACATATCCCCGCCGTCTTACAAACTGACACAAGAGGAGGAGGGAAACCTTTGACGGTGGTTTTGGCGCTCCATTCTGGATGGTGTTGACCCAGCAAGGGTTGGAGGCGACTGGACTCGACCAGTAAGTGATCAAGACGACTCCCCATGACCGGATTTCTCATGAGACGAGACGAGCATCAAATCGCTCGCTCTATGGGCTGCTTACCTATCCAGCAGGCATGTTTTGGCGATACAAGCAATTAACCTCCGCGTCGAGGCCCTTCTCTCTAAATAACCTCGGTCATATACCCTTGTAGGAAGGTGGGCGGCAGCAGTGGGGGGACGCGCAGCCTTCCCGGCGCTGCTGTGCCTCCAACATGGGGTCGTGTTGTGTCCGGACGAGGTGCCGCGCTGTTGGACACCCGCGCACGCCGGCGGCTGGCCGTGGATTTGATGGATATAATGGGGGGCATGTGGGTGGGTGGCGAGGATGAGGGGCCAGAGCACACCTGGCTCAGGGGAACGCCACCAGTACAGTGTGGTGGTGTTACACTGCCCGCGCCGCAGCCGCGCAGCCGGAAGGATTCACAAACTTTGGAGGATGCCGCGAGCTAGTGTGGCTCTGTGCCGTTCCGTGCCAGGAAGAGACTGAAACGGATGGGCGGTGGTGGTGATGGTTGCGAGCTGAGTGCGACCTACGATGCGGAGTGCCCTTGTTGGTGTTCATGGGTGCGCTCATACCCCCAATCTTCAGGGGGAAACAGCTCAGGTAAGCCCACCACGCCGCGATGGGGTGTGGCGGTCCTGTTCGGTTTGCACGCCCTCTACGACGCTGAGCCCCTCATTCACCTTCAGTGACGGGTGGGCGATATCATGTCCTCTTCTTGCGGCGCCGCCCCGGCCGGGCCATTCCCCGAACATCGCTTCTCTCTGTCCAGCCAGGAACAAACTAAGAAACCTAGTTTGACGGCCCGAGAGAATGACCCAAGATGACCGACCATCGCCTCTCAACACCAAAGTACTCGGTCATGTCCAATGACAACTCTGGGCTGGAACCCGTCCCCATCTCTGGCCTCGAATCTGCCGCCACGCACGCCCAGAGCGTGGCCTATTATCAGCAGGAGAAGGAGGCGTACGCGAGCTCCGCAGCGGCCTGGTCGGTGGGCGCGGAGGAGGCCAACACTCCGGTGGATGGCCAGGCGGCGGAGAAACCGAGGATTCTGGGGCTGTCGGTGTGGGCGTTTTGGACGGTTGTTGTTTTGCTTGTGGTGGTCCTCGCCGGAGCCATTGGAGGGGGGGTTGGCGGTGGCATGGCTGCGCGCAGCCGGGATGCCTCGGATAGGTGAGTGATCACCAGCCTCAGAACTACTTTTTCAACCAACCTAACACCCCCCAGCAACCCTCCCGCCCTCGCGCAAACC
>Ga0247824_10002289_pt1 | contig 10695 bp, 13 predicted proteins | sample 13C_PalmiticAcid_FD_194412 | JGI IMG/M metagenome (GOLD analysis project Ga0247824, IMG submission 194412) | Soil microbial communities from agricultural site in Penn Yan, New York, United States - 13C_PalmiticAcid_Day48 | ecosystem: Environmental > Terrestrial > Soil > Agricultural land...
ATCCTACAGCGCTGGCTCGAGGGTCTCGGAGCAGCTGCCCTCGAACTTCATCGTGACGTACTCGGCCCGACCACCGCTGCTGGTGTTGATGTTGCCGAAGGCCACGTCGACCATGATCACCAGCCGCTGGTCACCGTCGGGCAAGCTCGCGGTGTAGGTGATGTCGATGCGCGTGGCCGAGCCGTCGCGGCGCTGCGCCTTGTCGATGATCGCTCGCCGCAGCTTCAGCTCGGCCGCGGTCTGCATGTGGGCGCTCGCGTTGAAGCTGGTGCCCTTGTAGATCGAGTCGTAGCGATCGCTGGTCTCGCCGAGATAGCCCTCAGCCTGGACCTCGAGTTCGTCGGTCCACTCGAAGTCGATAACCGCCTTGAGCTCGTCGCCGATCTTCCCGTCCTTGACGAGCTTGATGAAACATTCTTGTCCTCGTAAACGCGGTGCTGACATGGCGTGTTCTCGCAGCGATTACGCCGCGACCTCCTGGGTGACGACCGTGGGGCCGGTCTGCGTGTCGATCACGATCGACTCGGCGATGGCGAACATCTTGACCCGGACGATGTGCCGCAGGATCTGAGGCACGTTCGGGTTCGTGGTGTTCTTGACGAGCGAGGACTGGTGTCGGGCGTTCTGCGGCTGACTGGGGCTCTCCAGCTCGAGCAGGAATGCCCGCAGCTGCCCCTCGTAGTTTCGCAGCAGGTCGGGCGTGATGACCTGCTTGGAGTAGCGCGCCGAGATCCCAAAGATCGAATCGTTGATGAAGTCCGCGTACGCGCGGCGGTTCGCTGCGGTGCGGCCGGGATCGGCGGTCGGGTCGACGCTGGTGATGTCGTCGACGAAGAACCCGCCCGACAGCCTGTCGGTCTTCGTGCCCGTGATGCCGCGGCGCTTGAACAGCTCGTAGTCGCCGATCTTCAGCTTGGTGCTGCCCTCGGTGAGCGGGTCATAGGCGCTCTCGAGCCCGACGATCTGAAGCGCGCCGAAGTTCGTGTCGGCGAGCCGTTGGCCGATCGATTGCTCGGGCAGGAGGATCGAGCGCGCGGCGGCGGCGAACGAGTCTGCGCCGACGTCGATCACTCCGTCGTCGGTGAAGCCGACGCCGCCAGCCGTACCGACGTCGCGGATCTCGGGGATGAACGTGGCGAAGCCAGGGAAGATGAACTGCACCCGCTCGTTGCGGATCAGCTCGACGTCGGCGTACGCCTGGGCCCGGCTCACGCCGATCCGGGGTCGCGTGAGCACCTTGCGTGCAGCGAACCCCTGCGCCGTCGCATCGAGAGCGTTCTGTCGCAGCTTCGCGCGGATGTTCGGGCTCGTGCGCGCAGAGACGACGTAGTTGACCTCGTTCGCGGGCGGAGCATCGACCAGGGTCGCTTCGATCGCCTGCTCGTAGCGCGAGTCGAGCTGCGGCGCGGACAGGCGGGTCAGGTTGGCGTTGTTGCTGACCTCGAACCCGTCGGGCAGCGTGTCGAGGATCAGCGTCACGTTGCCGACCGTGCTCGTCACCGCGGTGTCGTCGTCGATGAACGGGCGGACCTTGCTCGACCACGGGCCGCCCGTCGTGCCGGTGTTGGTGTCCGAGAGCGTGATCCAAACGGTGCCGGTCGCCGACGAGTCCTGCACGCGCGTGCCTGCGGGGATCGTGACGTTCGCGGCGGCGTTGGCGTTGGCGAAGTCGCCGACCGTGAAGCCGAAGGCCTCCAGCAGATCGCCGCTGATCGCCTCGAGCGTGCCGGTGGCAGCCGTCGCGGTGTTGCACACCCGCAGGTTGCCGTCCGCGTCGACGCTGGCGCTGATGTTCGCGACCGCGTCGAGCAGCGTCGCGGCCTCGGTGGTCGTGATCGCCTGGCTGTCACCGACATTGCCGGTGCCCTCGTCGATCATCACGACACCGGGCTCGTCGTTGGCGATCGTCACGTTGGCGCCACCGGTGAGCGCCGAGAAGCCCGTGATGATCACGTTGTCGTCCGCGACCAGCAGGATTGTGTCGGTGCTGCTCGAGGAGAACGTCACCCCCGGCACGCCGAGCTCGCCGAGCGCATCGAGCAGCGCGTCGCGCTTGTCCTCGACAACTCCGCCCTGCACGGCGATCGAGGGAGTGTCGAAGTTGGTGGCGAGCCCGTTGACGAACCTGGTCACGCGCAGCTGGACGGGCAGGGTGTCGGCAGTGACCACCAGCGACCACTCGTCCTGCGTCGGCGTGCTCGGCAGGCCGAGGTCGTCGAGCGCGGTTCCGGTGCCACCGACGATCTCGATGCGAGCGCGGGAGCCAGCGCGCACCGAGCTCAGCTTCAGCTGGCCGCCGCTGTTCGAGGCGATCGTCGATCCGAAGCGGGCGTTGATCCGCGCGATCACGTCTGCGAGCGCAACGTCAGCGTCGGTGAACGTCACGATCTTCGCGTCGTCGTCGTCGACCTGGAGAATGATCGTCATGCCGCCGAGCGCGACCGGGAAGCTCGCGCCCACGCCCGTGATCTCGGCCTTGCCCGCGCTCAGGGTCGCGGTCGCGGTGGTCGGGCCACCGTCGATCTCGAACACCGCTTCGTCGGCGTCGTCGGCCTGGAACGGACCCGCGCCGCCGGTCAGGCAAGCGAGCCGCTGGAACTGCACCGTGCCGGCCGAGTTGTCGACGCGCTGGACCACCAACCTGTTGAAGCGCTTGTTGGCGAGAGTGATGAACCCGCTGCCGTTCCACGCCTCCGAGCCGCCGCTCTGCTGCGCGACCGGTCCAGCGTGCGGGTTGCCGGCGATCGCCCAGCCGAATCCCCCGAAAGTCGCCTCGCGATCGCTCTCGCTCGTGACCTCGGTCGGAATCTCGAGCGGACCTTTCTCGAACTCACCGATCACCAGCACCGTCCCCGTGCCGGCTCCGAGCGGCAGCGACGGTGGAGCGCTGTCGATGATGTTGACGGATGCGACGCTGAGCAGCGTCGCGTTACCAGGATCGGTTAGAAAGAGTCGGCGAAACGCGGTCACAGGTCGCTCCCGGGTAGGTGGTCAGGACGGGCGGCAGGAAGCGACGCCGACAGGGTACCGCAGCACGCCCGACCGCGCGACAAGCCCTACTCGGTCTCGACGTCTGCCCCCGGCATGCGCATGAGCCCGGGGCTGCGGACCAGCACGACGTGCTCGATCTCGGCAGCGACCGGAATGATCAGCTGAAACTCGTGCGCACCGGCCCGCGCTGCATCGTCGGGGCGACTCGAGCTGCGGAGCATGTAGCGGGCCGTCCGGTTGAAGTACTCCGGGATCACGACGCGACGACCGGGCAGGTCGTTGACCTTCTCGGCTGCGAGCTCCTCGAGCAGCTTGGCCTCGAGCCCGCGTCGCTGATCCTTGTGGGCGCACCAGCACACGAGCTCGATCTGGATTGTCTGCTCGCCGAGGTAGCGCAGAAGCGTGCCCGGCTCGTAGACGCCGTAGGTCTCTTCGAGCAGGCGCACGTCGGTGTGCTGCTCGTAGACGGAGTCGTCGGTCGCCGATGTGATCAGCATCTTGCCGGACGGCATGTCCTCGACGCCCCACTCCATCCAGTCGAAGGCGATGTCCTCGAACTGGTGCATCTTGAACGGTAGCCTCGCCTGACCCTTGACGACGTCGAGCAGATCGAAGCTGCGCCAGCTGACGTTCCGCAGCATGTGGTAGAGGCCGATCATCGCGGCGTCGCGGGGCGCGAGGTTGAGCACCTCGTTCACGACCTCGATAGGCGCGGGGTAGGTCGAGCCGGCACCCGTCGACACACGCGTGTGCGAGCCGTCGGGGTTGCGCACGATCTTGGCGAAGTAGGTCTCCTCGGGCGCGGAGCCAAAGACCTCGATCCCCGTGTCGGTCAGCAGCGTGCAGACACCGTCGCGGATCGATTCGGGGTCGTAGGTGATGCTCATGCGCGGATCATCGCACACGACTGGCGCGCTCGAACTCCCGCCGAAACTCGATGCTGAGTTCGATGAGCAGGCGCTTGGCGATCTTGGGCATCGTCCGCTTCAGGACGTACCTGCCCTTGAACCCGCGCTTGCCGATCTTGCGGGAGATCACGTAGGCGATGGAGCGTATCCGCCACGCGCTCAGCCGCCTCATCCGACGCCCCCTCGGCGCCCGGTCGATCTTCTTGGCCTGCATCCACGCGATGATCGACTTGACGGGTGGGTTCAGCCCTGGCTTCCGCCCGACCTCGACAAAGAGCGAGTGCTTGGCGGCGTTGCTGAGCACCGCGCCGTTGGGTAGCTTGGTGACGATGAAGCTGCGCTCGAATGTGCCGCGAGCTCGCGGGCGCGGCACCGTCTTGGCGGACACCGCCACCGCCTGCGTCGCCCCGTACCGCGCCGCGTTGCGCAGCGCTCGGACAGCGGCTCGGTCCATCGACTTGCCCAGCCGGCGGATGGCCGGGCCGAGCTGCTTGGGTGACGACAGCTTGATCGTGGTGGTCACGGGATCAACCTCGCGGGCGTGCGGACATAGCCGCCGGGCACGGTCTGATCCTGGCCGGCGGCCGAGCGCGAGCCGAACTGATCGACCAGGCGGACGCGCCACTCGAACGAGGTCGCGACCAGCTCGGGCGCACCGGCTGGGATCATGCGTCGGCGCTTGGGGGCCGGATCTCCACTGCATCCAGTTCCACGTGAAACTTGCTGCACCTCGTAGAAGAACTCGCGCCTGGGGTTGCCCGCGAGCCAGTCCGATCCATCGCGCCAGCCGAGCAGGGTCTGCTCGTCGACCTGCGCCGGGCTGATCTCGGAAAGCGACAGGATGCCCTGGTCGGTGCGGCCCGCCTGCTCGACCACCATGTCGAGCCCGCCGATCCCCTTGACCAGCACGGGCAGCAGCTCGAGTTCGAGCCCGCCGTCGGCTTCGGCGGACCCCCACTCCCCGGTGACCGGACTCTGCACCTGCCACACGAGCCGGACCCGGTACGGCCGCAGGCCGAGCTCGTGCACCCGCAAGCGCGCCTGATCGATCGCCCGCTGCTGCTGCTCGGCGAACGTGCATCCTGGGGTTTGGCTGCATCGATCCACAGCCGGAAGCTACCACGCGCGCTACACTCGACCCATGGCCCGAGGTCTGATCGAGAGACTCGTCTACGGGATGTTGCTGTTGCTCGGTGTCGATGCGACCGCACACTGGGAAGTCGCCGTCCTGGTCGTGCTCGTCGTGGCCACTCTGGTCGAGTACGCCCTGACGCGTCGGACCGGCAGCGCAAAGCTCGGGGCCATCCTTCGCGCGCTCGAGCTCCCGTCGCACACGCGGCCGCTCGACGACGCCAAGCTTCTCGAGCAGCTGCGCAAGGCCGGCATCTCGCCAAAGGCGGTTGCCGAAGCGTGGCACCGCGAGCGCAAGCCCGCAACTAGCAGGGCTCGACCACGCCGCGCGGCGGGTCCTTCTGCGACAGGGGGCTGATCGTCGCGCCAATCATGTCCGCGAGCTGCAACTGATAGCGGTTGTAGACGCGCTCGATGTTCTCGATCGATTCGGACGGACGAAAGCGCACGCCGCCCGCCGAGTCCACGTCGCTTCCGAGCGCGACCTGGTCGAGCTTGCGCTGCAAGCAGTCGAGCCGCTCGAGCTGCTCGCGCACCAGCTTCTCGCCCGCCGCGGTCAGGTTGAGCAAGTTCTGCTCGGCGACGAAGTTGGCCTGGGTGATGCCCGGAAAGCCGAGCGACAGCGACGTGGGGGTCGACAGCACGGTGTAGCCCAGGTGCCGCATCGCGCTGATCCGCTCGGCCTCCGTCAACGGCATCGGCTTACGCTGCCTCCACGATCCGCAGACCGCTCGCAATGTGGCTGGCAAGCAGATGTTCGCCGGCCAGGCGGTGGCGCGGCTCGAAGGTCTCGCCACTGCGCAGGCCGAGCGCCGCGTAGTCGCTGAGCGCCGTGAAGCGCACGGCGCTGTTCGCCTTGATCGCACGGATCGCCTCGGTGGCGTTGAGCGGTACCGGGGCCGACGCAGTGATTCCCTTGGGGTTGTCGCGCTCAAGAGCTTCGACCACGCGGGTCAGTGTGTCGACGCGCGCGGTCAGGCTGGCGATGTCGGCCGCTTGCTGCTCGATGCGTTGCTCGAGCGACGGCTGGCGATCGGTGGTCTCGATGCTCGGCACGTCGCTCTCGTTGGTGGTCTTCGGCTTGGCCATGATCGGAGTGTACCGGGCGGAACCCCGCCCGGCGTAGGTCACTTCATCTGGAACTGCGACGCCGCTTTGCCGTCGGCGGTCGCAGGCGTGCTCGCGCCTTGGAGACCCTGCACGCTGGTCGCCCCCTTCGGGACCTTGTTGAAGCCGGCGGGCGTGTGCTCGCCGAGCGGCTTGTCGAGTTTGGGCAGCGCCGACTCGTCGATACCCGACCCGACGGCGCTGCGATTTCCTGGTTTCACGTAGGACGGCTGCATGCCCGCGAGCATAGCAAATAGAAGGGGCGGTGGTCTTCGTGCTGTTCGACGACCACCGCCCCGGGCTCCCCCGCCCATTGTCCTGACGGTTGGGGTTGTGCCTGACGCTAGCACGAGCTCGCCGCCGACGGCTAGCCGTCGTGACAGGTCGCAGCGCCGGAGGCAGGGTCGACGGTGTAGTTCTCGCAGTACCCGAAGTCGTGGCTGGCCGGGCATGAGCCACCCGCCACGACGCACACACCGGAGACGGGCGAGCAGCACAGCCAGCCCGAGTCGCCCTGCGGGCACGGGCCCGTGACCCCGCACGGTTCGCAATACTGCGGGCGCTCGATCTCGCAGATGTTGTCGGTCCCGGAGGTCATCGAGGATGAAGTGGCGTATCCGCCACCGAAGCCGATGGCGATGGCGGCCGTGATGGCGGCGATGATTTTGTTCCTGGTCATTACTTGCTCCTCAGCTCGGCTTCGGCTGCCGAGATCCGAAGGATCGGCGGCACGAACGGCTCTGGAATACCACGATCCTTGAGGAGTAGTCCGGTGCTCTCGAGCAGGTACACAACGAGCGCTTCTTGACGCTCCTCGATGAGCTTCACGCGGCGTTCGTGGTCGACCAGCTTGGTGTCGGCGGACGCGACCTTACCCTCGGCGTCGCTGAGCTTGGCCTTGATCTCGAGCTGGCGGTTCTCGGCTTCGATGACGCGCGCCTCGACCTTGGCGATCTTCTCGCGCTGCGTCGCGTCGAGCGTCGTCAGTCGATCGGCGAAGCGAAACGAGAGCAGCGCGCCGGCCAAGATCGCGAAGACGAGAAGCACCGCGGTGCTGACTGCGAGGGTCAGCATTGCCGCGGAGCTTCGGCCCGGCGCCTTGCCGTCGCCGCTGGCCGTCTCGATTCTGTCCGTTTGCTCACCTCGATCCTCCCGCAGCGTGACGATCAGCCGATCAAACTGCCGGTCCAGTTCGTCGGCGATCACCGCTTGCACACCAGCATCCAGCCCGACGCCCAGCCGCTCGCGCATTGCCGCGTCGGCGCGGGCGACCGCGGCCAGGCTCATGGACCGGGAGTCCTCGCGGGGCCGCTTGCGCGGCCGACTGTGGCGACGGCGCTCCGCCTGTCGATCGTCGGAGTCACCGTCGTCGGAGTCGTCAGGGTTGGGTGTTTCAGAATCAGGCGGCTCGACCGACCGAATCATCTTCGCGGTCTTCGACTCCCCAACGGGCCGAGGGGCATGACGATCATTCGGCGTCACCACCCACCCAGGGTAGCCGACCTGTGGGCGGGCGGTCGACCCGCCGGAATGTGCCAGGGCGTCACACTGTATCCCCGGCACATGAGCACGATCGGATCGGGAATCGACGACCCAGGGTCAGGCTTGACCAAGCGCGCGGAAGTGAGCCACCTGCGTCGCCGGTGCGCGCGGCTCGAGGCCGCGATGTGCATGATCAGCGGCTGTGCGGACCTCGACGAGCTGCTCGACAGCTTGCTGGGCCCCGACCACGAGCACGAGGGCGAGGCAAACGGGTGAAGGCCAGGCCCTATCAGCTCGAGGCGATCGAGAACGCCCGAGCCGAGTTTTCTGCTGGTGCTCGCTCGGTCCTGATCTGCAAGCCGACCGGGACCGGGAAGGGCTTTGTGATCGGCGAGGTCATGCACCATGCCCTCGCCGCGGGCTCGCGCGTGCTCGCGTTCTGCCACCGGGAAGAGATCATCGAGCAGCTTGTCGAGCATGCCGAGCGGTCAACTGGGATTCGACCGGCGATCGAGCGCGCGCATCTTCGCCAAGCTGGCGACATGGACCAGCTCGTGGTTGGGTCGGTGCCCAGCCTGATCAACCGCCTCGATCGGCTCGGTCCCAACCGCTTCGATCTGCTGATCGCTGACGAAGCACACCACGCTTTGGCGGCCAGCTGGATGCGGCTGTTCGAGCACTTCTCCAGCGCCAAGATCCTCGGCTTCACCGCCACCCCGAACCGCGGAGACGAACTCGCGCTGGGCCAGGTGTTCGAGCGAGTGGCCTTCGACATGTCGCTTCCCGATGCGATCCGCGAGGGCTGGCTCGTGCCGATCCGGCAAGAGTCGATCGACGTCGGCGTCGACTTCCGGTCGGTGCGGAAGCAGAGCGGCGAGCTCCGGGCCGACGACCTCGAGCGTCTGCTGCTGCCGGTGCTGCGAGACGTGGTCGAGCCCGCCGTCACCCTCGCGGCCAACCGGCAAGCGCTGGTTTTCACCGTCACGCGCAAGGTGATGCACGCGACCGCTTCGATCATCCAGCAGATCGTCGACGAGCGTGCGCTCGATCTCACCGTCGCCACCGTCGACGGCACCACGCCGAAGGACGAGCGCCGCGAGATCATGCGTCGCTTCCGGGCCGGCGAGATCAACTGGCTGGTCAACGTCGAGGTCGCTACCGAGGGATTCGATGCGCCCAACTGCGACACGATCGTAATGCTGCGCCCGACGCTGTCGCGAGCGCTCTACATGCAGATGATCGGCCGAAGCACGCGCCCGCTACCCGGCATCGTCGACGGCCCCGAAACCCCATCGGGGCGCCGCGCAGCAATCCGAGCGAGCGCCAAACCCTACGCGCTGGTGATCGACTTCACCAGCAACTCGGGCAAGCACGAGCTCGTCTCGATTATGGACCTGCTCGGCGGCGACTACTCGCTGCCGGAGCAGAAGGAAGCGGCAGCGATGGTCGAGCGTGGGGAGGCCGACGACCTGCTCGACGCGCTCGACAAGATTCGCGCGCGCAACGAGGGGAAGATCGCCGAGGCTCGAGCGCCCGCTGGCGATCCGTTCGCGCTGTTCGGGCTGCCGACCACCAAGGATCGATGGCAGCGCAAGCCGACTGCGAAGCAGCGAGCCGTGCTCGACCCGCTTCGACTGCCGCGCGTGCTCGACCTGCGCGAAGCCAACACGGTGCTGGCCGAGCTCCAGCGCCGCGACGATCTCGATCTTTCGCTGTACGTGCAGGCGAGGCTGCTCGCGCAGCTTGGTCACCCGATCGATGGGCTACGCGAGATGTCGCGCGCGCGTGCGAGCGCACTCGTCCGCGAGCTTGCGTGCACGCGCTGGAAGCTCACCGCGAGCTGGGAACAGCTCGGCACCGACTTTGTTTGAGTCCGCCGAATCGTTCGCGATACCGTGAGCGAAGCAAAGGTGAAGCCGGCCGCGGCGGTCCACTACCAACGGCCGGCTTCGATGGGGCACTGTGGAACACGATACCCGAGACCATGTAGCGTCGCCATCGATCCGGGTGATGGTCGACGAGATCCAACTGTGGCCGCACGCGCGTGGCGTGTTCCGAAACGGAAGCTGTCACCTGACCGTCAACGGCGACTCGCGCGAGCACCTCGATGCTTTGCATGATCTCGCACAATCGATCGGGTTGAAGCGGGCCTGGTTTCAGCCGCACAAGCGACACCCGCACTACGCCTTGACGCCGGGCAAGCGCGCGCAGGCGATCTCGGCTGGCGCAGTCGAGGTCGATGCGAGGACGCAGGCGCAAGAACGACTTGCACGACGGAGGGAGAATGGCTGAGCGCGACGAGTGGGCATCGCAGTGGTCTTCACCGGTACCACCGTGGGTTCATCGGGCGTCGGACCGGCGAGGTGACGTGCTGAGTCCGACGACCAGGCTGTTGCTGATTCACGTGTGGGCGAAGGCAGACTCGCCGCGCAAGCGCAGGACGAAGGGATTGCGACCCACCGATCCCGTCTTCGTGTACGGCGGCTGGGTCACCAACGAGGCGCTCGCGAACAACCTGGGGATCGGCCTTCGCACGGCCGAGACCCACATGGGTCGTCTTCGTGAGGAAGGTCTAGTTCGTCGTGGTGACTGTGTGATCGAGGGCGCGCGCGAGCCCGGATTGTGGCTATGTGCAGACCCCGCAAATGGGCGATTCGAGGACGGGCAAAACACGATCGAACGTTCGCATATTACCCGCCGAAACCAGCGGGTCGGTGACGAGTCGTCACCCGCCGAAACCAGCGGGTGCCCAGAAGACCACCCGCCGAAACCAGCGGGCTCAGCCCGCCGAAACCAGCGGGCTCAGCCCGCCGAAACCAGCGGGTCTCTTAAAGATAAGGAAGACCCGATCTTAACCGTATCTTACCCAGTGGTTAACACCACCACTCAGTCAAACACGCGGATGGCGCAGCAGATCCTGATCCCGGTGGAGGTGGAGCCGCCCAATCCCGTCGATGAGCTGCTCGATTTGCACGAGCGCCTGAGCATCGAGGCCTATGCCGCGCACGGTCGCCGGGGCAAGGGCGGTCGGGTCGTCGGCAAGCTGCCGCGTCGCAGCTCGAGCATCGGCAAGCGG
>Ga0247824_10002290_pt1 | contig 10694 bp, 18 predicted proteins | sample 13C_PalmiticAcid_FD_194412 | JGI IMG/M metagenome (GOLD analysis project Ga0247824, IMG submission 194412) | Soil microbial communities from agricultural site in Penn Yan, New York, United States - 13C_PalmiticAcid_Day48 | ecosystem: Environmental > Terrestrial > Soil > Agricultural land...
CCTGCACCCAAGCCCGCAGCAAGCTCGACCCCTACCCCTGCCACTCGTGCTGCTCCTCAAGCAGCACCCAAGCCTACACTTCCTGCCAGAGGTCCTGCTCCAGGACCCAAACCTACCGTAGCAGCCAGACCATCAACAGGTGGAAAGTCATTGCAGGAGATTGTAAGTACCAGACTATCATGTTCGTAACATGTCATGACAAAAAGCGGCAAATGTGTCACCATTCTCATATTTTTCTTTCTGTTTTTGTGATAATAGCTTGCTGCTCGTCGCCAGCAGAACGAGGACTAGACATAGAGATAGATTCTTTTTACGTCGATACCGATAGCAGAAATGGGAGACATGGATCTGGTTCAAACTGGGAAGACTTGTCGTAAAAAAAAAATATGGTTTTATTCCACCTGCCACTATGATGTTTCCTCTGTGGTGAACTTCCACTGGGTACAGTCCTCACAGTCGTCTTGTGTTTTGCAGGAAGGAACGTCCTTGACCTTCAACACGCCTTCGATCGTATCTGCTAGTCGATGCTTGCGAATATCAATACCCCATTTATCCTCCCCGACGGGATCGTAGACACAGATGCGTCCCGTATGGCATTTGCTATTCACCAGAAGAAAGCAATCCGCGTCAGCACAGTTCTTGAACATGATGTGAACAGCAATGGCCCATTAAAACATCCTGCCAGTTACCTTTCCATGGCGAACCCAGAGACATAACAGGTGCTCATACGCCCGTTACAGACACCTTGGAAAATGGGATCGGCAGTGTGGCCAACATGGTACAGAGGAACATCATTCCAATCGATAGCCGGAGGCATTGGAAGATGCAATCTTTGGGCAGCCAGTCTCTCACCAGGTGCTTGGAATGTCACCGTCGGAATAGCGTAGGTGAGTCCAACAAGAGAAACGAGACCTCCACCGAGGCTGTGTCCAGTTAGCCACACCGTTGCATCTGGGTATTCGTCCTTGATATGATCGATTACCTCCTATAAAGTCATTCACAAGAGCACGGGACGCTCAGTGAGTATTTCGTTATAGAAATGGAGTATACTGCCAGCAACTTTCTTTTGGAATGTTACACTCACCAGGGCCATCTGGTAGTAGACCTCCTCGCTATCGACGCTGTCTTCTACACATGTTTGGTCGCATTCATTTCCACCCTTATTACAGTCGCAGACAGTGCGCCATGTTCGATCCACACTGGCGCAGCAGCATGAAAAGAGTCGGTTGTCCTATTGCGATCACAGATATCATTTCTCTGATGAGATGGCACCATGAAAGAGGTGACAGTGGGAAACGATGAGAGTGCTTCACTTACATTGATCTTGTCACGCGTAGATGTGCCTCCGCCGCCACCGAGGAAAGCAGCAGTTGTACCCTTAACGGCTATGACAACTATGCTGTTATCTGAGGATGCGTACACATGGCCTCTGATGCCTTCTTGCTCCCAGCCAAAGGTCCAGTTCTAGTCATATGAACCAAAAGCGCAGTCGTGAGTGCTTTCGCGCGCGAGTTAGGCCGTGAGGCTCATTGGTCTCTTACATGTCTTAGTCTAGTAACTTACAACGTTCCAATGGCCTTCCAGGTCATACCATCCTGGGCTGCCGACCTCTGAGTAGGCATTGTAGTTCATCATGCCCAACTCAACAATGGTCCGGTTGTCAGTCATATCAGGAACTGGAATGATCTCCTCGGACCAAGAGCCAGGTCCCAGAGAGCTTCCTGGCGAGCGAAATCCTCGGATCTTGTCAAGAGGCTGGATCGCCCTGGTCGCCTTGGCTTTGAGTCGATGCGTATGGGATTTTCCAGTCGTCAGCTCCGAAAGGGCAACATCATCGGGACTCACGTCTAGTTTTTTGAACAACCGTGGGAACCGGTTCCCACCATGGTGCAAGATATGCCTCAGGGTCACCGTCTGGTCTGGCAAGTCTTGATCCACGGACAGTGCTTTGCGGGGAGAGCTAAAGGGTATTTGGTGGGTGTCCTGCTGGAGTTGTGACTGGAAACTGTCCGAAGGTTGCTCAGGTTTCTGGCAGAGTGGTGACACTGGGGAAGCGTGTGTCGGGACAAGAAGAGAAAGCTGGGTCAGGGCAAGCACGCAGAACGCTAGCCGTGAGATGGTGCCGAGGGTGCCTTGTCGAACCATGGCTGGTGTGAAGTGAGTGATGAGTTATGGAGTGAAGCGGAGACAAAGTTGTGAAGTTTGCCGGACTTGTCTTCATGGTTGTGACGAGATTTTTTTTTTGCCTTTCACTTCCACACCACACACGTACACTCTGATCAACTACCTTGGTTTGCATTCTGTTCGGCTGCTTTACCCGGCTGATCGCCGACTATGGAGGAGCCACAGGACACGCCGACGACTCCAACAACCCAGGTACCGCTGCTCTCTCTACCACCCACATCGTCCTTGACGACCCTGCAAGACGAGCACACGGATACTCAAGACACTCAGGATACAGAAGCTCAGGATTCTCGGGCGCAGCACGAGATCGATGATGATGATACTCAACAATCCTTAGGCCCTCAACCCCTGGCTATCAAACCAGTGTACAAGAAACGTGTCGTTGCAACTTCCAGACAAGATGGTATCATCCGAAGAAGCGGCGCCCAAGCTGCTGCAGAGAAACAGATGGTCGAAACACAACGCTCCAACAGACCATGGCGATCCAAGGTCAGTGTTTACGAAGACATACAGGATCCGGCTTTATCTGTACAGGGTTCAGACTCTTCCATGTCTGTACAGGAACAGGACTCACCTCTTACATCCCCCACGAAACGAAAAGTGCCCTATGAATCAAAACCGCGCATCAGGAAGCGACCAAGAGCGCCTCCAATGATCTGGAAACCCAAGGACGGTGAAGCTCCACCCAGCCGGTCTAGCAAAAGCTCATTGACCAAATTCGATAGGGAGGCCTATATGAACACCATGCTTCGACATCAAGCGTTGAATAAGGATCGAGTCGCACAGTTGACATCGCGACCTTTGCCCCTTCAGGATCTCCAAACCTTGATCCAGACCGAATTGGAACAAGAAGACTTGACTTTAACGGAACTCGGGATCAAACTGTACAGAGAGTATCTCAAGTTGCAACTGGAGGAGGGCGTTTTGATGAACATGCTCCATTATACAAAGGCTGAAGTGCTGGACACTGCAGACTTGGAAAAGGTGAAGCCACCCCGAAAGTACACAAAGAGGCGACCTCGTTCTCCAGGAACATCCAAAACCCCCACCAGAGCCTCCAGTATGGGTTCTCCAACGCCTTCCACTTCAGTCACTACATCCACTGTTGGATCTCCATCAGGCGCTTCGTATTTGGAATCGATGGATATCGAGTTGGAAGACCGTAATGTGGATGGTGAAGACGAAGGCGGTAGAGACGATGGTGGAAGCGACTCGGATGAATATGAAACGAGTCGGCTTTTTCAGGCGCCAGGGGAGTCTTATTCGATGCCCTCAATTGGTCCTTCAAGTCCTGCTCAAGCAATGGATACAGTGGGTCGCCCTGAAGCATCTGTTCGCAGTCTTCATGGACCAGATGGTAAGTTCTACAGATGCAGTTTTTTGAGGATAGTTGATATCTACTTTCACCAAGCTAATTAATCACTCTTTACACGGTTCCATGTAGACGGCCATAAGAAACCGACCACCCAAAGCAGCACCCAAGACACGCAGGAAACAGGCGACCACTCTGAACAAGACCCTATGAATGATGACAATGGCGACTTGTTTGGGTCAGAGGACGATGACTCTGAGGCCGATATCGCTTATTCTGGGGAAGAGGAGTCTGAAGAGTCTGAGGGAGCTGAAGAGGACCAGGATAGTGACACGGCAGCTCGAGAAGCCCTCAAACGCATGCTGGCAGAATTTGGCCCGCCTCTGTAGAAGTGCAGGTCACGCCCCCTATAAATTGTGCAAGAGGCACACGATTGAACAGCCTTTTTGAACTTTGGTACGAGACGTGAGCATGTCAGGATGGATGAATGGATGATGTGCCCCCATTCATCCATCGAGTTATCTGCCTTCCCTATCCCTTTCTACAGCTCACCATGGATACCACATCAATGCGCTGGACATGCGGGACCATGGGATTGCTTCAATGGATCGATATCGGCGTTATCGGCGTTATCGCACGGATGAGGAGACCCCAGCAACTGTTGAATGACAACGGGACTTGACTGGAGGATCTGACAGCATCGCTGGTATTCCATCCGCGAAAAGGGCTGATCAGCAGCGTGGAAAAGGATCGTGGTTCTGGGTGCGATCAGGAACCAGACTGGATTTATCAAAGTCGCTTGAACACAGCAGAACAGAAGGGAAAAAAAGAGACTGAGTAGAGAGAGTGGGAGGATATTACAAGGAATCTAACGGCAGCGCGCTTTTTCCCTTTGCAATTCGATAACAGGACATCATGAAGGACATCTACAAGGAAGAGATCCTCCCTATCCCCGACGGTGTGAAGGTTGACGTCAAGTCCCGTATCGTCACCGTTACCGGTCCTCGTGGCTCCCTCACCAAGAACTTCCGCCATGTCGACATGGATATTGTCAAGCTCGATACGGCTCGCCTTCGTCTCGCTGTCTGGCACGGCAAGCGCAAGCACGTTGCTTGCCTCCGCACCATCCGCTCCTTGATCCACAACATGATCGTTGGTGTCACTAAGGGTTACGAGTACAAGATGCGTTTCGTCTATGCCCATTTCCCCATCAACGTCGTTATTGCTGATGATGAGAAGTCGGTTGAGATCCGTAACTTTGTGGGTCAGAAGGTCCTCCTCAAGGTCCCCATGTTGGAGGGTGTCAAGATCGTCATCTCTAAGGACCAGAAGGATGAGATTATCTTGACCGGCAACGATCTCGCTAACGTCTCCCAGTCTGCTGCTAACATCCAGCAGTCCACCACTGTGAAAAACAAGGATATCCGTAAGTTCTTGGACGGTATCTACGTTTCCCAGAAGGGCCAGATCAAGGGTTCTGACGAGTAAACCCCATTGTCCCTTGGAGCAAAGCAAACATCTCCTAATAAATCGCACAGCCTAGCGGCCCGTCCCCTTCGCGCTATGGCAATTTGCGACGTTTTAAGGTGTTTGATCGATTGCGTATCCCCAATGTCATGTCATGTCATGCATATCTTTCTGTTCGGGTAAGAAGGAAGGGTCGAGAAAGTGGAGAAGCAGAGAGCTGTGATCGAATAAAAGGAGATTTCTCACTTCAGGGGCCAATTTCTCACTACACAGCTTTTTTCCCTCCCTCTTCGCCCAGTTTTCTACGACCTTCTGAACGCCCAGTCAATTGCCAAGACCTTCTCATCTATTCAACACCGGAAGCATCTCGGAAAGACACCTTCGCAAAGACATGTCAGCTAGTCTTGGACTCGCTCATTCAGTACCACCTCTCCAAACCGGTGGCAAGTGCTGTTCACGATGCGGGAAGGATTTTCACTTGTTCCGGACCAAGAAGAACTGCCACAACTGCGGTATACGATTTCTCTCACCTCCTTCCGGTCAGCAACGCTTTTACAGTGCTATCCTTTCAGTCCTCCATCCTCACACATAATCCTTCTTGCCTTTCCTTCTCGCCTTTCCTTCTCCTCTAGGGAGCATGGTCTGTGAAAGCTGCAGTAACTATCGAGCCAAGCTACCTCAGTTTGGATATCTTCAGTAAGAAATGCCTGCGGGACTCCTTTTTTCATCACACGGAATAGTTGGCGGTATTTCTGACAGACAGGGATGTGGAAAAACCAAAAAAACTTGCGATAGGGATGTTCGTTGTTGCGAGTATTGCGCTCACTTCTTGCAAGGTAACGATTGAGCCCGACAAAAAGTATCTCGCCCACCTGGTCATGGTTCTGCCCTTGAAGGAATGCTGACAAATATAGAATCATCCGTCCCACCCACTTTATCAGTATCCAAGATGGACTACGCAGCACTGTCGAAACTCGATATCAAGACGTTAAGAGGATACTTGCGATCGTACAACATATCGACTCAGGGCATGCTGGAGAAACAAGGTCGGTGGGCATTCATCTCGTAGGGCTCTTGATGACATGAGATACACCCCGATGCGAGCCTCCTAACAATTGCCTTCACGGGGTCATTGTGTTGTTCTTGACCTAGATCTAGTACGAGCTGTTCAAAGTTACAAACCCATACCTGAGGCGTCAGAGGTGTACTTTCGACAACATTTACCTCCCAGCTTTCCAGAGAAATCATCGACATTGTTCGAGGAAATGATGGGATTGGGCAAATCGTCGTCGGGATCCCTTTCAGAGTCGTCTTCAGAGTCTTCACGGGGATCATCTTCTTCTTCCGGATCAGGGGATGGTTGGTCATGGGATATTGACAAGTTCTTCTCCAAACTCTTTGGCGCAGACGAACGATCGTCGTCGACTCAGCCCGGACAGAATCGCTCCCAGTCGCAGTCACGACCGCCACCACAGGCACAGCCTCAGCCCCAGCAGAATCCAACCAACAGACCTCCGCCAAGAGGTCCACCACCTTCCACTTCTCAACGCCCAAATCCGCACCAAACCCAAAGCAGGCCGGCTACAACCAGTTATCATACCGCACCGCCAAGACAACAGGCTCCATCACCTAGACCCCCGCCTCCTAGACAGCAGCCTCCAACAGCTTCATCCAATGGTGGTGGTTCAAGTTCATCAATAACATCGTTGACACTGGAGGAGTTGATGAAAGCCAGGACTGACCCCTCCACATTGCCCATCAAATCGATTAAGACGATATTGGACCATCACTGTGTTACCTATGTTGGCGTGGTGGAGAAACGGGACCTTGTGGAGCGATTACAGAAATTGATAGACAACACCAAAGCAGAGCAGGAAATGGTCAAGGCGCAAGAGGCAGGCGTGTCCAGTGCAACATCATCAGCAGGAGGCAGCAGTGGTGGTGGTGATAGCGACAATCTGTGTAAGATTTGTTGCGACGCCGCATTGAACTGTGTGATGCTCAACTGCAATCATATGGCAACTTGCATGGACTGGTATGTGGCATTGGGGCAACCATGGACTGTTCGTATCTGTTTTCCACCGACGTCCAGAATCGTAACCACTTACCGCGCGCTCTCTCTCTTTTCTTGTGAATCTATAGCGGCAAGCTGATCATGGAAGGGTCAAGGATGTGTCCTATATGCCGGCAGTATGTTGTTAAGCTGCTCCACGTCTTCCGGGCGTAGAGCTTTGTAATAAAGATTATAATAGGCACGTGACACAAGCGCGCGACTGTAAAAATGGCACAGAGCCACCACAATTCACAACGCCTTCTTTCGCTTCTTTCACCTTCCCACTTTTCTTCTTTCCTCTCGCACACTGATCATGGCGCGATCAGGTTCTCCTAATGAAATGGGCAAGTGATACTCTCACGACCTCCTTGCACGATTCCGAGTTGCTTCTACAAGGACTCGAGATTCAATAACGCTAGCCTACGTACGGCCAGATCTTTTATCCTTGTTGAGACTAACGCTGAACTTGCTCAACGTGTATGCGGATAGACGGCGGTCTGGAGGCGAACGCTATCACCGAGGAGCGGCTCATCAACGAGGAATACAAGATCTGGAAGAAGAACTCGCCCTTCCTCTACGACCTTGTTGTCTCTCACGCTCTCGAGTGGCCCACGTTGACCTGCCAGTGGTTGCCGGATATTGAGAGGTAAAAAAAAGCGAAAAAAGACGCAGCTACGGATTCAGGAGAGACAGCTTCACTCTGCACAGTCGAAAAAACAGAAACTGGAATTGACTAAAGAGACACGGTTGCATTTGTCTCCTGACGCTAGACCTGAGGGTAAAGATTACACTGTTCAGCGTCTACTGATCGGAACGCATACATCGGACAACGACCAGAACTTTCTTCAGATTGCTCAGGTTCAGCTTCCCTCCGATTCCAATCCTATCGATACACGCAAGTTTGACGATGAACGTGGCGGTAAGAGTCTTCCTGTACAAGGCATCAGCCAGTGTGTTTTGTTTTTTGTATCTAAAAGGCTTCGAGAGCTAATACTGACCCGTGTCACTGATGATGTTTGCTCTTACTTTTTAGAGGTGGGAGGCTTTGGAGGCACAGAGTGTAAGATCAACGTGACGCAAAGGATCAACCATGATGGCGAGGTCAATAGGGCCAGATACATGCCCCAGAACCCAGATATCATCGCCACAAAGACTGTCATGGGTGACCTGTATATTTTCGACCGCACACGCCATCCATCACAGCCTGCTCCTGGTGGTGTGTGCTCTCCAGAATACCGCCTGAAAGGTCACACGAAAGAAGGGTACGCAGACATTGCTCTATTGTTCTGCCATCTTTATTGTTTTGTGAATGATGCGACAGCAGCTAAAAGAACTGTTCATCTTTGGTTCCACTCTCTGCCAGATATGGACTATCGTGGAGTCCCATCTTGCAAGGACATTTGATCAGTGCTTCAGAGGACACGACTGTTTGTCACTGGGATATCCTTTCAACTACAAAGGATAAGAAAGTTGTAGAAGCCTACAGGATCTATAGAGGACACACGGCTGTTGTGGAGGATGTTGCTTGGCACAACATTCATGACAGTTTGTTTGCCTCTGTTGGTGACGATCAGCGCATGCTCATGTAAGTTGGGGGTTCTTTTGAACCAAAGCAGATCATGGAGAATATGGCCTATGTCCGTTACCAACCTCTAACCTCCTTGAATGCTCATCACGCTGGGAAACTAGCTGGGACACCCGCTCAGCATCCAGTGAAAAGCCTGCTCATAACATTCATGCACACGCCGCGGAGGTCAATTGTGTCGCGTTCAGCCCTAGTAGCGAGTTTATTGTCGCTACAGGATCAGGCGATCGCACAGTGGGTCTATGGGATATCCGCACTTTGAAGAGCAAGCTGCACACGTTCGAGTCGCATCAAGATGAGATTCTTCAGTTGGCTTGGTCACCCCACAACGAAACCATCTTGGCCTCTGCAGGAGGCGATCGTCGCATTAATATCTGGGATCTGAGCAGGATTGGAGAGGAACAGACTGCAGAAGACTCTGCGGACGGTCCTCCGGAGCTCTTGGTACGTGTCCCTGAGTCGTTCAAGTGTTCTATGTTCGACTTTAACATTCCTTTCCCCCTCCCATTCTTACCATCTGTTGTTCATGTGTTCTGCAACCCACACCTAGTTTATCCATGGAGGACATACCAACAAAGTGTCCGACTTTTCATGGAATCCCAATGAGCCTTGGGTCATCGCCAGTACTGCTGAAGACAATATCTGCCAGGTCTGGCAAATGGTAAGATGCTTAAATGAAGCACTAATGATGGTTCTGAGTAGGGTGTATTTGTAAGGTGAGAGAGGGGGAGCAAAAACAGCTAACACTGGTCTATTCTGTACATTAGGCAAGTAACATTTACAACACAGACGACACCGAAGTCCCACCATCGGAGCTGGAGTAAGGAGTGTGCGAAGGGGAGGTGCTATTGTCGAAGGAGGTGTGTGTGTGTGGGGGGGGAATGTGTGGTCCTTCCAAGAAACAATGGTGATGAGGTTTGCATGCTGAAGACGCGATGGTGAATAAAACGATGTAAAAAAGCTGAAAAGTTCTTTGTGCCATTGAAGGCTCCATGGTAAAAGACGTGTATTGGTCTGATCGGTATCGATAATGATTGACTGTGATCCCGTCCTGCAGTGAATGTCGTTTGTTTTCGTAGTCTAATCATAGACGTGGATGATTCCGTAGAGCAGTGTCCAGAAGAGAATGTAACTCAGTAGACCACCAAAGACGCCCTCTGTGAAGACATCGAGTGGTTTACGAAAGTAGAGGGCAGGGCTTCCTTTGGTCTTGATAGCAAAGATGAGGAGCGAGAGGAAGGCAGAGCCGGCAAAGTAAAAGATGAATCCCGACCAGTTTGTCAGACCCAGGGTTCCTGCAGCGAGACCAAGGATGGCAGAGTAGGAGGAACGGATAAAGGTGGTTATCTGAGTGTTCTTGGCGATAAACATGTCGACGTACAAGGCGTCGTCTGGGTTGATCTGTTGACCGGACATGTTGCACTACTGTTTCCTGTCACTCTGAGTGTGGTGGTATTGGTTGTATTGGTAGTATTGTTGAAGACGATGACGATGACGATGACGATGACGATGACGATGACGATGAGCGATTCTCCTCCTTTTTTTCAGAGCTGTCAGCAGTGGTGGTTCCTTTGTCGTGAGGAGAGTGATCGACTTGACGAGTATCCGAGGGACGAACACGACGTGGATCGCAAAAGAAAAGTGATGACCCAATCAAGCTTTTGCGATCGTGCTCATTACCGAGAGCCTTCAAAGTGGGATGAGCCCAATGCAGAAAGATGCATGTGCTGCAGGGGCGAGTGGACAGGCGGAGAGTCGACCTGATCAAGAGTGCACGTTTCTGCAGCAGACCCGACCACAGGGGGCGACACGCCTTGGCTTTTTTTCTGCTCAGCCAGCCGTTTTGGCTTAATGTCCACAGTGGACTCTTTTCTCTCTCTTTCTTTCTCTCTTTCACACTTCACCACTCTCACCTCCTCCCCCATCGCTCCCTCGATCACACTCTCTCCTTTGCAACTCTCTGTTCATCCCTTTCTCATCCTTGCTGGTAAGAGCACTCTCTCACTCTCACTCTCGCTTTTCTCTCGAGGAACACTGCTTTGCATCATCTCAGTACTGACTCTGCTCGACTCTTCTTCATCTCCCCTCTAGCC
>Ga0247824_10002291_pt1 | contig 10691 bp, 8 predicted proteins | sample 13C_PalmiticAcid_FD_194412 | JGI IMG/M metagenome (GOLD analysis project Ga0247824, IMG submission 194412) | Soil microbial communities from agricultural site in Penn Yan, New York, United States - 13C_PalmiticAcid_Day48 | ecosystem: Environmental > Terrestrial > Soil > Agricultural land...
CTCTGCTTGCCAAGAGCGAATACCCTCAAGCTTGGTTGGAACATCTTTGCATCAACAGACACACCTGGCTTGACGATAGCAGCGGCTGCAAGTATGTACTCATCAAGCATCTCCTTTGCACTCTTGTTTCCGTCAATGGGCCGTATGATACCAGAGTTCTTGCCAGGACCAAGACCCGTGATGTTGTTGCTATAGTCGTTACTACTAACGACGGCATACAACACTAAGTGTTGTGGGGTAGATAATCCCAGGGCTTCCAGGACTTTCTCTCTCTCGTAGATACCGTACGCATGGTGCATTTTTGGAAAGGGCCGGATGAGGGTCGTGATGTTGGGATAGATCACCAGGTCGGAATCACCGGAAATGGCGATCGAGTTGGGGTGGCACCGTGTCCAATGCAAAAATCCGCCTCAGTGGTGCATCGACAAACGTGGATCCCGGAATCTTGGCCTCCTAATCCCTGCGACAGGCTGTTCTTGTCTTCCATGCGAAGCTCGAAGATCCCTTCCAGGCCACGTTGAATTCGCCTCATCGTGCTTTTCGGACTCCACACGCCCCGCTCGGAGTTGTGCTCCATCGTTGTGAGAGCAAGGTCCAAGTCCCTAAGGCTCTTGTTGCGATTGTCGTTCCGCTCGTCGCGAGCCTTTTTCTTCTCAGCGCACTGGCGACCGTCGACGTGGACCGTGATGTCTGCCGTTCCAAAAAGGCGTCGTATGTCAATGGCAAGTCGTTTGCCGATCTCCTCGACAGGCTCGCTGGTCTTTCTGCACTTGATAACTCCCGTCATGATATCAAAGTAAAATGTTCCGAGCAAATCAAGGTGGACGGGCCTTGTTGTATTTGCTGTGAGATATGATGGGATGTCCGAACGTTGAGGGCTCAAGCCGCCCTTGGTGAGTGTTTGATAGAAGTCTTTGATGCCCATGAGAAGAATGGAGCATGAGTGAGCTGAAGTAAATGGGAGAAAGACAAAGAGAGAACTCTTACTAGGTGTTCTCGTTAAATCATGGCCTTTCAATCTAGCAGCGGTGTGATCACTCTTGGCATCAATCACTACTGATAGATTTGGTGTCCATGAGCTTGTAAAGTTGTGCAGCCTTTGAGTCTGTGTGGAAGCATGGGCACATCCGCAAGCTGCAAGGCTACGAGAAAGATGCGCAGCGCAATGTTCCAGTTGTAATCGTTTTATTGCACGACCAGTAAGCCGGGGATACTGGAAGTGCACGCTCACGTGGCGGTTCGCTCACAAAGTTATGCTCGGGTAAAAGTGCGACGGACACAAAAATTGGGCCCAATTCTGGGCCCAATTTGACTGTCAAGGGATATATGTACCAACCACCGTTGCATGGCAGAGACAAAACACTAATAAAACGGATACGCATTCCTACATAGTGCTTCACCACCAGAACATGTCGAAATGATACGCTTGCTTTGGGAACAAGATGTCCAGCATCAATTCGGCATCGTCACCTCCAGAGACGACAGAGCATTCCCCATAATAGCGGAGCATCTCTTCGATACTCATATCGCCGACCAAGAGCCTTGTAAAGGTCAATGGCGCGAACTCGGCCGAGTAGACGAGCGGTTTCTTGTCCGGTCGGCCCTCAGCTTTGGCCTTGGCGATCCTTTCCCGTGCAGCCATCATGGTAGCGTGGGGTGTGAGGGGTACCCAATCATCTGTTGCGGAGATGATCTTGCCCTCACTGAAGACAACCTCAAGACCACGCCCTGTTGAACCAAGGGCTTTACGGAAGAAATCGAACTGCCAAGTGACGGTGATACCAGCTAGACAAGACTTGGCAAGGCGGTCTTCGAGTTCCGGGTGAACCGCGAGGATAAATTTCGCGTAGGACTGGATACGGGTATATAGTTTGTAAGGGCGAATCTTGGGCGTGATTTGGTGGGAGAGGAGTTTCGCGACAGGATGTTGATGGTCCAGGTCGATCGCGATCGATTGAACTTTGGACTTGGGTTTCTCTTCTTCGTTCTTCTTGTCCTCCTTCTCCCCTTCTTCCTCCGTTTGAGCTTTCTCCTTTGCTTCCTTCTCCTCCTTTTCCTTCTCGTCCCATGGGGTTGGCTGGTTGATAATGGCGATCATCTGCCTCAGGACCGAGAAGACAGCATCTCGATAGTGGTAGCCATCCTCAAGTGTGAAGATATGCAATCGGAGACGTTTGACAAACTCGACCACAATGAGACCACAATCCTTTCCATTCTTTCCATCGACAATGATCCTGGTTGTCCTTTTGGCATCTATCTTGGCTTGCTGTGTCTGAATCACATCATGGACCGTGTACTTCCAATAACCATCAAAGTACTCCAATCCCAAGCCAGCGCGCGATTGACGTTTCTCTCGTGTACTCATGTCGACGAGGTAAGGGATATCGTCCAGGGACGGCTCACGAAGCGTAAAGGGTTCAGGCTCGCGTTCGTTTTCGGGGAGGGCCAAAATTGTCGAGGGATCGAGTTGCGGGAACAGCGTGAAGAGGTTGTCGATCATGTAGAGAGTATTCCAGTCCATGGCGTACTCGTAACCGAATTGACGGTAGAAATGACTGATACCCGGGACGATCTGGATCACGTCGCCACGACTCTCCGAGGCTGGGTGAATCAAGTCAAGGAACAAGCGGCGGACAAGGCCCTTATTACGAAAGTCTGGTTCGATGAAAAGTGCAATTTGAAGCCTAAGTCTTTCAAGTTTTTTTTGCATCTCGTTCAATCCTCTTGAGTCTTTTGCAGCATACCCATTCCTACCTGGATGAGAGCCAACACACTCTGGCTTGCCATAAAGAATGGGGACCTTGCCATAGTAGCCAGGTGATGCCTGAAGACAAACACAGGCTACCACAGGGTTCTGACCCTCCTTTGCCAAGGTGTTCACGGCAATTGCATAGTCGTAGAAGCTCATGACACCACTGTTGCCGCGCATGAGTCGTCGCTGGGCGAATGTAACAGGGTCAAATTGAGGATGTGTTCATGTTGCATGGCATGGTGACACAAATCCCGCAGCAGAAAGAGTTCACTCACCATTCCTGCGCGAGCTAGCTCGTTAGGCTTGGGTTCATCTTCCTCCTTGCGCGGTTCAATTACAGGGATCCACTAGGGGGAAGGAAGAAGGGGGAAAAAAGCATGGAATAAGGATTAAACATCAACGACCATCAGGTCCCGAGCTAGAAACATTCTGACCGCCATGAGAGGATTGATCCCGTTATTACTCGAAAGGCTTCGGCCATGCAATCGGCAATGTTCTCGGTATCGTCCTGGGTGGACCAACGGAGAATGATTCCGTCATCAAGGTCAACTCTTTCAGGACGCTTGAATGGAGCTGGCATACCAACGCCTCGAGAGCCAGTTTCGGGTGCCATGCTTGTTCGCTTGATATTTTTTTGGATGGTGGTGGGACAAAGAGTGTTCTTGACGTTGGGTTGCTTGATGAGAAGGCAGGAGAGTGGCGATGGAGAGATTGAAGAAGGAGAGGAGAGGGAGAGGACCTCGAGTTTTATACGGGTCTCCTGCTCATCCAAGCCAAGCTCTGCTTGCCTCCACACGCCGCCGCAGCTGTTAGAGAGTTGGTGATCCTGTCCATCTATGGGAAGGTGGGCTCCTAGGGCGATGCGATGTGATGGGAAACGCCAACGGACGGAGGTATCGCTTGGCATTTTGAGGGTGGATACATGGGTCGAGGCCAATTGTGTTCTCGTATCGGGTTCTCACGCGGACCATTGGAGCTTTGGTTGCGACCAGACTTGGCGCGTGCAGAACTTTGTCTACTCTTGTTTGCTGAATTCTCCGAATACGATGCCATATTTGTATTGTATCCCGTTTGTCGTGCGAGAGCAGGAGAGCAGAGCAGGTCATGGTGGTTGAAGAGGGGAAGAGTCATTCCCATCCTTGGATCAACGGTCACGGTAAACAATGAGCCACCACCTGAACTCTCGGGTCCTTTTTTTCCAGCTTCCTTTGTGTCCCTGTCGTTCCTTTCCTCTCCTTCCGGCTTCTCTTGAACAAACAGCGTTCCCTTCTTCCGAGCTAGCCTTTACTCTTCGTCTGTCCTTCTGGATACAAACATACACGCTTCTACCTTATCTCTTTGTTCAAAAGTAACGACACTTTTACGACCACAAGGAAACTATGAGTGCCTCGACTGCTGCCTCCAGGGGAAACGCTATCCTCCCGGCGATGCTGCCTTCCGCCTCCGCCACCACAAACACCTTCAGTCAACAGTTCCAACAGAAAGGTCCTTTCGGTCGAGCAAGTAGCTCCTCCTCTTCTTCTTCGTCGGCAGAGAGAGATAACAGCCAAACCGTCGGACCTATTCTTGCCTCAGGCCCGGTCACCACCAACCGTGTCGTTCCTATTCAGCAAAAGATTGCTGGCGTTCAGTTCGCCTGGGTTCATTTCTTGGCTGGAGGGTAAGTCTGATGTGCGGGTTTTCCTTGTCTTTCAGGATCGATATCCACACACGATCGCAAAAAAAAGGGAAAGACGAGTGGATAGAGTCGTTCTAAGATTGTGGTCTGCTTTTTTTTGACCGTACGTGGTGGTCGCATAGAACTGGAGGTATGGCTGGAGCACTCGTTACTTCGCCACTTGATGTGGTCAAAACCAGACTTCAGGTATGGGATTACTGACTTGCTGCTCTTTTGGCTTTGAGAGATCAAGCTTTTGTACTCATACTGACTGTTTGACTCCTTTTTTTTTAATCATCTTCCCCCCCCCCCCTCATTTACTCCTCCAAAAACTTTTGCTGCGGTAGTCCTCCTTGTATCATTCGGCCAGAAATGTATCTTCTACTGTCGTTTCAAGGACAGGAGTCTTCTCGGTTCTCGGGCATGTCAAGGACACTTGTCTGTTGTTAGGGTAAGGAAACAAGAGGAGGAGGAAGAATGGGAGGGGGAGCCTATTGTCCACTATGCATGAGTGTAATTGATCGCAATCAGAACTACGAGGGGAACTGATCTTTTTTGTATGTTTTTGCCGCGAACTTTCTAGTCATATCTACTCGAGAGAAGGCCCTCGTGCATTGTATAAGGGTCTTGGACCGAACCTTGTTGGCGTCATTCCTGCAAGGTGAGCAAATCGGTTGTGTTTTTGACTTTTTTTTGCTGACAAGATGAAGATTATCTGAGGCATACTGACCTGAATTGCCTGATCGACATCCTCAGGGCTATCAACTTTGCGACATATGGCAATGGCAAGAGATTTTACACTGAGATGAACAATGGCGTTGAATCGACCTCTGTCCATCTTGCTTCAGCCGTGACCGCCGGAATTGTTACAGCGACAGCGACAAACCCTATTTGGCTCGTCAAAACCAGGATGCAGCTTCAAGTGGAGGGAGTGAGGCAGTACAAGAACAGCGCAGACTGTGTGATCAAGATCCTCCGGTCTGAGGGTATTCGCGGCATGTACCGTGGACTGAGCGCCTCCTACCTCGGTGTGGCCGAAGGAACGATCCAATGGGTGATCTATGAACAACTCAAGAAGGGACTTGCAGAGAGGCGTAAGATGGCGGGCTTGACCAGCAATGGTTCAAACCGTGTCGTCCTTGGTGGCAAGGCTATTGAAGAGTGGGTCGATTATTTGGGCGCAGCAGGAGCCGCCAAGTTCATTGCATCGGCTATCACATACCCACATGAGGTGCTTCGCACACGTATGAGGCAGATCCCTGCAGCAGGTGAGGCACCCAAGTACACAGGACTCAAACGGACGTTCCAGCTTGTGTTGAGGGAAGAAGGTGTTGCTGCGCTCTATGGTGGTCTGACTGCACACATGCTCCGTGTTGTCCCCAATGCTGCGATCATGTTCTTCTGCTACGAGGCCATCATGCACCACTTTTCATGAGGCACTTTGATAGTGTGCCTCCCTTTCTCCCTTTGGTTCCTTGGCCCATGCCATTTCACTTTGTCTTTTGCATCTTCTCAAAGGCGCTCTCACACCCCTCTTCCCGCCTGTAGGCAGCTTGTCATCATATCGTTATACAATGTACCATAGTTTCATACGCCACATTCAAATACATCTCATTTTGTTCGCCACACATCCAAGTGTTTTGTGCATGTGTCTTCATTTCCAGTTCTATGCTGTTGTTTGTCGAGATGCGCTACGCCTAGGGTATAACCTCAATCCATCCTGAACAATGTCAATGACCTCGTCCGGCGAGACACGTCGCTGCTCGGTTGTGTCGCGATCTCGGATGGTGACCTTATTGTCAGTGAGTGTGTCATAGTCGACGGTGACGCACCAAGGGGTACCGATCTCATCCATCCTGTAATACCGTCTGCCGACCGTCGTGCTCTGGGTCTCAAGCGTCACGTACACTTGAAGTTCCTGGCGAATACGTTGGCAGATAGTGTTACAGATATCGACCAAGTCCGTGTTGTTGGAGACCAAAGGCATCACGGCGACCTTGACAGGGGCCAAACGAGGGTGTAGCTTCATGATCGTTCTCAAGTCCTGGCGAGTCTTGATATGACTGTCGTCTTCGCCTTCCAAGGATACGGGACGTCCCTGTTCATCCACGACCTCCATTGCATCCAACATGAACGCCAACATAGCCCTATTCAATCCACAAGAGGACTCGACGACATGCGGAGTAAACCGTTCCCGGGCCAGGACCTCTTCCGAAGTCTCCTTCACGCCCGTAGTCTTTTCACGCAAGGTACGTTCCTGCATCAAGACCTGATCCGTGTATTGAAGTTTGACCCCCGTCGCCTTTGTATGTTGGCTCAGATCAAAGTCACCCCGGTTGGCGATCCCCTCCACCTCCCCCCATCCCCAAGGGAACAAGTATTCAACATCCACACAACCTGTCGAATAATGAGCCAATTCATCGGGGGCATGAGGTCTTTCCCGAACCCGCTCATGATGACGTGTATACGTTCTCCACCAATCCATCCTCAGTTTCCGCCATTCTATGAACTGATCTTGCGCTTGCCAAGGGGCGACAAAGTATTCAATCTCCATCTGTTCAAATTCCGGTGTCCGGAAAATAGCGTGTTCCAAACGGATTTCGTTCCTGAACGATTTACCCATCTGTGCGATCCCAAAGGGGATCCGAAGATGTGGATGAGATCTTTGAATGGTCATGTAATTGATAAACACGCCTTGAGCTGTCTCGGGTCGAAGATACGTCAAAGAAGGGTACAAGGTCTTGTCCACTTGTTGTCGTGTCACTGTCAGGTCCGAGGAGGATCTTTGTGCGTCCAATGTTGTGTTGATCACCTTGTCGATAGGGTCAATCGGATCCAGATAAGTTTTGAACATGAGGTTAAAAGGTCGTGGATCGGTCAAGAAGGGCGAGTTGGAGTTGGGGTCCACATAGCCACGATAAGGGATTGGAAGCGAAGAAGATGAAGCCGTTGGATCCTGCTTGAGAATGATCCGATCCTTTTCCATACGTTCCACTTGCAATAATAGATCCTTCCCACTCCGTGAAATCATGGCTCCCTTGGCAAATTGGTTCCTGATCTCTTGTTCCCATAGTTTGGCCGTGTTCTTGTCCGGTGCGGTGATAGGAAGGATCTTGTCCTGATCTGTGAGTTTAATCTCTGGGGCCTTGTCGGGACGGAAACGGGTCTTGGATAAAAACGAATCCACCATGTCATCCGTGAATTGATCGACGTGTCCTGAAGCTTTGAGGACGGAAGGAGGCGTGATGATCGCGGTATCGATACCTACGACATCGGATCGTTGATACACCATCGCGTTCCACCATTCTTGCGAGACGTTTCGCTTTAGCTCAACGCCGAGTGGACCATAGTCGTAGGCGCCACGAAGGCCACCGTGAATCTCGGCAGACTGGAAGAGGAAACCTCTGCGCTTGCAGAGGTCCAGCAAATGACGCATGGCCGACATCGCGGGAAGGACGAGGAAGGTGTGGAGGAAGGAGGGAACGGAAGAGAGAGACGCCCCGCGATATGAGTAGCAACACAAGCCACGAGGGAATCTTTTCAAGTTTCTTTGGAGCACAACGTTTTTTTTTTTTTTGGCTTCTCCAAAGACCCACTTGCCTTGCATCAACCGCGCGGGACACAGCAGAGAGAGACTGAACAACCATGTCAGGATTACAGTTCGGTCTCAACGTCAAGAAGAAGGGTCCCGTCTTTGGTCGACCCAAGCCAGCAGCAGCTCGACCCTTAGGTGGACGCAGTGCTTTTGGTGGAGAAGACGACGACGACGATGCTCTTGATCAAGACGATGAAGGCACCAGCAGTACCAGCAGCAAAGTTCGACCCTCCTCCTCTTCCTCCTCCACTACTTCCTCCACTGCCAATGTCAACAAGACCCTTCGCCCTTATGCCACCTCCACCCTCCAATCCACCGCCGTCATCGAACAACAGAACGCTGCCCTCGCCCAGGATGCCACCGTCTTTGAATACGACGGTGTCTACGACCAACTCAAAGCCACCGACCGAGCACGCGAAGTAGCTCGCAAAAAGGACTCTCAGGATCGCAAGCCCAAATACGTCACTGCCCTTCTACAAGCTGCCGAAACACGGAAACGGGATCGTCAACTCGCTGAAGAGAAACGTCTCGAACGTGAGCGTGAGAAGGAAGGCGACGAGTTCAAAGACAAGGAAATGTTCATCACACCTGCTTACAGAGCTCAAAAGGAAGCCGCTCGATTAGCAGAGGAAGAAGAACGAAAACGAGAAGAAATGTTGGCCAAGGATACGGATGGTTCTGCCATGCAAGGCTTCTATCGATCATTGCTGGATCAACGGACGAAATTGAGACCCTCTGGAGCGGACCTAACACCTACAGGTGACACTGGAGCGAATGATGAAGCCATTCAAGCACTTGAGGAAGAGAAGCGAAACAAGGAAAAGGAAGACGTTGAACGCGCCATGGAAGCTCGTGAACGAGGCTTGAATGTCGTCCTAAACGATGATGGCAAGATTGTTGATAAGCGCGAACTCCTCAAAGGAGGACTCAACATTATCAAGAAGAAGAATACCACTACCACCACTACCACTTCATCCACCTCATCTTCTCGGTCTGACAACCGTCGATCTTCAAACTATGATCGCGACCGTGCTTATGCAGAATACAAGGAAGCCAAGTACAAGATGTCTTCTTCCTCGTCTTCATCATCACGTGGAAGAGAAGATCGTGAAGATCCAGTGCAGGATCAACGAACGAGGATGACAGAGCAAATCGAAAGACAATTGCTCGAACAGCAAAAAGAAGCTGAGGAAGAGGAGAAGAAGCGACAAGCGGCTCTTCGAGAAACACTTAAACGGAAAACGGAGGATGATGAGGTCATGGATGCCAAGGCACGATACTTGGCCAGAAAGGCCGCACAAGCAGCAGGGAAGTCGTGAACACCCGCCCCTCCCCTCCTCGTTGGACAATAAAACATGTACACTAGCATTCACGCGGAGTCTATTCATCATGATCTCGTAACAGGATTGCAGCTTCTATCCTATTTTGATGCCACCTTCACTTGGCAGTCGGGTATAATGGTGTGCACCGTTCCTTCAATCCCATTCAGAACAGGAGCGGTAACCAAGGACCGTCCAATCTTCAACAACCTTAACGGGACTCTCCTTGGATGAGCACCACCTTGAGCAGCGAGACTGTGTGCGGTAGAGGACAAGCGCTCCAGCAGCTCCCTGACCTGTCCATCAGAAAGATTGGTTCCTTCTAGGATCAGATTCTCGAGAACATCAAAGCGAAGTGTGTTCAGGATGAGAGTCCAATCATCTTTGGAGAAATCCAAGTAGCCCAGCCTGACCGTTGCCAGCATTGGTGAGGTGAGAGGGATCTGTAGCCACTGCACATGAGGTGGATTGATCGGACAGGGCATCATGTTGCCGCCCGAGTCCTTCAGAGGCTGGATATCGAGCTCTTGAAACAATGGCATCGAGATCACAGTGAACAAATCTGGTGTCTTGGCTGTCATGGGCGCAATGGGGAATGTCACCGCGCCAGCATTGCCTTTGCCTGATAGAGTGTATGTCCTGGACAAGTCTGTGGGTTGAACTGCTGCCGTCTGTGCTGCTGCAGTAGCAGCAGAAGCGAGCGCGGACAACAACGTAGAGAGACCAGGCACATGCAATTCTAGACGTGTGATCCATGGGCTCATCCGGATAATGAATCGTGCCAGAGTCGTTGCAGGGATGTCCCGTTGCTGTGACGGAGGTGCCCCAACAGCAATGTTGAGCTTTCGAAGATTTGACTGAGAGTATTGAATAACCTTGGCAAGCAGTTCCAGCCCCTCATCGTCCATTGTTGTGATCTCGGCGTGAAGTCGTTCCATGACAGAGCCCCTCGTTCTCATGGCAAACTCGAGTCCGCGCAGAACCTCCGTTGAATAGCGCATACCGCGTTGAATCCTCTTCAATGCCCAGCCGAAAGCCTTTACGATCTCTGCTCGTCCTGCGGACTCGTGTGATAGGAGTTCTAGGAAGGTCGCCCTGGGATTGTGAGGATCCGACATGATGATCTTATTCCACCTTTCGCAATCCTGCACTTCGATTCGCTGCAAGGATGGATTATCGATACAGCCCCTCCGGATGGCTTCAAAGACTTCCACAAAGGATTGTACAGGGCATCGGACGCCGATCTCGTGAATATATCTGTTCTCCCGAATGATCCTGTCCAGGATGGGGCGTTCCGTCGCCAGGTCAAACTCGTGGTACAGCACCATCTTCCGAACATGTCCTTGAAAAGCTAGCTGGGTATACGGT
>Ga0247824_10002293_pt1 | contig 10687 bp, 8 predicted proteins | sample 13C_PalmiticAcid_FD_194412 | JGI IMG/M metagenome (GOLD analysis project Ga0247824, IMG submission 194412) | Soil microbial communities from agricultural site in Penn Yan, New York, United States - 13C_PalmiticAcid_Day48 | ecosystem: Environmental > Terrestrial > Soil > Agricultural land...
CTATACTGTTCTGTATTTGGTTTAAAAGGAGGGGGGTATGGCGTCTACGGCTTCCTTTAATCGGATAAGGGGGCTCTGTCCCTCTCTCTCATTTATGTAGTGTGTTAGTTGGTGTTGTTACCTTGAACTTGTGTGCTTGTGCTAGTTTGTGGTGATCATTTCTGATGTGTGGGTAACGCTGATGGCGGATTGCGTGGTTGGTAGAGCAGGCTCTGATGAACTTGGCTTTAGGCACAATTAGCCCCTTCACTTCAGGGCAACAAGAGGTTGAGACTTAAGACCAGTACCAAAAGAAGAAGAGCGAAGACTTGACTATCTGAAATTGGCCATTGGGATGCTTGATACCACAGGGTACCCCTTTACCTGCGTCGTGGAGATGGGTACTCAACAACCCGTCTTCGACATTGAAAGTCACGTTACAATACTCCATTGGCCATCACCCCGCTCTGTATCATGCAATGCTGCCGGCCTCAATATGTCAAAAGGCATTCGTGGCTTGTCTCCAGGACCGAATCGTCCGAGGACAGGTGACTCGGGCAATGTTGAGTCGCCCAACAGTGCGCTGTGTGACATCAGATCATGCTGCGGACAAGGAGGAAAGGGGCCGCAGGACCTTCTGGGCACCCCAACCCCACAAGTGTGGAAAGCCGCCGTCGTCGAGGATCTGAGCTGCGGTTACTAAGAGTAGCGTAGTTTCTCTTGCTAATGGGGTCGCCACAAAGTACTGGCGAGTACTGTGTACGTGTTTTGGGGGTAAAGACCAGCTGCAACGGCAATTGCGTCATAGCGTCCAGCAGCTGGCAAGTAGTTGAGTTTTTGAACTGCTGCTGCGGCATTTCTACGAATAGCCGCGGGGCAAGCTGTGTGCTGTCAATACGAAGGCATGCGGGGAGGGACTCGGGAGCTCTGGCAACTGCCAGGTACTGAGGACAAGGCAAGGGAAACAAACCACGAGGCGCGGCGTCCGCGGGTCTCTCTCTCCGTCGCCTGGGACACCATTCTGTAGCTTGCAACTGCGGATGCTCAAACATTGTAAAGGGCGGTAACTAACTCCAGCTGCTTTAGGCGCGGAGTGGGGCTCACCGCTCTTTGGACGCAAGATGCAAGATGGATGAGATGGTTGCTGGCTGGCAGTCGATGGCGGACCGTGCCTATCCTATCGTCTCGAGGTCGGGCTCCACGTGGATAAGTGAGGTTTGGAGGTGGTGTGCTCACTGCTGGCCTTGACGCGGCCTGCTCGTCTCAAACATCACTGCCCTGCCAACGCCGCCCGAAGCCGAGCAGACCCGCCGAGTTGAGGCCCCGCCAAACTTGTTGCTGTGCAAGGAGGCTCTTTTGTTGAAGGAGCCTCAGACAAAGCAAGCAAGAGCTGCCATCCTCTCTCCCTTTCTCGCTCCTGGAGGTCGGTACCTGGCTGGCATCGCTTGAATCCCGTTTGGACATCCCGGCCCAACCAGCGGCGTGAGAGAAAAAACTCTTGGGGTCATTTGCACTCTTTGTCTCCAAAAGTGAACGACTCTCAGCCATGCCGGCTGCAGTGGAGGTGGGGTGGTGGGGTAAGACAAGACCAGGGACCTCCATATTGCACAGTGCTCAAGGACTGCGTACGGCAGGGACTGACTGTATCCTGCAAAGTCGACTTGTTTGCTGAAGTTCGACATCTGGCTCTGAGGGTCGATGGCAGCCCAAGGGAATCCCTAGAGCCATTAGATGGAGCTGTTCTCTTCTGGAATACAGTAGAAAATGCTCGGGTGCCTGGATTCTTCGGATTGCCGCAATGACAGCTTGGGCCATTGGGCCGGTTTTCGAGACGACGATGGTGGCTCTTTCCACGCCCCGCCGTGCACCGTGCGAGTCGATGCGGGCAGGCTGGCAGTGCCAGGTGACCAGTACCCGCCAGGTACATCCAAGCTTTGGCTCCTCCTTGCCCGCGCAGTGGACTCCACGATTTCCCTTTCGCGATGCCCACAGAGTCACTGGATCAACAGCTGCGGCGTTCTAGCCTCTTGAGGGGGAGAATCCCTGTTTGGACACGGCACAACGATGAGGAATCGAGGCACCGACGGGATGATGCCCGCCAGGGGTCCCTCCCGAACACAGTACGAAGGTACCTTGTCCCAAAGGCCCCAAAGGCCGTCAGCGAATGACGCGGGACGAGAAACTGGTCAGCGGTATAAGTGGACGCCCTGGCCGCCGTCCTTGTTGATGGCAGCCCAGTTTCATCATCAGTCTCAGAGACAACAACACGATCCAACAGACGCTGTTTCTCTTTGTCCCAAGCACTCAATTGCATTTTTGTGTCTTTTTCCTTTCCTCTCAAGCTACCTTTCTTGGCTCTTGCGCGTTCTCCGATCCACAACACTTTGCGATCCAGCTTGCCTCTCTCAGCAAGCTCCGTATTGGTACGTTTCCTGGTGATCTGAAGCTCTCCCCGAGCTCACTTGGGAAGATGATGCAATCGCATTATCTGGCCATCTGTCTCTTCCCTTGCGCCCTGTGTCCGCAATATCAGTCGTATCGCGGCTCGTATCTTGCACACGTTGCTGCTGGCTGCCACACGCCAATCGCTTCGGTCTGACGGTGGCCCTTCGTTATCAGCCGGGCCTGAAACTGTTGGGCTTTGAGCTGCTTTGCGCTGCCGTTATCGTGCAGGGGCGGAACGGTTACACCGAGACTTCTCAGCAGCTTCGAGTCTCACTGCCACGGAGTCGCACCCAGAACCGTGTGGTAGCTCTTGACAGGTTTCACGAGCCATCGACACCTACATCCGCGAAAACCCGGCTCGGAACCCTTCGACCTTGCCCCCGGCAGCAGCCACGCCTACCCTCCCTTTCACGGCCGCCCAAGTACATAATCGAGCCGATCGACCTGTTGCCCATCATGGCCGCTGCAACCGCCAGTCCCCCCGCCATACCCCCGAGACCCTCCAAGACCGAAGACAAAGCATCCACATCCGCCCCGATGGTTCCCCCGAGGCCTACCCACAAGCGTGTCCATCGCCCCCTCAGCCCCAACCCCGAGCGCTTCGCTCCCTCGCCCTTGAACGAGTCCGTCTTCCTCAAGTCGCCCAACGCGCTGCAACCCCACAATGGCGACCCCATCCCCCGCTCCACGTCGGTCGAGCTGCCCTCGCTCGGCGAGGAGGGCAAGGAATATGATAACTTGGCCGAGGAGCTGAGTTCGACCGACGAGGGTAGCGCCAGCCCCGAGCAGACGCGGACCGTGGCCGACGACCTCAAGCTCCACGCCCCGAAGCCGTCTCTGCCTGCGTCTAGCGCTAAGCAGCGCGTCATGCAGGTCACCCGCACCGACAGCGAGAGGGCTGCCTCGTTTGGCATCGGCAGGGCGAGCAGCATCGAGGAGTCGACTGCCGCCCTGCCCTCGAACCGCAGCCTGAGGAAGAAGGCTAGTACCGCCAGCCAGCTGTCTACGACCGAGAGCCATATCGACGACGAGCAGGGAATCCCGGAGATTGGCTTGCAGGTCCCCATGTACAAGAACGCCGGCGACGTTCAGGCTCCCTCGCCCGCCCCTGCCAGCGCTGAGGGCACAAAGGGCAGGCATCACACTCGCAAGACGTCCTCTCGTGGCAACCTACCACCCGGAAGCTATGGCCTGCACGGCCACGGCGTTGCGCCTCAGGATAAACTCGAGAAGGCTTATTTTGACAAGCACCCCGAGCTTCTGCGGAAGGAGAAGGTGCAGCACCACTACGACCGGCCCAATGACTATTCCATGAGCCGCGAAGGTCTCGACAAGATTGTCCAGGAGACAGCGGCCCGCGGCCATGGTCTTGGTAAGTTTTGGCCGATGAACCCCCGAGACTCGATCTTGAGCACTGACGTGGCGTTTCTACAGCCGTCAAGGACTATGCCAGCACCCCCAGCGACCAGGTCGGCTGGCAGGCGCTCGAGGAATCGGCATCCAGGATAGCGTCGCCGGGTGTCGCGTCCCCTGAGCTGAAGCCTCAGGCTATCCACGTCGACGAGCCGAACCGCCGGAGGTCGGTCATGTTTAGTGACACCGAGTCGGCGAACGGTGCGGAAGAGGTGGACCGTCCGTATACCGCCCCGATTCTGGCTGAGGACGAGGTTGCCAAAGACCCGTCGAGCAATGCGGCCCAGCCGGCGGTCACGCCTCCCGCTTTCGAGCTGGAAGAGCCCGGCAGCCGCCCGTCTAGCAGGCCCGCGAGCGTGCACCGGGGCTCCTCCTTCGAGCTCCGCTCTACTCCCCTGGAGGATGTCGAGGAGTACGAGCCGCTGTTCAAGGACGACGATAAGAAGGACCTCCAGCCACCTGCCAAGGAGGAGAAGAAGCAGAGGAACTCCATCCCCAACCGCTTCCCCAGCGCCGACGTCTGGGAAGACGCGCCCAGCAGTGTCTTCTACACCGCCGAGGTATCCACCCCCGAGCTTTTTGACGAACAGGAAAAGCCAGAAAAGCCGTCGCCATCAAGCATCCCATCCCCGAGAGAGGGCGAGACGGCAGCCCAGGCCTTCGCCCGTCACCAGGAGGAGCTGGCCGAGAAGGAAGCCCACGGCCAGCGCAGCCAGCAGAAACCCGTCTGGGCGCAGCACCAGAAACACCTCACAGGCGAAAAGTCAAGCGCCCGCCCGGTCCTGCAGCCACGTTTCCCCAGCCGCGATGTCTGGGAAGACGCGCCTGAGAGCCTGCAACTCGAAACGACCGTCTCAACCCCGCAGCGGGAGGACGACGCGCCCTCCCCGTCCCCGGCCGACACCCTCAAACCCGACATCCCCGAGCGGCCCCAACCCAAGTCGCCTGAGGTTTCCGCGCCTGCGCCTGCACCCAGCGAAAAACCCAGCATCCCCGACCGCCCCAAGCCAAGACAGCACTCGCCAGCCGGCGACAAGCCCGCCATTCCCGACCGCCCGAAACCCGCCATCCCGGCCCGCCCCGTCAAGGCTGGCCCCACGTCAGGCGGCCTCGAACCCGCCGAGGCTGCCGCGCCCCCGCGCCAAAAGCCCGCCGTCCCGGCGCGCCCCATGGGCTCCAAGATTGCGGCCCTGCAGGCCGGGTTCATGAACGACCTCAACAGGCGTCTTCAGCTTGGCCCGCAGGCGCCCCCTGCTAAGAAGGAGGAGTCCCACGAGGGCGAGGGCGAGGAGAAGGCCGAGGAGAAGGAGAAAGTGCCGCTGGCGGATGCGCGGAAGGGGCGGGCCAGGGGCCCGCAGAGGAGAGCGCCTGCTGCTGCTGCTGCTGCTGCTGCGCCCGCGGCGGCAGATGAGAAGCCCAAGGCGGCTGCGGTGTTTGGGGTTGCCAAGGCGATGACGTTTTTCGAGATTGATCCCGACGAGGGCGTTGTCAGGGCTGGGGCTGAGTCTGCTCCTGCACCTTCACCTCCTGCGGCCGCGGCTGTCTCGGCGCCTATCGCGGAGCCGCAAGAAAAGGAAGAACAGGACGAGACCGAGATTGCTCCCGCACCTGCGCCGGAACCTCAGTCCGAACCTGCACCCGCCACCGAAGCAGAGGCCAAACCGACCGCCACCGAACCCCAGCCCGAACCCCAGGCCAAGTCTACCTCTGCGTCCGACTCTGAACCTACCAAGCTCGAGGTAGAGAAGGAACAAGACACTGAGACCGAGACCGAGCCCGCCGCGACCGAGACCAAGTCCCTCGCGACCAACATGGCCGGCGAGACGCTGGTCGCGGAGCAGGTCAAGGAGGACGAGGCGGCGGAGGGAGGTGTGGAGCCTGTCAAGGTGGTGGGAAACTAGACTACACTACACAGCACAGCAGTGTTGGTAAAGTGCTAGTTTGATAGTGTTGCTGGTTTGATGGTGGTGGTGGCGGTCCAAATGGCGGGTGGATGGAAGGTTGCGTTGAAGAGGGTGTGGTGCGTGGTGTGCAGCTTGTGTGGTGTGCAGTTCAGCGAGGGTGGTTTGCTGTTGAGTGTTGCGTCTCGTCTCCTCTCTTCTTGCTTGTTTACATTGCGGGTGTGAGCGACGGTGGAAAATATTCGTTCGTTGAGTATTATCGTGGCCGCCAGTGGCAGTGGTAGCTGAATTGATTTTTTGAGTATTCGGTTGCATCACAAGCAGGAACCTCACGGACGTCGTTGTTGAAGTGATATTTGTGTAGTGATTGGAGTGTTGAGGGAGCGTGATGTATGATAGATGGGCATTGATTTGAGTGGTTTCGGGAGATTGATGCCTGGAAGATAGAAGGATAGACTGGTAGACACAGTTTCGATATTCGACCATCTCGCTGAACTCTGTCATCAACTCACACCACCTCGGTCAGTTCTCAGAGCGGTCTTCGCTACGTATGCTTTCCATTGGTCTACAAACCTAGGACTGATGCCTGAAAATATCCTAAGCTACACAATTCAACAATTCACGCTCATGCTCATGCTCATGGGCCATCAAGGCTCCTTGGCTCCACCTCCTGGGCAACCACTCCGCCCATCTCTGGGATCGTTCCAACTTCGCTGTTCGGCTTTGAAAAGCCCCAACTCTCAGTTCTGTGCAGCATCGTCCACCACCCCACGCGCCAACCGGCATCTCCACATCATCAGATGTAGTACATGGAGTTCTTGAGGCTGTCATGCACACTCCGCTGCCCGATGGCCTGTCGCTCGTTCGACGAGATGGAGCGCACATCCTCGAAGAGCTCGATCTTGTGGGCGCGGGCGCGGGTGCAGACCAGATCCGCATAGTACGCCGGCGGGCAGATGCTGACGGCCTTGGTGGCGCGGCCGTAGGCGTAGCACATGTCGTGCGTCAGTTGCTCGAGCTTGTTGGCGGCATCGCTACCAAACTTGCTCCGGAAGATCTCATCAAGCAGGACCGTGTAATGGGCGGGACGCGCGGTGCCTGGGACGGGATCATGTTAGCTACACACCGAGACGGAGGACAGAGAAAGCTTACCCTGGAGAGACGCGTGGGCCTGCAGGAAGAAGTCCCAGCAGCGCACGTTGGTGACACCGCGGTCAACGATGGTTCCCTCCTTGGGGCTCTTGGATCTGCTGTGGATGTGATTGGGGTCGGTCGGGTAAAAGCGCGTCTGATGGCGCTTCACGGAGACAATGAGCGAGATGAGCGGCCCGTTTGATTTGACCGGGTACATTTCCTTGCAGGCCTGGCGAATATGCGGCAGCTCCTTGTCGAGGACCATCTTAAACTGTCCTTCCGACACACCGTCGCGGAAGATGACAATATTCTCGGGCAGTTTCCCGCCGTTCTGGTTCTGCCACAGCTTGATGCGGTTTTTGAAGTGGTGAACAAACTGGCCGTCCACGTTCTCAACCTCCTCGCCGCGGCTCTTGTTCTCCCAGGCCACCGCCGGCCACTGGGCGAGGTTGCTGTCGATGCTCGCCACCAAGCCCACCAGGCTGGGCGCATTCTCGCCTGCTCCCGAGGCGAGATTGGTAGGGTGCGTCACGTCGTATCCCGCAAACATGGTCGTCGCGACCAGACCCGTCCCATCCTTGACCTGGTGGTTGGCGCCGCCAAATTTGAGGTTGACTTTCAAGCCGACATTGGCAAAGTATCCGAGCTGCCCCTGGTTTTTCAACAAGAGCTCCTGACGAACACAGACGGTGGTGAGGCCAAACTCGACGTCTGCGAGCTTCTTCACCACGTTGTACCTGGTGGTGTCCTTGTCCGGAAGGACAACCAGAACAAACTCTGGGCGAGGCTTCTGGCTGGCGATCTTGCTGAAGGCGTTCCGCAAAGCTTCTTCGGACTTGTCCTGGGCTCGATGGCCGGTAGCCGGCGACGGTTGCCGGTTCATTTGGATGCCCATGTCGCCATCCAGAAATTTGGCGAACCCCGTGACCGTGGTTTTGATCACCTCATGCGGCCCGTTTCCAATTGTCAAGTACGTCCAGTTCGCGATGCGCCTCCCGGGCGCCCACACCCTGACCCCCTTCATCAGCCAACTCCCATCCTGGGGAGTGACGGACTGCACCGAACTTCCTGCCTTGTAGTTGACGACCGGGGGAGGAAGCTCGCGGCCCCGAACTGTGATGAGCTCCTTGTCGACAGTGATGCCAAAATCCTTCTGCAAGCGAGTTGTCAGCACTCGCGTACGTAAAAACACACACTTGTCAGTGGGTGAGACTCACGAGCAACTTGTTGTTGTCCAGAGCCAGCAGGGCCCTGGCCGAGGTGGTGATAGACTCGGCATTTGCCGGCGGCGGGCGGCAGGCAAATTGGATCATTGCGTCCGCCTCGGCTGCCGACAGCTTCGTCTTCATCGGCTGGCCAGGAAGCAGAGTGCAGAGCTCCGGCAGAATGTAGATCGGCTTGCCCTGGGTCCCAACATTGATCAGCGGGAGACCGGGCTTGGCCTTGATGTTGTACCCTGTTCGAGTTAGACGCGAGTTGAGCGAGGGAACAGATACGAATACTCACTGAGCTGGTAGTAGTTTGCGACAATAATGTGATCGCCGTATGTCAGCTTGGGATGGGCTGTTGCCGCATCCTTGGGAGGACGCAAGAAGAACTTGACGGTAGATGCACAGGCATACGGGCACTGCGGGTGGAGAAACTTTGGGCGCGGTTCGTCCTTCTTGCCATCCGAGCTGGTGGCCAAGCCGGCCATGGTCCGCTCAGTTGTGAGGAACTCGCCGGGCTTGTCTCCGGGGACGTGGCATCTGATCCGCGATCTGCCGAGAAACTTGTGCAGCCTCTGAAGCGCTGCTTTCTCGGGGCCCGAGATACTGTTCGGGTTCTCCAACTTTGTGAGCCCTTGGAACTCAAACAGCGCAGCGAGCGAGAATTCCTTGCGAAACACGCCATGCGTCACATTGGTGTTGAGTAGTAGTCGGCCAGTTGCTGGGCGGACGCTCTGGACGTAGCCGCGCAAAATGTCGAGCAGATTCCCATCGGGGAGGCGAGTTGCGGCGTCCTTCCTCGTCTTGTCGACGGCAAAGAAGCGGTTCCGACCGACAGCAGCCGTGTTGGGGTTCGACCTCGGCGTGTGACCCAACACCACACCAAGTGCATCAATCTCGCTGGGATACTTGGGAAAAACAGAGTCGTTGGCTGGGTCCTCCAGGGTCTGCAAGTAGTTCATCAGGCCGCCGAGGTCGATGGATGTCGGCCCGTCAAAGCGGACAAACCAGGTCTCGGTGTTGCGGCCTGGCTCAGCGAGGTCGACTTGCATAATGGCGTCTGCCGGAAGCTGCAGCTTTTCCAGGGCCACAAGCTGCTGCTTGTACTCGGTCGCGACGACTGCCTTCTTCAGGTTGACCAGGGCGGCTTCGATGATCTTGGCCAGTTTCTTGCCCTTGGCCTCTTTGGGGCCTTGTTGCTCGTCACCCGTTTGCGGCTGCCTCTCCGGGCCCTTGCCCTTGGTCTTTTCCTTCGCGGCTTCGTCTTGTTCCTTCGTCAGTCTCTTAGCGGTGACTCTGAGGTCGTACTTGTACATCGACTTGGCCACGGGGTTCATCTTGAAATAGTTGGCCCAGAGGACGATCGGGGTACCCTTGGAACCGTGCTCCGGCCGGAAGGGGAAGAATGCATCCTTGACTGATAGGGCGGCCATCTTGGACTCGACCTTGCCACCAGTCTTCGGGATGCCGTGCTTCTTGATCCAGAGATCCTCGAGCTCCGTGACCCTTTTCTCCGGGGCTGGGACCCCTGAGCTGCCGCTACACGAACGCTGGTTAACATGACCGTCTGTGATCTGTCCTTGTGGCCAACTTATGTGAAAACATTGGGACCGTGGCCGCCACGACCAGAAGGGTGGCCTCGATCGCCTCGATCACCACGGAAGGGACCACGGGGCCCACCACGACTACCGGGTCCTCCGCGACCACCACCCTGATAGCCGCCTCCGCCGTGGTGCGCGTCGCCGCCACGTCCGCGACCGCCACCTTGGTAGCCGCCACCATCACCACCATCACCACGGCCACCGCCACGGAAGGCTTCTCCGCCGCGGCCCCCGGCGCTACCACGGCCTCTGTTACCACGACCGCGATAGTCGGACATGGTTGGAGTAGTGATGAGAAAAGGTGGGAAGCTCTGTGTGTGAATATGGTGGTCAGAAAGAGCAACAAGAAAGCGATGAAGGTCGAGGGATGAATGTCTCCAATATATATGTAACCTACCGTTTTCGGCGACTCGTTGTTTGCAAGCAGGTCGGTCGCCTTGCAAACAGCAAAAGGCGCCGTCGATGGATGGAGTCGGTGGAAGGTGGAAATGGTTTGCTGTGTTGGTATATTTTATGCAATGAACCGTGGTCGACCAAAATATTGCAAGCTTGTGCTGCTTGCTGCTTGCTGCTTGCTGATGGATGATGGATGATGGTTGGTGTTGCTGCTAGAGAGGATCGCAGGCAACTTGTGGAGAGGAGGGAATGCCTAAGTAGGGTTTGGAAGAGGAAAGAGGTTGATTGATCGTGGAATGGAAATGGCGATTGGGGATGATGACCGCAGAATTGGGCAAGAGTCAAAGGGCTAATCGGGATGAAGCTGTGTGGCCTGCGAATCACCTTCCGTTGCCCGTTTGCTTGCTTGTTTGCAAGTGGTTGAAGCTGGAAGGAGTGGCAAGCTCACGAACAGACGAACAGGGGTCAGCTGTTTTCCCAACTAGGAAACCAAGCGTGGAGGAGAAACAATGTTGAGGGGCAACCTGGCTGGGACACGAAAAGAGACTCTACTTGGTGTGAGAAAGAAGGAGCAAAGTGCGGTTGAAGTACCACAAGACAGAAAGAGAGG
>Ga0247824_10002294_pt1 | contig 10682 bp, 7 predicted proteins | sample 13C_PalmiticAcid_FD_194412 | JGI IMG/M metagenome (GOLD analysis project Ga0247824, IMG submission 194412) | Soil microbial communities from agricultural site in Penn Yan, New York, United States - 13C_PalmiticAcid_Day48 | ecosystem: Environmental > Terrestrial > Soil > Agricultural land...
CTTCCTCGCTATGCTGGGAATAGCGGGTCCACACGGGGCTTTATCACCACTATCAGCATTCCAACAGTTTCATCTTTTCTGCCGAGTGGCACCATGCCGATCCAGGTACCACGGTGGTGGAGGAATGAAAACAACTTTTTTCCTGTCCCCACGTCGTCTGATATCCCCTCCTTCTCCTCATGGCAAAACCGCCCAACTGCCTTCTGAATTGACCTGACCTATCAGCGAGGGGTCGTTGCGAGGGGATCCAAGGATTGCACAATTGCTCTTTCGCCTCTCCCTCCTCCCTCGGTGGAATTCAATGCATGCGTCTGCGTGGGTAAGCAAGCGTTCTGCATTCCTGCATCTTCGAGTGATCGAAGCCAAGTCCCGTGACTTGCTGCATGTGTATCTCGTTGACAAGAGCTTCCCGAAGGGCACGTTCTAACAGCTTAACAGTTCCTGCTCAGAAGATTGACCAGTTCTGCACAAATACTGTCGCCAATGACGACCCAATGGGTGTTCCTTCATATCTATTTCATGTCTCCCGAGCCTTCTGTCTTCTCGATCCTTGATGGGAGGCTTCTACCCCACATTGTCGTCAGGTTCCTATTCCACCATGGAGTGGGGATGTTGCGAGATCAGTTGAACTTGGATGCCTCCTTCCTGTACGTTACGTCTTGGCAGCGGATTCTCCATAATAGCATGCGGGTATTCAGAGATAAGTTGTACTCCAAATGCCGAAGGCGTCTGTCTTTATTTCCACTGTTCCTCGTCTCCTCAATCCACTTGGTCGTCGTCAGACCGCCTCTTCGATCACGGCGTGGGGATGCTGCGAGATCAGTTTCACTCCAATCGCACCCTCCTGTACGTTGCGTTTCGCTAACGGATCCTCTGCGATGGCATGCGGGTGTACAGAAAGTGGTCGTGCTCCAAAAGCTCCTTGCTGCAGTCGACCGAACGGATTATGTACTTTCCATTCCCGTTTCTTCTTACAAGATCCTTCGAAATCAGAGGTCGTGTCATCCGAGATGGTGCTTTGAGTGTCGGTCTTCAATCGTTTTGTGATTTGACGGTACACGCAGATAGCCGTCAGGATAACCCAATAGCGCCCCAGCGACAGCGATAATTATTGTGATCTGATTGTTGTTAGCGAACGTGTCACCAGTAGGTGAGTCCCCAGTTGGCGTTTGGTTAGGTCCCAAGGTGGTGGTTGTTGAAGTAGCGTGTTGGACTGGAGAACTTGACGAAGGTATTGTTGGAGGAGGTGTGTAATTCTTGACCCACGCATCCGTCTTCATGTCGTAGACATGTATAGCTTGTTTGTCCCATGCAATGAATTGATCTCCCGAGACTCCACAGAGAAAAGGGCTCGTAGCGGGGGGTTGGGATCCCTTCTTCGATGTTCGAGCGACAACATCCAGAATGAAAATGTTGTCTGTCTTCCCACGAGCGTAGAGGACCATCTTTGACCCATTGTAGGCTGAAACGAAACAAGACACCATGTCAAAGTCGACTTGATCCACCGCGATGTTCAGCAGACTCCATCCAGGCGACGCCTCGGTCGCCTGGCTTGGCGTGAAGACATAAAACTCGTCGAGCTTTCCTGTCGTGAAAAGCATGCTTCGCAAAGGAGAACTCCAAGCAGCAACCGGGCCAAAGCTGGTAATGTTGCTCAAGGTGGGTATGGCTGTGAGATAGTATTCCGTTGTTTTCGGATTAAAGGCCCTTATCATTGGCTGCCCTTTCGATATAGCGGCGAGGTCGACAACATAGGCCATTCCTGATTCTGGATCCGCAATTGGTGTCGCTGCAGTACCTAGAGATTTGTGGATGTTCTTTGACCATGAATTTGACCTCACATTGTAAATGTAGATGGTGGTCCCAGTCACCACGAATATGTCTTCTCCGTTGGGCATCATGGCGCATGTTGAAAAGATGAACGCTGCAGGCATGTCGGCTAGTCCCTTCAAGACAGGACTGCTTGTGCTCCATGAGACTGAGAGGTCGACCATGAGCACTTCAGTAGCGGCTGGATGTGTCGGTGTGCCTCCAACGACATAGAATCCCTGGCCTTCTATAGATACACCACACATCTGTACGGGTGGATGGAAGGAATGAAGGGTAGGGTGAGGATGAAAGCGAGGATGTATTAAAGGAATATGCGAGCGGTGGAAGGAATGAGATTCATGTTGCCATTATGTTGAGGGAAATGGAGGTGGGATAATGAAAGATGAAGGAACAAGAAAGAAGGGGCGCTCCGGAATGGTTGTCGATGGTTGTTTGTTTCGAGCATTGTCCAGCCCGCAACCTTATTGAAGGGCGAGTAGAGTGTGCTCCAAATGTTGGATATTTGCCCGTGTGAGCCATGGAGACAACTCGAAGCCTTCGTGTGTAATTGTTGTCACCGTTATCATTTGTTGGTTCCTACTGTAGATCCTTTACAGAACTGTTTTTGGTTCCAGGTCAAAGATTGAGGAGACTTGCAGTGTAAGTGAGTGATGGTGTCTTGTGTTCCTGTCGATCGTGTTTCTGGTTTGGTCAGTTCTATAAAGCTTTTGTCGGTAATGTGTAGGATCTCTGCGACATGAGACTCTTTCGAGGGATTCCACCGTCCTTCGCTCTAACCACAGGGCGAGGTGTTATTCCTGAGAAGCACTCTGTAGTACCGACAAATCAACTCACCTTGAAGAAACTACTATGGCAACTATTGAGGATGTGAGAGCACCACGTTTCTCGAGAGCCCCTTGGGGTCCTGGTTTCATCGGTGCATCGCCTTTCCAAATAGTAAACGACTGAACTCGTCGCCATTGCAGAAGCCTCTCGAGACGGTCCTGTTATATTTCCACGTTCTACCTCCCAGCGCCTGAGCTTTCCGGCACAAGTTATGAGGTATATGTTCAACAAACTCTTGACTGTCTTGTCCCCTTGTGGCTCTTCGAATCGATGTAACCAAGAGTAGGTTGTTGATTGTCGACCTCTCTCATAACCGGTTTTTGTCTCCAGCACTCTTGTAACTGTCCATGGGGTGTCGAGGGTATGGGAAAGAAAGAAAGGAGTAATTTGATCGCTAGGCCCGAGCCACGGGCAAAGGAGGTTCCTATGACTGCTCTCCCTCTCGTTTTCTTGTGGTTGCTTTCAGACCACCCTTGCCCTCCACTGCTCCAGGTCATTCTCTCTAAAGCCATGGAGCCAACTGTGGAAGAGTTCGTACAGGAAATGACGGGTAGCCCGGCTAAAGGTCGCACACACAAACCTTGTCTGCACACCCTGAGGTTGCCAACGGACCCCTATTTTAAGCCCCAAGAAACCCTTCGCATTCCTGACAAACGGGGCCTCTCCGTGGAGCTGGGCCCGGAACTTCTGAGGTTTATATGCGTGTTCGCATCTCCGGAATTCAGTGCGAGCACCAAGATCTTTCATTGGATTGATGCAACAGGAACGACTAGCACATTCCATCCTCAGCATGTATCTCACGTACCACGTTCTCCAAAGTCCATCAAAGTCTGTGGAACAGACTGTTCCCCGGCCATTTGGAGAGACTTGGGCAAACAGCACACGGCGATTGTTTAGAGGCCTTGTAAGGTGAGATTATGTGCATTGCAGATTACGATCGTTTTTCATGGCAGTTTTTTTTTGAAATATATTAATAATCGCCATTGTCCTTCTTCAGCAGAGTCCTTTGACAACAGAATAAAAGCTGTTATTGCTGGAACCAGGAAGAAGTCCAAGGTGGATCAGAACCGTCGATGAGGAGCTTTCTAAAGCAGCCGCAGCAACAACCAAGGCGGACGCCACGAAACCAGGTGGGGTACCACGCTACTCCTTTGTGAGAACGATGAACGCTATCCAAAGGTTGCACGGACTTGATGAGCAAAAAGTAATGCAATCAATCATGCTCTGTCCAACATTGTGCTATCTGCAATATTTCGTACTCACTTCACGCGTTCCTTCGCGGCTGTAGACAACCGTAACCGGGCATCGATCAAGAAAACGGGTGCCAAAGATACACAGCAATCGGGGAGTTTCAAACCTGGGCAAAAGGATACGTATTTCAAAATCGATGGCAGCGTATTTCAGATCCAAGCACTTCAAGTTCACGAGACGGATTAGCCCCGAGTGTTTCAATGGGCTCTTGACATGCCACTCAATGCTGCAAGAAGTTGTCAAGTCCTCTGTTTCGCCCCTGACAAACCCATCGTCAGATATGTGAAGATCACGGATCCAAGTTTTTATCCAGGCACGTATCGGTTACCATTGCTGAAAAACGGTGTTGTCAATTGCTTGGCTTCTCGCTTACAGGACCTTACGCGTTAATTTTTTTTTTTACTCGATAGGCCCATCTACACGGATCGATTCACATTAATAATCCAGGGTGAGGTGATCTCACCCTCTCCCAGCAACAATCCACACTTATTTGTCAAATCAACACGGATGACAAAAGAAAGAATCAGCGCGGCAGGAATGAATCACATAGGGCGGCGAAGCTGAAGATTCTGAGACAGTAGCCTGTTAATTCACCAGGCATTGAGATGAAAGGAGGATGTTTGTTCTATTTACGACAAAAACGTCAAATACATGAAGAGAACCAAACCTCCAGGCTCAAAACACCACCATATCCTCAACACCATCAACAATCACTAGCAAGCATAAGTATCCTTTCTAAGAAAAAAGAAAATAACCACCGCGACAACGTTCACACGCGCCAGAAACGGCTAGGAAGAGGCCAAGGTGCATGGAAAAAGTGGAATCAACCCGACAAGTTGTTGGAGAGGCGAAGCTCGTGTATCTCAACGATCCTTCCGTCTAAAATTCATTCAAAGCTCGAAAAATCAAACCGAAAACGACAGCTCCAAACCGCGGCTCAAGGACCCACACCACTCATACTCACGACAGCAGAAAGCAATCGCGGTCTCCCATTCAGCGGTGACGACTCGCTACATGTACAACGAACGGGTGGTGTACCAATTGCCAGGAGTCTTCAGTGTGTCCCAACGAACAGAGAGCGGATATACCATGGCAACGCAGGAACCAGCGTTGGATCCCGTATCAAAGACGTGGTGGAGGGCAACTTCGCACAGAGAATGCAAGGTGCGCTTTCAGTGACGAAAACGGGCGAGTTCAGTCCATCGCAGATCGGTTGTTTCTGCTTTGCACCGTCCGTCATGAGTTAATGAAACTCAACTCTGCTGACAAGGACGCACTTGGAACAATGACAATCAACGCAACATACACTGTGAACAACACAAATAATGAGCCAAGATATACGTCGCCTCAGCCCCGCCCTCGGTCATGAACAAGAACCCGGCGTACGCAATTGGACTCCAATGGTGTGTTTGTTGAACAGCCTTACGCCACGAACAAAGGACAATCAGCCATCAGCACGAAAACTAGTGGTGACAAGCATCGAGCGCGTACAGGACATGGACGAGGACGAACAACGAGCCAAGATCTACGTCGCCTCTGCACCACCCTCTGTCATGAAGACAGTCAGATGCCATGGCGCGGGTACGATGGCATCGTTCAATCGCTTTTCAAATTTGTGATAACACGACAACCAACCACAGGCCCTTTCGCTTCATGGCTTCTTCTTGCAGCCTGTAACCACACAACCATCAACCACAGTTCTTTCAGATGGGGGTGTATTTCAAAGTTCCGTGCATTCAATGCCGCAAGAGTCCTCTCTTATTGCTGTTAGTCTAGGACTAGATGATTTTTTTTTTTCACATAGCTCTTTAATCGTCGTCTTGTATCTCTTCTTTGTCTCCCCTGTTTCCATGGGCCCATTCAACTTTACCAATATACTTTGTTGTCGGTTTCTCTTTGATCATAGCATGAGGATGTGGCGGTGATAGCTGTGCTTCATGAGCGCCTTCTTGAACGTTTCGTTTCGCTTCCAGGGGCTCATACGGGTATACAGCAAGCGTTTGTGCACCATCTGATACGAACATGTCAGAGTTGGACAACGTCTGGTTATGAGTAGAGCTGAAAAATACGCCTGTGGAAGTGGGTTCAGAGTAAGCAGGATCCCGAGGTAATGTGCCTGTAGTAGGCACTTTCTCGCGCATGTCATTATCGTCTCGGGTGCTACATTGGACCGACATGTCCTCTTCTACAATAGCATGTGGATTTTCCGGGTCTGGTCGTGTGCCCATGTATCCTTGATGGAGCCGAGCTTCCTTCATAGAGATATGTCGATTTTGTCCTGCATGAAGATCCAAAAGCACGCGCGCAGACTTGGGACCCGAGCAAGCGGGGTCGCGAGGCATTGCTTCAGTGGGGACTTTACCAAAGATGTCGACATCGACCATAGTAGTCAGCGAATCGGACGATGTGGCCTTGGAGCTGCTTGCAAGTTGAATCTCTGCTGCTTTCGATCGCTTTGAGGTTCGAAGGTAGATGAAAATGGCGGTCAGGATGATCATCAGCAGTACGCCAGTGACAACGGCGATGATGATAACAAGTTTCTTCTCCTCGCTATCAGACGTTTTTCTAGGACTCGGGAGGGTGGTGGTATGAATATCCTGAGTTGGTATCGGTATCTGTGAGGTGGTTGTGGAAGGTTTTGGTGAAGCAACGTAGTTCGAGGTCCATTTGTCCGTCTTCATATCATAGACTGCGGTCAGACTGCTAATCATCTCGTTCTGGTAGCCTCCCCAAACGATAAGCTGGTCCCCGGAAACTGCACATGCACTGGCGCCAAAATAAGGGGCGACAGTTCTCTTTGTCCATGTCCAAGTGGCCACATCCAAAATGTGGACAGTGCTCTTGCGGGAACCATCAATCGCGCTGGCGTAGACTATCATCTTTGAACCATTGTAAGCTGGAACGAAACAGGTCGCCGTATTGAAGTCGGCTCGATCTCCTGGTATGTTCCGCACACTCCATCCCTTGGACGACCCGCTCATATTGCTTGGTGTGAATAAATACATCACGTTCGGTACGGACGTTGTGAAGAGCACGCTTTGCAGATGAGGACTCCAAACGGCTCCACCAAAGGCTTGCAAGTTGCCCAAGGCTGGTATCTGTAACTGAGTGATGGCCTGCGTTTTCGGATCCATGATATGCATTGTTCTATTGACTGAGGTCATCAAATCGTTTCGAGCGGCATAGACGACTCCTGACACTGGATCTGCCACCGGTATCAACATCGAGGAATAGGGTAACATGTTGTGGAAGGCTGTTCTCCGCGAACCCGTTCTTATGTTGTAGATATGAACGTTCCCCCAGATGATGATGAATATGTCCTCTCCGTTTAGCAGTGTACATGATGTGAAGAGTCCCCCGTCCGTGTCGGCAAGCTGCTTGAAAGCAGGATCGCTTGTGTTCCACGAAACTGAGAGGTCGAGCATGAATGCTTGAGCAGTCATTCTATTCGCAATGCCTCCAGAGATAAAGAGTCCTACATCTTCCACAAAGACACTGCATGGCATTACTACGGGTGTAGGTTGAAATTTTTGAGCATGAACGGAAGGAGAGAAGGAGATGATGGATAGAACTGTGATGACATATGGAAGGAGCGTGCGTGTGATACAGAAAAAGGAAAGCATTGTTGCCGTTGTGTTGGAGAGACAGAATAGGGGGTGGAGGGAAAACAAAAATGTGGAAGGAACGTGTGCGCCATTGAGCATTAAAGTCATTAAAGTTGGTTCCTTTTGTTTCGATCTCACAAGACAGGGCGAGTGCGGATGCTCTACAATTGCAATGAGCCCACTTGGTCTTACCAAACCCTATTACTTGGGAAACATTTTCCTCTTCGTTGTCGCCGTTGCATTGTTAAAGACAGTTGAATAATGAATCCGATGGTAAGGCCCAAGTAAAAGGTCGGTTCTTCGGACCATTATTGCGATTTGAATAGATGCCACTCGCTGATACCTTCCGTTGACCCACCCCTTGCACCGCTCTAGGTTCTTGTTCGAAGGCAAGACACGAATCGATTCCGCCTCGTGCGACCGACGAGGCTGGCCGTGGACTAGTGATCGGCGGCGGTGGTGCCAATTGTTTCGAGCGCCAGAGCTTCCAGTTCCATCATCACGCCTCTTAAATCAATCTTTGTATCCGTGGGCATTGTGCTCTGGTAGTATCGATGCTGAGGGCTCCTTCGACTCTTTTATTGATAATCCAACTCTTCCTTGCCGCCCCAGTTTCTGGCGGGTACCCATTCCATTTTGTCATGATACTGCGTGATGGGCCCTTCTTCTGCCATGGCATGAGGGTGTCGCGGGAGCAGTTCCATCTCAATAACACCTTCCTGCACGTTACGTTTCGCCAGCAGATCCTCGACTATAGCATGCGGGTGTTGTGAGATCAGTTCCACCTCAATAGCACCTTCCTGTGCGCTACGTTTTGACAGCAGATCTTTGACCACGGCATGCGGTTGTTCGGGAAGTGATCGTGCTCCAAAGGGTCCAAGATGAAGCCGACCGGACAGAACAGACTTGTACAATTTCTGTTTCTTGAGAGAATCCGGAGAGACTTCACAATCAGATGTGGTGTCATTAGATGCTATGCTTGAAGTGTCGGTTCTCGATCGCTTCGTGCTCCTGAGGTAAACCGCGATGATGGTCAGGATAATCGCTAACAGAACTCCAGTGACAACGATAATAATGGTGACAAGCTTCTTCTCGCTCGAGGGTGTGTCTCCAGGCTCCGAGATAGTTGTAGGAGTATTTTGTATTGGTGCTTGTGAAGTTGACGACGGTACTGTTGTTGTTGTTGGAGCAATATAATTTGTGACCCATTTATCCGTCTTCATGTTGAATACGGCGGCCGTATCGAGGATCGTGGTGTTCTCATAGCCTCCCCATACGATGAATTGATCTCCAGAAATCGCACATGCATTGGAGCCTGGATGAGGAATGGTGGTTCTTGTTGTCCATGTCCAAGTGGCTACATCCAGGATGCGCATAATACTGGAATTGGAGCCTTCACTCATGCCGACGAAGACCATCTTTGAACCATCACCGAGCGGTAGGAAACAAGACTTGACGCCAAAGGCCATTGGATCTCCCTTCGTGTTCTGCAAACGCCATCCGTGAGATGACTCGCTCACTTTACTCGGCGTGAAGACATATACCGCATTGGGTATTGTTGATGTGACGAGTACACTTTTCAGATGAGTATTCCAAGCGGCTTCACGGAAGAGTTCCAAATTACTCAAGCCCGGTATCATTAGAGAGTTGGTTGTCTGCGCTTTCAAATCTATGGCATGCATCGTTCCATTGCCTGCGGAATTCCAATCGTTTTGAATGACATAGACGAGTCCCGATTCTGGATCTGCTGCTGACAGCGCCGGTGAAAACGGTAACGTGTTGTGAAAAGCCGTCTTCCATGAAGCCGATATAGTGTTGTAGAGGTAGACTGTCCCATAAACTATTTGGAGTATGTCCTGTCCGTTTGGCAGCAGTGTACATGACGGGAATAGTAGTGGCGATGCATTGATCACATCAACAAGTTCCTTGAAAACAGGGTCGCTTGCGTTCCACGGGACTGAGAGGTCGAGCATGAATGCTTGAGATAGGACTGTCCCGCTAGCCGGTATGCCTCCAAATACATAAAGTCCCTTGCCTTCTACAAAGGCATTACATGTAGTTAGAACGGGTATGGGTCGAAACTTTTGAGCATGGATAGAAAGGGTGAAGGAGGTGACAGAGAGGAGTGCAATGCTAAATGATAGAATAGAACGTATAGACAGATAAGAAAAGCGCTGCATCATTATGTAGGAGGGCCAGGGTTAGGGATGGAGGAAGGAGAATGGTGAAGAGGGAGAAAGAAGAAAGGGAACAATGGCAAATTGGACCTGTTATTATTTTTTTGTTCCGTCATTTTGCCCCGTGAGAGCTGCTCATTTATTCTTTGCCATCAGGACGCCAACTGTTTATCCCTCCGTGGATCCATATCATAGCCGTTGTTGATCCTTGTTGTAACTGCCATCGATAAATCAGCCCTACCTCGTGGGACCTACACCTGGCTGACCTCGGAACAAGTTGGCGATGATGGCGTTAGGTTCCTGGTGACAGAGTCTGTCATTGCTTATGATCCTTTCGATCCTTCGATTCAAAGAAGTATGTAGAGCACTCCTCCCTAGAAGCTGTGTCAATACGCTCCGATGTCCTGAAATTTGATGTCTGACAGGAAACTATCACGCTTGTGCTTGTCCCACAGAGTGCATTTATCTCACCCATTGAGTGCTGTGCTTTGGGCCTATGCTGTGCTACGCTCCTTCGGTCTCGTTTTAGTTTTTATTCCAACTCTGCCTTGTCTCCCCAGTTTCTGGTGGGTTCCAGTTTCGCTTTGCTATGATACGCCGTGAAGAGCCCTTCTTCCACCACGGCATGGGGATGTTGCGGGACCAGCTCCATCGCAAAAGCACCTTTCTCTGCGTTGCGTTTCGCTAGCTCTTCTTTGGCCATGGCATACGGATGTTGCGAGTACATTTCTATCGCAAAAGCACCTTTCTGTTCGTGACGGTTCGCCATCTCTTCTTCCATCACGGCATGTGGGTGTTGCGAGACCAGTTCCGCCTCAATAGCGCCTTCCTGTGCGTTACGTTTAGTCAACGGATCTTTGACCATGGCATGCGGTTGTTCGGGAAGTGATCGTGCTCCAAAGGGTTCAAGATGAAACCGACCGGACAGAATAGACTTGTACAATTTCTGTTTCTTGAGAGAATCCGAAGAGACTTCTTCGCAATCAGATGTGGT
>Ga0247824_10002295_pt1 | contig 10682 bp, 8 predicted proteins | sample 13C_PalmiticAcid_FD_194412 | JGI IMG/M metagenome (GOLD analysis project Ga0247824, IMG submission 194412) | Soil microbial communities from agricultural site in Penn Yan, New York, United States - 13C_PalmiticAcid_Day48 | ecosystem: Environmental > Terrestrial > Soil > Agricultural land...
TGATGATCTTCACGTCCTGCCCTGCCGTGAGCTGCGCCAGCAGGTACGACGAGCCGATCAGAAGGACGGCAAACAGAACGAGGTTGTAGGGCACGCGGTCTCGAACCGACTCGCGGTAGACGTTCAGCGCGATGTGGCTAACCGCGCGCACGCTGTTCTCCGGTGCCGGCACGGGCGCCTCGCCCCGCTTCGGCGACGCGCTGCATGAAGAAGTCTTCGAGCGTGTCGCGAACCGGGTTCAGTGAGACCACGGATGCGCCGGCGACCGCGATCTCCGGGATCAATCGCTCCGGCGCCTGCGCGAGCGGCAACTCGAGCGTGTAGCGGCCAGGACCGATCTCGGTGATGCGCGTCGTCGCCGGACGGATCCGCTCGATCGCGGCCGGCGACAGGTTGCTCACGACGAGCTCCCAACCGCGGATCTCGAACTCAGCGAGCTCGCCGAGGCGTCCGGTCGCGGCGAGGCGTCCACCGGCGACGATCGCCACGCGGCTGCACAGCGCTTCGGCGTCCGCGAGAATGTGAGAGCTGAAAAAGACCGTCCGTCCCTGCTCGCGCAGCTCGAGAATCAGCGACCGCACGTCCTTTCGCCCGAGCGGATCGAGCCCCGACATCGGCTCGTCGAGGAAGATCACGTCCGGCTCGTTCAGCAGCGCCTGCGCAATCCCGACACGCTGGATCATGCCTTTCGAGAACTTGCGCATCTGGAAGCGTCGCTCGCGGCCGATGCCTGCGCGGTCGAGCAGATCGCTCACGCGACGACGACGGTCGGCCGCAGGGACGTCGAGAAGCTGCGCAAAATACGTGAGCAGCTCCTCGGCCGTGAGGTAGTCATAGAAGTAGGGATTCTCCGGCAGGTAGCCGATGCGATGTCGAACCGCCACATCTCCAATCGGTCGTCCGAGAATCTGTGCGTGGCCTGAGGTCGGAAAGATCAGCTGCATCAGCAGCTTCAACGTCGTCGTCTTGCCCGCGCCGTTCGGACCGAGAAAGCCGAAGATCTCCCCCGGCTCGATCGCCAGCGACAGGCGGTCGAGCGCACGGTAAGGCCGACGCCGCCAGAAGCCGACGGCGTAGTCCTTGGTCAACTCCTCGATCAGGATCGCGGCAGGCATCGGCGAACACTCACAACCATGAACTCAGTCTTCGAACTGCGCATGCCAGCGTGACCGGACAGACCGGCACCCGCTCGGGACAGCACGCGCCCGTGCCACTTATCGGCAATTCGGGCGGCGAACCGCAGGCTTCTAGGTTGTGAATTCCGAGCTCACTTGGCTTTCTTCAGCTCGATGTCGATGAACGCGTCGTAGTAGGCCGGAGGCGGGCAGCAAGGAATCTTGCGCCCGTTGATGAAGATGGTCGGCGTCGAGCTCACGTTGAGCAGCTTGCCCAGGCTCGCGTCGGTGCGAACCGTCTGGAGAGTCGCCTCGTAACGCGCATCGAAATCCGTGATGCCGGCCTGCTCCTCGGCGGCCTTCCGCACGACGTCGCGCGAGAGCGTCTGCTGGTGATCGAACAGCCATTCATCGAGCTTCGCCAGATTCGGCGTGCTCTTCGCCATTTCGTAGGCGGCGGCGGCCTCGCACGAACCGAAATGGTTCATTCCTGGGGCGTTCGGGTTGCACTCAGGCTCGAGCGGGTAGTGCTTCTTCACGAACTCGACACCCTGGCCCTGATATCTCGCGAGCACGGGCTTCAACGACTGGAACGCCTGCCTGCACGCAGGGCACTGGAAGTCGCTGAACTTCACGATCAGAACCTTCGTGCCCGCGGACGGCGGAATCGGGAGCTCCACCACGGGCTGCACCGCCCACCAGTCTTCGACCTGCTTGCGCTGCTCCGGCGTCAGCGGCTGAAAGTTCGCAAACGCCGTCTCCTGCGCAGCGGCCGCGCTCGACTCGTTCGGGAACGATGCGATCAGCGCCGCGCTGCCGCCGCCGATCACCAGCAACATCACGAGAGCGACAGGTGAAGACACGAGCGTGCGCACGTCGCGCGCTGCGCGACCGGGCAGCGTCGTCATCGGGAACGTCGTCGCGCCGCCGGAAACGACGAACAATCCGATCACCGAAGCGTAGGTGATCGCGCACAGGATGCAGAATACGCCGAGCACCACGTACGATGCCCAGGCGAGGTAAAGCGCGAAGGCAAGACCGATCGTGGACCACACGAAAATATAGCCGGCGGCATTCTCGCGCGCACGGGACTTCGCACTGCCGGCGAGGCCCGCCAGCACCGCGGCGACGGCAAAGAAGATCACTCCGCCTATCGCGACAGGCACGCCCATGAAGCTGCCGTACCGGCTCAAATAGGCCTGCGTGCAGCTCACCTTGCCGCCCACATCGCAGAAACTCACGTAGGCAGGATCGGTGAGGAGCTTGTAGTGCACGTAGCTCGAAGCGGTGGACGCAGCGAGGCCCACGAGGGCGAAGGCCAGCAGCAGCCGGCGGCTCTTTGAAGGCATCAGGTTTTCTCGAAAAGGAGCTTCAATTTTACTTTACTTCCGTGCCATGCCCCGGTGCTCCGGTCTCGGGCATGTCCTGCGCGAAGGTGGCCGAATCCGCGAAGACCACGCGATCCGTGTTGGTCGCGAAGAAGCGGATGCCGGAGGTTCCGGGCATCGTCGGATCCGCCGTCACTTTGTAGGTGGCGACCGGAGCGAGGCCATTGCAGGTCTGCGGCGCGTCCGGCACAGCCGTTCCGGCCATGACGAAGAGATATCCGCTCTTGACGAGGGGATCCACCGTCATGTCGCTGCTCAGAAAGGCCTGCCCTGTCGTTGGCGCGGGAGCGCCGAGCCCCGCGAGAGTCGGGGAGTAACGCTGGTTGCCGCACGTCTGCGAGAAGGAAAACTGCGCCTGGTTCACGGCAATCAGCGCGGCGATCGCCGCCGTCTCTGAACCGCGGAGTCGCGCGTGCCGGTAACCCGCCATCGCCATGGCTGACAGGATCCCGACGATGGCAATGACGATCAGCAGTTCGATGAGCGTGAAGCCACTCTCAGCGCTGCGCGTCCGCATGCCGAAGCCCGGGGAATGGTGCATCTGTCCGCAATGTACCCGAGAAAACACGAGGTCGCCACAAAAGAGAATCGGGGTGCGAGCCACTGCGCGCACCCCGATTCGAGGACGGACGCCGAACGGAACTACTGGATCGGCGAAACCGTGCCGGCCACCGCGAAGGGCTGCGCCGGCGCCGCGCCGGTGGTGTCCTGCCACACCGAACCGCCCGCGTCGGTCGCGAAGCCGCGTCCGCCAGTCGTGCCGAGCGTCACCGGAGCCGCCGTCGCGTAGTACGCCGAATTGCCCGCCACGCCGTTGCAGTCGAGGGCCGTCAGGGCCACTGAACCCGCGCCGCCAGCCAGCGTGATCGTGTAGCCGCTCTTCACCGACGGGTCGAGAGCGAGGTCAGTCGAGATGAAGCCCTGGCTGCCACCGGGGCACGCCGCCGCCAGACGGGCGAGGGACACCGCGTAGCCACCCTGCGCCGCGCCAGCCGAATAGCTGGCTTCCGCGCTGCCAACCGCACGCATCGAGCCAATGGCCGATGCTTCGTTACCCGACATACGGGCGCGCAGCAAACCCGGGATCGCGATCGCCGCGATGATGCCGATGATCGCCACGACGATCAGCAGTTCGATGAGCGTGAAGCCCTTCTGATTACGAACCTTCATTTGCGTCTGCTCCTTGAAAACCTGGATGTTGGCCGCCTGGATCTATGTCGTTGTCGAAATCGGCCCACGGAATCCGGCGGCCGACGCCCCCCAGTTGAGCAATGGCAGTGCCACGCGCGAACTCACGTGCGCGGCGTGCTGTAACTGTCTTTGTTCAGAGGGTTTGCCGACGCTGCTGGTTGGAATTCCTCGCCTGCGTACACTGACAATATTTGTCCGCGGACCAGTTCTTGTCAACCTCAGGTGGCGTTATTTGGCGGCTTCGCCGCGCAACAACTCAAGACGACAAACTCGAACCCTCAAAACCCAGAAGACACTTCGGGTGATTCGGTTTTTGGGGGTTTTTGGAGCTTACAGTTTGAGTTTGGAGTCTTCAAAGCTCTTTGACGTCGTATTTCTTGAGCAGGTAGCGGAACTGCCGGAACGTCAGGCCGAGCCGCTCGGCGGCCTTGGTCTTGACCCCGTTCGCCTGCTTCAATGCCTCAGTCAAGTACTCGCGCTCGACGCGCGCGACGTGGGCCTCGAGATCGAACGTTCCGTCGGGCAGGAGGGCCGCTTCGCCGGCAACTGGCGTTGCCATACCGCGGGTCTCCAGCACGCCCTCCGGCAGGCTTTCAGTGAGAATCGTCGCGGATCGCTCGAGAGCAACCGCTCGTTCCATCGCGTTCTCCAGCTCGCGCACGTTCCCCGGCCACGCGTATCCCTTCAGGCAGATCATCGCCTCACCGGAAATCCCGCAGATCTCCTTGCCCATCTGCTGCGCAAATCGACTGACGAAGTGCTCGGCGATCGGGGGAATGTCCTCGGGGCGCTCGCGCAGCGAGGGCAGCCGCAAAGGGATGACATTGATTCGATAAAACAGGTCCTCGCGGAAGCGGCCGTCGGCGACCATCTTCGAGAGATCGCGGTTCGTCGCGGCGATGATGCGGATGTCGGCCTCCACTTCGTCCGTCCCGCCGAGCCGCCGGAACTTCCGCTCCTGCAGCACGCGCAGCAGCTTCACCTGCACCATCGGGCTCATCTCGCCGATCTCGTCGAGAAAAATCGTTCCCTTCTCGGCAACCTCGATGAGCCCCTTCTTGTTCGTGTCGGCGCCGGTGAAGGCGCCGCGCACATGGCCGAAGAGCTCGGAGTCGAGCAAGGTTTCGGAGAGCGCTCCGCAGTTCAGCGCGACGAACGGACGATCCTTGCGCGGCGAATTGAAGTGGATCGCGCGCGCCACGAGCTCCTTGCCAGTACCCGACTCGCCGGCGATGAGCACGGTGCTGCCCGTCGGTGCGATGCGCTCGATCAACTGGAAGATCGCGATCATCGCATCGCTGTTGCCGATGATGTTCGAAAACTGATGGCTGCTGCCGAGCGTCCGCTTCAGCAGCACGTTCTCCTGCTGCAGTCGTTTGCGCGCCAGTTCCTTGCGGATCCGCAGCGTCAGCTCGTCCTTGAGCTTGTCCCCCTTCTCCACGTAGTCGGTGGCGCCGAGGCGCAGCGCGTCGAGCACGGTGTCCTTGGAACCATAGGCCGTCATCATGATCACACTGAGCCCGGGGTCGATACGCTTGACGGCATCCAGCAGCTCGATCCCGGTCATCTGCGGCATACGGATGTCAGTCACGACGACGTCGACGGGGCCCGCCTCGAGTGCGGTGAGCGCGTTCCTGCCGTCGCTCGCGAGCAGCACCTCGTACCCTTCACGCTTGAGCGCCGCCGACAGCATCACGCGAATGCCGGGTTCATCGTCGACGACCAGAATACGGGCCAGCGGCGCGGACTGCGCCGGGGGCTGAAGCGCCGTATCCCAGGCGCGGTCGGTAATCATGTGACGTTCTCCGCGAGTGCTGCTCGCCGCATTTCTGCCACCGCCGGCATCCGCACGAGCACGGTGGTGCCGCTGCCCCGGTCCGACGTGACCTGTATCTCACCGCCGTAGTCGGCGACGATCCGCTGTACGATCGACAGGCCCAGCCCGGTTCCGCGGGCGAACCCGGCACGGAACGGCTGAAAGATCCCGTCGAGCTCTTCGGGAGCGATGCCGGTGCCCTGATCGCGCACTTCGATCACCACCTCGCCTGTGCGCTCTGCCGCGTTGCTTTCGCCGCGCACGAGCAGCGTCAGCTGGCCTCCATGCGGCATCGCCCGCAGTCCGTTCGTTGCGAGGTTCCAGACGATCTGGCGCAGTTGCCCCTCATCGGCCTGCAGCCACACCTCGTTATCAGGAACGCTCACCGACATCCGATGCGCGTGGCTCAGCTCTGGACTGTTCTCCAGCAGCGTTGCCGCATCGGTGACGACACGTCGCGCGTCGACCCTCGACATGGCCTGGCGCTGAGGTCTGGCAAACGCCAGGAAGCTGCGGATCGTCTCGTTGAGACGCTCCGACTCACGCAGCACGATGTCCATCAGCTGTGACTGCTCCGGCGTGAGGGAGACCTCCTGCCTCAGGATCTGGATCGAGCCGGCCATCGACGCGAGCGGATTGCGGATCTCGTGCGCGATCCCGGCGGCGAGCTCGCCGACGGCGGCCAGACGCTGCTGCACGCGGGCCTCGCGCTCCAGGCGTCGCGTCTCGGTGACGTCCTGGAAGGTGAGAAGAAAGCCGGTCTCGCCGCGCGGGGTGAACAACAGCGCAGTGCTGAGGCCAAGATCGATCTTGCGGCCATCCTTTCGGCGGAACGTGATGTCCGTTCGTGGCAGTCGCGGGCGCTCTGCGCGCGCGCCGAACAGCGCTTCGAAGTCCCGCGGCAGTCCGAGCAGTTCGACGGCGGACGCCCCGATCGCGCGGTCGACGGCAATGCCGGTGATCGACGCGGCGGCACGGTTGAACGTCAGGATCCGTCCTTCGATATCAGTCGTGGCAAGGCCGCTCGTGAGACTGTCGATGATGTGCCGGCTGAACGCCTGAAGATCCTCGATCTGGTCCGAGGCGCGGCGGAGCTGGATGTCGGCCTGTCGCAGTCCCTCGGCAAGGTATCCGGTCAGCGCCGCGATCGCACCGAATCCGAAGAGATTCAAGCCAACGGTAAAGAACGCCAGCCTCAACTCCGGCAGCGGCAGCCCGCGCAGCGGCTCGAAACCTGGAACCCCCGCGTACTGCGCAAGCACGATCGACGCGTACAACACACAACTCAACACGCCGACCATCGCTCCGCCTCTGCGCGACTCGATGCTCGTCGCGGCGATGATCGGCAGTGTGTACAGCGACGAGAAGTAGCTGTTGATCCCGCCCGTGAGGTAGACGATGGCGGAGACGATCACCGTGTCGAGCACCAGCTGCACGTCGACGAGCCAGCGCCTGCGTTCCGTCTGATTGAGGAGCAGCGCGTACGCGACGGTGAGCGCGTACGTCATGCCGATCACGGCGAAGAACGCGCCCGAATCGATGGTCTCCGGGGACTTGCTCTGGATGAGAGCGCCCGATCCGAGCAGCAACGTGACCACCACCGCGCGAGCGGCAAGCAGCCACAAGAGCTTTCGTCGGAGAGAAAACAGCATAAGACTCAGAACCCGGACAACTGCAAACTGCAAACTTCACACTCCAAAAACAACGAAACTATTTCGTCCCCTTTTGAAGTTTGGAGTCTGACGTTTGCAGTTGACACACGTCCCCTCTAGGTCAACTTCGAGATCAGGTCGAAGATCGGCAGGTACATCGCGATGACGATGCCGCCGACGACGACGCCGAGAAACGCGATCAGCACCGGCTCCATCAGTGTGAGGAGACCGGCCACCGCTGTGTCCACCTCGTCTTCGTAGAAGTCCGCGATCTTCGACAGCATGGCGTCGAGCGCACCGGTGGTTTCGCCGACGTTGATCATCTGCACGACCATGGACGGAAACACATTCGTGTCGCGCAGGGGTGCCGAGATCGTCTCGCCGCGCTCGATGCTCGTGCGCGTCACCTGGATCGCGTCCTCGATGATCGCGTTACCCGCCGTCCGCGCCGTGATGTCGAGACCGTCCAGAATCGGAACGCCTGAGGACATCAGCGTCGACAACGTGCGGCAGAATCGCGCGACCGCAACCTTGCGCAGGATGTTGCCGAGGATCGGAGTCTTGAGGAGCAGCCGGTCGATGACCCGGCGGCCCGGTTCGGTCGCGTAGTACGACTTGATGGCGTAGCCGATCATGCCGATGGCGATGAGGCCGATCCAGCCGTAGGCGACGAGACCATCGCTGGCGGCGATGACGACACGTGTCGGCATGGGCAGCTGCGCGCCGAGCCCCTGGAACAGCTGCGCGAACGTCGGGATGACCTTCCACAGGATCGCCGCAACGACGACGATCGCGATGAGGATGACCGCGACCGGGTAGATCATCGCCGACTTGACCTCGCCCTTCAGCTTCACGGCTTTTTCGATGTACACCGCCAGCCGCTTCAGAATCGTGTCGAGGATGCCGCCCGCTTCGCCCGCCGCGATCATGTTCGAATAGAGCGGATCGAAGGTCTTCGGGTGCTTCTTCATCGCGTCGGCGAGCGCCGCGCCCGCCTCGACGTCCTCGCGCACCTTGAGGATGACGGCAGAGAATCCCTTGTGCGGCTCCTGCTTGCCGAGAATGTCGAGGCACTGCACGAGCGGCAGACCCGCGTCGATCATGACGGAGAACTGACGGGTGAAGATCGCCAGGTTTTTCGCCGGGACCTTGACGCCCCCTTTGGCTTTCTTCGCCGCGACGGCGGCCTTCGCCGCCTTCGCCTGGTCGATGCGGGTCACCATGATCTGGTCGCGCCGGAGCGCGGCAACCGCGGCGTCCGCCGTATCCGCCACGCGCTCGCCGCTCACCGTCTGCCCGGCGCGCGTCCGTCCTGAATAAGCAAACGTCGGCATCTCTCACCTGTTCGATAGAGTCAAGTTCAAACTGCAAACTACAAACTTCAAAAAGGACAAAATGGATGTCGTTGTTTTGGAAGTTTTGTAGTTTGAAAGTCTGCAGTTGACGTGTTTCAGCCTCTCGCCCTGAGCGCGGCTCCAGGCCGCTGCAGTCCGGCACCGGGCACCACGCCCGCGCCGCGCGCGATCATCTGCTCCAGTTCGTCCTTGTTCGACGATGCATTGAGGGCGGCGTCGAGCGACACCAGGCGCCGCTGATACAGCGTGGCGAGCGACTGATTCATCGTCTGCATCCCCAGCTTCTCCTGCCCCGTCTGCATCGTCGAGTAGATCTGGTGGATCTTGTCGTCGCGGATCAGGTTCCGGATCGCGGGGGTCGGCACCATGATTTCGAGCGACATGACGCGGCCGGTGCCGTCCGCCTTGGGAAGCAGCGCCTGACACACGATCCCCTCGAGCACGAGTGAGAGTTGTGTGCGGATCTGTCCCTGCTGATGCGCCGGAAAGACGTCGATGATGCGGTTGATCGTCTGCGCCGCCGAGTTCGTGTGCAGCGTCGCGAAGGTCAAGTGGCCGGTCTCCGCGACGCGCAACGCGGATTCGATCGTCTCGAGGTCGCGCAGCTCCCCGATCAGAACGATGTCGGGGTCCTCGCGCAGGGCGGCGCGCAGCGCCGCGGCGAAACCGTGCGTGTCGCTGTGAACCTCGCGCTGGTTCACGAGACAGCCTTTGTGCTGGTGGATGTATTCGATCGGGTCCTCGATGGTGAGGATGTGTTCCCGCCGTTCGGTGTTGATCTTGTCGATCATGGCGGCGAGCGTCGTGGACTTGCCGCTCCCCGTCGGACCAGTGACCAGCACCAGGCCCCGCGGACGATCGGCCAGCGTCGCGAGCACGGGCGGCAGCCCGAGCTCCTGGAAGCTGCGGATCGTCTCCGGTATCAGCCGATAGACGGCGGCCACGGCGCCACGCTGGTTGAAGACATTGCAGCGGAAGCGGGCGAGCCCACGGATGCCGAACGAGAAATCGAGTTCGAGCGTCTCCTCGAACCGCTTCTTCTGCGCGTCGGTGAGCACGCTGTAGGCGAGCGCTTTGGTCTCGGCGGGGCCGAGCACCGGAAGGTCCAGCGTCTGCAGCCTTCCGTGCACGCGCACCTGCGGCGGCGTGTTCGTCGTGATGTGCAGGTCGGAGCCCTTGAGGCTCACGAGCGCGTTCAGTAGCTCCGGTAGTGTTGCCAAGCGTTGAGAACCTTTTCTGTCAACTTCAAACTGCAAACTCCAAACTGCAAAAATTCCAAAGACCCGTCCGCTTTCGTGCTTTTTGTCAGTTGGAAGTTTGTCGTTTGCCGTTATTTCACTGTCTCCCGTGCAACTTCCTCGATGGTCGTGACGCCTTCCATCACCTTGTGCAGTCCGCTGCGGCGGAGGGTGATCATGCCTTCGTCAACCGCCTTTCTCCGCAACTCCAGGCCCGACGCGCCGACGAGAATGAGCTCGCGCAGCTCCTCGCTGATCTCCATCACTTCGTACAGTCCAACGCGCCCCTTGTAGCCGGTGTTGTTGCATTTGTCGCAGCCCTTGCCCTTCTGGGGCACGACGCGCTGCGCTTCGTCGGCGGTGAAGCCGGCTTCCATGAGCGCCTGGGCCGGGTGCGGGTGCTCGCTTTTGCAGTTCGAGCAGATACGCCGCACGAGCCGCTGTGCGCAGATCAGATTCACGGAGCTGGCGACGAGGAAGGGCTCGATGCCCATGTTCATCAGCCGGTTGATCGTGCTGGGCGCATCGTTGGTGTGCAGCGTCGAGAGCACGAGGTGCCCGGTCAGCGCGGCCTTGACCGCGATCTCTGCGGTCTCGAAGTCGCGGACCTCGCCGACGAGGATGATGTTGGGGTCCTGCCGCAGGAACGAGCGGAGCGCGGCGGCGAAGTTCAACCCGATGTTCTCGCGAACCTGGACCTGGTTCACCCCTACCAGGTTGAACTCCACCGGGTCCTCTGCGGTCATGATGTTGGTCTCGGACGTGTTGATCTTCGCGATCGAAGAGTAGAGGGTGTTCGTCTTGCCGCTGCCGGTCGGGCCGGTGACGAGCACCATGCCCCACGGTTTGGAGATCGCGGTCTCGAGCTTGCGAAGCGAGTCGGATTCGAACCCGAGCTTCGTCATGTCGAGCATCAGCTTGTCTTTG
>Ga0247824_10002296_pt1 | contig 10676 bp, 8 predicted proteins | sample 13C_PalmiticAcid_FD_194412 | JGI IMG/M metagenome (GOLD analysis project Ga0247824, IMG submission 194412) | Soil microbial communities from agricultural site in Penn Yan, New York, United States - 13C_PalmiticAcid_Day48 | ecosystem: Environmental > Terrestrial > Soil > Agricultural land...
TCTTGATCGATTGACCTTCGGGTCCGACGTAACGCCACATGTCCACGCCCAGATCATCTCCCCAACGTGCGAGTGTCATCAGTGCTTGAAGGTTGAAGACAGAGTAGTACCATGATGTCTTTCGAGCCAGTTCCTCGGGTTGTCTGCCTTCGCCTGTGATCTGGATGTCAATTCGCTTCTGGATCGCAGTTTTAGCGATTGCGCGAGCATCGTCCATTCGATCGAGGAACATGTAAATGCCGATGATCTGGACATCAAAATACGTTCCGTGGTTGTTGTTGCCTGCGCGCTCAACCCTAGCCAGAACCGATGTCTCCAGCCATTTGACATAACGCGTGAACCATTCTTGAAGGGCAGGGATCAGATCCTTAGGCCAGGAGGGTTCTTGCTTCAAGTAGTGCAACGCATCGAACACTCTAGGTGGGTGGGAATCGTGAAGAAAGTTTTAGTCCCTGCTTCACCCCCAATCCTATTTTTTATAAACCGACACGTTGTATTGGTGTTCTCTCTCTCTCGATCTCCCTCGTAAAAGGGTTTGTACAACGAAATTGTTGTTATTGACCCTGTCTCACAAAGAATCCAGACCCAGCCCTAGTGTTGTGCAATAGGGACTAAAAAAGAAAAAAGAGCGCGCACACCGGGAGCAGTTTTCCTTACCTGAAGATCGGGAACATGTCCAGGACACCCGTACGCTCACCGAGTTTTTTGCCCTTCTGAAGTGATCCATAATTGATGTTGGGATTCATGTGTGTTGCTTCGTCCAGGAACCACTCCTTCAAACGCATGGCACACTTGTCAGCATAGACTTTGTTGCCCGTGAAATGATAAGCCATTCCCATGATGTGAACCTCGCGGATCATGGTTCGCATAAGACGATAGTCCCTGACTGTCTCGATCTCGGGGTTGACATATCCATCCCTACGGATGTAGGGGGCACTCGGATCCGCTTCGTTGGGCCAGTAGTACTTTGAGAGAGAGAGGTAGTCGTGAATGTCACCGGACGGTGCTGTCTGGGGTTTGTTCGTCACCGAGTATACTTCTGTGTTCTTGAGTGCCAAATCAGCCTCCCGGAGAAGCAATGCAATCGCATAGTCGAACTCACGCTTGTTGGCATTGAGCAATTGAGCGTACGAGATGGGCAACTTGTTTCGGGCTTTGGTAGCAATGGCAAGAGGAGTCTCCCCAACCAGTGTTTCTGCCTCCAGTTCGTCCAGAGCTTCTTCGTCATCAATACTAGCACCGACATTCCCATTGAGGTTGCCATTGCTATTCTTGTTATCTCCGGTTCCCAGAGGAGTATCATCTTCACCCTTGGTGTCCTGCTTTTTCAATCCTGCATCATCCAATCCAGATCCTCCGAGCTCCGATCCAGTTCCTTGCTTGACCTCATTTGGGGGCTCAGGCTCACGTTGTTCAGGTTGGCTCTGCACATCACCGGGGTTCTCTTTCTTAGGAAAGGTGATAGTTGCTGGTGCTGGCTGTCCGCCGCGGTTGTATCTGTTATAGCCATTGTTGTCCTTGGGCAGATCATATGGATCGTTCTCCTTGAGAATGGCCTTTGGTCCGTCTCGCAAGTGCTCGGGAGTGGGTCCGAAGATGGTGGTGATGGTGATGTAGACAAAGAGGACGCCACCGATAGCGAGGATAATGCGGCGAAGGCTCAGTCGTCCAGGGAAAACCCCAGAACCGAACGAGCCATCACTGGGAATAGGCTTGTCCTTGAACTGAGACTGAGTGTGTGAGGGCAGAACGGAGGCAGAGCTTGGTCTTTGTTTCTTCGTCATGGCTGGAGCTGGCTCTACTACCTAAGTGGACAAAGAGGATCACAGAAGCTGTATGGAGAGGAAGGGCGGGGAGGAGAGGAAGGGAAAGGAATGAAAGGGAGAAAAAGAGATGAACAGGGCTGAAAAGGCTGTTCAGTGGTTTGTGGTTCAGTGATCTTCTCGGCCACAACGTTGTCAGGGGCGATCGAAATTTAGACGTCATTCTAATCACATCGCATGCTCTCTTGTGTGAACCATCATCAACGGATCCTTTTTTTTTTTTTTCTTTTTTTTTTTTCTTGATCCGTCACTAAATCACCGTCCTTCATCAACAGCAACCGCTACGCCAGCTATTGGATACTGATAAAGGCTGCGGAAATGAAGGACGACTCCTCGCTTTACCTTCCAAACTCACACAAGAAACACCACTCGAGGACCGTCTCCCAGGCCCAGTCCAACTCGCGCCAACAGTCCCCAGCACTCGAGTTGGTCCCTGCTCCGACCTCCACAGGAACTATCACCCTCACCACCACTACCACTGTCCTTGCAGAGCCTGCACGGCGGCCAAGAGAATACATCAATGTTGGTAAGTGTCCTTGACAAGTATCATACCGATGAGAGAAAGAAGCTATGTCGGCAGCCACGAAGGTTATCATATCAATTAGAGTCAATGGCATTCATAGTTCCCTTTGCTCTCTTCATTAACATATTAGCTCAGAGGAAAGAGATGCGCAAACACGGGGCTATCCGCGACTCGTGTTGTAAGTAACCAACAGTTCAGCTCTTTGTGGATGGTGGGAAAACCATGCGCCATCCATATTGCTGCATAATAGAGACAGATCCTTATTTTTCATGTATACTCTGTATCTCAACCACGTCATGATAGATTGGAACAAACTTCTCATCGGTGCACGGCAATCCCGGGGGCCTTATTTCTGTCCAACAACGCGAATGTACCAGGTGGATCGCTCATCGAATCTGTATTGGAGCGGTTATACGGATCCAGATACTGCTGCAGCGTATGTATCAAGTTGCATCCGCATATTGAGCCTGCAAAAGAGGAAAAGAAAAAAAACCCCCGGATATTATTCAACAAGCTAACCCGCGCGATGTTGTTCGTGTCTTCTTGATAGTGCTGAAAGTTCAATATCAGCCAAGACAGAGAATCAAGATGGAGCCCAGGGCGCTAAAGGAACAGCGGATGATGCTACCAGTACTGCCGACAAGCCCAATACATCTGGAGAGGGTACCTCATCAGCAGCAGTGTTAGCAGGAGGTGTGACAGCGGGATCAACACCTCATGATATCAAAGAGGAAGTGGGCACACCAACGTTGGGAGCCAATGCTGGCATGACAATGAACGCGAGTGGTAGCAACGGTCATGCAGGAAGCCAGAGCGATCTCATGTCGCCCACAATGAATCCGGCCGTCATGAATCGACCATTACCAAACCGTGGCAATCCCCTGACATCCCCGACCCAACCTGTGTTCGCAAACCAGATGGCCAACCCTGCAGCTTCCATACAACAACAACAGCAGCAACAACAGCAACAAGCCCAATTGCTCCATCAACAATCTCAGCAGCTCCAGCAACAGCAACCTTTGCAAAATCAGCCTCAGAATGCACTTCAACAGCCGCAACAGCATCAGCAATTCCAGCCGCAACAACAACAGCAGCCATCGCTTCAGCAGCAACCACAACAGCAACCACCCGGTGCAGGGCTGAATCCGATGATGTCAAGTCAACCCATGGGAGCCATATCCTCGACAATGATGCCTGGTTTTATTTCACCTACTTCGTTGATGCAACCAATGGGTCAAATGCCGGGGGGACCTATGGCAGGGCAAATGAACCTGGGGATGAACCCTGGATATGCAAACATGGTACAGGCACACCCACAAATGATGCACCATCTTCAACAGCAACCTCAAACGGCACAGCAAATGTATGCTCAGCAACAACATCTCATGCAACAGCAATTCGCTCAACAACAACAACAACAACAACAACAGCAACAGCAACAGCAACAACAGCAGCAACAACAGCAACAACAACAACAGCAGCAGCAAATGATGCAAGGACAACAAGATTTTCAGGGACGACCCAAAGGACGACCCCGGTAAAGTGGGTGTCTTCTAGATGGGGTGCTTGGGGAGGCCATACCTTGTCGATCTTCTTTCCAACATCTGGTTGCGCTGAGCTGCACCCCGCTGTTTGTGAAGACCTCCCCTCTCACCCATGTTCTAGTCAAAACAAGATCTCACAGATAATGCTCGGATCACGAACGCTGAACTGTACATGGATAACAATACGCAGTCGAGAGAAGGGGGGTGTTGAAGTGAAAAGCATCCTTTACTTCTTTTCGCGCTTTTGAGACCGCCTAGAAGCTATGGCCCTAATAATAAAGAACGTGAATGGTCGTCGTTGAGCGCAAGAGCAGATTGGCTTTTTTTTTTCTTACCATGCAGTCGGGTGTTCACATGTGAGTGAAGCAAACAGTCACCAAAGACTCAAGACCCGGAAGAAGATCAAGCAACTGCATCTTTTCACTCATCTCTTCCACCACTCTCCCCTCACTCTCTCCACTCTCGATCCGATTCAGCAACGCGCTTCAAACCATGACAGGAGCTGCGAGAGCTTGCACACGAGTAGCGGCTCTGCACACAGCAGGTCGAGCCAGAACAGCTTTCCCGCGGACCCAAAGTGTCCTGTCGTCTCTGAGAGCTCTGGAGGACAAAGCGTTCCGATCCCATGCGATCCAGTCCGCTCCAATCTTATCAGCCAGAGCCACTTTGATGGCGAACACAAGGCGCTGGATGACAACCACCACAACCACCACCCCTACCACCATAACTATCCCTGATCAAGTAGATGATACCATAGGTAGGGGATCTTTTTTTATCTCCCAGGGACGTCATAATCTCGGTATTTCAGACGGAATAGAGTTGCTTACTCCTTGTATTTCATTAGGACCTATGGATGTTTACACTGATCTCATCGCACAGGGTTCACTCAAGGAAGACGCCTTCCAACGGACTATCATCGAGACTTTGCAGGAGATGCACGACCGGTTGATGACTTATAACCCTGAACCGATCGTCTCGGGAGGCAATAATGCACCCAAAAAGGAGCGCGGCCTATTTTCAAAGGTAAGAAAGGTCGCCATCACTACTGTCACTCGTTCTCGGCCGATCCCTCGTTTGTAGGGCAAGCCCTCTCAAAGACGGATCTCTCTAATAAGGACATCTTAATGTATGGAGGAAAATTAGCTTTCCAGCTACTTCAATAGAGAAGAAGAAGAGCGATTGGCCAAGGAAGCAGAAGCAGCCCGCAAGGCGGCGATTCCAAAAGGATTATACCTGTACGGCAGTGTCGGGACAGGCAAAACAATGCTCATGGATCTGTTTTACAACACTCTTCCTCGGTCGGACAAGACACGAATCCACTTTCACAACTTTATGCTTCAGTTGCACGGACGGCTACACAAACTCAAGTCCACCACGCATCAACACAGCGATCCTATCCCCTTTTTGGCGGATTCACTTGCTATGGAGAGCAGAGTCTTTTGTTTGGACGAGTTCCAGGTCACAGACATTGCGGACGCCATGTTGCTGAGACGACTCGTGGAGGAGTTGGTCGTCAATCGTGGTGTGATCCTGGTGACTACATCGAACCGACACCCAACTGAACTCTACAAAAACGGCATTCAGCGAGAGAGTTTCCTGCCATGTATCGCGGTCCTGGAAGAGAACTGTGTGGTCAAATGCTTGGATGGCGGCGTGGATTACAGGAGAGAAAAGAAAACCTTCTTCCAATCCGCCAAACCCATGGACAAACGCAAACACGCCGCGTCGTCATTGAAATCGTCGTCCAAGATGCCCAAGATCGTAAAGCCCAAGAGTGTGTCCAACGATCCTCCCAAGCTAGTGGACGAGAAGAGATTCTTTTGGCCATTGGGACCTGACACGACCAAGAAGGTGGAATCACACTTTAATGCGATTCGCAACGGGGATCCTGTCCAGGAGAAACGATTGAGCTTCTTGGGGCGCGAGTTGGTCCTGCCTAAAGCGTCTGGAGATATTGCCATGTGTTCATTCGACGACCTTTGCGCGAAGGTAACCCATACAAATGGAACTTGAATGTCGCCTTTCCTCATCCTCCGTCTCGGTATCTTTGTTTTATCGCCGATACACTAACCATCCTGGCCGTTCATTAATCGAATGAATCCCTCTCTTAGACTTTGAGTGCGCCAGACTACCTCATCCTCGCGGGAACCATTGACACGCTGATCTTGACGGATATTCCAAAGCTCAAACCTACAACACTACACCGTAACGAGACGCGTCGTCTGATTACGTTGATCGATGCCCTCTACGAATCTCAAGTCAAGCTGGTTTGCTCTGCAGATGGGCCCATCTCTGAGATCTTTGGTGGAGGATCCGGTGCTCACTCTGCAGACGAAGATCCGTCTACCATGGGTCAGTTGACACCCGCCCAACGACAGATGATGGATGATCTGGGACTCAACGATGTATCACAGGTCAGGAAGAGCCCTATCTTCTCAGGAGAGGAAGAAAAGTTCGCGGTGCAGCGAGCGGAAAGTCGATTGATTGAGATGCAAGGATCAGGATGGGGACTTTAAACAGAAGCAAGTGCTGATCCTGAGATAACCAACTAGAAAGCAGTTGCCTCGCGCGCAAATATACACACAATAGAGAGAAGCACCACCACACAGGCGATGCAAATTGACATCTTTATACACGACTCAATCGCTACACTGAGTCTCTATGACTATATACAAAGGAGAGGAAGGAAAGGATGGAGGAGCGTCTATCGACAATCCCGCCGTTCACCAAAGGTCGCACTTCTTGACAGGATTCATGGGTGCACCGGCTTTGCATTGGAAGGTCTTTGCAAAGTACTCAGAGTTCTGAACGACACCAATAATACGCCACTTTGCAGGCGCGTGTACGTTTGTTAGAAGATCCTCTTCCACCGACGTGGGATCGCTCTTGGTGCACCACGAACGAGCGTACTGGACAAAAAACATTTGTTCAGGCGTGTACTTCTCGAGTCCCGGGAGGCGTTTGTTGTTGTACTTTGTACTACGAGGATCCGATCGGTAACGCGCAAGCCAGGCCTCGAACGCCTTTTTGGTACCACCATTGTCAGCAATGTTCTCTCCCAACGTCTGCTCTCCATTAACAGCGAATTCTTTACCGTCGGGTCCCGCCATCTTGAAGTTGCTGTATTGCTCAACAAAGCAGCTGGCACGGCCATTGAATGCCTCGACCGAGGAATTGGACCACCACTAAAAGAAAGCAAAAGGCGAATCATATCAGTTACCATGGAGACCAAACACGAGCCCCTCCATCTCACCAAACAGCCTCTATCCCCCTCTATCCGCACTTACGTTTCTGAAGCGGCCAGCTCCGTCCCATCTGCGTCCCTCGTTATCGAAACCGTGGGTGATCTCATGTCCCACAACGGCACCAAACGCGCCATAGTTCAAGTAATCTGGATGATCAACATGAAACATTGGCGTTTGCAAGATACCGGCAGGAAAGTTGATGTCATTGGATTGAGGGCTGTAGTATGCGTTGACCGTGGGTGCATTCATGTCCATGTGCATCCGGTCAACCTTCTTGTTCAGCTTTCGGAACTCGGTTTGCGCCCAGAATGTACCTGCGCGCACTTGGTTTCCAAAATAATCTCGACCACTCAGCACCAGTCCTTGGTAGAATCGATCAATCGATGGAGGCGAACTGTCATCAGGCCCACTGGATGAGTAGCCAATCTTCTGGACAAAGTTCTTCATCTTTTCAATGGCTCCCTTGCGTGTAAAGCTGTCAAGCCAGTTGTAGGATCGGAAGCTGTTGGTGTAAGTGACACGAAGCGTCTCAATGATCTCTTCCGCCTCGGCATGGGCACGCTCCGGAAAGACGGCTTCGACAAAGTAATGGCTGACAATATCCGGAACAGTATCCAAAGTGTTTCCGGAGCAGACCATGGTTCGATCGCTCGGTTTTCCATTGGGCCCGTTATTGAAATTTTCAAGAGGACGACGATGGGTCAAGTCGAGGGATTCACCAAACTTGCGGATCATCGACCAAGCAAAGTACAACTGGATCGTCCTTGGGCTCGTGGCCTCCACAAGTGTGCTTAGTTGATCGAGATACTCTGGCACAGCGACGATAATTTCCTTTGGCACCTTGACATCCTTAGGAAACGCATTCGTGAAGACCAAATTCCAGTCCAAAGAAGGAGCACGTCGAGCCATATCGGCCTCTGTAAGCAAGTGGTAATGCTTTTCTGGATCGAAGAGAACGTTTCCTACGGTTATCACTTTGGACAACGCCGTTTCAAAAGCAACCACTTCCTTGGCAACATCTTTCCAGACTTGTGGAACATTCAGCTCTGCGGTATGGTCTTTCCCGATCGCGGGGTCCTTGGCCGCATAAAGGACGTAGAACATCTCTCCAATGACTTGTTCATATGGTTGCGTGACCTTGACATCGGCGTAGTCTTCAGTTGATGACAGACCTACATGACCTGGGTCCAGGTACAGCATATTGCGAGAAGGCTCGTTGATATCCGAGAAGACGGAGAGGGTAATGAATGTCTTCAAGCCGCTTTGAAGGAGCCGCCCGGTTAAAGCAGACAGAGCATTCTTGTTATTGGTGGCCCCAGATGCCTTGTTGCGCTGGATAGGACTCTCAGGAACCGGATAGAGCTGAACCACCTGTCCCAGTCGGCGCACTAATGGTTCGCGGCCAGCCTTGGCGAGTTCGTCTTCGTTCATGCAAGCTGCGTAGTAGTTTTGCATTCGTTGGATATTACGACTTGATACTTCGTCACCCGAAGCAGGCTTTGGTGCCGAAGGATCTCCAGCCGTGACAAGTTTCTTGACAAGTTCCTGTACGAAGAAATGGGTGAGTCATTAGATGCAGTGGAATCAAAGTGATGTCTCTTTTCAAGCGTCGAGAGGCAGGAGGGAAACCGTGTCATGAGAATGTACTTACTTTGTTTATCACGTCAATCTTTCGACTGTAGTCGATATCACCTCCAAGGCTAGACTCGCGTTCATAGAATCCACCGCCTGTCAGGAAAGCGAAGATAAGGCGTCAACAAGGTAATTTGGACAAACGAGGGCCCAAAAGCAAGTCGAGAACAAGATGCTTACAGACGAAATCCTCAAAATCGACGCAGGGATCCACATGCTGCTTCATGTCCTTGAGGATAGCCGTCGCCTCTAGGATGCACTCTCGGGTATTGCAAACACCCTAAGGCAGTCGAGAGATTTAGGAGGATTAGATGAACGTCCAGTTGACTGGTCAGCAACTACCAAAGACAGCGCGTTGTTCATCAACAAGGATGTAGCAGGCTAATCACGTACTCCATCTGTGGTGGGGGCTGCATGAACTGCGATCTGCAGAACGGCACCGATGACCAGGAATAAGGGAAAGTTCTTCATGATGAGGATACACAAACCGGCCGTTCAAAGGATGATTGTCTTGTTGTTCTTGGAGGATAAGAACCGAGAACGAACACTCGGATACAGAGGGAGAGTGTCGAGGTGTTGGGAAGACAAGGACGAAGGATGAAGCTTGGAGGAAGAGGGTGGGCGAGATTGATTTTTATGTCTAGGATGAAGCATCGCCTTGAACTCTATTTTGGATGGTTGATCATTCTAGGCCTGTTGTCAACACCGCCACGCATGCAGTGTCTATTGTTTTCAACGCCGCTGAGGCGTTGTCTCGTACCCCATGTGTACCCCCTGTTCCTGCAAAAAGAAGGGTGATCCAATAATCACATGCACAGCCATTTCCATTTGGATCCGTCAATCGTGGCTGTGTGTGTGAGCGTGAGCAATGGACGAGACGAAGGGTCGGACCGTAGGCTCTCCAATTTCTCATGAATCAATTCTCAAGGCCAATGCAGGACCGCTTGACACACAATCCAGCTGTCGCCAGGATCACATCTCACAACGACACTATCCGTACATACATGCTTGGTAACATCCTCGAGCACATGGCGTGGGGAAAGCGGGGTTGGCCCCTGAATTTGATCCAAGCCCTGCTTCTGCTTCGCCTATTTTGCTCGGACAAGGTGGGTGATCACACAATCGGACCTTGAACTGATCACTTCCCTCCCACGCATGCACCCTATTGTTCTGGCCAACTCATCGATGTAATGTATCGTGCTTGTGCCCCTCCTTCTTCTCACTCATTGGGCGCGCCAGATTCGCTATAAGGCTTGACATATGGATCTTGGTGGACACGCCAAAGTTCAACCTTACGACATTACATGACAGCGAGATGGTGCCATGGGATTGTGCTGATCGACGTGCTCTACGAATGTCAGGCCAAGCTGGTCTACTCTGCAATTGGACCGTTCGGTGACCTTTGGTGGAGACCACTCTACCTACGGAAGACCCGTCTATCATGTCAAATGAGATGCAAGGACCAGGATCACGACCACTGCCAAGGAAGAAAAGAACCAATTGCTGATCCTAACGTAAGCAGTTGCCCTGTGCACAGATGCAAATAGATACAAGATAGATACATATACTCCGTGGCACAGAGCGTTCTATGGTTATATACAAGAGAGAAGGAGAAGAACGAAGGAAGAGCGCCTATGATCGATCCGCCCTTCACCAAAGATCACACTTCTTGACACGGTTCATGGGTGTACCAGCTTTGCATTGGAATGCCGTTGCAAAGTACTCTGAATTCTGGACGACACCAATGATACGCCACTTTGGAGGCGCATGTTCGTTTGCCAGAGCCTTTGGCACCGACGCGGGATCGCTCTTGGTGCACCACGAACGAGCGTACTGGACAAAAAACATTTGCTCAGGCGTGTACTTCTCGAGTCCTGGAAGACGTCTGTTGTTGTGCTTTGTACTGCGA
>Ga0247824_10002299_pt1 | contig 10672 bp, 11 predicted proteins | sample 13C_PalmiticAcid_FD_194412 | JGI IMG/M metagenome (GOLD analysis project Ga0247824, IMG submission 194412) | Soil microbial communities from agricultural site in Penn Yan, New York, United States - 13C_PalmiticAcid_Day48 | ecosystem: Environmental > Terrestrial > Soil > Agricultural land...
GGTCCATTGAACCACATCACCATTGGATCCTTTTGGCCGCTGTGGTGTTTTTGGACAATGCAGGCAGACAATGCAGACCGTCATCCCTGATTCTTGCGGAACACACAGGCCGCTCAACCAACGTCTCTCGCTCCAAACCCACTCCATGGCTTATCACAACGTCGTTTATTCTCCCGTGTTGTTGTTGACCCTCCAACGCTTGTGAAGATAGGACTGGAGCAAACACATGTGGACGAAATCTAGAGCGCGTCTTATTTTGACCTTTCCTCGTTGGCGTCTTCTACTTCTATCGCATCTTGGTCATGGATCGCCTGCAACACTGTGATCTTGCTCGACTCTTGCATCTCTCCAGCAATTAGCAGCTCGTCCAGTATAAAGTACGCCCGTTGAAAGTTGAAGATCAAGTCCAGTTCACATACCTAGCGTGTCCAAGTGTGGTCAAGAACCATGGGTCAATGTATCAACGTGTCAACGAGAAGTACATCGACAATGGGTGATCAGAGATGAAGACGATGTCTTTTGAATGGACACTGTACTGAATGGGTGCTTACATTTCCAAAATAACGATCAAGCACCTCAACGTATCGGTGTATGATTTCCAGTGTCAAGAGCTCGTTATCTTGTGGCCCAACCCCAGTGATGAAGTACAAACTTGCGTATCTAAAGTTCCGGTTTGCATTGAGCATATGACAACGTCAATCCGTCATCCTCGTCCTCTTCGTTATCGTCCTTTGCACTCCATGTTGCCAGTAAACGCACCTTCTGTAGATGACCTTTGTGTCTATCCAGCAACCCAAAGTGCTTGTTGTAAGTAACGTGACTTTGGTATGGCACTTTCTCTAGGTCTCCACCCAACGACGCCATTGCAGTGTTGCCTGGATTGAAGCCAAAAAGTCATCTTTGCAAAGCGTACCTTTGTACTCCAGAAAATTACACATTTTTGTCCGCCGTGAGAGTACGAGTTGTGTGACATCCTTGACGATCTTGGACTTTTCTTTGGGGCTGAGTGTCGTGAACCATTTGGCGAGCCGGGTCTTGCCTTGCCTGCTCACGAGTAGTACGTAGTTGATCTATGACGAGCCATAAGGTACATGTCGAGTTAATGTGCAGCCGGCAGGATCAACATGCTCGCTTTTTTTTTGTTGACGGTGTAATCCTGTCTTGTCCGTGCCACGTCGAGTGAAAAGGGTCACAGACAACAGCCATAGGGTGCTTCAATACCAATCACCCTTGGCGAGATCGAAAGATCCTCCAGTATCCACAACATTCCTGGAGGACAAAAAACAGTTCCAGGGAGAAAGTTGGCTCATCAACAATGACCTGCTCCAGAGCGTCCAACTCCCGTGTCTCCTGGCTGCCTCAGGTATAGCTTCCATTCCTGGTTCCATGGGTAGCTGCTTACAGGCATCTGGCTTGAGTGATGAGTCCAGTCCGGGGAGGAATAAAGTGTTGTTGGTAAGGCGATGAGAGACGAGGTGTGGAATCCACTCTCCAACGGCCACAAGGCTCATGTGACGTGGACTTTACAACTTTTTTTTTTTGCTTTCACCTTTGCGCGAAGAAAAAAACTTGTGCCTCCTTCTTACTCTTCGCCGCAGCCCACTCGCTCAAGTAATCGCTCAGGAATGAGACTACGACACTTTTGCATCGGATCTATCGGGACTCAGGACTTGCTCATCTCCAAGACGTGTACGTGATGTAAGCTATGGCGCACACCTCAGGCGCTTCTAAAAACATGCATATGATCGACTTGCGCTACCTAGTTGCTTTAACACCACAGCTTGTCAACTTGATAGTCCTTCCTCTCGGCACCCCTGATGAAGATACAGACATCAGAAAAGTATGGGCTACGTTCCTGGATCTTTTTCAAAATGAACACCGCTGGACACCACTTCACTCTCAGCTCCATCCAGATCGTCACGGAGATAGCCCACAAGGGATAGGATCAGGACCCAAGCGAAACTCTAACACGACATCAACAAGGAGGCGTTCAGATACACCAGCATTGCCTGAATCAGCGTCGTCAACAACCATGACAAGGCCGCAGGGGAGCTTTGGACGACCACTGTTTTCAAAAGATTGCTGCTTCATCTATCATACAACGAACGACCTGGTCCTTGTCGCTTGCTGTCCATTACCTCCGACCCCTTCGACAGCGTCCTCGACCAAGACTCGTATACCGCTGTCGTTACCTGGACAGCCTATCCCTAAAACCGCTTCAGCCCCATCAACGGCTTCCACAACAACATTGATCTCAAGCCCAGATACGGGTCCCCAGCACCAACAGCAGCAAAGGCCAGAGCTGACGTTTTCAACAGCCGTAGGGCTACATGTCTCATTACACGGAATGGTTGAATATCTGGTGCAGCTGGTCAAAGCAATGGAACGGTACCTACTTCATGCAAGTGGAAATGGAGCGTCCGGAACGGAAACTCGACGGACCTCGTTGATACCGCCAGCAGTTGCAAACTCAAAGTCTTCAGCATCTGTGTCACGGTCAACTGGAGTGTCGTCGCCATCAGCGTCTCCTTCATCACTCTCTGCGGACATTGTGCAATTGAACACAGGAATAGTATACGAGATCCTGGACGAGTGCATGGTAAGTTCACATTCTTTGACAATAGGCGACAGAATGACTTTATGTTTGTTGAGATAATAAACCCTTTTTCTCGGTGCTACCCCTAGGAACTTGGCTACCCAATGATGCCAAGCTTGGCTCAACTTGATCTTCTGATCTTTGGTGTCTCCAGGACGTCTTGATGTGCATACCAGGAGACAATAAAAAAGCAATGGACAGCTAATTGGCCCCGCGAGATGGTGAATCCAGATGCTATAGAGTGGAATACGTTGTGCAGCTTTTGGTTCTCTATGCATACCCATACATCCTAAGGGGGTCTGTTCTCGCTTCAACGTTCGACCGCAGATCCTCAAGCCTAGTCGTGGTTCCGCCTGTGCTTTGCTGCTTCAACCTAGCAGCTCTTTGCGAGACAAATGGCGCCGAGAACGAGGATTCTCGCAGTGCTTCCTCAACAACCAATCCATCGATCTCATCTGCATCTCGGATATCAAGACCATCCCGTTTCTCAAACTCCAGCTTCAGTCGCTCGATCCGGCTCTCATGGATCAACGATGTCCTATTACCCCTACCGGTTGAAGGCGGTGTCGCAGGAGTAGAGCTCGCTGGATTCACGCCTAGGGACTTTAATGTCTGGGCGGCTTTGAGTTCCATCATGGTCCTGACTCCTTTGTATTCTGGTCCATTATACTTTGCACGAGCAACGATGCCATAAAGAGCACAGCCAAGAACGAGCGTGCCACCACTGGCCATAGCTGTCATACTGCCAATAACTACACCTCCCATTGCTCCCAGAGATCCAACTGCAGACATGGACCAGGCAACAGCCTCTCCCTAAGGAAACGTAGATGGGTAATAAATGCCCTGTAGAGATTAGCATATTTCCGACGTTTTTTTCTTTTTTTTTAGGCACAATCTCGTACAGGGATCAAGGACATGCCTTTTTCTCGGTCCGAGGGTCGAGTCGCTGGATGGTATCCATGAGCTCCTTGATCAACTTCAAATCCTCGCGAACCTGATCCGGTACCTCAAGAAACTGCTCACTGATCCAGGCTTCTGTCGACTGGATGGCGCTCTCACACTGAGCCATCAATTGCTCCAGCTGATCATGAAAATTAACGACCGAATATGATGATGATGCCTTGTGTGTTGAATACAATGACACGGCCAAGGAAGCGACGCCAACGGTCGCCATCACCAATGGGTTATTCATGAGCGAGGTGGATGCATCGGCATCCGATTTTGTGAGCAAGGCCGTGTCCTCTCCTGCTTTGCCATCCTTGTCATCACCGTCACCATCCTGGCTCTTGGTCTTCTGAGCCACCTTCCGTTTTCGCTCTGCTTCCTTCTTTCGCTCCACTTCCTCTTCTTGCTCCTTTTTTTTACGGGCCTTTTCTGCCTCCCGTCGTTCTTCCTCCATTTCGACCTCCAGTTTCTTGACTCGTTGTTTCTGAGTCTCCAGTTCCTGCTCTAGTTTGTACCGTTCCTGTCGCTGCGCTTCAATCTCGGATCGAGCCAGAGCTGAGGTGTGTCGCATGTCCCGCTCCATTTGCCGTACCCGCTGTTCCATTTCCTTTAGCCTCTCACGCTCTTGTTGCTCTCGATGGCGACTGGTATTGTGACCGAACCAGGATGAGCCTTCGAACCAAGATGTCCTTTGCTCTTGGTCCTGCCGACTACGGCTTGAGGAGGATGACGCTTTACTACCTTCCATGTATCGTCCTGCCAAATGGAGTCCGTTTTCTATGATACTATGTGTTGCCCGATTGGAGGCAAAGCTCTGGAACGTCGAGAAGATACCGGAGGAAGGTCGGCGTTGCTGTTGCTGGTGTTGGTTGGTGTCTGGATCATCCTTCACGCCCCTATGTTTGCCCCTGTCCGTTTTGTTGTCCGTTTCCGGACCGTCCGCAGTTTTTGAAGAGGCGGGAATTGGCAAGGGTTCCTGCTCACTCTCGGATGGCTTTGCGAGTTGCGAGAGAATATGAGGCGTGAAGGCAAGAAGAGTCGAGACTGGCGGTACAAACTCGAAAGTGTCAGGGTCATAGAGCTCTCGAGGGAAGGTGATGTCGTCAAAGAGGATTGAGGCCATGGGTTACGATGTCGTTGTGGGAGTTAATGAGAGAGAGTGTGTGGAGTCCAAACGAATGAAGAAGAAGAGTGGTGCGAGGGGTGTGAAGGAGTATGAAGGAGCGTGAAGGAGTGTAAGGGAGTGTGAAGGGTATGAAGAGTGTAAAAGTGTGAAGGTAAGAGTGAGAGTGAGAGTGAGGACGGCAAGGAACACTTTCATATGTCTGCAGTCCTGTGAATCTTGGCGTTTTCTGTTTGCGTCAATTGCCGGATCGAACTCCTACCGCATTGTCGTCGCCATCGGCTTGTTCGGGCGAGAGGGATGATCGATCACATACCAGTGATAAGATCCACCACAGTCTTTTCCTGTCTGTTGCCTTCGTGCGTTCGTCTCTCCTCTCTCCCCCAAAGCCCCAGAACGACCGATGAGGAGATCCAGCGAACCCCACTTTACGCAGGCAACTCGGGCACCGAGATGGACCGCACAGAAGGTAATAGCAGAACAGCAGCACCGGCTACCCAAAGGTGTATTTGAACTGATCGAGTGGGAATCGTCCACTTCACACATACACATATGCACTTACCTCCTCAATAGGTCGTGTCCAAGTTAACTCTGGACGCCTGTCGGTACTTCCGCTGGTTTCTTATCCATCTCATTCTTTGCTGGATGTTCTACCTGTCTTTCTTGGTCGTTTTTCATTTTTTCGACGCTCTCTGGAATGCGCTCTTCGCCGTGCTTCTGTTTTGGGAACAAAGTGCTCCATCGGGGGCCGTGAGTGAATGCAAATAGCTTTTTCTTACCTCAACAGTGCAGAATGATATACAAAAATGCTCAAGTCATGCATCCAGTTCTCCAATGTGATATGAGCGAACTGGATATACCCAAAGTGACAAGTGCACGCGACCATCTTAACTGCAGCTCCAGAAGAAATGTCCGCGGGTTGGAGCTGGCACAGCAATTTGCTCTACGTGTTAGGTACCATGTTGGAGCACAAAGGGGGGGGGGTCCCTTCCTTTGACTTTCACACACCCTCACACTCTCACACCCTCACACCCCACCAACCCAAAGTCACCACCATCTGCAGCATTCCTAGCCTCCAGGTCTCCAGGACCCCATGACATTGCAGAGCCGATAGGACATCCCGCTGCCCGCAAACAGAGGATTGAATGATAAACGACCAGATAGTACCAGCCGTGATGATCTGTCCATCACCGAGGATAGCTCGCTATCCGAGTTTTACACGCACTGATGCAATTCGAATAGCCCAACCTTGTTTGAGGAAGCAATGATCACCCTCGTTCCGGACAGCGGACGGAGAAGAATGGACCTCGGCTTCTTCGATGCAGGTCGAGCTTGACGGGAAAGGTGTTGGCTGAAGGCGAGCAGATAGGCTCGGCAGTAAATCATAGCATGGCCGCTGACATGGATTGGGCCTTGGTGTGTATGCGTAAGGGGAGGGGGCATTGTGGAGAAGCGACTCCATCCCCTTACTTTGTGGACCCTCTCGTCAACTGAACGTCATGCATACTACATAAACACCATGCCCTTGGAGTTGGTCTCGGACCTTTCAGCACACCCAAGGGGAGAGGCTGGGGTTTATGACCACACTGTGGGAACAAAAAATGTCGATAGGTCGCTTTTCTTTCTTCATCTCCTTCACATTCCTTTCCACAATATTTTCTTTCGATATCACGACATCTCCTTTTTTTCTCAATCACTTTCCCCCGCTCGCCTCTCGCCGCCATGTCAACCGCAAAGTACAAGTTCTTGAGCAATGTCTACTTCTTAGGCACCTTCGCAACCATCGGCGGGTAAGGCTTCCAAAGTATGGGTAGATCGTTGAGGCTGTAAATATAGCAGGAGCATAGTGTTAAAGCAACCTTTTTTGCGCCCTTCTCCTTTTGTAATACCGGCAACAACAAAAGCATGCTGTTTGGATTCGACATCTCGTCCATGTCCGGGGTTGTGGGAACGGAACGTTACCAAACCTACTTTCACAAGCCATCGTCCTCCTTGCAAGGCGGTATCGTAGCCTCTATGGCTGCAGGATCATTCTTTGGAGCTCTCTTAGCAGGCTCCTTGGGTGACAAGATTTCACGAAAACGGACCATCATGCTTGGAGCTTCTATTTGGATCATCGGTTCCATCATCCAGTGCGCCTCTGTCAATGTCGGGATGCTTATCGTTGGTCGCGTAGTGAATGGTGTTGCTGTTGGGTTGTGCTCTATGATCGTTCCCGTCTACCAGGCCGAGATTGCCCCTAAAAACATTCGTGGTCGGATTGTCTCTCTTCAACAATGGGCCATCACCTGGGGTATCCTGATCCAATATTTCATCCAGTATGGTTGTTCGTTCATCGGCTCGGAGGCTGCGTTTCGGATCCCTTGGGGTATTCAAGTCGTCCCTGGGATCATTCTCCTTGCAGGCATGACCCTTTTCCCCTTCTCGCCTCGTTGGCTTGCAGATCATGGACGGTGGGAAGAGGCACGTCAGGTTCTTGCAAACCTACGTGCTGATGGAAACATAAATGATCCAGAAGTGCAAGCCGAGTTCAAGGAAATCGAGGACGCTATCAACTTTGAACGAACACAAGCGGCTCGATCGTATGCAGAGCTGTTCCGCCCACCGAATGCCAAACGAGTCTTCTTAGGAATGAGTCTACAGTCCTGGTCACAGCTCACAGGCATGAATGTTGCAATGTACTACATCGTTTTCATCTTCCAAGGTGCCGGTATCACAGGCCAGAACGCCAACCTGCAGGCTTCCTCGATCCAATACGTCCTAAACGTTGTCATGACCATCCCTGCCATCTTGTTCATTGACCGTTGGGGAAGACGTCCTGTTCTTCTTGTTGGGTCCACTCTTATGGCTCTGTGGCTCTTCTTGATCGGAGGATTGATGGGTCGTTACGGTGGACCGACAAACTTTGATGTCAACGCTACTACAACGTGGGCTATTAGTGACAATGATGCTGCATCCAGAGCGGTCATTGCGTGCTCGTACTTGTTCGTGTGCTCGTTCGCTATCTCCTGGGGCCCAGTCTCATGGACATATCCAGCCGAGATATATCAGCTCCGAATTCGATCCAAGGCAGTATCGCTGTCGACAGCCTCGAACTGGGCGTTCAACTTTATACTGGCGTACGCTGTGCCCCCGGCTTTGGAGAACATTCAGTACAAAACGTACTTTATCTTTGCAGCATTCTGTGTAGCGATGACGATCCATGTGTTCTTCATGTTCCCAGAGACCAAGGGTCGTACTCTTGAAGAGATGGATGAGCTGTTCAACTCCCATGTTCCTGCCTGGAAAACACGATCGCAGCCAGAGTCGCATTTGGAGCATGACATTGAGCAGCTCAAGCAACAGCAGCATGAAGCACGGCAGTTGCAACAACCACCGCAAGAACTGGATCATCCGAGTCAATTACCGCCTGGCGAGAAGATGGAGACCGAGCCCGAGCAAGTAGGAGGAGGAGAGAAGACAGAGCTTTGAAGGGTCAATTCATTGTAATACTTTACCAGTTGCTATGCTTCCAACCGTTTCTGTGTGCTTGTGAGGGAAAAAAAAAAAAAAAAGGAGAGGCAGTCACCATGGGCTGTGCTAGAGTAGATTCAATTTGATGCTCTATTGAGTCTAGTCCCACAAGAGCTCTTTCAAAGTTACAGTCCCATCTGTCCACTTTTCACCCTTAAATACAAATCAGCCCCAGTTGACCCCGGGTTTGGTTCTTCAGTTAGTCGGACGTGAATCGGGATTAAATGCCGATTTACCTTCAATATATTCCAAGCTGGTAATCATCCGTTGCGGGATTGTTCGGTGAACACACACGGTTCTTTCCACGCGAGACTAAAACTGAAGGCACTCTGAGCAACCATTAGGCTAATCTGATCTAATGGTTGCATTAGTTGCGTCAACATTCCTTCCTCCCCTTTCCCTCTCAACATCTCTCTCTCTTTCGTTTTATGCATTGTATTGTGCCATTGTCCAAAGGGATGCCCAGCAATGCCAGTAGGGAGGATGGTTGCTGTTGTCTAAGCGTCTTTCTCGGATAGGATGTGTGCAAATGAAAATGGTTGGAATGGATACCCCGTAGCCTAAGTTCAATTGGAACGGTTTGCGTTAGACAGCTTTCCCCCCCCCTCCTCCGTCTTTCTTCTCTTTCCTCACTGTTCGTGTCTGCAAGAGAATAGGCGTTACCTGGTAAAACTTGTTGTTGAACTCGACCCAGTGCAAACGAAGAGCGTGCAGAAATGCAGAGAGACCCTCCATGCCACAAAGGATAAAGATCGTCAGCGAAAACCACATCGTGAACATCACCACTGTCATAAACACACCTACACCACCAGAGAACTCCCATGCTATCTCCAGCGTCATGGACCATAGAACCTCGGACAGTTGAGCATGGGCCAGCGACAGTGCCCACAGTCGTAGATACGACGCCGTATTCGAGATACAGCTTAGACTAAAGTCGATCGTGTGAATCACTTGGTGGATCAACTCTTCTGAAAACTCAAACTCCTCCTCACCATCGTGTTCACCACTGTTGTCCGCTACAACCGCTCCACCTGCCTCGTCCGTATGCCTGCTGTCTGTACTGATCCGTACTTGGCTCTCTGACGGCTGATGATAACCCAATGTACGTGCTTTGTCGTGTTCATGCTTGAGGTAGTATGGCTTCATAAAAAGCATCCAGGGGACACAGACAAACGCTACAAGCACAAGGAACCCTTGTATAAAGGCCTAAGCAACAGACAGGGGGAGGAGAAAAGGGTAAGCAGCTCAATCCAATGATTACATGAATCGTTTTCGTTTGTCCTCTTCATTTAATTTCAGTACCTGTCCAGAATAGAGTTTCTCGCTCTCCTTGACGGACCCAGGACTTAAGAACATGTAGATCATAGTGTTGAGCAAACTGGGTGGCGAGTTGCGAATGATATGACCAGCAGCATCCTTCTCGTACCAATCGACTGACCACTTGTAAACGATCATCATCACCAGGTACCCAAAGAGGGACTGCATGAGCAGCATCTGAGGGATAAAGCCTCCGATGATATCGATCGGTTTGCGGTAGAATTTCGCATTGTAGTACACCATACAAATGCCAAATGACATATGAATCACGCCCAGGATCACCGACATCTTCATCTTGTAAGAGTTGGTGAACAAGAGTGCGTTCTCGGTTCCATGCCATGCGTAGTCGATTCCAAAGAGGTATGTGTATCCCGTGGGTTCTGCAACGAGCACTGTCTTGCCATCATAATCTTCCGGGACATTGAAACGCCAGCCGCTCTGGAAGAAGGGTAGAGCGCGAGAAAACATGTCGTTATACATCATACCCGTGAAAATAGAGAACGCCCCCATGAGCAAGAGGATATAACGCCCTCCAAAGACCATCTCAAACATCTATTGCGGGCCATTGCGACGAACAATTATGAGTTAGCCTGTAACCTGGGTTTGTGGTCCGTGTTGGACTGTTGGATAACATGACTGGCCAATAGGAATCCATCGAACATCCTTACCTCGCCTTCAACACGAGCAAGCTTGCGCTCATTCAGGACCAAGTATAATCCTAATACCAAGACCAAGATGCCATGACCAACATCTCCAAACATGACTGCAAACAAGAACGGGAACGAGATGACAGTGAACAAACCAGGGTTCACCTCGCGATACCGCGCCATGCCATACGCATCAACGATGGTCTGGAATCCAGCTGTAAACTTGTTGGTCTTGTGATAGGTTGGAGGCTCCATGTTCGTACGTAGCTCGTTCAAGATGGATGAAACATTCGAACCCGAGTGTTCTGTTACAGCACGCAGGGCTGCTTGAATCGTCTGGATTTCGTTCGTAGGACACCATCCTTCGGCAATCAGGCACTTGCGATTACCGTCATAGTTGAATCGGTTCATAGTGTGGTAAGTCGCCTTTTCCTTTTTGACGATTGTCATCCATTCTGTCAACTGGTGTGAAATCCGGATAAGTTCCTGTCGTCGCGTCTGGGTCGTATTCAAGAGAACGGCGTTGAATTC
>Ga0247824_10002300_pt1 | contig 10665 bp, 10 predicted proteins | sample 13C_PalmiticAcid_FD_194412 | JGI IMG/M metagenome (GOLD analysis project Ga0247824, IMG submission 194412) | Soil microbial communities from agricultural site in Penn Yan, New York, United States - 13C_PalmiticAcid_Day48 | ecosystem: Environmental > Terrestrial > Soil > Agricultural land...
CCTCCACTCCAATCCCCCTTGCCCCCAAAGCACACACACTCTAACCACCACCACCCCCCCCGTTAGCCTCTGGCTCCTCAAAATCGTCACCCTCGAATTCTTCGACCGCCTCGTCGCCTCCTCGGGCCGCAACCGACACACCCTCCTGCTGCGCTTCACGCGCGTCTCCCTCGCGCTGACCTTCCTCGCCGTCCTCATCGCCGACCTCGCCGAGTGCCAGCCCTTCCCCCACTACTTCCAAGTCCTCCCCGACCCGGGCCGTTCGCGTTCCGGACCATCAGCCGCCTCCGTAACGACTACAAACGGCGCCGGCGACGGCGGCCGGAAGGCGTCGCCCATCCTACTTCGTTCACACCCCATCGAGTCCTTCCGGACCGCCTCCCGCGCATTCGCGATGGCGCGCCAGGATCCCGTTCCCTGTTCGTGCAAGCAGGGCAGAATGTTGGCGCCGGTCGTTGGGGCTGTCGTCGTCGATGCGAGCCAACCGGTGTCGGACCCTCGAGGCTCGGTGCTGGCTCGCTCGTGCCATCGGAGCCTCCCTCCTCCCTTACCACCCCCCCTGTTTTTTTTTTTCCCAACCCAACCAACCTCGGGATCCCTTTTCTCTTTTTTCTCATCGTTCTTCCCCTACTCCTGACGCACTCCTTGGCTCTGGTTCACCATGACGGTACAACAACAGTTGCGCATCTCTGAGGCGGACGGGGACAGCATCAATGCACTCCTCCAGGATTACTTGAACACCGCGATAGAGGAGGAGGGCAACGAGCAGCCGTTCGTTGCTCCAGGGACACAAGCTGAGCGCAATCGAGTATGGATTGCCTGGACCAAGTCTGTCTTCCCCCCGGCCCGCCCAGGCTTTCCCAATGCAATCCAAATCTCTACATCACGCCTAGGACAATTGTACTGATGTGTCACTTGTTTCATTATAGTTTCTGTGGAGTTACCCGAAGAAAAGAGGGTGGAATCGATAGCCATGGTATTTCCCAGAGGTGTGTGACTCGCCATCGAGCCCGAAACTAGTGGTAACCGAGTGAAGTTGTGGCAAAATCGACCCCTACCGCTTCTGGGTAGACTTTGCTCGGAATCCATCGAGCGCATTTGTTCAGGCACCAGTCCAGGCGTTTTTGCACCAATACGTGGTCAACTCCGAGAAGGAACGTGTCGTGCTAGGGCCAGAGGAGCGCGCCATGATCCGCACGCTCAATTCCGCCTACAGTGTCATTGAGGTTTGGCGGAGGCTCGTCGCATCGGCCGATTTCAAGGTCCTCCGTGGCGAGCGGAGAGCGCTGCGAGCAAGGGAGAAATACCTGGAGGCCGAGCGGCTCTTTCTGAGGTGGGAGCAAGAGGGTGAAAAACGCGACGGACCCGCGTATCTAATTGTCAAGGTATGTGAGGCTGCATTGGATGTATTCCCTTGGCCTTCTCGGCCCCTCCGCCATTCATTGTATCCTGACGGGGCAGCTTTCTTTGCGGCTCCCTCTTCCTCGCACTCTATCCGTTCCGTGCCTCCTCTATTAGGATGCTTGACTGACCAGTGCCTCGCCAGTGGATTCTCGTCAAACTGTCACCAACTCTCAACCTGGAGATCAACACGTTGTACGTGAAGCTCGAGGCGACTGCAGCAGACATCATTATCATCCTTCGCGCGCTTTATAAGCGTGCCGAAGATATACCCGCCACGCCACTTGTGAGGTTGTCGTTCCACGCCGTGGTCCTGCAGGCCGCTACTGGCGGTTTCCGACCGGGCACCCTCATGAATACCCTGTGTCAGCAGTACACTCTGTCCATCGTGCGCGATCCCAACAACAGGACCCTGAGGAGGATCATTCTCACACCCAACCTCAACCGGAACAAGACCAAAACGACCGACATGACCTGCAGACCCAGGAGGCAAACATCGTAAGTAATTCCACGTTCAGCAAATCAAAGGCCAGGGGCTGACGATGTATATCCCCTATCCCCTATCACAGCCTCTACTACTCTACCGCTCTCGTGCCTTATCCCCTCCTCTGTTTGGGAAGCCTTGTGATCACCCGGGGTTTGCAGATGGGGGCGTTTGATACTCCCCATAAAACGGCTCACGACCTTATCCACTGTCCAAACCTTGGCGAGACCAACCGCCTAGACATTCCTTGGAAGCAGGAATTCCTCAAACAGATTCTTTTTCCACTGGATTACCAACAGTTTCGCGACTTGTGGGCCCGGTGCTGCCTCGTCATCGGCTGCCGTAGGCCTATCCGTCCTTATGCTCTTCGTGTCGGTGCTGGAGCCCGCATGGATGGTATGTTGCTCCTAGACACCGCCTGCCACTAGACGCTGGATAGCCAGTTGACACACATTGCAGAAGGGTTGTCAAGTGCCCTACGGAACTATATCATGAGTCACACAGGAGCTGTCTTCGAAACCGACTACCAAACCGGCGTCGTACGAGCGAATCTCGCGTCATTAGCGTTTGGGCCCAAAGCGGTGCAGCGGGATGAGCTTCTTTTCAACGACCTTCGCAGCATGACCCTTACACGGGATGAGGGTGCTCCCATCTCGGTGTCGGAAGAACGACTTGTGGAGTTTCAAAAACGAAGGGACATCGCCAAGTTCCGTGCCGAGATCCAAGCCTCGACCGACAAGCGGGAGAAGAACAGGATTTACAGCCAAATCGCAAGTACCATTAAGACTTGCACTAGGCTGCAGCTCGAGGAAGACCGGCAAGCCTATTTCAAGGAGGCGGACCGGTTGCGTCTCCAGGGCCTTGAGCCGGAGCCAGCGCCCGGCAGGGGGGGGCCGGGTATCGTGGCTCCGGTGGCTGCGCTTCTATCGCGGCTGAGCCTGCGAGATGAGGGCGAGCCGCCAAGGGTCGACACAAGTACATCGGAGCAATACATTGCTGTGCAGCTGCAGCATCTATCGTCTCTCGCACCCAGTGTTCCACGGCGTGCTCCAGATACCGCAGCAGCTTCCAAGTCGCAACAGAACTGCTTCTGTTTCGTCTGCTCTAGAGACTTGGCAAACCGCTCTTGCCTCACACGGCACTTCCGGGACGTCCATCTTGTCGATGGTACGTTTGAAAACCCTTTCGCTTGTCCAGAGTGCAGGCGGACTAGAACGGCAGATGTCGTCGTTCATGGCCCAGCAGAGTGGTGCAATCACCTCGAGCATACCCACGGCCGGATCCATACACCAAACGTCAATCCAGGTGTCAACCCTCGGGACTGTGTATCAAACTCACCGTTGATCTGTCTTCAATGCGAGGCACCAATGGCGTCTACGAACACTCTATAGTCGCCGAGTCAGCAGTAGTGTTCTCACCGGACGGGAACACGCTAGCGTCGGCTTCAGAGGATAAGACCATCCGGCTCTGGGATGCGGCGACCGGCACGCACCGGCAGACGCTCGAGGGGCATGGCACTCTTACTCGTTTAATGTTCTCCAGGAATGGTCAATGTCTCGAGTCAGACCGAGGGCTGCTGAGCGTAACCGTAAACTCTGACGTTTCAAGCAGCTTACTTCCCACAATAGGACGGTAGTCCTCCCCATCGTCGGCATCGCAATGTCAACGCCGACCGATGTCGTGCTGAGGGTTGATCCGGTCTTGGCTGGTGGAAAGCTGCATGGATGGCTCATCGTCCCACAGCCTTGGTATGCTTGCCCGACTCTCCTGTGCTTGTGGCGGCACGACAGAACCATCCTCGTCCTGCTCTCCTCTGTCGCCTGGAACCGGAGGATGGCTAGGACCGCAGTCCTCTTCAGGATTGGTGTTGGGGTGTGCACCGACATCGCGCGGAAACTCGATCCAGTCTTGGCTGTCGGGTGGCTGCAAGGCTGGCTCAGCTGCCTGCCCCACTAATCAACACCCACCCCAAACGATCCACACGTGTCGACTCAACAAAAAGACCCCCAACCCCAGCACATGCTAGTCACGATGGGGTCAAGCCATCCTCTGCATGCCGAGGCCCATTCATCCTTAGTCATTTTCATGTCGTCAACGGGTCGTCAAATTATTACCCCTTCTCACGTGTTTTGGGTCGATGCCCCAGCGCGCTAACGTTTCGTTGCGCCAAAAGATAGGGATTCAACGAAAAGGCACCGTCGGTTGATTAAGAGGCCTTGGACCTCTCTCCCTCCGCGCTACTCGAGCTGCTCCTCCACCGCATTGTCAGCCATTCACCATGGCATTAACATCCCTCTGGGACTACGTTTTCATCCGGACAAGCATCTTCTTCCTGCACCTGGTCGCGCCCTTTAGCGTTTTCTATTCGCTGGCCAGATGGCTCGTCTATCCTCTGTTCCACGTCCCCCAAGTACTAGAGATATGACTCGCGCTCGAGGCTGTCTTCTACCTTGTCATCTACCTTCCCCTCAGCCTCCACATACAGACAGCCACGACACATCCCACGCCTGTCTGCCGTAGCGATCGCCGCAAATTGTTCCGCCGCTGCCACGACAACGTTCCAGAACCGGAACGCTATCTTACGAAATGGTTCCGGGATGCGCCGGCGGCCGAGATCAGAAGGGAGAACGTCAAGGACTTCTTTCGGTGGGCCTTCTTGAACACGGGAGACCCTGACCCGGAACATGACGAGGAACTGGAGGAGTATGCCAGCGAGATGGAGAAGTTGCTGGGGAGGAAATTCGAACCCGGGCGCGGTAATGCAAAGTGTCTGAGATTGACCCTCGATAAGGTCGAAATATTACACCGGAGCTTGATATGGTATCTGGTAATTGGGTTATCCCTCTGTAACCAAAAGTAGCTACTAATTTACTGTATTCTATAGTGCGTGTTCATTGTCGACACACTGGCGTCCGGCTATCTGCGCTACCACTCTTTCAACTTCCACCGCACATCGTTTCTTGCCGTCTTTCCTTTACGCCCTCTTACCCTCTTCGGCGCCCATTCCTCCCCTGCACGAAGTCTGACTTACTGGCACCGGCCACACACCTCTAAGACAAGACTCCCGATCCTGTTCATCCACGGTATCGGTGTTGGGCTCTACCCATACATAGACTTCCTGGCCGAAATAAATGCCAACGACGGTGAGGATTTGTCCGACGGACAGATTGGAATCATCGCTTTGGAGATCATGCCTGTGAGCTCCCGCATAACGGGAGAGGCAATGTCGCGAGACAAGATAGGCGAGGAGGTGCATTGCATATTGAAGGCACATAAATGGGAAAAGTTCGTGCTGGTGTCGCATTCGTGAGCATCCCTTACATACTCTCTGTTCATGGTGATTGCAACCACTGATATTATTTACCAAGTTACGGAAGCGTTGTGGCTGCGCATCTCCTCCATACGCCGAAGATCGCGCCAAAGATCGGACCGATGTTATTCATTGACCCGGTTACCTTTCTACTGCATCTCCCCGATGTCGCGTACAATTTTGTAACGTCTTCCTTGTTTCCCTACTCATCATCTTAGCTAACCTCTTAACACAGATCCACCGGAAGCCAACCAGCGCCAATGAATACCTGCTCTGGTACTTCGGCTCTAAGGATATTGGCGTCGCTCATACCCTCTTTCGACGGTTCTTCTGGGCCGATAATATCTTATGGAAGGAAGATATACAGGGTCATCGTGTAACTGTGGCCCTTGGCGGCAGCGACCTGGTCGTTAACACTAAGGTCATCAGGGCGTATATGATAGGTGGGGATGACTGGATTCTGTCGAGTGGGGGCTGGGGGAACGAAGGCTGGAAAGATGGAGAGTGGAAGGGCGATGGTTTAGATGTGTTGTGGTTTCCGGATTTTCATCATGGACAGGTGTTTGATAGTAAGAGGGCGAGACGGAGGTTAGTGGATATTGCTAGGAGGTACGTACTTCATTGTAGGGTAACTTGCTGTCACGTTAATTAGGTCCTGGGTCGTTCAAGGCGATGGCAGCATCATGGTCGACCACTCGGAGTATGGGGGAATCCGTCCAGCTCACTCTGTCTCCAAGGGGTGGGTCGACCAGAAGCACAACTGATTCCGGACCGTCAGCTGCAAAGAGTTCTAAACTAGAGAAACGTCCCGTTCGCGTTGTAAGAAAGATAGTCTCGTACAGCGGTCTCTGTTTTGCTGTCGTATTGTTTCAAGTGCGAGAGGTGAAGGACCTTATGGCGGATATATGCGTCGACGGCGGTGGTGACAGGTTGGACGTTTAGCTCGAGGCTCAACCTCGCTTTCTCTACGGCTGCTTCCAACCGCTCCTCGATCTCTGGCTAATTGCGACTAGGGACAATCCACTTAACTCGAGAAGATTCAGATGATTTCTGAGTATGCTCATCGTACTACGCGGTTACGCTGCTTACGCCTCTTAGTTGCCGCGCTGCAGAAGGTTCATGCCGACTTCCAGGCTATCTTGGCAAGGGCATCTGGACAGCCAGTCCGGCGACGTGTGGAACGACAGAGGGACATGGTTTACTGAACCGGCTCGCCATGGTGCATTGCTTGGGAATTTCAGAGGGTTCGCTCGTAGTTCGCTGGTGATCAATAGGTTCAGATCAATGCAGAAACTAATGCGGGCTCAGCTCACGGTTGGGCCGGAACAAATGCTCAACTGTCTTCTTCCACCGGAAACATATAGATTTCTATAGATTATACCATACTGTCCAGTTGACCCTCATCTGCATGTATGACACCACGATGGCATGATCCAGCAGCCTAGACCATGAAACGGGCGAAGGACGGTGTTTAACGGGCTGGGCCCTACTGCGGCCTCGTCGACCCTCGGCCTCCCCATGAACCTTGACCCCTGACCTGTTGCCCCTGACGACGGCACTAAGCACCCATCGGGTCAGACAGAAACCACACCGCTCGTCGGGCCGTTTTGCTCTTTTTCTCTTCTTTTCTCTAAGCTTAGTTGCACTCGTAGAGTCGTCGTCAGATAGTTTCAATACACTCCTGAGACCGTCACAATGCCCATCATGAACCCAGTCTCATCGAAGTTGCAGACATCGTCAGGTACAATGCCGTACTTGGCTATAACGTTCCGTACAAGTGCTTATTTATGGACCTGGAATCTTTTCGGACCGGTCCCGTGCTAGACTGAAAGTAATCGTGCTTGGTGTGTTGGCAGTTCGAGACAGTTACGAATCGCTACCGGTTAGCTTCTCCGGTGTGTTCCTCTGGCACCCTGGAGACGTCCACCGTGCAGAATGCCGGCTCCGGCGTCGCCGCTGGACCTGTGGAGGAGGCCGGGGTAGGAATGGTGACAGGAGGGGCGCGTCGAGCGACGTCCGCATACGCCGGCCGAACCTATAAGGCTCCTTAGGCTGTCGCCATGGCGTGTAGCTGGAGCCTGGTGGGCTCTAGCTCGCTGCGAATTTGCGTAAGCTTCTCTCGCGCTTGCGATAATTCTCGAACCAACTGGGCTGTCATTTTAGCGGCTTTCTTTGCTAGTTATCTGGTCCTTAAGCTTTCTGAACTCGATGGAATTCTGCCTTCACGACATCTAATTTATTGTTGAAGTCACCGTCTATGGGATGTTCTGGGCCTTGGATTGCCTTGCTCGCCTCGCCGGCGGCTGTAGCCCCGATTGTGAGGTTATCGTCGTTTCTTAGCACTCTATCATTGTTGTTATTCCTCTTCCCAATCCACATCATCTTCTTGTCGCATCGACCTCATCGCCTCGCCGTTTTCACCCTCTTGCGCTGGGGCCGGCAATGTCCCGCTCCAGGAGTTTCCGAATCGCCCCTCATGACGTCGATGATGTCTGAAGCGCCGCGCGCCGCACCAGACATCTGCCACAAGGCCTAATTCTTCGACAAGTGTTCAAAGGATGAAAAAGAAGATCAGTAAAAATAATTCTTCAGTAAAAGACCTCCACGTCTTCTTTTTCCTGGTTATCCCGTCGAACCTTTTTTTTTTTTCCGGACAAAAGGAATCGAGTGCTTGATTGAGTCTGCTGCTCTCTATTTTACAATGGGTTTGACGGGAGTGTCTCCCCTTCTCACGCGCCTCTACTCAGTCCAGCACACGAAAGACGGAACCCCTGCTTTAGAAATACACGGACGTTACGGTATAGACATCCCCCCTCATCCTCGGCTAACCCTCCCGTAGATCATCCCAGGAACGCTTGATATTACGTGGTAGATTAACCCAGGAAGCTCTTGATGAAGGCAGGGACGATCTCCCTCAACCGGGCCTCGAGCTCCTTGCTGATGGCACCCTCCTTGTCGATCGTGGCCATGATCTCGGGCTCATTGCTCTTGAGGTGGGCAAGGAAGTCAACCTCCCACTGGAGGATCTTGTCGACGGGGACAGAGTCGAGGTAACCGTTGACACCGGCGAAGATTATGGGAACCATCTCGTTGACGGCGTAGGGGGAGTACTGCTTCTGCTTGAGGAGCTCGGTCAACCGCGCACCACGGGCGAGGGTCTGCTTGGTGGCAGCGTCGAGATCAGAGCCGAACTGGGCGAAGGCAGCAACCTCACGGTACTGGGCCAAGAAGAGCTTGAGCGAACCGGCGACTTGCTTCATGGCCTTGAGCTGGGCGGCGGAACCGACACGCGAGACGGACAGACCGACGTTGATGGCCGGGCGGACACCCTTATAGAAGAGCTCAGACTCCAAGAAGATCTGGCCGTCGGTGATGGAAATGACGTTGGTGGGAATGTAAGCAGACACATCACCACCCTGGGTCTCAATGATGGGCAGGGCAGTCATGGAGCCACCACCGTGCTTGTCGTTCATCTTGGCGGCACGCTCGAGCAGACGAGAGTGGAGGTAAAAGATGTCACCGGGGTAGGCCTCACGTCCGGGAGGACGACGCAGCAGCAGAGACATCTGACGGTAGGCGACGGCCTGCTTCGACAGATCGTCGTAGATGACCAGGGAGTGCTTGCCATTGTCACGGAACCACTCGCCCATCGAAGCACCAGTGAAGGGAGCAATGTACTGGAGGGGAGCGGCCTCGGAGGCAGTGGCAGCGACGACAATCGAGTACTTCATGGCGTCGTTCTCTTCGAGGGTCTTGACGAGCTGAGCGACGGTGGAACGCTTCTGGCCGACGGCGACGTAGATACAGTAGAGCTTCTTGGTCTCGTCATTGCCGTTGTTCCAACGCTTCTGGTTGAGGATGGTGTCGAGACCGACGGCAGTCTTGCCGGTCTGACGATCACCAATGATCAACTCACGCTGGCCACGGCCAATAGGGACCATGGCGTCGACCGACTTGAGACCAGTCTGCACGGGCTGGTTGACGGACTTGCGGGGAAGAATGCCGGGGGCCTTGAGCTGAGCACGGCGCTTCTCCTTGGTGTTGATGGGGCCCTTGCCGTCGATGGGGTTACCGAGGGCATCAACGACACGGCCGAGAAGCTCGGGGCCGACGGGCACATCGACAATTTCGCCGGTACGCTTGACGGTCTCGCCCTGCTTGACGAGACGGTCAGAACCGAAAAGCACAACACCGACCTGGCCGGCCTCGAGGTTCATGCACATGCCCTTGACGCCAGAGGCGAACTCGACAAGCTCCTCGGCCTGGACATTGGCCATGCCGTGCACACGGGCGATACCATCAGCGACAGACAGGACGCGGCCAGTCTCGGTAAGGCCGGACTCCTCCTGGACGCCACGGATCCTCTTCTCGAGGATGGAGGAGACCTCGGTCGGCGAGGCCTTCGCTTCGGCGTATGTGCGGGTTTGGAGGGCAGAGACGGCGGGTGCGGCATTTCCTGCGGCGACTGTGCTCGTGGCAGAGAGAGCGCCGACGGCGCGTGTGCTCTGTCGGAGGGCGTTCCGGAACATCTTATCCAGGTATGTGTCGCCTCTGGTGGTGAGGAAAAACAGTTGCAATCAAGTTGCAATTGCGTTGAGGCGTTCTGTGTTCTGACTGGTGCAAAGGGCTGAGAACTGCTATGACGCCAGACCGACATCATGCAACTATACTTAACCTTTGCGTCCATGCACGAGATCTAGCGATTTCTCTCCCCTCAAATGATTAGCGTGTAGATTGGTTCGTAGAACGATGAATCATGAAGAGTAGTGCTAGGGCGAGAGTTTAGCTGATAGAATTGAGAAATTTTCAGCACTAAATCACCTGGGCGGTCTCAGTTAGGCGGATCGGCTCCGGTGTTGCAGATTCGGATTCTCCATCTGACACCTTGTCAATTTACGGAACACCTCGGATCTGCGCCCTGACTCGTCCGAGGTTAGACATGCCGGCGTGTATCGTCTATAAGAAGTCCGCACTCCTCACTCCTCTTCAATTTCTTTCTTTCCTTACTAGACTTCTAACTAATTCGGACATTTGCAGATCTCTGTTACACTAGTACTTCAAAACGCACCTCATAAACACCACTAGCTGCTCAACACGCCTGCGCGCAGCGTCACCTGTATCCTCCTCAACGCCACGTCCAGGGCCCTTACCCTGGACGTGCAGTTTCAGGAGCTCCTACACGGCGAGTGGATGAGCGGCCGTATGCCGCCAAGCTCCATTGCTCCTGGCAGCTTCGGCAAGTGGGAGTCCGAATCGGGTGGTTTCATGACTGGCACCGAAGGCGTGCTGAGTTATAATATACGGGGCAGCGACGAGAAACTGCAGCTCCACTGGAACAACCCATACGCGGGTTCCAACTGGTACGGTTATAACCATCCGCCCGGGTTCAAGGTTGAGAAGAATGGTGGCAATGGTGACAATGCAGCTGTTACCTTCATTCTTACCGAGACGTGAACGCGCTAGTTGTTGT
>Ga0247824_10002301_pt1 | contig 10664 bp, 11 predicted proteins | sample 13C_PalmiticAcid_FD_194412 | JGI IMG/M metagenome (GOLD analysis project Ga0247824, IMG submission 194412) | Soil microbial communities from agricultural site in Penn Yan, New York, United States - 13C_PalmiticAcid_Day48 | ecosystem: Environmental > Terrestrial > Soil > Agricultural land...
TCCTGCTAGTCAATACCGAGGTGTCGGTTTGCCATGCTGGTGTTATCGCACAAAATGCAGGCGTCGTGAAAGCCAAGATGGCTTATGAAAAGTTCTTGTCAAGTGCTGAAGGCGACCTGTTGGACCAAGAGCTCTTGGATGACTCTGACGATGGCTCTGACGATAACTCTGATTTGGATGACAGGGAGACTGTACATGAAGGTAATGATCCATCCTTCGATTTTAATGACCTTCGGCTTTCAAGTACATTTATTAACACAGGTTGACAGGGTCAGACTCTATTGAATCAGGGATCATGCCGACTGTAGGAGAGAATGCAGAAAACCGTCAAGAAAAGCCTGACACCATCTTCCCACGTAAGTTACCTTTGATTCCAAGCAATCTTGTGTTACAAGCGTCCTCTAATGTTTGTGTGGTGTATACTAATGCGATTTTATGATGGATAGATGATGGATCATCTAGCCAAGTATCGCTCAAGCGAAGGCGTTCGGTAATAGATGAAAGTTCGGTGAATAAGGCAGCAAGAGTCCTTGGTCACTCCAGCCAGCAAGAGGGCGATGATCATGGATGTAAGTACAAGTTGGACAGTGTGTTTCGATGTCGGTTACTGAGCTGATGCTTATGTGAATGAGCACAGGAAATTTTAACGCTTTGTTTGGTTGTACTGGCTAGGTGTCACATCCTCAACCCAACACCAGGAGCTAGCGACATCGATACAATCAGCCCTGGATACATCAACTGCGGCATACGCCTTATTTAATCAGCGTGTGGACTGGAACGATCAAATCATCGCCACCTTCAACAAGTACACAGAGGGTCAGCAAGGTTCATCGGAGGTCGCTATGGATCGCATCATGGACCTCACGGCTGGTTCATGTTTGGCAAAGTCGCTCGCAGATGACATCTATGAACTTGCCATGCTCGATTCGCCCACACTACCTAGTTCCTTCAAGGAACTACAAGAGCTGGATGAACTTATGGGGAACAAAAAATCGTTCCATGAGCTGCAGGACTTGGTGTACAACACACTTCCCAATACGAAAGTCAGAAGATATCTGTATGGCAGTGTTCAAGGCTTTTCAAAGTACTTTCCGCGGCACCCCCATTTGCCCGACAAAGACGAACGGCAGCTTATGTTCGATGTCTTGGACGCCGTCTTCCAGGGAGCTTTTGACGTGTTTGACATGGCGAGGGATGTTTCTGAGGTGGCCATTATCGCATCAGGAGAGAGGAAGAACATGGAGAGGCAGCCGTCTGATAAGATCGAACGGTGCAAGAGAGCGGACTTTGTGGCATATGACAATTGCGATCGCCAACTCGTGTTGGCAGAGTGTTCGACGCTTTACGAGACAGACCTCAGGAAGTCCTCTGCAGACAGATGGAAGCTTAGCCGGGCCATGAAGGACACGTACGACTCGACCATCAAGAAGTATGGCGAGAGTGTCCATCCCCATTCTCGGCTCTCCGTCTTCGGCATCCAGACCTTTGGACGAAAAGTCACTCTTCTTCAGCTGGACTATCGGAATTTTTACAGACTATGGCAAGTATCTTGGATCGACATACCTACCAGCCAAACGGAATTCGGACTCACATTCACCACTTATGTGAGGAAAGTTTTGTCATTTGCGAAACTTGTCAAGTTGGAAGCGGAGTGTCGGGACGGTCAGCGTGTTCTATCCGACCGCGAGGTCATCGCACTTGCAAGGGCCCAAAGTCGACTTTCCCCAACCACCCCCTCGCCTCGGAACAGCATGACACCAACGTCTGCCCGCCGGCTCAGCAAGCCCTCTTTGCCGTGAATTCGATATAATAAACAACTCGTTTCTCTTTGGGGTTTTGGTTTGTTCATTTCTCGCCTCGTCCCCATGTCGGTTTATCCAGTCTAGACATATCATTCCTGTCCGATTCTATACATCAAGAAGGCCTAATCGGAAACAAAGCAGCAAACCACAGGACCAGAGGATAGGTCGTCTAGCGGATATTTCAATAGGACGGTGGGCATCTCACATGACATAGCCTGACCAAAGCAACGTAACCCGGGTAGTGTTTGAGCTGCACTCTCACAGCATGATCGCAACCTGAGCATCACTTGCCTCTCGCATCCCTTTGCCGCTTCTCTCGCTTCTCTTGCCTTCCCGCTCTCGCCTTCCCGCCTCTCTCGCTTCTCCCATTTCTCTCACCTCTCTCTCTCTCTCTCTCTCACTTCTCGCTTTTCTCTTTAAAGGTAATTCTCCTCATCCCTTTGTTCAAACCGCACAGAAACACCCTGTCAATAGTGGCCCTGCTTCTTTAGCTCCAGCAGATATACTTCGGGCTCTGCCGACCGGGAAGTGGCTACGACAACGGTGGTCTTCAGAAGAGTATTTCATGACAATGCTGAATAGGCGTCGTGTTACCTTCTGTTTGATTAATGCCAACTAGGACGTTCAGAAACATGGTCAAGCATACAAAGTCCTATTCTCTGATGCCTTTTGTCGTCTTTGTCGAGAGTGAATGCTATCATAGGCCTCGATTTTACGTCGTAATCAAGACACAGTCGGTATTCGATGATGGCAACCAGAGGATCTCTTTTTTTGAAGGCGCGGCGGATACGGGCGCGAGTCGAATTTATGGTCTAGCAGCCACATTCTTCAAGTTAGAGTCGTGTAGCACCATTAAAGCTTTGCTGCTTACTCCACTCCACTAGCTACAACAGCGATGAGCACACGGAATTAGCACAGCGCGACAGATCGCACTTGCCTCAAGGGACGACGGGCGACGGACGGGGCTTTGCACCTTTTGGCCTGTGGTGATCCTGCTTCTCTTGTCGGAGCAGAAGTCCTCCCAGACTTGTGGGAAAGGGAAAAGAAGGAGTACCACGCTTGAGCATTCCTCCCATTAAGAAGAGACGACAGAAAGAGTTAGTAAGAGCATAGCACTCTGCCCATCCGCCCACGAGTTGCCAAGAAAAAAGAGGCGGTTGGAACCAAGTGGAGGGCTGCCGCTTTAATCTGAAAGGAACCCTATCAGACACCAGAGCCAATCACCAGAGCTCTCTCTTGGTCAAGCGAGAGGCAAAGGCTATGGAAAAGAACAAGGCCAGGTATGGTCTGTTCTCTCCAAAGGGTGTGGCGCGACACCGAGCAAGAATGAGTTGGTCGACAACTACAATGTGCTCTCCACCAAGCTTTCCCAGGGGTGTGACCAACAGCGCTGGGGGGCCGAGTCCAGTCCCAACTGCGAAACAACAAAGCACGCGCGAAAAGAAGGTGGGAGCCGAATTAACCCGAAGGAAGCTTCACAAGAGCGACCATCAGACCAGGGCCCATCACCAGGGTCCTCTCTAGTCGACGGCGAGAGGACACGAGGCTATGGGAATCCGACATTGCCGTAGACCGCATCATGGACGTCACAGCTGGCTCGTCTTTGGCGAAGTCGCTCACCGATGATATCTATGACTTAGTTCTGCTCGACGCCCTACCTTGCCTGATTCATTCGCTGAACTTGACGAATTGAGTGAACTAATGGGCAACAGAACATCATTTCAAGAGTTTCAGGATCTCATATACAACATACCCCTCAACACCAAGACCAGACGATTCCTATATGGAAGTGTTCAGGGATATGCCAAGTACTTTCCACGCCACTCACATCTACCTGACAAGGACGAGCGCCAGCTCATGATCGACGTCGACCCGGTTCTACAAGGAGCGTTTGACGTCCTTGGTATGTCACGGGATGTTTCCGAGGTTGCGATTGTCGGGTCGGGGGAGAGGAGAAACCTGGAAAAGCACCCGAGCGAGACAGATGTAAGAGGGCCGATTTTGTCGCGTACGACAACTGCGAACGTCAACTTGTGTCAGCGGATTGTTCAACAATGTACGAGACCGACCAGCGAAAGCTCTCCGCGGACAAGTGGAATATATCGAGGGCAATGAAGGACACATACGACTCTACCATCAAGTATGGAGAGAAGGTTCGACCGCATTCTCGGCTCTCGGTCTTTGGCGTTCAGACTTTCGGACAGAAGGTCACCCTTCTGCAGCTGGATTTTCGGAACATTTACCGACTCTGGCAGTTGGCGTGGGTTGACGTGCCCACCAGTCAGACAGAGTTCGAGCTCATGTTCACCGGCTATGTAACGAAAGTTTTGCGCTTCGCAAAGCTTGTGGAGATGGAAGTGGTGTCAGCCTATTCTGTCCGACCGTGAGGTCGTACTTTCAAGGGCTCAGAATCGACTTACCCCAACCACTCCTTCGCCTCGCAACAGTATGACACCTACATCTGCCCGTCGACTTAGCAAGCCCTCTTTGTCGTGAGTTGATCAAATAAACGATTCATCTCCTTGGGGTTTTGGTGTGGCTCGTTCCTTCATCCAGTCTAGATATTTCATTCCTCAGTCCCCAGCGTCTACTTTTCTCTCGCCTTAACCTATCGCGTCTGTATCCCGGACCCTTATTAGAGCACGCAGGCTTTCGCCATCTTAAAGCTTTAAAGATAATGTAGAAGAGGATTCCGCAACCAGTGCCTTGGTGGGACAGATAGAACATAAGGTGAAACTGTGTTAGGAACCAGCGATAGCCATTGCTCAGTATATCTATGGATGAAAATAAAAGAACATTGTTGTCCTTGACCGGGATTCGTTTTCACAAGAGAATGGATGTGTGGATGTCCCTTTGTTCTCTTCCCCTGACTCCGTGTCACAGATCACAGCCAAAATTTCATCCCGCTCCCAAATTTCATTTCTTTCTTTCCTCCCGCCACACATCCCTTTTATCGGGCCAGCAGGCAATCCATCAACTCTTACCGGTAATGTCACTAACAAAACATCCACCTTACTACGGCGAAAGGCAGGATCTGGAGTATGGCATACATCCAGATCATATCAACCCGCCTTGAACCTCAACTCTACAACTCACCCGTTCATGGACAAATGCAGATGTTAGGATAATATCACCGCACGGAAAGAGCATGCATGCACTCATGGGAAATCGAATCTTTTTTTTTGCTTCAGTATTTCGCTATAGGGGTCTTCTTTAACAGAGCCACGAAATCTCATCCCAACGTTTTCAGGGATTCTACTCGGCCAGGAAGAAGTCAGGTATACAACACACAAAGGACACCCCATTTCTGTGCAAGATCCTATTCAAGTGCGGGGGGACCTTCCAACCTTATACAAAACGACACGAAAACCGAAGTCCTTGCCCCTCCCCTAAATCTTCATCCTTTCAATACAATGGTGTTTGGCAATGTCATTTCATCGCCACGAGGGAGTCTCTCGTTACAGCAAGCTCTAGATCTTGCCAACATCTACTTGGAAAATGCCCGCAAAACACAGGATCCCAAACTTGCATTGGTGTTGTGTCATGACACCGAGGTTTCGCTATCGCGTGTGAAGAAAGCCGCCAAACACGTCGAGAACAAAATCATGCATGAGGGAGTCGCAACCGTCTATATCGGACTAGGCTATCTCTTGAACGATCAAGGCCACCGAGACAAGGAGGCTCAGGCTTTCTACAAGAAATCTGAAAAGTGGGGGTAAGTTGGAAGTTGGAGCTCCTTGGTTTTATTTGTTCGACTGATCGTGTTTGAAAGAAACGGGAACAGGAACATTTCTAACTCTGAGCTACATTGATGGAGGGAACAACAAACAGAAGTCGAACAATCCGCTCTCGACCTGAAGACATTGTGCTCTCCAGCAAAAGTACACCCCACTCCACTACCGGTACCCCAAGTGACAAATCAGACCAGGGCCCTTCTCAGCTGGGTCGCAACACTAGAAAACGAATCCACATTGCCACAATTGCAAGGAACATCTTCCCTACAAATGTGCGTCCACCTGCAATTGCATTCATTCCACCGGAATCCGACTCACGCCTCACGGATACCATGCAACTTGCTTGTTGCCTCGGATTGTTGCAAGGTTCATATGAGCCAGAGGACATGCTCGATCCTGCTACTCGCAACTGGTTACAGATCACAAAGAACGAACCAGACGAGAGAGAGAGGCTCGACAATCTGGCTACCGATGTCATCCGTGCATTCAAGAGAGATGAATTCAAAGATGCAAACAGTGTCAATGAGGTCCTGTCCCTCGCTTCTGTCCTTGAGAAAGACGACTTTCGACATCTCCTCAAAGAATTCTATTCGGGAATCGATCAGTCTGGTCTACTCGATCTTCACCAACTTGAAGGACTTGCGAATCTTATCCAAAGTGCTAAAGTTGGATATATCGACTCGGATGATCTTATCAAGGTGCTGTTACTCCTCAGTACTCGACTGAGAGACACTCATCAGCCATCAACACATCACGTCTATCAACTGACTATGGCTGTATCGCATGTACTGGATGCCATGGCCGATGCAAATGTCATAGGAGTGGACCGTGAGAAGATCCACGAGCCTCTTTCATTGTATCTGGATGAATTGAAGGACAGCTCGGATGCGTACTTGGTGTACCAAGCAGCCTATGCATATCAAGCACTTCTTTGTGTTCCTGATGACGAATCGTTGCGGCAAGCAACACTCCGTCGCGGTGGGAAAGTCATGGAAGGAGTATCAGGACTTGTGAGTGCGGTGAAAGGACTGGATGTGTATAGATTCATTGAAGGATTAGGGAAGATTCAAGAAGGATTGTCAGGAGCTCATGATGGAGTGAAGTCACTTGGAGAGAGTGGTCAAAGGTTCAGTGGCAAGTGCGCATGGTATACAGCACTTCGAGGAGCAGATGCGTTAATTGCTGGTGAACAGTTTGGCGACTTCAGGAAACTTGTGTGTGAAGCACCATGCCGATACGATGCAGCATCCAATGGGAAGTGTGCCAGCGACTAGGTCAGATTGCGGCTCACCCTGCGGGGATACAGAGACGCGACAGAGTGCGATTGCATTCCTTGGAGAGATGTATCGGAACGACCATGACTTGGAATACCAAGCAAATGTTAAGCAGTGGATTGTCAACATCCTCATGCAACTGTCGGCTCTTCCTGACAGCACGATGCAATGTATGTGAGTAGCAGGTGAGGAGCATGGTGTCTATTGAAGTATCGTGGTTTTGACATTGGACTAACTGGAGGTTCCTGGCTCTGACACAATCCCTACATATCACAGCCGCCGAAATGCTACTCAATGATCTGCGTACGGACGTGAATACATCAAAGCAAGGGTTGTATCGAGAATGTCTTGCGAATGGACATGGCTCTCATACAATGAAGGCACCCCATGAAGAAACTGGATCTCTGTCGCTGCTCGATCGTGTTCAAGGGGGACCGGATGTCGAAGGAACTCTGCGTCAACTGCGAAGACAGCGGTTGAAAGGACGAGGGAGCATTGTCTACATCCCTCCTAATGCTAAAGCAGGATTGCACGCTGCAGATGAAGTACGATTCCCATTGATGGAGAAGGTCGAGAAGTTCCTGGCAAGCGACCAAAAGGTGTTCCTTCTGATGGGTGACTCTGGCAGGCAAGTCAACATTTAACAGAGAACTCGAGTGTCACTTGTGGCAGTGTACAAGAAGAATGGAACAATCCCTCTCCATATCAACTTGCCTGCAATCGAAAAACCAGGACTCGACATCATCGCTAAGCAGCTTCGGAGACTGAGTTCACAGAGCCGCAAATCAGAGAGTTGAAGCTACATCGAAGGTTCATATTGATCTGCGACGGATATGATGAGAGCCAGCAGACGCACAACTTGTACTCAACCATCAAACTGAACCGACCTGACGAATGGAGCGCCAAGATGGTCATCAGCTGCCGTAGCGAGTACCTTGGAGTCGATTATCGAGATAGGTTCCAGCCAGGAGACCGTAACAACCATTCGGGTCCATCAATGCTCCAGGAAGCTGTCATTACTCCATTCTCAATGACTCAAGTTGAGGACTACATCACGCAGTATGTATCGGTGCATCGGCCACTGTGGGGGTAGATCAGTACAAGAAGGCACTCGATCTCATCCCAAGTCTGAAGGAACTGCTCAAGAATCCGTTCTTGATGTCGTTGTCATTGGAAGTGTTGCCACGGATGGTGGATCCAGGACATGATCTCTCTGTTGCTCACATCACACGAACGGCACTGCATGATCAATTCATCGAGCATTGGTTGGAACGAGGCAAGAAGCGACTCGGAGAGAAGGGTTTGCACGAATATCATTCGAAAACTTGACCGATGAAGGATTTACACGGAATGGTATCGATTACTTGAAGAGGCTATCCGCTGCAATCTACCGAGAACAAGGCGGTCAACCGATTGTGAGCTACTCACGACACAAGGATGAGAGCACATGGGAAGGCCAGTCCTTCAGTCGAGAAGAAGAGAAACAGCTATTGCGTGAAGCGTGTCCTCTGATACGGAATGGCAATCAACACCGGTTCATCCATCGATCCTTACTTGAATATGGAGTGGCACTCGCGATATTCGATCCACAAGAATCGAAAGAAAGGAAGGTGTCAGAGTCATCGTCAACCCGACGAATGAGTACGATTTCTATTGAAAGCTCTGATGATCATGATACAGTTGAACCAGAGTCAGCCATCACTGGGCAGGAACCGGACATCAACTCACCATTAGTATGGAGGAGTTTCGTTAATGAGCCATCCGTCCTACAGTTCCTGGAGGAGCGTGTTCGACAGGAGCCATTGTTCAGGCAGTCATTGCTCGATTACATTGAGCAGTCGAAGAAGGATAAGAAGTGGCGCAAGGCAGCATCGAACTCAATTACGATTCTTATCCGAGCAGGTATACAGTTCATCGGCACTGATCTGCGAGATACAGCATGATCGACAACTGAGCATCACTTGCCTCTCTCACATCCCTTTGCCCTTTGACTCTCGCTTCTCTCGCCTTCCCGCCTCTCTCGCCTTCCAGCCTCTCTCGCTTCTCCCATTTCTCTCACCTCTCTCACTCTCTCACTCTCTCACTCTTCGCTTCTCATCCCTTTGTTACAAACCGCACAGAAACACCCTGTCAATAGTGGCCCCGCTTCTTTAGCTCCAGCAGATATACTTCGGGCTCTGCCGACCGGGAAGTGGCTACGACAACGGTGGTCTTCAGAAGAGTATTTCATGGCAATGCTGAAGAGGCGTCATGTTACCTTCTGTTTGATTAATGCCAACTACAGTGTATAACCCGATATCGTACTCAGCATGACCCTTTCAACCTTGGCCCTTCACTCCAGGAATCGGGTGATGCCACTGCAGAGAGACTGTTCTGTTTGGCGCTGCTGGTTGTACAACAGGCTAGTTGCTTCGGAGGTGACATCCTCAACCCAGCTCCCAGAAGTGCCGACATCAGTAGTTGTGCCAAAGATCAGCCTTGGATACGACAACCAAATACGCCTTATTCAACCAGCGCGTGGATTGGTGTAACCGCATTTATCGCCACTTTTAAAAAGTACATGGAGGAACACCACGGTTCATCCGACATTGCCATAGACCGAATCATGGACGACACGGCGTAGAAGTCGCATACCGATTATATCCATGATCTGGTCATGCTCGACGCATCTACCCTGCCCGACTCATTCACTGAACTTGAGGAGTTGGGGCAATGAATGGGCAACAGAAAATCATTTCAGAATCTTCAGGATCTGGTATACAACAATGGCGGTGTGCAAGGATACTAAATATTTCCTAACGCCGCTCACATCTGCCAGAAAAAGGAAGAGTGGACGGGACGTCTTCAGAACACCAAAGGATGTTTCAGAGGAAGCCATTGTCAGATCGAAGAGAAACCTGGAAAATCAGCCGAACGAGAAGATTGACAGATGTAAGAGGGCCGACTTTGTCGCATACGACAACTGCGAACGTCAACTTGTGTCAGCGGATTGTTCAACAATGTACGAGACCGACCAGCGAAAGCTCACCGCGGACAAGTGGAAGATATCGAGGGCAATGAAGGACACCTCCGACTCTACCATCAAGAAGTATGGAGAGAAGGTTCGACCGTACCGTCGGTTCTCGGTCTTTGACAAACAAGTTTTTCGAAACCTCTTTATCAGCTCAGGCAGGTGGCGTGCCAACCAGCCAAGCTCTTGTTTACAGGCTACGTATACTTCGAGACAGACAGCCTGCAGATCCACCAGCTTTGACAAAAGGTCAGTAAGATTTATTATGGGTCGATCGTATATTGGCTGATTGACACAGGCGTGTAACTAACAACACCTCTTCTTCTACTCACCCTCCACCTCAGACCGACCAGACTTATCGGATTAGCTTTCGATAGCGCCAACGATGGTCATAGCATCATTGACATTATCTTATTGCTGGAATGACGTTGACGAGAAGACCAAGCAGGAACTTGAAGAACTTGAAGCGATCAACAAGGCCAAGCAGATGAACATTTCAAAGGACAAAAGAAAAGGGTAGAGGAATGACAGAACAAGATGTACACTTTGAACGAGGAACAAGGAGTGGTGTGCCACACTGTGGAGAGGCCACCTGTAAAAGATGTGCAGGATGGCCAGGACGCACAGAGAGAGCGGTATGGATCAGCAGCGTTAACAGAGGACAAGTCGTTCTCGCGAGCTGGATCTGTCGCACCAACGTAGCTTTATGAGTCGATCTCGGGAGTTGGATCTGCCGCACTAACAGAGCTTTATGAGTCGATCTCGCGAGCTGGATCTGCCGTACCTACAGAGCTTTATGAGTCGATCTCGCGAGCTGGATCTGCCGTACCTACAGAGCTTTATG
>Ga0247824_10002302_pt1 | contig 10662 bp, 13 predicted proteins | sample 13C_PalmiticAcid_FD_194412 | JGI IMG/M metagenome (GOLD analysis project Ga0247824, IMG submission 194412) | Soil microbial communities from agricultural site in Penn Yan, New York, United States - 13C_PalmiticAcid_Day48 | ecosystem: Environmental > Terrestrial > Soil > Agricultural land...
CTGCAACACTGGTCCCGCACTCTGCTCTGGTTCCTGAGTACTGGACGATCCTAGAGTGGTAGAGGACGCCTGTTGGCCTGGATCCGAGTGTAACCCGACAGCCTGTAAAAGAGCTGGAATACCAGCTTTTTGTAAGACTTGTGGACCTGCGGTATATACTAGTAGATTCTGCAGTTGTCGAGGCAAGTATATATCCACGCGGTTTCTGTCCCAGCATCTAGAAAGGATAGCGCAAGTGTTAATGCATGGCCCCATGACACTTTAACGGAACAAGGCTCAGTGCGAGTTGTCAGAGGAATCTCACCTGGCGATTCGGACGGCAAATGGTGATAGAGTTGGTCAGAAAGTGAGGCATGTCAGAGCCCCTGAGTACGAAAGGAATGAAGAAGAGACACTGAGATGGGGGTATGAAAAGCGATGGTTAGCACACATAAGCGTTGACAAAGGATCTGGTACAGGATATATGACAGAAAGAAACCAACATGGTGTGAATAGCAAGTGTACTGGCTATGAACATACCTTCTTAGGTTCAAAGCTGTGCATGACAGGAGTGACAGCCTTGTTCTCGGGCACATCGCGGATCCTATTCCAAGTCTTTCCTTCGTCAGGAGATCAATAGACGTTGCGAGTCATGTCGGTAGAAAACCACCTAGAGATCAAAGGAGAGAGAGAGAGAGAGTACGGTTCACGATACCGAGAGATAACATGGGTGATGATCAGTAAGGAGTCGGAGAGACGAGAAGGCAACTGGCGGAAGGGTGTGGGTGTGGGTGGGCCTACCGTTGAATCGGCAAAGTAGTTCAGTCTGCGCGGCCCATAGTCGAAGGTGTTCTAGGTGATGAAAGGGTAGCCAGGAGCGCCTGAACGTGGTTGACGACAGGGGCAAGGGCGCAGGCAAGCAGAAGGACGGCAGCGGTGACAACACGGGCCTTGAAGCGGGTGGCCGATCGATGCCAAGACGCGTCCATGGTAGCAGTACGAATAGGAATGGGTCGGTGTCATCACCCTTCCTTCTTCGAACCTGTTCTGGATGGGATGACAATTATAGCTGCCCCGATCGCGAACCCAAGGCAGTGGCCCCGATGGCAAACTGATGGCGGCGTAACGGCTCGACGGCGAACTGGAAAGTGTGGAGTAAAGGAATGAATGTCGAGGTCAAGCGATGAGTGAAGAGCAAAAGCAGATGAGAGCCCTAAAAGCCACTCTCCCTCTTCCACTTTTGCTCATCTCTCCCTTTTGTCCTGCCGACCTCATCTCTCCGGACCACACGTTTTCTTCAACCATCGCCACCAAGGACCATGCGACCGACAACATCCGCTTTACCGAAAGCTCGCCACCGTCGATTAAGCCAATGCGCGGCTCGGACAAAACCCTGAAAGGAGTAACAAATCCTCACTGCAATTGCAATGGTGTGCGGCTACTTATCCAACTGGTTTTGCGAGGGCGCTCTGGAAGTGTGCTTGATGGCTTTTGAGCTGGACGTGACACTGTCAACACTTTGTTCGGCGAGGCCAGCTTAACGGTGGCTCCATTTCTAAGGTCCTTTCTAATGCCTGCTTTCTGTACCCAAGGCGCTTCAGAGGCACTAGTCGTCCTTCTTATTCCATTCTCATTCCTCGTGGCATCAACAACCAGAATCACAACCTACCCCCCTTCAGCTTCAATACTTGTCGCAACTATCATCGGGGAATGAGTATTGTCGTTCGTTGCAAACGGCTCTCTCTCTCTCTCTCTCTCTCTCTCTCTCGATGCAACGTTTTCTGGTATTTGGGTACTCCATAGTTGAAATCTATTAAAGTATGTAATATGATTCTGATCCAGCTGTAACGAGCAACAACTCCCTGCTCTTACCAATAGTTAATCCATCAACCCTTCCTCTAGAACCTCGAATTGAACACCGCCTCGATGTAGAGAACACTCAAGATCACACCTTGACTAGGCACAGAATCTGACGCCTCCAGTTCCCATCCAGTCCTCAGGATAAGGTCTCTGTTGACCCTAGCGACAGTGTGAGAATTGAAACAGACACAAAGGGATACTGAGTAGTTGTGTCACACGGCCCGCCTGGCTGCTGGACTAGACAAGATGGAAACCGGTTGATTGATCTACTGATGGAAGAACTTGCTGGACAACCCATGCAACATCGCTGCCGACGCAACCTGGATATCTAGGAAAATCAGTACACCCAAGTAGTTCATATCTAAGAGACAGTAATGGAACAACTTTATACAGTTTATGGTGATAGCAGCTCCTGGCCACAGAAGACGCCTGCAAGAGGATCCTTTATGCCAGCCGTCTTTCGACGACTGGCCAAAGGATCCTCCTGAAGACGCCCTCTGCAGCCGAGAGCTGCAGACCAGAGTCAAGAAAGACGGCGCCAATCACTGCCTCCACCACATCTGCCAGTGCTTTGACCTCGTCGATCTTATCCCAGTACACTTTATTGCTCCTCCTCGTCGCCAGAGATATCCTCGTCAGGCTGATCTCGTCTCTCTTGTCTTGGGGGCAGTTCCTCAGGAACGCGTCTAGGCCGGCCTCGATTCCAACCACCGTCAACGTAGCATTGCAGACTGTGGCCTCCGTTTTGTTGTGGATTTGAAACAACGGAGCTCCGCGGTCGATCCAAGCTGTGGCTGCTAGGACATCCAAGACAGCGTCCCCTAGGAACTCGAGGCGCTCATAGTTTGGCCTCACGTTGTTCCCTGGGACCGTAAGGGCTTCTTGGATTAGCCTCTTGTTGCGGAACGGATAGCCGATGATGGCCTCCACTTGCTGGATCTCTGGTGTCGCCGGGCCCACGTCGACATCGGCAGCTGTGAGGGATGCCCGGTAGTCACTCAGGTACTGGCCAAGCCGCGTGTATCCCTGCAGATCGTGGACCAGAGCGAACTCCCACAAGGAAAAGGCAAGGCCACAACTCAGGTAGCTGCATCCGATCGTCTTGTTCATCATTGAGAGCTGCCTAATCCCCGCGGTCTCATCCATACGCTCTTCTGTGAGAGGGCCTGCCCCGAACGTCGGCTGGGTGATGAAGGCGTGAATGGCAAAGAACATCTTGATAACCCTGGACCCAAAGGTATGGGTGAGAGCTTTGTTCTCGGCGGCCAATAGTCGATGGGCAGGCGGCGCTGCAGGTACAACAACCAGGGCAGGGGCAGGGGCAGGGGCAGGAGTAACACCAGAGGCAGGACTAGTGGCAGAGGCAGTGGTAGGAGAAGGGCCAGAGGTGGTGGCAGGAGCATGACCGAAGGCAGCCGCAGGAGCATGACCAGAAGTAGTTGCTGTCGCAGTGGTAAGACCAGAGGTAGTCGCCGTGGCAGGAGCAAGACCAGAAGTGGTCGCCGTGGCAGGAGCAAGACCAGAAGTGGTCGCCGTGGCAGGGGCAGGACCAGAGGTGGTTGCCGTTGCAGGGGCAGAAGCAGAGGCTGCAGCAGGCGCAGGAGCAGGGGCACGAGCACGAGACCGGGCCTGGTATGCGGGCCTCTTCGAAGAAGAACCAACCTGGTTGGTGTTGTGGCGAGGAGCTTTCGGCATGGTAGATGTATAAGGTCTCTGTGTAAGGGCTGGAAGGGTGGGAGTAAGGGAAGCAGCCGCAGGAAATGAAGAGAGAAAAGGTGGCGAACCATGGCCGGCACTCTTGACGACAATTTAAAGGGGTGACTTGTGCTGACTAACGGACCCATTCGATTGACGGTACCCTAAATGGACACCTTCAAATTGACCGTTGGTATTTCTGACATCATTACGCGATATGAGTGATCATAATCCAGGAACCACTGTTAATTGACATGAGATCAATGTGCCCCCTACAAAGAGGGCCTTCCTCTTTGTGATTGACCTTCTTCGCGTCTCTCGCCCCTTCTCTTTACTATGTGGGAGCTCTCTCAGGAACCATATTTCACCAAGATGAATCTAGGGTTAAATAGCCCGCGCCCTTTCATGGATCTGGCACTTTCGCGCAATACCCTCCAAAGATGACCGCCTCTTACACTCTCAAATCGGGGGAACTCGCGTGAGTATCGCGTGTGGTGTCTCTAGATCTATACATGTAGTCGATCGGGTTCTCAGCATTTTGTAGGATCCGTGCGTGGATTAATCCTTTCAACCTCGCCATGTTGTCTCCACCACCCTCATTTTGCCCTGAGCCTTCTTCTGTGCGAGCTTCTATGCTCAGGCCACATGCACTCAGCATGTGTATACGGTGATGGACAAGGCAAGATTATATATGCAGGGACAGGATGTTTTTTTGTTTTGGCAAGCATGAAAACACTCCTGTGCTTGATGTAGATGCGCGAGTCTTGCTCAGGTCTAGACAGACGCCTTGATAGAAGTGCATTCTAGATCTAGAATCAGTCAGTATATGATACCTATTCATCCCCACTAGTTATTGTCACTTGCATTTGCCTGCAGCGTCACCAAAGGTCCTTTGCCGCACCCTCAGGTCTCAAGGATCGCTGTCTTTAACCGCGCCTGATTGAAAACGCCTGCCAATACTTCTTGAACAATTACTGGTCCCCCTCAACCTCTTTCTCCAGTGCGTGTGACATCAGCATCCATGGCTCGCACCTTATATACCTCAACCCGTCTGACCACCAAACCCCCTACACCTTACCTATCGCATCGCTAGCGCTCACTCAGGAGGAAGGCGGGTGTCTACACACACACCAGTATACATATTGGGGCCACAATGTAGAAAGGCGAAGCAGAAGAAGGAATGCGGTGTTGTGCCTAGCACTTTCCACCTACCAACATAACCGCCTATATAGTCATTTGAAAGGTGTGCAGATCTCTGCTCCAACATCCTTGTAGCATTTCTCTTTATCCGTGATATATACATCAAGAATCTCAGCTAACAGGGCTAACGCTATTCTTGCTGCTCGGGCTCCTCGGGGGAGGAAGTATAAAAAACGCCAAAACTTTTGAGGGCGAAAGAGCGCTGTGAAAGAGATTGGACGCGTGACAGGGATGAGGATTCAGGGCATAAACGAGGATGAGGGAGAGCGAAAAGGGAGGAAGAAAGACGATGAGTGTGGAGCGGTAGCAGCGAGAGGAGAGGAGAAAGCGACCGGTCTCACCTTATCCCATGTAGCCACCGCCGACTCTGCATCCAGTATATGTATTTACAGTGTGCATCTCTTACATCTCATGGGCATTCAGGAACTGATCGAATGTGTGCCATGTTTAATTGATTTAAGGTTCAAGTCATCAAACATCAAACATCTGTCCTACTAGAGACACTAGGGATCACAGATTTTTACTTTCATTAATAACGGCCGTAGGTATGTCTGCTCCTCTCAATAAAACATCAGGAACAGATCGCGATGTGGGTCTTGTCGAGGAAACGATTTTTCAGCTTATCTATAGATATACATGTAACTGTGTGAAGACGACATTTTGATTGAGGTGGTGCTTGGCTCAGTCATTTACTTTTATTCACCTAAAGTCATCGTCAAAGAATGATTCTCGCTTACAAAGGTCCAGAAACTGCTGATTGAGGTCCGTCTCCCACACCCAACGGTGTGTGAGAGTGCACAAAATAGGGGTTGTGGAGAGATCACGTCGTTTGGCTGAGTCGGTGTCCTGTAAAGATCTGTCAGTAACCGCAGAGAATGAATGTCGCTTACATTGCTCCAGAAAGAGCCGGGAGAGATTTGTCTTGCATCCAGTCTTGTCCAGTAATGTGTCATTGAATAAGAAATGTCGGTTCTGGAGTATTGGGGAGGAGTGGTGGCAGCGGTGTCCTATGAAGACCTTTCAGTCGCCGCAGAGAAGAATTGTCACCAATATTGGTCCTCAAACTGGGAGACGAGCTTTGTCATTCACTCAATCCTGTCTAGCAGTATGTGCGAGATCAGAGAATGGCGGTTATGGGGTGACCATGTCGTTTGGCTTTTTTTGTCCTATGGAGTCCTGTCAATATCCGCTGAGAAAGATCTGCGCCTAAATTGATCCAGAAACAGTTAGGAGAGATCCGTCATTCACTCAATCCTGTTCGGCAGTGTATGGGCGACCAGGAATTGATGTTCCTGGGGTGGTCATGTCGATAAACCCTGCTCTCATCCCATAACGTCATGTCACTTTCCGCGGAGAATGATTCGCGCCTTCACTTGTCAAGAATCTACTGAGGGAGAGCTGTTTTTCCCTCATTCCTGCCCAGCAGTTTGTAAGAGATCAGAAAATGACAATTCCGAGGTGATCAGGGCGTTTGACTGTGTTGTTAGTCTATGATCCCCATTCACGAGCCTCGGAGAATGAATGAGTGTGCCGTCTAGAACATCGTTGATAGCTCTGGTCTTCTGCTCTATTTATCCTTTGCAGACAAGCCAAGGCTAGTAGAAAATGAGACTGCCAAAGCCGAGGCGTCGTTTGGCTCGATCGGTTCATTAGATATGTATGTATACTCCTGCCACAAGTCGAGTGTTGAAGTGTCCAATTGTAATCCTGCATAGTCTTTCACGCTTCTGTCCTATGATTCCAAATTCGCAAAAGAGTGATAGTGATGATAATGGTAATGCCCTTGGTAGAGGAGTCGTCGGGCGTCCTCAGACCACGAATACTCCTGCCACAAGTCGCAAGTGCACACTGTTAGAAAGTGTTGCTTATAACTGTCTCAAGTGCTGTTGTCGGATCCTCTTCCGTTGAGTCATATTTAGAGGGGTGAAAGTAAAGTATATGTCGATCCCGCCATGCCAAATACACTGAATGTTGTGCTGATTAAGTCTGGGTAAGGCACTTGCTCAAGGTATAATACCATGGAGAAACGTACATGTTTTTGCAGGGACACCATCGTTCTCAGGCGGAATCCAATAATTGATGCATCGTTCACTGAAATGATGGTGAAGACGACTGGTTTCCTTTATTCCATGTAACGACTCCAGTATTCTGTGGTGTGAATCTAGACTCTCCTATTATCCTAATGGCTCTTGTTGGTGTAAGGCTGTAGCTAGCGCATGAGGCAATGCAATGAAAAATGGTATTAGTTGTAGGTCCACGAGTTGTAGATGTGGACTGTGATGCGACAGATCGTTGTTGCCACTGTTTGAAGAGTACGAGGAACAGAGAAGACAAACTGACCGGAATCGGCTTCCGCAATGTCGGACGCCATCGCTCATTCTTGATCGTTACCGCACGGAATCTTAAACTGGTTTCCTCCTGTTAGCAAATGCTGAACGAATTGCTTCCTGTCCAGTTTCATTGAGCAGAGCCAAAGTTGAGTGGCAAGTCCGCCGTCCGTGTCAGAGTACTTTTTACGAGGAAGCACTCGCCTTTCCTTTGACTTTCCTGGTCCAAAAGTCCTGGATAGATTGGTCGAATCCAGTAGTCTAAAGCTTGTCCGTGTGCAGTGAGTCGACAGTTGCATGGATCTTGAGGGCAAAAGGAAAGAGAGAGAGTTCATGGAGAAGAAGGAACCAAGTCCGGGCGGACGCTCACGTGACATTGCCATAGCCACAGTTGCTCTTCAGGAACCTGCCTCGGGTGGGCTGGAACTGATTACATAGATAGATGTATAGACCATGCGAACCAGACCGAGATCAATGATATCATATACCAAGGAACATCTTAATCACCTTCGACTCAAAGTAATGTGCCGCATCTGGGACATCAGCTGCTAATATATCTCTCTGGGGAACGCGGGTGAGGGAGGCGGTGGAGTAGTCACTACGGGGTGGGCTTGAGAGCGGGACCTGGTTGCAACCTGGTACATGGGTCTCGGTATCTAGCGGCTGCGACATGGTGTATGGTGCGAAGAGGCGCTCGTACCATTGTAAAACAGGTAGAAAGTGGGTTGAGGATTGAATGGAGTTTGAACCTTGGATGTAAGGCGAGAAAGAGTAAGTGGCGCATCATTTGAAGGACGACTTGTGGTTGACCATCCGGCCCATTTGATTGACGTTTCCCTGGTGGGCACCTTGACTGGTCCACTCGGCGACGGATTCACTACGCCTCTATGGCCTGAGACGGTTGTTCGTCGACGCCCATCAACGCCCTTCGTATATCTCGCCCTTCTCTTTCACTGTCCAAGTGGCCTTCTGATCCATGATTCACCATGATGTGCAGTGGTCCACGAGACAATGGGCATAAGGCGCTCTCGATCTCCATTAGCCAAATGAAGGCATGTCCTTGAGCGTAATGTATTGGCACCGCCCTGGATGTTATCGTGTAGAGCCATTATCCTTTTGTTCATCCAGTTAGGAGGGTTGCGCTTCCTTGAGATGGATGTTTTTGCCTTCAACTGAATTATTCGGTAATACTGCAGCAATAGATACGGACGCTTCGCCATTGGGAAGACCGCGTCCATAGATGCTCCAAGCAATGCTACAAAGGATGTAATTGACAGCTTTAGTCTCCTCGATGCCCACGAACAGAGTGACCTTCCTTTAGTCAGATCTACAGGATCCATTCCGATGCAAGGGACTCTCCAGATGCGAGTATATTTAGCACTAGACGAAGTGTGGTGAACAAATGGCATTGTCGCTGCTGAAACTCACTGTTGGTGACATGATGGCGTAACATATCAATCCTCGAAATCCTCGAACAATCCTCATGTGTAGGACCCATGTTGCCACGTGGAAATGGTACGTGTAGATGCCTCGTACTATTTGCGATTCTGCGTTTATGCGGTTGGTGGTTTTTCTCGGCGACAGATGGTAAACTTGGACACCTCCAGAATTTGCTGTGTATATATCGTCTGGAACAGCGCATGGTCTGAAATGTCCCACAAATGCCTGCTCTAGGTGATTCTCGTCACGAATACCCTGTAGATACTGGTGTGCGATGCTGCTGGTCACAGATCACAGTAGTGCCCAATATTTGATACACCATGTCGAAGGACGAACTTGGAGCAGTGTCATTTTTAGCCTCGGAGGACGTTGGCTGTTTCATTGACGGCGCATGGTCATTGTCGCCTCCCATGGCAATTCAAGAGGGTGTTTGCAGTCCATCACTCGTCAGCTTTGAGGGTCCACGATTCTGCTGTTAAAGCGATGTTGATCCCGATATCGATGTTTCTGGAGATTGTTCGGATGAATCCGCCAAACACTAGCCAGCAATCATGCGTGTGGAAGCTCCATGTCCATTCCAGGTGAAAGATGCTATCTATCCTGCGGTACGGCAAGCCTTGACTCGTACCCACTCAATTTCGCCTATGCCAGCTTTGTACGTTCACGATGACGGCCACGGTATCTCACGCCTTGCGCATCCCCAGCCGTCTTGTGGATTCAATCATGCGTTCTTATTGGCCGAGGTTGGAGGCATCCGTTATTGGTTCTGCGAGCCCTCGAGTATGCATTAAGAAAAGTGTTGCCTTCAATTCCTAAACTCCTTCCGATTGCTTCGGCAGAAATAACGGCATACATGGTAACGTCGAGGCACCGAGCCGAACATGGAGCGGGGTTCAACCTCGATCGATCCATGGCAGCAAGGAGTATAGATATGGGCTCTTGTGCTGAATATCCTGAACGATCAAATCGATTGCCGAATGCTCCCGAAACGAAACGGCGGGTCTGTCTCCAGGCACAAGGGGATCTGATCAAACAGGTCAGTAAACACACCTTTCAATTGTCACCATGCAAGAGCATGTTCGTATGAAATCCCCACGCGCTTTACCTGACACATGGTATATGTGATCCCTTATCTCGCTGCTCATCATTGGTAGCCGAGAGTATATAACGTCCCCGACTTGTAGCATTTCAAACGGCACCGCGAGCTTTTCTGGTTGACGTCTTTTTCGTACTCATCAACACCTCGCTGAGTCCTTGAAGCAAATAGCATACCAAGACAGTCCGCACAACTTTCATGATTCAATCTATTAGCAGTATTAAGATGTTAGATCGAGGAGCCCCGCTGCCATTCAAAGCGTTGCATCCATCTTCAGTGCCAGTCAACTTACCACTCGACAGGAACAACTCTGAAATGCAAAGTGAGCTTCAAAAGCGGTTGTGGGCTAACGAGCGATGAATCCATCCAAGCAGTACCCTTGGTGTTTAAACACTTCAGGCCTCTTTGTGATGCTGAATCCAGACAGACGTTTTTCGGTTGTCATGAATCGGTGCCCAAGGTCGGTAGTTCATGTGCACGATGACTTGCAAGACAAGTGTGAGCATACGAGGAGACGAGGAAGACGACCAGGACAGTTGAGTAGGAGGCGTAAGTGAAAGCAACAAGCAGGGTTCGTGGGCGAGGAGTGAGAGGGAGCACTGTGGACCAGAGGCTGACAGTGGTGTGGAAGAATGAACGAGAGAGAGGGGGGAAAAGAAAGGAGCAACTGAAATCATATCACATGATTTAAAGGAGAAAAGTGCAAAAAGAAAAAACTGGACACAGACGAGGATTGGAACCGGTGCTTTCTGACTGTTCCATAGTACTCACTTTAACGCGCTAGCGACGGCTTATGCCAACTTGGTTGTCTCAACCGGAGCGCGAAATGCCCTGTTGAAATTTTTCTGACCTCCCCCATACTTATAGCTGAAAATTTACCGTGAAATGGGTTTGAGCGACATCAGCCCCAACGAGGCGGTGCACGGGTGCCCAGCACCCTCTTGCCCCCTTAGCAAATTGCTGATCTCAACCTGGCCATTGCGCTTTTCTTGCTCCATCAGCTCATTCCGGTCATGGACTCAACCGCCAGCAGCTGCACTGAGTTTCATAAACAAAGAAATGGCG
>Ga0247824_10002304_pt1 | contig 10659 bp, 13 predicted proteins | sample 13C_PalmiticAcid_FD_194412 | JGI IMG/M metagenome (GOLD analysis project Ga0247824, IMG submission 194412) | Soil microbial communities from agricultural site in Penn Yan, New York, United States - 13C_PalmiticAcid_Day48 | ecosystem: Environmental > Terrestrial > Soil > Agricultural land...
GGCGGAGGCCGCGGCGGGGGATGAGGGGGAGAAGGTGCCGATTTTGATACTGCATGGTGATTCGGATAGTGGTATGCCGCTGGAGACGAGCGCGGCGGTGGTGCATGAGATGCTGCCGTGGTCGCAGCTGAAGGTGTACGAGAAGGCGGGACATGGTGAGTTCTCGAGATGTCTCAGAGTTGTGTGTGGCAACGTGACTGAACTTGGGACCAGGGCTATACTTGACTCATGCCGAGCAGGTGCTGGACGACTTGCTTGCGTTTTTGAAACCGATTGCTGCTCAACAAAGTCAATAGACGATGGGCGATTGAACTCGTCAACTGGGTCGCACGACATAGCAGCGCAGGCGGCGAGAAGGTGCCATGGTTATGGGTGTAAAAGCTTGCAATGGGTAAGGTAGCCCAGGTCAAACTATTCTCAGCTCAACATTACTTGTGTATTTGAATCACAGAAATTACCGATGGAATCGATGTATTGGCCTGTTGACCGACCATCATGAAGATGTTCAGGGTAAAGAAAGGGAAATGAACTTCGCCGAAAAATCTGTCGTCTCTGCTGTTCCTCGTGAGAAAACGAATGGACGCTGGACTCGAGACAAAAGCACAGAACTGTGGGTAAGTGTTTGCGCGCCACTCATGCCGTAGATGTGTTGGACGCGCGGCAGAGTCCAACTTCTCAACTCTCGGCAGACTCAACATGGTCAAAAATCGCTCATTATTTGCATTTCCAATGTGGCTTTGGTCGCTGTACGCTGTGGTGGATCTGCGTATCACACTTACTTGGCCGTTAGGTTATGATGCTGTTGTCAGCGGCAAGCAAAGTCTCAAGGAGCCATCAGGAACCTGCACATTATTGGCAGTTGGATGGTCAGCTCCAGAATCAGTTGTGCATATGACCGAGAGGACTCCGATTAGTTCGACACGTCATCACACCGCCCCTGATCGCGTGGGAACAAGCGTGGTTGGGACAAGATGGTGGGTGAAAGCTTTGCTCTCATTGTTGAATCTCGGTATCACCAAATGGAACAGTCTCCTGGAACTAACAGCTTTCGTTTTTGGAAGTGCGGACACAGCCAACAAAAGTTCCTTTTTCGCTCAACGGTAATTGACCGCCGAAAGCCACACACCACGACGCCAGTTTGGAACCGAGGCATGTGTGCTGTGCCACAAACGGTTGGATGTAACGGCAGTGCCCGTCTCTTCCAATGGCAGAGTCCCAACCTTAACTGATCAACCTAACGTAACCGCTTACCAATGTGATGCGGGGATGGCCAAACAGTTGGAGGCGGCCTCTGCAGCGAGCAGCCAGAGGAGGATTTCGGATGGTAAAGGAAGGGGGGAGTTAAGGACCACAGGTCAGTGCAACCCATCTCTGGCTTGGCCTGACATTGGGTGGGCAATTTACGCGCGAGTAGGGTTAATAACGGTTAATATTGGCCAGGTCCCTACCTTCTCGCACAAGTAGCGGTGTTGATCACCGGACATCCGTCCACGCGTCACCTACGATTTGAGAAATTGGTGGCTTGGGATCTGTTGGTCTTGTTGTCGAATAGACCCGGCTTTTTGGTTAGACTTACCTGCCTACACGGGAAGTACTGCCGGAACCAGACCAGCGCCATCCGTGGGACAATCGGGTGGTACTTGGCATGTCTCCTCCGAATTCTCCGAGGACCTCTCCGTCATTCAGGGGAGCGGGAGAGCACCACTAGCGCCCCTTGAGTTTATTATTTAGTTATTACTAGCCGCGGACCCGACATGTCGAGTTGAGGTGTGAACTAAACTTGACCTCGACGCCATACTTTCTGAGATTCGAACTTTCCTAGTGACGGCAACTTCATCATCTCACTACCTTACTCAAGCACCCCTCTTGTCAACATCCCATCACCACAACGACCTTCCCTCAATTTGCAACCAACAGTCCACAATGCATCTTCAAACGGTCTTCCTAGCAGCTGCCACGCTACTCTCCACGGCATCGGCAGGGCAAACGGCCAAAGACTTCACCGGCCTCGGGCAGATCCGCACCCTCTACATCGGGCGTGGCCATGATGACCTCGGCTGCTTAACCAGCACTGGAAAATGGACGACCGACGAGTCGCTCTGCGGTACCTTTGCTGCAGCGCCAATCAGCGACCTCACCTTTCATCTGTTTGCTCCCAAGGCTGGAGGGTGTGGTGTGGATGTCGCGACGTTCAAGTGTGGAGACGACGTTAAGGGGGCCATCTTCGGGGTTTGTTGCCCCGATCTCAGGTATCTTACTTATTGATGAGCAGCGTAGAGCTGACAGTGTGATTCAACAGACCTTTGGCACGGCAGGACCCATTCCCGGGAGGGAGGTGCTGCGGTACGGCCAATACGGCGTCATGGCGACGGATGCCGAGGACAGCCCGCCGTCGCTGACCGAGGAGGCACTCAACATCCATTTTTACAGTGGGAGCGAGAAGGGCAAGTGGGTGTGGCTCGGGTGGAAGCCGCTTGGTGATTATGTGATTCTCGAGTGAGAGAGGGGTTACGCTGGGGGTTTGTACGAATCACAAGGCTGGAACAGCGAAGGTTTAACTCAGTCAATCAATTTTAACGTGGCCCTAGACCATAAAATATCACGGCAAACTGTTCCCAGCGCAGTTGTTCTCCTCCCGAGCTCACGACCACCGGATGTATTCCTTTTAGTCCCTTCAACTAACCCCTGAACGCCTTCTCCAGCTCAGCGATATCCAGCTTGTGCATCTTCATCATCGCCTCGGTAACCCTACCAACCCCGTCGGTCTTCCCACTCGACAACATCTCCTTCAGCGCCGTGGGCACAACCTGCCACGAAACCCCAAACTTGTCCGCGAGCCAGCCGCACTGCTGCTTGGCCGGGTCTCCGCCCTCGCCCAGCTTGCCCCAGTAGTAGTCGACCTCGTCCTGGCTGGCACAGTCAATCTGGAACGAGACGGCCTCGCTGAGCTTGAACTGCGGCCCGCCGTTGAGGCCGACGAAGCGGTGGCCGTCGAGGTTGAACTCGGCGACGAGCACGCTGCCGGGTTCCTGGCCGTGGATCTCCTTGCCGGCTTCGAGGTAGCGCTGGATGTGGGTAATCTTGGAGTTGGGGAAGATGGAGATGTAGAAGTTGGCGGCTTCTTCGGCCTGGCCGTTGAACCAGAGGCACGTGGTGATGCTGAGCTTGCTGGGGGCCATGGCGATGGATGGTGTGGGAATGGAGGTGGAGTGTGATGTCACTGATTCAGTGTTTTGTGTGTTGAGGGATACGAGAAATGAGGGGCAGCAGGAAGATTGAGTTGTGGAAGACAAAGAAACACTTGATCAACGAAGCGTTTGGGATTTCATATACTCCCGGATTTTCTCCTCATGGTGCAGACCGCCCCTTAGGCAGCAATCCGTCTCTGAGGTAAGAGACGTCTTGGTTGGTCATGAAAAGAGGCACAAACGCCATGTTCCCGCGCTGTGGCGTCCAGGCGCGTCGATCAAAGCGAGGGGCAGCTTGCATCTCGACGCTCTTGGCGCGTAAGTGGCGCGCTGTCATGTGTCCTGATCAGTAATCAAACCGAGCTGGTCTGAACCCTGAAGCTTCTCTTCAATGGTGCGTGTTTCTCGTTGTCGGGGAGTCGAAGATTTCAAGGGTGCGGGCTTGTTCCTCAATCTTCAAGATTGCATAGCGTGAAACCTTGCTGCTGTATTACTAGACCTTGGAATTCCTTTCCTTGTGCTGGTGCGTACAGGTCAGTTCCGGCACTCTCTCTTCCTATAACTGACAATGTGCAAGAGATAGGACTGCTTCAAACCCTTCACATTAACCTCAAGGTCCATGTTTCAACTGCATGTTTCCAATTGGATTCGGGTACGGGTCCCTGCAACCTGTTATGTGCCTAGGTACCTTACCCAAGCGTTGCTGACAACACTAGAGGTTTGGCGAGCTACGGACCGGAGTTTCATTACTGGGTGCGGTGGAAGGCCAGAGGCTGCACGTGCACGGGCGAGACAGGGCACACTTGAACCGCATGAACGTAAGGTAGCGAAGCCTTCTGATGCCCTCCTAAGGGACCAACCGCCCGTGCTTCCCAAATTGAACCTTGCTCATCAAGGTTACATTTGAGCTCCTCACAAGTTCCTCGCTGCCAACACCGGACTCCCGCCAATCATCGACGCGCCAACTGATCCTTCGGAAGAATACGAGCCAACGGCTGGGTGTGAGACGCGCTGCAGGTCTGCAAATTAATAACTCTTAATGCACCGCCACTGGCTGCGTCGTCACGAACCCGCGATTGGGGGCCAAATCGACAAATATCACCTCAGACTCATACTTGTCACCTTCTCTTCAAAAACGTGCACGCACGCCGGATTATACCTGTGGGCCTCAACATCATTTCATGGGCTTCCTTGGCCTTGCTAGCCCAACGTAAAAACACCTGACGGCCATACTTGGACCTTTAGCCCCGCACACTCAGCTCAACCATGAGAGAACTCCATTACAGCGACCCGCCTGAGCCTGAGCGCCCCGTCCACCTGGAGCCGCGCGGTTGGCGGCGGGGAGAAGCAGTCGCCCCCGAGGACCGCGCACCGTATCCGTGGTGGTTTACGGTCCCCTTCCGCGTCGCCTTGGCTGGGTTTGAGATCTACGTTCTTGTATACATAGCCGGGTATCACCAGCAGATGCAGGCTCAGGGAAAGTCATCGAGCGCTGAGATCGTGCTCACCGGGGTGAGTCTAGCCTTGGGTGTCTCCTGAATCCCATGTTTTGGGATTTGTCGTCAGCTTCAAGTTGTTTCCCTCGGGCTCTGCTAACCTGTATCGGTTTGACTGGGCACAGGTCGGGTTGGCCGTGGTTCTCGATCTCCTCGTTGCACTGCTCGCGTCGATCGCTGGTGCGTGGGAAGCGGATGGATCCTGCTGTGGTGCCTTCCTCGACGTCATCCCGGGGGTGCTGTGCGTTGTTGGAGCTGTTTTTGTCATGTGGCGGGAGTCGCTCCCAGATGATCCTTTGCGGGGCCCGCGACAAACCGCAGGCGACTTGGGGTTCGCCGTGTGGTGAGTCCTCTCATCAACTTCCCGTCTCGGCCTTATCATCACGCGCTCATGTCCGACCAATACTGACGGTGGTGTCCAGCGCGATACACTTTGCCGCCTCCCTCGGGGGTTGTATTGGCTGCTGCATCACTTGCGGCAGAAGGAACGCGGCCAAGACGGCCAAGAAGGCGGCCGCTTCCGGGTGTGCGTGTGCACACGGAACCGCCACCGCTCCGTCCGACACAAGCGCCACGGCACCTCCCCCCCCATATGAGGCCCACCACGAAGAGGGCGCCAAGGGGACGGACAACGCAGATAGGGTGTTGCACATTGACGAGCCGGCTCCAACCCATGATCGCAAGAGCGGCTGCCCAGCCAAGACAGTGGAGGAGGTGTAGGGCAAGAGAAAAGAAGTCATCGAGTCAGTGCGGGAACATAGTGTAAACGAGTTAGTTGCTATAACTGTTGAGCATTACCTACCTAATTTATCGTTAATTTTATTGCTGCTGTTCTGCCTGCTCGGTTTCTGTGTGCGGAACCACGAGCTGGTTTCCACCATGACAACATGAACATGTGCCGCCGTTGGGACTGTGATGTTTTTTGCGGACGCAGAGCTCATGCTTCCGCAGTTTTTGGCTGCCCTGTAAGTAGGTACATTTGGACCTGACCACAGATACGTCCATCTTGGTGCCGACAGTACCCGCACAGCACCCAACCCCTGGCACATCATACGGAGCGGTCAATGTATGGTATGTTTGAAACCGCCGGAAAATGTAAAGTTCCATATCAGCGAGACAAGTCCAGACCGAGCTTGAACAAAATACAACACTTCGAGCCACCATATCCACAGTATGCCATCAACCTTGGCAACTCAAATCCTCTGCATTTGCATGGAGATGCTGGGAAAACCTCGTGGGAGGAAAACCAGCATCGAGGATGCCAAACAAAGGCAGCATAGAATTTGAAAGTCGAGGCTTTCCTGGCAATCTACTCAGTTAATGGGTAGTTGTAGAGCGGGGTTCTTCATCATGTATTTGCGTACATGTAGCCAGACGGTTAGATAGCGGCACAGTTGTAGCTTCGCGCCTTGTCGTTCCAGTTCGTGTTCGCCAGGTTCTCGTATCCCGGGTAGTAGACTTGCAATTCCTCGCCATGGCAGTTTTCTTGCCTGTAACCCAATCAGCAGGAGATTCCTTTTGTAAAAGGAATGGAAGAACCGCGCGCAGACTCACGAGTACAAGGTGCACCAGTTGCCCCAGTCTGCCCCAGCCGCAGAAACACCGCGGTCTCCGGGGGGGAAGCGATCCGTGATGGTAGCTAATTAAAATGCATGGTGAGGTGGGCTCCTTCTCGAAGATCTCTCTTTAAAGCTAGAGGCGTGCCTAAAGAAGGGGTGTAAAACAAAGAAGAATAAGAGAGACGTACTACAGACGCCCCACGGAGTGGCGTAATGGTAGCAGTATCCCTGGAAGCGAGCATTCTCGCAGAGGTAGAGACCTGGGCTGGCTCTCTTGGCGAGTGTCTCTCCTGCAGGCAGTGCATCTGCCGTCAGGGCAGAAAGCAAGGATGCCATTGCAATACCGAGAAACGTGGTGTGCATGTTGCAGGATGAAAGAGACCGATGACCTGAGATCAACGTGGTAAAGGCGGTGTTCCGAGAAAGAGAGAGATGTTTGATGGCCAACACTCGGTTCTGCTATGGCTCTTGGGAGACGTCTTATATGTTGCATGAAATCCGTTAAGAGCGCATGCCCAGAGATCTGAGTATTAAAATACACGTCCGGTCTCTGTCAGGCCATTCTCTTGTGTTTTGTTGTCAGCGTCGTCTGACAAGCATGCTCGGGAATCTCGGTACAATCTTTTTTACCTCAAATGTCACTACTAGATTTCGAGTCCTTCATTTACTTGGGTACTCGGATAGCCAGCTGTATCTGACAGGATCTCGGTATCGCATTTAATTTGCAGACTGCAGTCCTACGGCCTGCAGAACCGGGTACCCTAGTTGGTTATCGACCTGCGCCGAAACTGTGCCCCGGCGTAGGCAGATTCTCGTACGCAGGTCTCCACGAGCCGGTTCGGCGTACGCAGGGGCAGCCCTGGTCGGGGATCGCGAATGGCGGCAAAACACGGGGGGACGCACCAGACTCGGCGTCCGGAACTAACATGTCGGCTCGAGCTGAGTTTGGCGATACATGTACCTCGAAGAAAAACCAACAGACCTTAACATCTTGGGTGTCTCTTGTTTGCCAGAGTGCCAAGTGGAGAGGGGCGAACGACTCTTGCGCGTGGAATGACAGGGTGAGATGAGAGATACAAGGGCGCAGCGGTAAGAAGGGCGGCCGCATGCCCTTCGTCATACAATGAGCAGGCTGCCGTCGGTGCTTAATTACTAAACAAGCCACTTGAGTTTTATTTGCTTCGCCTGTAGCTGTATTTTAGAAGTGGGACAAGAGGCGGGACGGGGAGAAGGACCAAAAAGCTGTCATGACACAGAATCTGGATAAAGCCGGAACACAGAAAACAATGACGGATTTTCGAGTATTAATAAAGGCACCATGTAACCGCGGCCAATGTCCTTTTCAACCCCTTTTCTGTCATATTTTCCTTTTAGCTGATGCAAGAAACTTCAGCGAAACCATACCAGTACCTGCAATCATGTCATACACCATCATGTATGAGCTTTGTCTCTTACTGGAACTCTGGGGATATTGCGTTCTAGGCCTCATGCCCGCGTTGATCGGGTTCTGGGTCAAACCAAGTCCCGTGGTTGTCGGCGTAGGTCTTTTACTCTCCTACCATCTCATGGACAACTTTACACCACGTCAGCTCTCGTGGGCTTACGCCCTTGTAACAGCAGTGTGGTGGGTTGGAAGCAGTTATCGCGACTACGCCGATGCTGTGACGGAACTTAGGCTGAGAAAGCCAAACGCGGGCTTTGGGTCCTGGTGTGCCGTCATGGCGCTCACGGCCTTTGCTCAGGTCGACGTTCTCAAACCTCCACGGGTTCGACCTGATGAGTTCTCCCACCGAGGCCGCATCTCCAACATGCCCCACAGGAAGGGGAGGCGGCCAGCAGTCAAGGAAACCATTCCCGCCAGACAGCTTCACCAAAAGGCCTCGCCGGAAATGTGTTACAACGTTGCCAACCTTGTCAAATCCTACCAAACGAGGCATCCAAGTCACTTGGAGATCAAGGCATCTCTCGTGGAACAGGACTTGGACGCACTGTGCTGGGACGTGGAGCCACGTTTAGCTGGCGCCATTCATCAACGCGAGGAATGGGGTGGCGAGATCGCCCATGTGCATGACCCTGATGGTTCCATCCACGTCGTCTTGCACCCAGAAGATGTAGCAACGGTTATTACCGCAGGTTGGGGGGAGCGGCACCCATTGTGTGCAAACGATAAACGTCTGTTCAGGCTGTTGTTTCATGGACTATTGGAGCAACCACTACCTGTGCCTGAGGGCTTGGTCTTGGTGTACGGGCCGAGAAACGAGAGTGAGCTTCAGGTTCTGGAAGCAATCCTCGAGGCAGCGGTATGGTATGCTACGAGGGGAGAGTTGTACCCTGTTGTGCTGGACGCCCAGGTTTCTCGCACACAAGAACAGGTCAATACCATGCCATGGGGAGAACAAAGATGCCAGCACTGCACTTGCTTCGGACGCTGGAACAGGCCAAGCATTCAACGTGATTCTTCCAACCTCAAGTGGGAAACTGCCCCGAACTGTTGGAAAATAATGGAAGACAGGGAGAGGGAAACACATCCAGCACTGTCGAGTGCCCATCAGGTGTGGGCGGCGCCAGATCACGCCATGAATGAGGAGGACGCGACGGAAGAAGCTGCAGTGCAGCCTCCGCAGTCTCTTCTGCCCCAAGATGGCACTCTGGGGAGTGTTACCAACGCCGTCTCGCCACATCAAGTGTGGCCATCGACAGCAAATCCAACAGCGGCCGAGCATGCAACCGCAGTTGCAGACGACATCCAGCACGACCAACTCCGTTCCCAGTTTTCCCCCGGACTTGACCCAAAAAAGACTCGGCGCGGCCCGTCCTCTCCCCCGCAATCGGACGTGAGCAGTTTGCAGGGAGAGATGATCGACATGTCAAAATCCGTTTGGGCGAGAGGTGGGTTACATCGGGAGGACGCCCAACGCGACGTCGAAGCTGGCCGGCTGCAACACGGGAAGTGGGAGGGGACCGGGGATCGAGATAGCATGGATTTCACAGAGGAGGATTATTTTTGAAGATTCTTTGGCCACCGACCTGGGGGTCTGGTCGTCAAGTCAATTGCTACCCAGGCTCTTCCATGCACGTGTTCATCAGGAGAGGACTCGACACAAGAGTTCTCAAAGATATGAAAAGCCAAACCGACCGTGCGTTTTACATGAGAATGCCAACAGCGAGGAAGCCAGGGAATAAATGACGTGTGCCAAATTTTGCATGTCTTCTTGCAGTCACTCAGGGGTTGTATTGCAGGAACGGAACCAAAGCTGTCAACAAAAGCTCTCAGCCCCGGCTTGGCTTTGCGCTCGAATTGTGGTACAGCACCAACCCGAGGTTTGGGACAATCCCACTGTAAAGTTCCCTCTGACCCTTGGCTGGTCTGTCAAGTTCCTTGTTTTTAGCAGAGTAGTGCTCCGCACTGGTGGTTTGAACGACTCCATCAGATCACCTTCATGAGTCGGGGATGAGAAAAAAAGGGCTCCAGTAGTTGTCCAAGGTACCGATTGAAATCCGTTGTGACAATGGAGTGCTGGGGAATGCATCATTTGCGGACGAATTTGCCATGGTAGTGTCTGGTTTCAATGCCAACCGAATGAGTGTGTCCCTTAGATATGTCGTAGCGGTTTAAATACATAGTACAGGGTGCCATGCAGAATGCAGTCGGCGTGGAGTTGCATCATGCATGGAAACGGAAATCTTTCTTGCAGATCTACAGGGACTCCCTTCATGTCATCTGTCGTGTTCCTGGTTTGATCTCGCGATTTGACTTCAAGACTTGGTACGGCGTCTCCTTTAACCGGCATAAGGGCACGGTGGCTTGCAGAACAGTAGCCTCTTCGGGGCTGGACCTGGCATGCAAACCTGTTTAGGGGGCCGCTGGGCATGTCTCCGGGTAGCGGACACCCACCAATCTGTCCAGCTTGCACTCGTGATCGGCAATGCAAAGTGTTCAGCCTCAAAAGTTCCAGCTTGGATGATGCGATGTGACATTCTTCAAAGTTGCTGGTGCCGGAGACAATCCATGTAGCCAACAAAACGTAGGATCCTTATTGGCCACCAAGAGTCAAAGAAGCAAGTCTGCTCGCAAGGTTGACCAAATGGGTTTGAGACGAGGTAGACATACATGTATCAGGTCAAGGCCCTCCCTAAGATTTCTCATATCCGCCCTTCGGTCCAACCTCTTAGTGGTCCATGAAGTCCAGACAGACCGACGACCTCCAACCAAGCTATGGCACGTCTCTTGAGTGTCTTGAGCCTGCTGGCCCTTGTGTGCCGTGTCGCAGCCCTGAAGGACGCAACCGAGACCTGCAAGGAAATTGAGGACAAACTGTCCGAGGCAAGCGATGTGATCTTCCCCAGTACGTCCGCCAACCCCCTTGACACTGACGCCCAAAACTCACAATATTTCTGGGTAGTCCAGGCCCTGCG
>Ga0247824_10002306_pt1 | contig 10653 bp, 9 predicted proteins | sample 13C_PalmiticAcid_FD_194412 | JGI IMG/M metagenome (GOLD analysis project Ga0247824, IMG submission 194412) | Soil microbial communities from agricultural site in Penn Yan, New York, United States - 13C_PalmiticAcid_Day48 | ecosystem: Environmental > Terrestrial > Soil > Agricultural land...
CCTTCAACCCGTCGATGAATCCATTGAGGCTCGGTTCTTTCACTGCACTCATGAGTTCTGATACTCCTTGGATCTCTTTGCCTGTACGTCGAAAAGCCTCTTGCCACAGTGTCTCGTCATCTGGGACACACTGTAGTGCCTGGTAAGCGTACGCAGCTTGATATATCAAATGCGGATCTGAACTTTCTTTCAACGAATCCAAGTATAGCGATAGAGGCTCGTGTAACTTCTCACGGTCCAACCCTCTGACCTGAGCATCAGCCATGGCATCCAACACACGCGAGGCTGCAAGTGCGAATTGATAGACGTAGGTAGGTGATTGCTGGGGCGAATTGTGGAGGCGATTGCTGAGGAGTCCTACTATCTTGTAAAGGTCGTCGGCATCAAGGTATCCAGCATTGGCACCTTGAATCAATTGGGCAAATCCATCGAGTTGCTTAAACTCCAATAATCCTGAACGGTCAATTCCGTCATAGAGCTCATGTAGTAGTTCTCGAAACACGTTCTTCATAAGGACAGGAGCCAGATACACCACATCGGCAATAACCTTGACATCCTTGACCTCGTCTCTCTTGAATTCTCGGATCACATCTACAGCTAGCCTCTTGAGCCGTTCTTGTTCATCTGCAGTGGTATATTCAAACCACCGGTGAGCCGCTGGGTCCAGTATATCGTCCGGGGAATGGGCCTCTTGCAAAAGGCCAAGACTGATAACGAGTTGGGGAATACTGCTGAGTTTTTCACCCACTTTCGGTGGTTTGAAATCAACAGCCGGTGGGCGACTGTTCTTGGTGAAAATGCGCTGGGTACTGGCATTCGAATCCTCGGGTGGATGTTCCATTCTAGGAGGGGCGTTAGTGTTAAACCCGGTGTCGCTCGAGGCACTCGTACTGGATGTTGTGCTCTCCGTTAGCCGTCTTATGCGAGTGACACCCGAGACTCTAATAGATGATTCCCCCACGCAAGGAGTACTCAAGTTGGATTTGATGGATCCTGACGTGCTGCTGGCTGGCAGTTCCTCACTCACTCTGTTGGAGCTGGATGGTTTGTTGACTTGTAAAATCCTTTCTGGAATTTCAAAGCTTTCTCCACTGGATCTTGGAGTGTCGTCGATAGACTGTAAATTTTCAAGGTTAGACGATTGTGGATGCATCCGGTCAGGAAGGTTCGCGGCAACGTTGGATCCCGATGGGTAGTTGGTGGACTGTGCACTCCTAAGGACAGACGATTGTGTAAGTCGAGCATGACATCTAACACTTCATGTCGCACAAGCGAGGTCCATTTGGTTGGCGATACGCTGGTCCATCACATACCTCCATTCTTCAGCAAACTTGAGGCTCATTTGAACCTTGTTAGGCCCCAGGCCTTGCAATTCCTTGAGCTGGTTGTAAGCTTCATCGACTTGAACCTTCAATGATGGATCTTTCCTCAGAGCGCCCTGACCCCTTCTTTTCACTTGGTCGAATGTCTTGACTGCATCGCTCAATGCTTTGTCGCATTGCTCCGGAGTAAGAGGAGTATGACTGTTTACCCCATTTGTGTTCCTGTAAAAGCGGTCCTTTATGTTATCCAGAGCTTCCTGTACTTGCTCCACTGTGAGACGGAGGCATGGCCACATCGTTCACTAGCTGGACTAGCTGGGTAACTCCTCTGTAAGGGCGAAAATAGGTGAGAGAGCCTTTCAAGACCAGGAAAGCCTGAACGAGCAAAAGTGTAACAGGACACTGAGTACATACTTTGAATGGAGGCGGATATCGCAGGTTGGATTCCACTTCTGTCAACTGCTTGTCAAGTATGCTCCTGAACAAAAGTTTCCGGTCGTCCTGTCCAGCAGTTCAAGACTGACTTGTTGTTTGAAAGAGGTATAGTAACAGTGACAGTCTCGCTATTGCACCAAATCGTGCCGCTCAACGGAGTCTTGATAGCGGATATGCTGACGCTGGCCGGGGAAGCGAGGAAAAGAAGGCGAAGGTGGGGAGACAGAGACAGAGAGGGAAGAAGAAAGAGGGGAAAGATTTCTTGTCGGGAGGGAAACCTAAAAACAGCTGCAGGGGTTGGCGTGTGGCGGCAAACACCATTTTATTTCCAGCGTGCTTTGCACAATGTGCCCGCGACTTGTCGAGTTGAATGTACCTCTCCTTGCTGCACCGAACTCTTCAAAATGTTGATTCATAGGCGCCATCACTCCATCTCGTCCCTCATCCGCCTTCTTTATATTTTAACCGCAGAAGGTATGATGCTGTGGTCTGCTTCTGCAACGGGTCGCGGTCCCGAGACTCCAGAGAGTAGCTGTGATGTCGAAGCCGCCGGCGGTTTGTATATCATGCTCACCAACGGAGACACTGCGCCTGCTTAGGCAACTCATTGCTGTAGAATCCCCTCTTGGCTAGCGGGACATTCCGATCTCCACTGAACGCATAGAGCCTGATCGCACTGTGGGCGAAAGTTCCCTGAGATCTCAAAGATTGCAACCCTTGAAACGAAAGGCTCTCTCGATGGTCAACACGATGGCTGCAATATCACTTAAAGTTGGCATCTTACGGCGCCTTTGGAATCAAAGTGACATGGGTCTATAACTCTCTCTCCTGAAATTATCGCTGATGCCGGCCGATCGACGCTATTGTTGGGTCTTTTATGTCACGAGAGCCAGTTGATAATAGAGTCCCATGTCCTCAGCATCGTTCATACGTGATTTGATTCGTTGATAGGAGAAGGAGAAGGATCTGGGCGATCGTCCTTGTGTAGGATACCGGGCTTTGTGCAGAAACCCAGTGACCTGTTGTTGTATCCACACAGGACTCGATGTACCTGTTGAAGCAAACGAACTGGCTGTTCTTCTAGAGGCTGCGCTTTGCTGACTTGAGTAATGAGGCATTCCGTGTTCGCCGCCGACTTTGTGGCAAAAGCGGCGCTCATGGTGTCGTGCCGGAGGATGAGGTTTGAGAGTGAGAACTGATCGAATCAACTGAATTAGGGCAGAGTCCTCATGCCGATCCTGCTCCTTCGACATGATCATCGTGCTGGTGTTCGTTCCTGTCAGTAGCGTGTGTGATTGGTTTGAACAAAAAGGGAGGGCTACAACAAGGTCCAACTTCCCGTAATAAATGAGCAGTGAGACAACTCCCCTTCTCTTTTTCCCACTCGTCCCCACCCACACACCTACCCTGCGCTCCAACAAAAATTCACTTTCCCATTGCTTGACTGTATTGCTAGATACAGGCTGTTGAAACTGCTCGGTAAGGATGTCAAGTTCTGTTGAAATGCAGGGTTGGGGCATACAAATGAAATACCTATTCACACGTCAAAGGCCATATTTACGAGCTGAACCGACCCAGTGTCGTTCTTGATCTTTCTGCAAATCAATGCAAGTCTTTCCCATGGCGCCTAATGTGCTTTCTTCGGGTGCAGTAACCGTACGAGATACTTGCCATTCCCCCTCCTATCCACCCTCCCCCATAGACACATTACACCCAAAGACGAGTGTTAAGTTGTCCCCATCGTGAGTGGCAGCTCGCTGAATGCTTTTTTTATTTTGTACATGCTCTTTTGGATAGGTGTGGATGACGAACAAAGTTATTACCAGGTCGTTCTAATACATATGAATAAGACACTGTGCTGGCCCAAGATGTTGTCTAGCAGTATTGTGCCATTACCGAAGAGTGCTCTTCCATCACAGCAAGTGTTGAGGCTCAGCAACATTTACTTGGCGGATGCTGCCAGGGTGGTGGACAATAATAATGACCATGACATTGCGCTGATGCTTTGCCATAACGCCGAAGTTACTCTGTCGCAAGTGACCAACAAAAAAGCTGGGTATAAAGCCGTACTTGGAGAGGTGATTGCCGCCTACAACAACCTCAGCAATCTACTAAAGCAGCTTGGGTATACAGCTGAATCACAGAAGCTCCTCAATAAGACTGAGAAATGGAGGTGAGTTCAAGTCAATTCGACCAGTTTGTATTTGCCTAGCAGACCTAGATGCAACAAGCTAACTTGCTCTTTTCTGGACTCTGAAATGGGTCATTCACGTACTGAAAGGGGTGCTGCTGGTTCATTGAGTGTTCCTTTGATGAACCATCGCCCGGATACGATCTTGATTCCATCGCACATATTCCCAAAGAACATAGGACCTCCTGCCCTCAATCTCAAACTACCACAACCGGATGAGCGCCTTGTGAGTACACCTCAGCTGGTTTGTTGTCTCGGACTCTTGCAAACTACTCTCACCTCCGACGATAAGCTCGAACCAGAGGCACGCAAGTGGCTGGAAACGATTGAGAAGGATCCTGATGAACAGGAACGCCTCAAGCTGATGGCTCAGGAGGTTGTTCGAACGTTCAAGCGAGACGAGTTCAAGGACGCCAAAGCCGTCGCTGAGGTTGTACACCTGGCACCTGTAATCGACAAAGAAGCCTTCAGGGATCTACTCAGCGAGTTCCACACAGGAATCAAACAATCTGACTTTACAAAGTTTCACCAACTCGAGGGACTCGCCCATGTGATACAAGGTGCCAACCCAGGTTATCTGGAAGCTGACGATCTCGTCAAGATATTGGAGCTCCTCAGCAGACGCCTTAAAGAAACACACTGGCAATCATCACAGCATATGCATCACTTGACACTGGCAGTATCACAAATACTGGATGCTATGGCCGATACAAATGTCACGGACATCGACAGGAAGAAGCTCCATGATCCTCTCTCGAGGTACCTTAAAGAGCTGAAGAAAAGCGACGATCCGTACTTGGTTTACCAGGCAGAATACGCTTTCCAAGCACTGTTGTGTGTTCCGGATGACGAAACAAAATGGCAATCGGCTATGCGACGCTCAGGCAAAGTCGTCCAGGGTGTTTCAAGACTTGTGAGTGCAGCAAAAGGTTTGGACCTCAACAAATTCATCGAAGGATTGGGGGAGATTCAGGAAGGGTTTGCAGGAGCATCCAAGGTCGTTGAGATCACCAAGACGGCGTATGACAAAGTAGCCAAGCTGGTTGAGAGTGGACAAGGCTTTCTGGACAGTCTTAAAGAAGGATTCAGCTATGATCAAAAGCGCAAATGGTATTCTGCATTACGAGGAGCGGATATCCTGATTCGGGATGGAGAGTTCGTCGCCTTCAAGGAACTAGTTTACAAGGCCCCATGTCGACTCGATCTAGCCTTCCAATGGGGAGTGTGCCAACGTCTTGGAGAGATTGCGGTTAATCAGACGTGGGATTTGGACACTCGGCGAGACGCCATTACATTCCTTGGAGAGATCTACAAAGATGACAACGCGTGGGGCCAAGGAGCCAGTATCAAGCAAAGGATTATCGATATACTCATGCAGTTGTCCTCGCAGTCTGAAAGTGGATTAAAGTGTAAGTGAGGTTAGAGTCCAATGGCTACACATTGCAATTGAAGTTGGCTTTGTTGACCAAAAGAACTCCTCCATTTTTGTGGCGAACCTAGTGCATACTGCGGTCGCCGAAGCACAACTCGAAGAAATGAAGGAGAATGGAGACGCGAATAAGCAGGCATTATATCGAGAATGTATACAGAAAGGTGCAGGATCCTACCCTCTAAAGGTCTCAATACCGGAATTTGCACAGCCGTCGTTGCTTGATCGTGTTCAGAGTATACCGGACGTCGAAACCAGCATACGCATGTTGAAAACGCAGCGGATCAAAGGACGGATCAACAATGTGTACATTCCACCTCAAGCAAAGTCCAACATACAGGCTCCTGACAACACTTGCTTCCCATTGATGGAGAGGGTTAAGGAGTTCTTGGAAAGTGACCAAAAAGTCTTTTTGCTGCTCGGGGACTCTGGTGCAGGGAAATCGACATTCAACCGTAAACTAGAACATGATTTGTGGGAGTTGTACAAGAGCAAGGCTGATGGGATCCCTCTCCATATCAACCTGCCTGCAATTGATAAGCCAGAGCATGAGATGATCGCGAAGCAGCTACGGAGAGCAGAGTTCACGGAGCCTCAGATCCGCGAAATGAAGAGACGCAAATTGATATTGATCTGTGACGCGTACGATGAAAGCCAGCAAACTCATAATCTGTACACGAGTAACCGACTGAACCAGCCAGGCGAGTGGAATGCACAGATGATTATCAGTTGCCGTACTGAATATCTTGGGGTCGACTACCAGGGTCGTTTTCTGCCAGGAGACCTCAATCAACAGTCGAATTCATCGTTGTTTCAGGAAGCGTTGATCATGCCATTCTCGACCGATCAGATCGAAGCCTATATTGAGCAATATGTTTCTATCCATCGACCTCTGTGGCGGCTGGAAGACTACAAACAAGCGTTGGAACTTATCCCTGCTCTGAAAGAATTGGTAAGGAATCCATTTCTTATGGCGCTGTCCTTGGAAGTTCTTCCTCGCATGGTGGATCCAGGCACACATCTCTCGGATGTACATATTACCAGAGTGGGATTGTATGACCACTTTGTCGAGCAATGGATTGAACGAGGCAAGAAGCGGATTTCAGAAAAGGGGTTGACATCTCAAGCTAAAACCGTCTTTGAGAGATTGAGCTGCGAAGGATTTACAGAAAACGGGATCGATTTCATGAAGAGGCTTGCCGTCGCAATCTACAAAGAACAAGGAGGGAGACCGGTAGTGGAGTATCTACAGTTCATGGATGAGGGCTCCTGGAAAGACGAGTTCTTCCTTCGCGAGGATAAGCAGCTCTTGCGGGAAGCGTGTCCTCTGACACGGAACGGTCGCCAACATCGATTCATCCATCGGTCACTACTAGAATATGGATTGGCCCGATCTGTATTTGATCCGTGCGACAGAAGAAACATCAGTGTCCCTGAGCCGGCCAAAAGTCGCAGAGGGAGCGTGGACTCTGTGATGAGCTTTGAAGATCAGGATGGTTTAGAGCACGAGGCTTCTGCTCTTGAACAGGAACCTGATATCAATTCACCATTGGCCTGGAGATTGTTTGTGAACGACTACTCGTTTCTACAGTTCTTGGAGGAACGAGCGCAACAAGAACCCGTGTTCAAGAATCAACTTCTTGCCTATATTGAACACTCGAAGAAGGACGGGAAATGGCGCAAAGCAGCCGCGAACGCGATCACAATCCTGGTCCGAGCAGGTGTGAAGTTCAATGGAGAAGACCTGAAAAACATTCGGATCCCAGGTGCCGATTTGAGCTATGGCATATTTGATTCGACGTGCCTACAAGATGCAGATTTGCGGAAGGTCAACTTTCGAGGCTCTTGGTTGCGACGGACCGACATGAGCGGAGCAAAGATGAAAGGTGCACAATTCGGTGAGCTGCCTTTACTCTCGGAAGGCGATGAGGTACGGTCGTGTGCATTTTCACCAGACGGAGATTCACTAGCAGTCGGTCTTATCAGTGGCGATATCAGCATATACGCGATCTCGGGGTCAGACTGGAAGAATGTTCGGACACTCACCGGACATACCAGACATATCTGGTGCGTCGTGTACTCACCGAGTGGTGACCAAATCGCATCCTGCAGTCTGGATGGGACGGTACGACTATGGGCCTCTGAGACAGGGTCATTACAACACATTTTAACAAGCCATACGAACCGCGTCCGGTGCGTTGCTTATTCGCCTCAAGGAGACCTGATTGCCTCTGCCAGTGATGACAAGACGATACGGATATGGAATACATATACAGGCGGTTGCAACAGAACACTCACTGGCCATACGAAGAGCGTCCGATGTGTTGCTTATGCACCGAACAGACAGCAAATCGCGTCAGGGAGTTCAGACGGCATAGTACGGTTATGGAACGTTGAAACAGGAGACCTCCATCGCACCCTATCTGGCCACACCAAAGTAGTTTGGGCAGTTGGATACTCACCACGAGGGGATCAAATTGCTTCAGCCAGCGGAGACGGAACCATTCGGTTATGGAATGTGGAAACAGGAGCATGCTTTCGCGAATTATCGGGACATATGAAAATCGTCTATAGCGTAATGTATTCGCCCAAAGGTGATCAAGTTGTCTCTGGAAGCGTGGATCCAGCAGTGAGAGTATGGGACATTGAGTCTGGACATTGTCGCCAAATCCTGACGGGCCATAACAACACCGTCTACAGTGTTGTGTATTCTCCGGATGGCAAACGAATTGCGTCTGGTAGTTCCGATATGACGGTTCGGTTGTGGGATGTCTCGGCTGGAGTGTCCCGTTTCACAAGTGGCCACAAAATGGCGGTCAATAGTGTCGAATGTTCGCCTGCGGAAAAACTGATTGCCTCTGGCAGTTCGGACTGGACGATACAGCTCTGGGATGTGGATACAGGAGCATATCGCAAGACCATGAGCGGCCACATTGACTCGGTAACCAACATTACATTTTCACCGCAAGGAAATCAGATTGCCTCTGGAAGTACTGACAATACGGTTCGGCTATGGAATGTGGAGACGGGGGAATGCCTACGTGTCTTATCTGGTCACGAAGGGTGGGTTGAGTGTGTTGCCTACTCTCCTCAAGGAAACACGGTTGCTTCCGCCAGTGACGACGAAACAGTGAAACTCTGGGATGTGGAAACAGGACAACACACGACTCTAAGAGGTCATACAGATCGAGTCTTGAGTGTTGTGTATTCGCCCGATGGCGCACTTATCGCTACTTCCAGCATGGACAAAACTGCACGGATATGGGATGCCGAGACAAGAGAGTGCTGTTTGATCCTGGTGGGCCATACCGGATGGGTTAGAGACGTTGCGTTTCGGCCTAAAGGCAAGGAGCTGGCTTCTGCTGGATATGACAACACGATCCGGTTGTGGAATATGGAGACACAAGAATGTCGCTTGACATTAACAGGCCATGCCGACAAGGTCAGATCGATTGCGTATTCTCACCAAGGCGATCTGCTCGCCTCCGGGAGCTGGGACAAGACGGTGCGGTTATGGGACGTTGCGTCGGGGCAGTGTCGATCAGTAATTGAAAACATACCAGGCGCTGTTAACAGCGTTGCTTGGAGCACAACATCCAATGCGGACATTTTAGTTACTGGCAGTGGGGATGGATCGGTGCTCAAGTGGGAGGTTCTGACCAAGGGGGAGCAGTGCAGTGTACACTTGGACTGGAATACCACGAATGGAACACTGGCTGTGACAGGCGCATCCATCCAAGATGTGCATGGATTGAATGGCATCAACAAGCGACTATTGAAGCAGCGTGGGGCCATTGGTGAACCAGAGAACCCGCTCCGCGTGGCAGGCAAGAATTTGATCGCCATGGCATCTGTGGTGTCAAAGCTCAAGCAGCCGTTGGAGGAGAAGATGCCAAATACCTCGTCGGCCATCGACTCGATTGAATCTGAACGACCGGCTGAAAAAGACGCATGAACCGTAGAATCCTTTGAGGAGCAGTATAGACAGGGCAGTCGGAAGTCGTTCTTGAATGCTTATTGCGATAGACCACGGTTTTTGTTGAATCCAGCTCAATTAGAAGAAAAAAAAAGAAAAAAAAACCCCCCCCGATAATATCCAAACCGAGAGTAGCGAAATGAGGACGCTGACAAGGCACGGAATGAGTGTCCAGGGGTTGCCTGCGGGCGCTCAGTAAGTAGCGCATGCGACGATAGAACGAGAGGGCAAGAAAGCGAAAAGGAAGCGTCTGATGGCATGTCGCAATGTCCTTCCTTTGAAGCACCACCACCAGGATGATCAATTCTTGCTGAGCAGACCTGGACTTTGATCCTGCCTTTATTACCGACCATCTACCCAATGCTGGAACACCTTCGTTAGTTCTAGGTCGTGGTGGATCATCACTCTTTAGGAGGACAGGCAGAACCGCTTCAATCATTGCTTGTCAACCTCACTTTCCACCGCATAATGGATAGATATTGCAGGACCTCACCAACGATTCTCCGCTAACAAATCCCACCACAACTCCAGAATCCATTCTTTACCGTAGTGTACGCTCGGAATGACCCACCTCAAGTCCATGTACATGAATGCTGAAAGATTCATTTCCTCGGGTATACGTATTTGCTCTGTTGCGTTTTTTTTTGTAGAGTGAAGATGCATCGATCGACTGAGTGTGCTTTGAATTAGACGAGAGACTTGCCAAAGTAGACATCACGCAAGGGTATCATGAGTGTAATGCTTTTCGAGAGATCAACTTCCAACAACCCCTGGATTGCCCTCTTGGCATCCTGCTCTTTGACGATGTACAAGTCAGGTTCTAAAGTTGGAACCCCCTATCCTGAATCAAATGGAACTCGGCGAATGCACCTGACGAAGAGTAAGCCCTGTGGGCGTGAAAAAGCGTAGATAATCAGGCCCAAAGACCAGCGATCCATCAAGGCAGCTAGTTCAAGGACCAGTAAAAGGCTATTGTGAGGCGAGGATGTAGCGGAAGCGTGAACGCTTACTTTTGCAGGAGTGTCGCGGACTGGAATCCTCTTTTTTGGCCTTGTTGTGCCAGGTCTGCTCTAACACAAGAAACAAAGAGGTATACGTAAGGGTGAATAACAATCGAATTGGTGTAGATCAGACATTGTCGGTGTCGCCGAGGGCGGTTTTTTTCAAACGGTCCAGGGTCGTTCCCGCACCAAAGAGGGTATGCCCGGGTCGTTGATATGCAGGCGCAGGGGCAAAAGTGTAAAGGAGAGAGAGAGAGAAGGAGAGAGGGAGGAGGAGAAAGGGAGAAGGAGAGAAGGAG
>Ga0247824_10002307_pt1 | contig 10652 bp, 26 predicted proteins | sample 13C_PalmiticAcid_FD_194412 | JGI IMG/M metagenome (GOLD analysis project Ga0247824, IMG submission 194412) | Soil microbial communities from agricultural site in Penn Yan, New York, United States - 13C_PalmiticAcid_Day48 | ecosystem: Environmental > Terrestrial > Soil > Agricultural land...
GGTAAGAGGCGTGCAGCAGCAGCGCCAGCGCATGGGTGATGGTCTCGGTGTCGGTCATGTCTTCTCCTGGCCCGATGGGGTGGCGGTATTAGGGCCGGGCTCCGCTGGGATGCCGATGGCGGCCACGGTCACCTTCATGGCAGCCGCTCGGCCCCAATCGAAATCCGGCAGGTTGTCCCGGGCGGAGTCGATGCGCGCAATCTCGGCCTCGAGCTCGCTGACGTGGCGAGCGACGTTGGCACACTGTTGCAGCGCGGCTCTGACCGCCTCGACGGTCGTCGCGTGATCGCAGTTCGGGGCCACGCCCACCATGGCGTCAATCTCGTCCAGGGCCAGCTCCATGGCGACGACCTCTTTTTCGGAGGCCGCCAGCATGTCGCGCCGCTGCTGCAACGATACCGCTAGGGCGTCCCGCTCCGCCGTGAGGGCGTCGAGCTGGGCGGCGGCCACGATGACAAGGCCCTGCTCCTCGAGCTTGCGCGCGAGAACCGGCTCCAGGATGTCTGCTAGTTCCACGGCTCTTCTCCCGGCTCCTCACCAAGCGCCTGCGCTGCCCACTGGCAGAGCTGCCCGCCGTCTGTCTGGAGCCCGCTGTCAGGGTACGCCTTGCGCCAGAGCTCCCCGACGCGCGACCAGGAGCAGCCGAGGTCGACACGCCATGTTCGGATCACGCGGGCCTGTTCGGTGGTTAGTGGGGTCATGGTTTCCTCATTGGCCATCGGTGCTAGGGGCTTGGGTGCGCGGTCAGACCGAAGCGCATCCGGCACATCTCCAAGTGATCGAGCCGGCGCCAGCTGCCGACGAGACTCACGTCTGGATCTGGGCCGTGGCCGACTTCAAGCCATCCCTCGAAGATTTGCAGGCCCATCTCGGTCGGCGTCGACATGTTGTGATCGCTGATGTCCCAGCCGGACGTGCGGGCCTCCTCGAGAAACGCGCCGTCTGCGCTCAGGATGGGACCTTGATCGAGTTCCGGACGCACGAACGCGACCAGGGTGCAGGGGCCGTCAGTTACTGAGTCGCTCATGGTTTTGCCTCACTGGGTACTTCAGTTACCGCTTTGCCCGAATCTCGCGCAGCTCCAGGCAGACGCACTCGACGCGGGGCGGCTCGCCCCAGAGACGCTGCTCGGCACAATGCCGCGAGTGGCCTTCCGCCATGAGCTTTTGCAGGAAGCGCAGCTCCTCGCCGAACTGTGCGACCTTCTGGAAGTCGCTGAGCGGGATCGGTTTGCCGGTGGTTCTCATCTGTTAGGCCACAGTGCTAGCGGCGCTGCGGGCGCCTGTAATTCTCTCGCGACATGATGGCCACCATGCTGCCGTCCTTGCGGTACAGCGCCACGGTGTCCTTGGTATAGACGGCCTTGTCGCCGGGAAGGCTCGGGCATGGCGCCCTGAACCGGTTCGCTATCCAGGCGGCTACGTACTCGGCGCGTGTCATGGTTCTCCTGTTGCTCCCCAGCGCCAACGCGCTACGGGTTCAGCTTTCGCATGGCCGTCCTGAGCCCAGCGATCACGGCGTTAGCCCCCGACTGCTGGCTGCTGTTGCCCGCCTTAGCCATCTTCTCGAAGTCGGTGAGGCAGTCGAGAACGAAGCGCGTCACCTCGCGCCGGCCGGCGTTGAAGAGTGCGAGGTTGCCGGCGTCGCCGTCCTCGGCTTCGTTGAAGATGCGGTCCAGCTCGTCTTTCGTCGGATTGATCATCGTTTCACTCCACTGCACACCGGCGCCAGCGTCATCGGCTCAGCGGCGTGCACTCGCGGCAGTGATGGTCTGACGCCACGCACGACGGGCAACACCAAAGGATAGCGCCACCCGTACTCATGAGGCGCCAGCCGTGATACTTCGGATTGACCGACTGGACGCGAGCGCCGCACGCACAGCCGTATGTACGGGCGGCCATTGCGGGCTCCGTCCCGACTCGCAAATCGCCGACGTTGATTCTGTGGTTTCGCATCCTGCTACCTCCTGCCTCCAGCGTCGTGGCCTTCAGAAACAAGTGTCGCAGGTGCAGTAGTTGTGGCCGCCGCTACGGCAGTAGCGAGAGGCTTGCTTTGCCGGCCCGAACGGGCGCTGAAAGTCCAGCTTGATGCCCTTCTCCTTCAGCCGATCCCACACGTAACAATCCGTGCGGGCCGTTTCGATCTCTTGAATGTCGGTCGTCGTCTCTTCGTTCATGGTGTTCTCTTTTCAACTCCGGTAGATGACTTCGTTAAAGTGGCTCGCCGCTCATGTGCTGTGGGCTCCCCAGTTCGCCGCGCCCCTTGCATGCGCGGCACCAGCTCGGCCCGTCACGCGAGAACCGCGGGCTCCTGCTCCGGCGCGATCCCTTCCGGCGCCTCCCCGATGTCGTCGAGCGTCGTCTGGTGCAGCCGCACGTCCTGGAGCTCGGCGATCACCTCCTCAGGCGTGCCGTATTCGCGCGTCCAGCTCTGGCCGTTGATGTAGGCCTGCCAGCTGACGGTCGTGATGGCGGGTCCGTATTCGGTCGAGCCCGTTGAGGCGTCGACCTTCGTCGAGAAGTAGCGGCCGGCCGCGATGACGGCGACGGCCTCATGAAAAGCTTTGTGGTCCATTTGGTTCCTTCCTCTGACCAACTCGAGGAGCCGGGCGACGATGATCCACGTCGTCACTCAGCGGCTCCTCGAAGTGGCCAGCGTTGGCTGGCTTTCGAGGCCCTTGCGGGCGGTTGCTCTACAGGTCGTAGTTCGTGGGTCCGAAGTCGTCGCTGTCGTCGCCGGGTTGACGACCACCGCCGTTCGACGGCGCCGCCGTCCGCTTCGGCGCAGACCGCGCCGCCTCGATGGCCGCACCCTTGAACCGGTTGATCCCGGCGAGCCCCGCCGACGTCACCGGCTTGGCCGCGCGCGGCGGGTGGATGAAGTTGGCCTCCACCCAAACCTTTCCGTTCTCGCCTGGCTTGTGCTTGATCCCGAAGGCGACCTTGGCTCCCTTGAGCTCGCCGATCTTGCTGAAGTCGGAGCAACCGAACTCGCCGAGAGTGGCCGCCGTGACCTCGCCGACCATCTTGCCTTCGTTGCGGCCGCTCGAGATGTAGGTCTCGCTAAACGAGCCGTACCAGCGCGCGGTCTCGGGGCTGCCGTCGGGTCGAACCACGACGATCGCGCCGACCTTGCCGTTGTTCTCCGTCAGCTCAGCACTGACGATCTCTCCGATGTAGTCGTTTGAAACAGGTAGCATTGGCGTTCTCCTCAGGCTGCGTTTTCTTGCTTAGGTGCGTTGTTTGCGGGTGCTGTGGGTGCTGGCGCTTGCGGCGCCGTGATCTGCTTCACTGCCATGGCGAAGTTGCGCCACGGATTGACGGTCTCGTATTCGATCTCAGCGGGCAGGTTGATCCGGTTCTTGGCGTCGAAGCCAGCAGACCGCTCGGTGTAGATACGGTGTCCGCCGATGATGCCCTTGGCCGTCTTGTCGTCCTTGCCCTTCTTCGTGAACATCTCCTGGCTCATGAAGAGCAGGTAGTCGGGCCACTGCTTCCAGCGCTCGGCCGCCTTCTTCGCGAGCGCGAGCTGGAAGCGGGCGTAGTCGTCACCGAGCGGGTTCTGCACGGTCTCGTTGGTCGCGTGCGCGATGGTGACGACGTGCATCCCGCGCGCAGCCTGCAGCGAGTCCAGCGCTGAGATGAGCTGGACCCACAGGTCGAAGACGAACTTCTCGCCGCGGCCGTAACTGTCGTAATCGGCCGGCGACATCTTCTCGCGGGCGCACACGGACGCCTTCGCGTACTGCGAGAGCCAGTCGAGCGAGTCGATGACCAGGGTCTTGTACTGGTGATCGGCCGTCTTCAGGTAGTCGATGGCCGAGAGGACGTCGTCCCACGTGTCGGGCGACGGGAAAGCCGGAACGCTGCGGAGGTCCGGCGCAATCAGGCCGTTCTCGGCGCAGATGAAGATCGGCTTGGGCGCGAATGCCCCGAACCGGGTTTTGCCAGCGCCTTCGGTGCCGTAGATCAGCACCTTGATCGCGGTAGAGGTGCGCTCGGCCACGATCTTGGTCATGTCTGCCATGGGGTCGTTGTCCTTGAAGATGTCGTTGAGGTGGATAGGTGCGTTTTTGAGTAGGGTTACGAGTTTCAAAGCGAGGGACGGATCCCACGCCCGAAAGTTTGCGAGCGTCTTCTCACCAAGGCCGAGCTCGTCGTCGGTGGCTGCTTGGGCCGTCTGGAGCGTGCCGAACTTCTTCAGCATCGCGGCGGCACGCTTTGCGCCGAGACCGGGACAGCCTTTGATGTTGTCCGCGCTGTCCCCGGTGATTGCCAGGAAGTCCCTGATCTGATCGGGTCGCACGCCGAACTTGGTCAGACACTCAGCGGGACCGAACGGCGTGCCGTTGATGACCATCGACACGGAGTCGGAGAGCAGCGCAGCCAGGTCCTTGTCGATGCTGACGATCTGCACCGGCTCGCGCGCCTGGGTGGCGAACGTGGCGATCAGGTCGTCGGCCTCGTAGCCGTCGATCGACACGAGCGGGATCCCCATGTCGCAGACTTCGGCGATGATCTGGACGAGAGCTTCTTTCGCCTCGGCCGGCTTCTCGGGTCGGTTCGCCTTGTAGTCGGGAGCCCAGTCGAAGCGGATGGGGCGCCTGCCCTCGGCGCACACGATCGTCCGCTCGCATGACTCAGTGATGCCCAGGATCTGGCTCATCGTGAGGTGGTAAGCCTCCGAGCCCGACTGCGCGCTGTAGTAGCAGGGCCAGAAAATTCCCGAGAGGTCGATGAGCGTCAGCATCGGTTCACTTGAACGGCAGGTCGTCCGTGCTCTCGGTCAGCGAAAACGTGTCGGGCACCACATAAACCCGCGTCCTCTCCCTGACTCCGCGCCACAGCCTCGCCTGCAACGCATGCAAGGCCGACTCGCTGTGCAACGTCGCCGGGTCGACGAAGCGCGCGCCGTGCTCGACTGCGGCGAGGGAGGCTTCGAGCTCGGGGATCAGGTCGCGGTTCTTGCAGCGGATGGCCACGATTCGACGCCTCATGACACGTCCTCAATCAGCCTTGCGGCAACAAAGTGGTACAGCGCGCACTCCAGCTCGTCGTGATACTCGCTGACGAGTGTGGTCACCTCGGGGACGTCCATCCCGTTCAGGAGCCCGTGGTCAATCTTCAGCTTGAGCGCGTCGGCCCGGTCACGGTGGAAGCGGTGACAGAGTCGGTGCTCGTCGACCGTCACCGGATTCGTCGGCAGCGTTTCACTGAGCAGCGACGGCATGACGTTCTCCTTCCTGCGCCTCTTCCTCGGCGGTCACGTCCAGCTTGAAAGCCAGATCCTGTGTCTGCTCGGCGAGGCTCAGTAGAGCCTCCGCGGCAAGCTCCAGTTCCTCGGTCACATCCTCGTCGCTGTCGTGCTGGCGGTCCCGCAGCGAGCAGCGGATCGAGTCGAGTCGGAACAGGAGCTTGTTGTAGGCGGCGTGGCGTTGGCGGGTGGTCACTTCGATGCTCCCTTCGTGGCCAGCGTGCAGAAGACCTGGAACTCGATCGCCGAGATCGGCGGCTCGACGTCCACCAGGGCAACGAGCGTCAGCAGCGTGTGATTGTTCCGGAGCGCGCGGGCGATCTGTTTGGCGCGGTCCGGCGTCATCGAAACGGGCGCGGCTGGCATGCTTCCAGAGGAAGGAGGCAGCGAGCCCCGTTCTCTACTCTGCGACTCGGCCACGGCGTCGTTGTGGGCTCGGTAACGGTCGGTTGCGTCGACCAGCGAGGCGATCGGCTCGACCTGGCCGATGTGGGCGGGCGTTGCCATCAAGCTGCCCTCCCCATCTCGCGCCAACACATGACCGCCTGGTCGATCTCAGCACGGAGCGCGAACCGCGTCCGCCCCTGCCGCTTCACCGGGATTGACGAATGAATCACGACGCCCGCGGAGTTGAGCACCGTCAGGAGCCGCGCCATCGTGAGTCCGGTTCGGCGCGCGGCATCCGGCAGCGTCTCCAGCGGCGACGACTGGGCCAGCTTCAGTTCGACGAACCGACGGTAGATGGACGCGGGCGACAGGTTGAGCGCCGCCGCTATCAACGACACGGGCATGACGAGGTAGAGCCGACGCAGGGCAGCGTCGGTGGCGGGAGTCCAGCTGGGGATGCGACGACGGCGGCGGGTCACAGCCCCTCCGTCGGGTCCCGATGCGAGCATTCCGGGCAGAAGCGTTCACCGTGCTCCAGCGCCATCTTGCAGCGCTCCAGCTTCACCGGGTGGCGCGTCTCGCTGAAGTTCGCGCACTCGACGACTTCCGCACACCGCGTGCACGCCAACCTCGATACGCCCGGCCGGATCTCGATCAGGGTGTGCGAGTGGCGGTCACAGATTTCGCAGCGGACGGCCAGGCAGTCGCGGTCCTTGCACTGCGGGCACGGCTCCCCGCGAAGGTCGGCCAACTCCGCGTCGCTGAGCGCCATGATTCTGGCCACGTCGAAGGCGGCGTCGGGCCGCTGGTCGTTCTCGTGGTCCAACGGCCGCTCGGCGAAGGCCTGGATCAGCTCTTCGGGCAGGTAGTCGGCTGTCGCGAAGGGCGCGGGGGCGTTCACTGCCCAACCGCCCGCCGCTTCATCGGCAGCTGAACAACCTTCGCGCCGGCCTTGGCCAGCATCGGTTTCGCGCCGAGCGATTCGACGATGCGCGAGATTTCCGCGAGGTCGGCGTCGGACGGGTCGCTATCGTCGGCGTCGCGCTCGACGGTGAGATCGATCAGGGCGATGCGTGCGTGTAGGCGGGTCATGGTCCTAGCCGAAAAGCCCCCGGACCTCTCGGCGCGGGGGCTGGACAGGGCGGGGCGGGTCAGAGGCCGAGGACCTCCCGGTCGAAGGCGGCCAGCTTCGCCTTTGCTTCGGCGGCCTTGGAGACGTGGCCGGCGCGGGTCGCGGCGATGAATTCGGACCAGAGGGTGGTCCAGAGGGAGGCGGTGGTTTCGGGGGCGGGGCGGGTCGCGGTAGGCATGTCTACACGTTAGCTACTGCGTAGAAGATTGCAAGACCGATCTTCGCAGTAGCGTACGATTTGTTCCCGGACCGGGACGCCGAACCCGATCCTTTGTGATCGTGGCGGATACGTCGGGGCTGTTATCCCGTCGCAGCGGTGCCCAAGCGCTCAGCCGAGTCGGCGTTTCTGCGTAGCATCGCCCATCGCATTGGCGCGGCGAGGCGGGCGGCCGGCATGACCCAGGAGCAGCTCGCGGCCGAGCTCGACACCGCCGTGCGCAACGTCCAGCGCATAGAGAGCGGTGTACAAAACTTGACGCTGCTCACGATCGCCCGGATCGCAGCCGCGATTGGTTTGACCCCCTACGAACTACTGAACGGGCGGCGCTAGGCTTTCTTCGCAGCGCGCAGCCGAACAGACGGGCGTGTCCCGCTCTGAGACCGCTTTGGGATGCGGTCGCGGACCTTGGCTAACCACCAGTCAGCATCACTGCCTTCGATTTGGCCGTATTCCTCCACGGCTTCGCAGGCCGCCTTGTAGGCGTCCGATGGTGTGCACCCGGTCAGCTCTATCGCGGCTTTCATTGCTCTGACGACCGGTCCTGGCAGTCTCTCGCTCATCTCGTCAGCCCCAGCTTCCCCGACGGCGCCCCGTGCGCCATCGCGAACTGCGAGATTTAACACAGTCGGCAAGTCAATCTCCAGCGCGGCGATCACTTCTAGCGGCGCGTAGCGCGCTAACCCCTTAAGTAGGTCTAGACCCGCACCTCGGTTCTCGCCGAGGAAGTCGGAAACGAATGCGGCAGACACCCCGAGGGCTGAAGCGGCCTTGCCGCGCTTCTCGAAGCGGGTCTCTACTAGGTCGGCCAGAACCTTGCGCAGGCGTTGGTTCGTCTTGTCGCCGTAGCTCTTGGCCATGGACGCGAGGCTAAGCATCCCCGGCTACGCTATGGTGAATGGTTCTTGACAGGGTTCGTGCTACACAGTAGCTAAGTAGAACCCCATGCAAGCACCCGAAGCGCTGAGAAAATGGCGGACCGACGCGAGCCTGACGCAAATCCAAGCTGCCGAAAAGGTTGGGGTTAGCGGTCCTACGTGGTCCGATTGGGAGAACGGGAAGAAGTTCCCGCGCAACGACCGGGCCGAGGACCTGGAGAAACTCACCGGCGGCTCGGTCACGATGCCAATGTGGGCGGCCTGGGTACGTCGCCGCACGAAGAAGGCGGCACGCAGGAAGGCGGCTTGAACTGTGGCCGCCCTCTCCCACGCCCTGATCGGCGCCGCCGCCACCCTGACGCTCTGCCTCGCCGGCGCCATCGTCTACGCCATCTACCAGCGCGGGCAGCGCGATAAGGCCGAGGCCGATTTCTGGCGCACGGTCGGCCAGCACCGTGACCGCGGCGCCGTTTGGCAGACCGTCGACCGCTTGGGTGAGCAGGCGCGCAGGGAAGGGCTGAACTGATGGCACGCACGCCGAACCTTCGTCTCCTGCCGCCGGCTGCAACCGACGAACGTCGCCGCGCTGCCGAGACCGAGTCGCGCGTGCGCTTCATTCGCGCCCGGCGGGCTCAGGGCTGGACGCATGCCGAGTGCGCGGGATGGCTCGGGGTCTCGGTTGATGCGGTGCAGCTTTGGGAGCGGGGCAAACGGCGCTTGCCGAGCTGGGTGCTGCTGCTGGTCGAGCAGGAGCGTGCGGCGTGAGCGTCCACATCATGCTCGAGATCGTCCGCCGCCGGCGCGCACTGGTTCGCTCTGTGCTGCCGACGCTGATGGTGTTGGCGACGATTGGAGCGCGGGAGTGAACCGCTCTTCCGGCAAGCTCTTCATGGCCCGCATGGCGACCATCCGTCGCCGACGTGCCGATCTGCAGAGCGAGCTGGCCGAGCTCGACGCTCGCGAGGCCAAGCTCTACGAGGAACTGGCCGAGGGCGAGGTGGTCGACCTGCGCACGTTGCGCGCCGTCCCGCGTGAGCACGTGCCGCAACTCCCCGAAGTTTCCGAGACGGATCAGGCTCACGCGCGCAAGCTGTTGCAAAGGAACGCGACCCGCCGGAGGCTCCGGGCATGAACCGGACCAAGGCAGAAGCGGGACTCGGCACCGTGCGCACCGTGCGCGATCGTCAGGGCGTCATCACGGGCTACCAGCCGCTGCTACCGCGCTCGCTGTCGACCGCGCCCAAGGACTGCGCGAGCTCGAAGGCCTACAAGGAGCCGGTCGGCACGCCTGTCCCCACCTGGAACGAGGCCCGCCGGATCCTCGACGCTGCGATCGTTGCGCTCCGGCGCGGCTCGGTCGTTCGTCAGGGACTGCCGCTCAGCCACTTCGTCGACGCCGAGATCCAGAAGCGGCTGCACGACGCGCGCCGCAAGTACGCCACTCTGGCCAAGGCCAATCGCCTCGTCTCGACCTGGCGCAGCATCGATCGGCTGTGGCTCTCGGGCGCGTCGTTCTACGCAGCGCCGCCGAAGGCGATCGAGCCCGAGGACGTTCAGTCGTTCTTCGACTACCTGCGCGATGAGGCCGAGGGGAAGACCGGCGAGCCGCTGTCCGGGGACTTCATCCGCAACGTGGCCCGCCTGCTCAAGGCCGCCTTTGCGCGCGTCCCCGGCCTGACGGTCAACCCTGCCGGCGATCTCGACCTGCCGCCGAAGGGTGAGCCGCTCGTCCCCTTCCTCGACCTTGCGGCTCAGCGTCGATTCTTCGGGTCGGACGTGGCCTTGGTCGAGCGTGTGATGGTCGGCTGCGGCATGGGCGCCGGCCTGCGGGTGGGCGAGCTCCTGCCGTTCGAGGCCGCGGACGTCCACCTCGACGCCAGCGACCCACACCTGATCATCCGCTACGGCGGCTCCGACCATGCCCCGACCAAGGGCGGCCGGGTCCGGCGCGTCGAGCTGTTCGAGCCCGGCCTTGGCTTCTGGCGGCTCTGGATGGAGCGCTTTTACCAGGGTGGCGTGGTCGTGTTCCCCGGGCCGCTCGGCGGCTACCAGAAGCACTGGCCCGAGCGCTTCCCCTCGTGGGCGGCAACGGCCGGCGTGAAACGGCTCTCGAGCCACATCATGCGGCACAGCTACGCGGTCGCGATGCTGTCCGGCTCGTGGGGCTACGAGCCCAAGGGCCTGGAGTTTGTCCAGCACCAGCTCGGGCACGCCGAGCGGTCCACGACCGAGCGCTACTACGGCGCCTTCGAGGCTGGCGTCTGGAGCCGCGAGGTTCGCCACATGACGGGACGAGTCGAGCAGATCAGGCGCGAGCCCGTCACGGCGATCGAGCTTCTTGGGCTCGTGTCCGGCGGCTTGGCTGGTGCGGCGAGTGGTGCGGCAGGCGGCGGGATCGAGCAGAAATCGCCCCGTTTCGCGCTCGCGGGTGTCAACCCCCGTCGGTCACCCAAAACACAGGAAACAGCGGAAGAAACGGCCCGACTTGGTGCAGCGACGCACCAAGCTCGGGTCGACCGCATTGACGCCGTCCTAGCCGTAGCTGCGGCTGGCGAGCCGACCGCGCTCCGTCAGGCGGTCGAGTGCCTGCAGGAGGAGCGCGAGCTCCATCAGCGGCACGTCGATCTGGCCACCCTTCCAGACGACGACGAGGCCGACGTTGGGTGACCTGGTCGACCTCGCGGCCCGCCGTCAGGAGCTCTCGGAGCGTGCCTGCGGGGTCGACCAGCCCGGTGCCGTTCGCTCGGCGCCATCAACGATCCCCTGCCCACCCCCCGCCACCCGC
>Ga0247824_10002308_pt1 | contig 10650 bp, 8 predicted proteins | sample 13C_PalmiticAcid_FD_194412 | JGI IMG/M metagenome (GOLD analysis project Ga0247824, IMG submission 194412) | Soil microbial communities from agricultural site in Penn Yan, New York, United States - 13C_PalmiticAcid_Day48 | ecosystem: Environmental > Terrestrial > Soil > Agricultural land...
TGAGACCACTGAGCGTCCCACCACCACCACGCGTCCTACCACTGCTGATGAGACCACTGAGCGTCCCACCACCACCACGCGTCCCACCACTGCTGATGAGACCACTGAGCGTCCCACCACCACCACGCGTCCTACAACCGCTGATGAGACCACTACCCGTCCCACCACCACTGACCGTGAAATCACGACTGATCGTCCTACCACCACTACTGATCGTCCTACCACCACTGAGCGTCCTACCACGACTGACCGTGAGACCACTACCCGCCCCACCACCACCGACCGTGAAATCACGACTGATCGTCCTACCACCACTGACCGTCCCACCACCACTGAGCGTCCTACCACGACTGACCGTGAAATCACGACTGACCGTGAGACCACTACCCGCCCCACCACCACTGACCGTGAGACCACTACCCGTCCCACCACCACGGACCGTGAAATCACGACTGACCGTCCCACCACCACTACTGATCGTCCTACCACCACTGGCCGTCCTACCACTGACCGTGAAACCACGACTGACCGTCCAACCACCACTGACCGTCCTACCACTGACCGTGAAACCACGACTGACCGTCCCACGACCACTGGCCGTCCTACCACTGACCGTGAAACCACGACTGACCGTCCCACGACCACTGGCCGTCCTACCACTGACCGTGAAACCACCACTGACCGTCCAACCACTGACCGTCCCACTACCACTGGCCGTCCCACGACTGATCGTCCTACCACTGACCGTCCTACCACGACTGGCCGCCCAACCACTGACCGTCCCACGACCACTGACCGTCCCACTACCACTGGCCGTCCCACGACTGATCGTCCTACCACGACTGGCCGTCCAACGACTGACCGTCCAACCACTGACCGTCCCACCACGACTGGCCGTCCTACCACCGACCGTCCCACGACTGACCGTCCTACCACCACTGGCCGTCCAACCACTGACCGTCCCACTACCACTGGCCGTCCCACGACTGACCGTCCTACCACTGACCGTCCTACCACGACTGGCCGTCCTACCACCGGCCGTCCTACCACTGACCGTCCAACCACAGTCCGTCCAACCACGACTGGCCGTCCAACCACAGTACGTCCCACCACTGGCCGTCCTACCACTGACCGTCCAACCACAGTCCGTCCAACCACAGTCCGTCCAACCACCACTGGCCGTCCCAACACCACGAGACCTCCAAAACCGACCACGACAAAACCAACCAAGAAGCCAACCACAACCCATCCCCATCCAACCCATCCTACCCATCCAACCCATCCAACCCATCCAACCAAACCAACCAAACCAACCAAACCAGGCGGGAAGCCAACCACCCATCCAAAACCTCCTCCATGCCTTGCTGGCTACAAAAACATGAACAATCGCAAGGGACCGAACGGTGCTTGCTGCTCGTGCAACAGAGACTGCAAGGGTAAATGCACCGATGGAGTCTGTGTTCTTTTAGATATTGGTGTAGATATATCGATTTAGGTAGTTGAGAATCGCCATCTGTAATAAATGAACGCGTCGAGTTCATCACATCACACCATACAACCACTTTATGGCAAGAGGGGAATGAGAGGGACCAACATGGATAGCTGGGAGGTAAGGGAGGTGAGGGAGGTGAAAGACAGGAAGAAAGAAAAGAGGTGGGAAGAAAGGAATGAGTGGCATGGTCTGTGCAACATCCGACCAGCTGTGGCTTCATTTCTGCGATATTGGACTTCAGCCCCTCTTCGTATTGTGTCCCTTCTTGTCATTCATACACTCTACCGTGTTTCCAGCATCCCCCTTCGGTCATACGAGAGTGATAGAGGAGGATGACTTGTGTGAAGATAGTAATGGACCCCGCTTTACTCGGCTTTGGAGAATTGGCCACCAAGAGATCGGGCAGAGGGATGAGTGAGACGAATCTCCCTTCTTTCACGCTACACTCAATCAAAGAATACACCAATGGCGATCTCATGCAGGCGGGAGATTCGTGCATCTACCGAACGGGAGAGTCTCAAAACAAAGTCAGACCAATGGCTTTAGCTTTGGCCCAATTGGAACCTTTGTCCATGCGCCTTTTCAAGAACTTTTTAGGACGACACCATGAGATCGCGAAAAGATATCACTCATGGAAAGAGGAGACTCCATATATATTAAGGACACTGACATGAACAGAGGAATAGACGGTACATATACTGACCATCATTGAGCAGTTGTACTCTGATGTCTATTTCTGTAGTCAGCGGGAATCACACCTGGTTCCTGACTTCAAAGTTTATTAACTTTGTCCCCGATGTCCGTTCGCCCCAAACTCGCCATGAGCACAATCTCGTTGTATGCCAATTCGCGATCTAGGCACGGTTGATGATCCACACTACTATTCATAGCAGCACGGTAAAAGAACATCTGCGTCAAAGGAATCTGTAGAGACAGATGCCTTACTGGCTATAAAGGCAAGAGGAACTGGCAAGAGACCGAACGGTGCTTGCTGCTCGCACTCTGATGACTGCAGGGACGCCTGCGTCAAAGGAATCTGTGGAGTCCATCCTTAGGCATACAGGCAGATAGTAGAGAATCACCACAATAGAACAACGCGTCGTATCCATCAGGCTTGGTTACTCTTAAGTCAACCACCTCGTTAACCGAGACAATATCTCCTGTTTCTGAACATGGAGTTAACTTTGATTCCCTTCATCCTGGTGGTGTAGGTTGCGGAATGGTGACTCTGGTTCCTTGTAATTGTTTCCTGTTCCGCGATGATATATCTCCCTCACCCTCGAGGCGCTTCAAGATGTAATTGTCAGATGGAGGGGCATTCTGTGGCGTGAGCCACGGGCAGCCCTCTAGTGTAAGGTGGATGTGGTGCTGTGTTTTTGGGGTTCTCGGACATGGTGTGAGTGCCGCACTCACACAGAAAGTGCAATTGAAACTGATCGGAAAAGATACTTTTGATTCTGTCGGTGTGGCCCCAGTGTTTTTGGAAAGGCAATGAAGGTCGATGTATCGGATGACAAGTGCCTGACTGCTCTGGATGATGCGATCGAGCGCCTTTTTGTTGCATCTGTTGTATCTCCCGTTGTCTCTTGAGGAGCTTGTTTCTTGCTGTAATCGATACATACTATCTTGTTGATTCGTGTCCAATCGTTGTTTGCATATGGGTCATCTGTTCCTAAAGTTTCTTGTTCCCTGTCGGTCTCGACTTGGAGTTGATCAAAGCGGTCCATGGTTTGCATGATAGCTGCCTGCCCATGCATGATATTCGCTTGTCCTGGCGTAAGATCCTGGGGGAGAATGATTGAAGGACTGGCTCTGCGCAAGAACGATCGACTGAACGTTTTTGCATGGCATCCGCAGCCCGAGCTCCTGAATCAAAACCAGTGGGCATAGGCGGTATGGTATATCCAGACCTTTTGTCATAGTTCATGGTGGAAAAGAATGAGCGACAAACTTTGTTGCCTGGTTGTTCAAGTGTCTCCCATTCAGCCTATCCTCGCTGTCAAAAAATGAGCTCCGTCCTTTGGCGAAACCCGCTTGTTGCGAATGCCCTGCATGTCATGTTAAAGTGATGGGATGCATCTTTATTCTGAGGACTCAGTCTTCCTTGTTTTCCATTAGAGTCGGACGACTGTATTAACTGTATGTGACATTGGTTCCCATTGGCTATCCTCAATTCTTGTCCAATCACCACGGAAGGTCACCACTGTCCAAAAAGATCCGAGGAAGCTCTAAACAATGTTACCGAGACGCCCTTGCAACCACGGCCGCATGCCTTTGAGAGCAAGTGCTAGTCGAGCACTCGAATCTGCGTCCTTTGGTATATGTGCCCGAACATGATGACTGGATTTAGGAGAAAGAGAAGAAAGAAAAAAAAAGGGTATAAGCACAGCATATGGCTCGCAGCTCCTCTCAATACAACACTTCAACAGCAGTGGTGTTAGCCTTACATAAAGTCAATCACTTCTTCAAGAGTGCTCAGTCCTGGCTGAGCTGCTGCCTGAATCGTATCTGTCACCATGGCCAAGAGCTCCACCAGCATCACCAAGAAATGGCCCGTCGATCCTTCGATCTGCACTTTTTCAAATCGGTGTACTGTGGGCCCGATCATGGCACAGATGAACAGCAATTGGACATCCGTGCGAATACTCTGGTTCTTTTTCATCGCGGTGCCTGACGGGTCCATGCTCAAGGTAGAGAACGTCGTGTCCTCAATCATGTCGTCGCGCAGGCTGTCATACTGGTTATTGAACCGAATCAACGAATCCTTGTAGTTGGATAAACTTGATCCTGTAGGAGGAGGTAGGCTTGTACCCTGCCTCCAGTTCTCAAGACATTTCATCACTCTGAGCAATATTTCGGCTGAGGAATAATGAACCACCGCGTGGAAGAATGTCAGAAACGAGTTGGGCATGTTGGTCCGATAGTTGTTTCGGTTGTTGGCATAACTGCTAAAGATCGTGGAAAGCAACATATCCTGAGCAGCCGTTCTCTTGAAAGGAAGTGCTGAATCCGACACGCCATTGATTTTGTTCTCCGTCCCTGCGCTCCTTGTTGATGGTATGTTGGATCCTACTCTTGATCCTGCCGATGCCCTCCGACCGCCTCCGATCGCATTGCCTGTCAGTGGTCGCCCAATGTAGGCTGCCGCTGCTTCAGCTCTTGATGCCGGTGTTGATTTCTCCGAGACTGTTGACGCCTGCAGCAATGTTTCATCCGTCCTTGTGAAGGCGTCGACTTCAACAAAGAAAATATCCATGAACTCGGTAGGGAGTGCTGAGAGCAACAGAGCGGCTGCATGGATTACTCTTGCCTCTGGTACAATTCTCGACGCTCCCGTGGTGGTCGTGGTGCTTGTGTTGGTAGAGACACTCGACGAAGAGTTGGATAAAGCCGGTGTCGGGCGCTTTCCCAGCACGAGGCTCAGTAGATGCTCCATAAACTTTTCTTTGGACAGAGGAGCAGCCAGTGATTCAATGATGGCAATGTAGAGTCCCTGAGTCGCGGGATTGGAAATCTCGCGGTAGTGTCGCTCTGGCATACTCGCGTCGGTCTTGTATCCACATTCCTTGGGATCCATGCTCATGGCAAGTTTGCGACAGATCTCATGCACGTAATGTTCGTCAAATTGATCTTCTGACCGGTTCATCTCCTGAACGTAATCCGTCAATACCGGCGAGAGCTCGACCTGCTTAAAGTCGAGTAACTTGACAAGTGCTTTGGTCACTCGAGGGTTTCTTAGCATGGGGGACTCGTGATAATAGAGCAGCGTGTCCCGTACGAATCCCATTGGAGTGTTGTGGTAAAGGTAGAGACAACCAAACTTTTCCAGGAAGGTGACCAAGGTATCTGTCATCTGGTACTCAATGAATCGACCGATGATCAAGTCAAAGATATTGAGGAGGCGTAGTAAGACATTGTTGTAGCTGACAAGAAGTGGCATCTGAAGGGGTGGATTGGTCGGGTTGATGCCGTTTTGGACCTCGTATGCTTCAAAGCCAAAGTATTCTGGATAGCGCATGAGATAGCTCTGCAGTTTGTCGTAATAGGCATCTTCTTCCCAAGGACGAGGGTTGATGCCGATCGATGTCCAATGAGAGATACGGTTTGACAGCTCCACAGAGTTGACCGTCATCTGGATCAGAATCTTCATGGCCACATCGCCCAACCGGGAGGGGTGGCCTGTCATGAGTGCCAATAACATGTGTTCAATCGACAAGAGTTGATATTTCCACACAAGCTCTTCGAACATGCGCACGACAAAGTCGATCGATCCTGTGGCTTCCAGATTCCCCGGCCCTAACTTGCAGAGTGCATAGTCAACCAATTGCTGAGTGTAGGTTGACATGTGCGACGGCGGGAACTGAAGCAAGACCAAACGGATATCATCCAGCATGGTCTCCGATACGTTCTGGTGGATCGCAATGATATCCCACAGCACACAGAGGAAGAAGGGATGGTTCTTGATGTCCGAGTAGTGGGTCAAGAGTTGGACGTTCGACTCTGTGCCTTTAGGCACTAATAGGACGTTGTGGACCGACGTCTGTTCCAGCAGCGTTGTCACTTCAGTATCGGTGACCTCGCCTGGAATCGTTTTGATCACTCCTGCCTGTTCCTGTGCCTTGTAGAATTCCCGGATGGGCTCTGGGAAGAATGCCATAATCTCTTCTGTCCACAGAATAGGGTGTTTGTGGAGGATCTGTAGAACCTCGTTGATGATTCCTGCAGGCGCATCGCCTTGTCCTCTGAGTTTGACGATTCGTGCTACGGTCAACACAGTACGGCGAGCGAGGGCCTCGGATTCCTCGAACCAATAATGGCGTTCCTTGTTGTCGGCGAGAGATCGCAAAAACTTGTGGTTTGTTTGGATACTGAGGGCGCTGTGGTTACAAGTCTCGACAATATTGTACAGGGCCCTGTGCTTGGCGTGCGACAGGGTGAACTTCATAAAATGTAGCAGGTAGACACAGGTGGGTGTGAACTTGAGTGAGCGTATCAGGCGGAAATTGAGCATCTGAAGTACTGTGAATTGCCAGCGGATGACGTCGGCAGGGACCTCGTCCATGGCCTTGGGGTACCTGTCGTATCGTTTCAGCTTCTCAAAGAGAACTTTGATCACCGGTTCAACTGAGCATGGTGTGCTCGAGAGGAGCTTGTAAACAACATCCATGACATAGGGCGAGACAAACTTGATCTGTGGAGGTGGATCTCCATGAAATCGTGGTCCTTGCTCTGATTCCAGCATCATCTTGTAGATGAGACCAAGTAACCTGGAAGGAAGCAACCAAGCAACACAGCAGTCCAGTATTAGCAAGGTGTATCCAGGTACCTTTCATTCCATTGACATTGATGAACCACTCCACATACCTGTGCTTTGTATCGATATTGAGCATGTCTAGTAGCTTATAGTTGAGTGTTCCTCCTCTCAGGAACATTCCTGATGCATCCAGCTCAGGTTCCTTGCCCTGGTAATTCGGTACCAGGTAGATAAATAAGGTTCCGGCGACGATGTTCTGTCTGAGCTGCGACTCCATGGCAATCTTGACACATTCCTGCGTTGGAAGGTTCGAAAGACATGTCGGGTCTTGGACATTGTTTTTGTACCTTACTAAAAAGTATGACTGAACGGCGTAGCAGATCTGCGAATAGTATGGCCAGATGACAGCAAGCTTTGGATGACGGAACCTCATCATGGGTCGATCTCGGATGTAACCCTGTTGATGACTGATAGCACACTGAAGAGCCAGGTCTCGAAGGTAGAATCCATCCTCCGAGTTGACCTGATCTTCATTATAGAGCCCAATCAACAGTCGAAAGAGATGCTCGTCGTTCGCATAGTCCTGAGCCAAAAGTTTATCCTTGCCTCCCACTTTTTCGATATGAATCAGCTGAAGCAACAGGAAGATAAGCGTGTTATCCTTCTCCAGTTCTGGGGGCGACTTGTCTGTTCCTGTCACCAAGGCATTGTAGTCCGCGATTAAATCTTGGTAAAGAACAGCATATCTCGTTGGGTAGATATTGGTAGTGGTTGTTGGAGAAAGCTCCGAGCCCACAAACGCGTAGAGTTGGTCCGACAGCTCGATCAAGAGCTCCATAAAGTCCAAATTGTCCGGGATCACCATTTCAGGGTTGTTTGGCACCGGTGATGTCGTGTCTACTGGGCGTGGTTTGTGGAATCTGCTATGGTGTTGGATGCAGCGAACAACATCCCTCGTCTTAATCACCAGAGACTCCCTTAGTGCAGAGATACCGGCTGGAGTAGGTGGTAGTTGCCGAACAATGTGAAATATTTCATCTGCTGGTGCACGCTGGTACAAGAGGTCGCCAAATAAGCTGACATGAGTCGTTATCTGCCCATCACGTATTCCATTAGCCTAGAGATTATAGGAATATGAGACGAGTCAACAGCCTATTTGTATAAAAAACTATTTGCTAGACGCCTATACAGCCGCCAGCAAAATGACTTACATAGTCTGATGCAAACAAAAGGTGGGTGGGCCGCTGAGAGAGATTAGTGAACTCGTGCTGTCGGCTGATATGAGAGATCAACGGCCATGATGCGTCGGGAGGCATGATCAATTGAGCCAAGTTCCGTCGCCGTTTTTGAAGGTGGTTCATAAATCCTTCCAGAGTCCAATGAACGACCACACCTGGAGTGAATACTTGTGGAATCTAAGTTGTGGTGTGATGCTGTTAAGCTTTTCAACTACGTGATGGTTATCAGGTAAGCCAAAAAAAAAATACAACGCTCGTTGCCTACCTCACGGATCAGGTCATAATACGTAGCGTGGGCTGTCTTTGTGCCGCCTGGCGTCTCCAAGAAGGCGTGGATGACCTCCAGTCCCTTGGTAGCACATTCTCGCTGATCTTTGTTGCAATTCAGTGGCAAGACGTTGATTTTCTTTAGGATCGAGATGATGATCGCCACTGCCGTTTCCGAAGGTATCGTTTCGCAATCGGGTTGCTGTAAGCACCGAAGTATTAAGGACATGCCTCCGATCCACTGAAACTGGTTGGCTACATCCAGGTATTGCGTCAACTGAATAAATGACCGTCCGAGCGAGATGGGTGACTTGATGCGATCATAAAGAGGCAATGTTGAGCTCGGGTGGAAGATATTGTACAAAAGCGCGAGAAGAAGTCCAGACTTTGCAGGTGATGCCAATGAATTTTGGTAGATTTGAAAGATTGAGTTCAGCGGCTCATTCTAGCATGCAAAGCAAGGCGAATCCCAGGGCGATGTAAGTAAGTAAGGCATTCGCACATCAAGAGAAAGAAGAGAAAAAATAAATGCTTTTTTGAACGGGGCACCTTTGGACGGAACGTACCACGTTGTCCGTTGACTTGCAGACTTTGAAGAATTCTGCAGCCAGTAACGAAAGGCATTTTGCATTTTCTGGGTCGGCAAGGTATTTAGGCCAGGATACAGCAGGATCCAGTCTTCGCTTTTTGAGTGTGGGTGCTTGGAATATACTATTGTTGCCAACAGAAGACAAAGAGGTGGTGTCAGGGGCGTGTACTTTAGGGCCAGTGGGGCTGAAAGAGGAGGGGAGGTTGCCTGCCACCTGCCAGAACAAGTCGTCGGAATCCTCCGTGGGCGCTGCTAGCTGACAGGAAGGATGAATCGATTGGCAAGAAGGTGGTTAGACTCTGACGAAAGGCGATCTATGCAGGATGAACGACGAGAGGAGGCGCGATGGGTCGCACCTTGATGTCGGCCTCGTTGAGGACGAGGTCCAGCTGGGCTGAGAACGCCTGCATCGCGTGTGTCGAGGAGTCTTTTTGCCGAGAAGGAGGGCGATCCTGCGCCTGCTGGAGGGTGCGGAAGGATGAGCGAATAAGGATCAGGATGAGCAGAGTGAAGTGGAGTACGTGTGAGAGAGTGACTGTCATCACTGTGGCGGCGCTGTGCACTGTGTCTGTGCATGCATCGCACACCCTCCTCTCCTCTCTCTTTTCCCAGTCCCTCCATCTGACACCCACACTTTGAAGCGCTGCCTCGAGGGTGGGGGAGATATAGCATCGCAAAACAGGAAACAATTACAAGGAGCCAGAGTCACCATTCCGCAACCTACACCACCAGGATGAAGGGAATCAAAGTTGAAGCTCCATGTTCAGCAACAGGAGATCTTGTCTCAGTTAACGAGGTGGTTGTTAAGAGTAACCAAGCCTGATGGATACGACGCGTTGTTCTATTGTGGTGATTCTCTACTATCTGCCTGTATGCCTAAGGATGGACTCCACAGATTCCTTTGACGCAGGCGTCCCTGCAGTCATCAGAGTGCGAGCAGGCAGCAAGCACCGTTCGGTCCCTTGCAAGTTCCTCTTGCCTTTGTAACCAGTAAGGCATCTGTCTCTGCAGATTCCTTTGACGCAGGTGTTCTTGCAGTCATCAGAGTCCGAGCAACAAGCTCCATCAGGCCCTTTACCATATCTGCAATGTGTCTGGGGGAATGACAAACACTCGGTTTCTATCTGGGAATAAGTGTTCTTTTACCGTGCTGCTATGAATAGTGAAGTGTGGATCATCGACCGTGCCTAGATCGCGAATTGGCATATATACAACGAGATTGTGCTCATGGCGAGTTTGGAGCGAACGGACATCGGTATGGAGTCTCCTCTTTCCATGAGCGATATCTTTTCGCGATTGCTATGGTGTGACAAGGACATCACCAGTGTGTCGTCCCAAAAAGTTCTTGAGAAGGCGCATGGACAGGGGTAGGATGGTCACGAGCCTAGGACAAAGGCTCCAATTGGGCCAAAGCTAAAGCAGATTCCAGGCATTGCTCTGAGACTCTCCCGTTCGGTAGATGCACGAATCTCCCGCCTGCATGAGTGTAGCGTGAAAGAAGGAAGACTCATCTCAATCCATACTCCCACTCATCCCTCTGCCTGATCTCTTGGTGGCCCATTCTCCAAAGCCGAGTAAAGCGGGGTCCATTATTATCTTCCCACACAAGTCATCCTCCTCTCTCACTCTCGTATGACCGAAGGGGGATGCTGGAAACACGGTAGAGTGTATGAATGACACGGAGGGACAGTAAGAAGAGGGGCTGAAGTCCAATGAACAAATGAAATCTCAACCCCCCCGTAAGCGTCAAATCCTTACCGGGGGGAAGAATAAATCTCAACCCCGGGGCAAAGTGTGAAAAAAACAGAAT
>Ga0247824_10002310_pt1 | contig 10647 bp, 7 predicted proteins | sample 13C_PalmiticAcid_FD_194412 | JGI IMG/M metagenome (GOLD analysis project Ga0247824, IMG submission 194412) | Soil microbial communities from agricultural site in Penn Yan, New York, United States - 13C_PalmiticAcid_Day48 | ecosystem: Environmental > Terrestrial > Soil > Agricultural land...
GCGCGGCGGCGGGGTGATCTTCGGTGTAGACGCTGTCCATGTCGGTTCTGCGCGCAATGCCCGGCACGAGCCGGCCGGCCATTATGAAGCGGCAATCGCGTCGGGACGATTCCGGAAATTTGCAACGCCTTAGGCCCGCACGATCGGAGCGGTCGCGCCGATCGGTTTGCGTGATGCGGTGCCGCCGCAAACTGCCAAATGGTCGCCTTCCGCCTGCGATAGGGCTGCCTATCATGCACGGGCCGGGGGGCGTTTGATCGGAGGGAGATTCATGCAACGAGCGAAACGGACCCGCGGCACGGCCGCATCGACCCTGGTTGCCGCGCTGCTGGCGCTGGCCGCCGTTCCTGCCTTCGCGGACGTCGGCGGCGCCCGCGTCGCCGCGCGCAAGGACAGCGTCGCGACACCGGCACGCCGTGCGCCGACCGTGGCCATCGTCATCAGCGGCGACAGCGCGATCGCCGGCCCGGCCCGCGATGCGCTCGGCGCATTCGCGCGCGATCAGGGCTTCCGCGTGATCCAGGCCAACGGCCGTTCGCGCGACTCGGAACCGCGAGCCTACGCGCGCAAAGCCGACGCCGTGTTCTATCTGGACGCGAACCCGATAGGTGCGACCGAAGTCGGCTACTACGGCAACGCGTCCACGCTCTACAGCGCCGAGGTCAGCCTCAGCGCCTACCGCGTCAGCGACGGCGAACTGCTGTTCGAGGCCCGGCCGCAATCCGTGGACTTCACGGCGCTCAATGCGCGCGAGAAGGCCGAGGAAGCCGTGGAACCGCTGCTGGCCGACGTCGAACAGGAGTTGCGGCGGATTCGTTGAGCGGACGCGCTGGGCGGCTTTGCGCGGATGCGCTTACGGGCTTCGCTGCAGGCTGCTTTGAATTTGCTGCGAACAGTTCAACGGTGCGGACGGCATCTCGCGCGCTGCACGCGCAAGGCAACCCCATCCCCTCCCATACCCTCCCCTTGAAGGGGAGGGCTTGTTACGGCGAGTCTGAAACCCTCCCCTTCAAGGGGAGGGTATGGGTGGGGATGGGGTTGCTTCGCGCGGTCAACGTGCGAAAAAAAAAGAGCAACCCTCAGCCCACACGCAAGACAGGAAGCGCGTAGAGCCTCGCCAGACTTTCGGAATGTCGTGACCACGAGACGAGCCTGCTGACCGCCTCGGCCCCGCTGTCTTTCGCGACGCAGAAATGCAGCGCTGCGCGGCTTCAATGCCCGAACAAGCGCAGGAACAGATCCGTATCCGGCCTGCCGCGATGCTGGTACTCGCGCAGCGGCATGTAGTGCGTGCGTTCGGACCACCAGATCGAGCGGCTGCCGCCGGGATTGAAGTCGGCCAGGCTCAGGATGCCTCGCCAGTCTTCGGCGGTGTTGATCGCGGCGTCCTGCAGCAGCTGCAGCGAGGCTTCGGCGTCGAGCTGTTCGTGCAGCACGCGCGGCAGATCCACGGCGATGCGTGACAGGCGGCGCCACAAGGTGCCGGCGTCGCCGTTGGCGGCTGCGGCCAGCGGCGCGCAGGTGAAGAACGGGAAATAGCGGCCGACGCGGTCGACGCTGGGCATCAGCAGTCCGCACAGCGGCGCGGGCGACCAGAGGCCGGCCGGCAGCGCGAACTGCCAGACCGGCGAAACCAGATAGCTTTCCATCCAGTTTTCCGACACCGAGCGCAGCGCGAACAGCCCTTCCTGCATCCACTCGTCGACCATGGCTATCTGTTCGCGCGGCAGGCTGCGCGAGACGAAATCGCCGAGCGCCGGCAGTTTGCCGTAGAAGCCGAATTCGCCGACCAGCGCAGGGCCGCCCATCAGATGCGGCCCGGACAGGAGAAGCTGACGAGTTCGCGCAGCCGGAACGGGTTCTGCACGCTGCTCGCAGTGACTTCCAGCACGATGCGCTTGCCGTGGATCAGCAGGGCCGCGACGAAACGTTCGGGGCCGGCGCCGGGGCGGATCTCGCCTTCGTCGAACAGGCGGAACAGCGCCCACGGACCGCTCTTGACCATGTATTTCTCGCCGTCCTTGGCGCTGGCCGTGACGATGCGCACCTGATTCGTCGCACGCGGGCCGGGCCAGGTCGCACGCTGCGGCACCTGCGGGCCGTGGGCGTAGCGGAACACCTGGCCGTCGACGTCGAGGGTCATCTGCTCGATCGTCGCGTCCATCTCCAGCACCTTGAACTCGAACGACAGGTCCATGGCCTTGCCGCCGGACGGGAAGAACACGTCGCGGATGCGCGCGGCCTTCTGGAACGACGCGAGCGGCACCTGCGCGCCGCCCGGCTGGCGCAGCACCCAGGTCGGTCCCGACACGTCGGCCATGGGCGCGAGGCGCGTCTGGAAGAACTGGTCCATGAGGCCGCCCTGGCCGAACATGCGCGAGAAATCGGCGAGGGTGACTTCCTGCGTGGCCGAGCGCTCGAACGGGTAGCGCCCCTGGATCGCGCGGCGGCAGAACTCGCCGAGCGAGCTGTCGAGCTCACCGCCCAACGTGCTGCGGATGCTGCCGTCGGTCTGGCGGCTGCTGCTGTCGGCGAGATTCTCGAGCATCGAGCGCAGCGGCATCGGCAACTGCGCGGCCTCGGCGCGCACGCGCGTCAGCACTTCGGTCGACGGCACGCTCAAGGTCGTGCGCGTGGCCAGTGCGGCCTGCGTGCCCGACATGTTCATGTACAGCTCGTTGAACAGCTTCATGACGTTGTCGATCTGCGGCGCGCCGCCGTCGGTGCCGACGAGCCGGCGTATCGGCTCGAAGCGGTCGTCGACGATGCGCTCCAGACGTTCTTCCTTGCGCACGGCCGACGGCACCATCGACGGACCGAGGGTGCGGCGCAGATCGTCGGCAGCCGTGTTGACCTGGCGCTTGGCCTGGTTCAGCAGCGACTGGTCGTTGACGTTGTCGGGCTTGATAAGAGTGGTTTCGCGCGCGACCGCACGCAGGAACTGCGCGATCGGCGAATCCGGCGCGGACAGGATGCGTGCGGTCTCGATGCTCTGCGACATCGAATGGCTGTCGATCAGGCGCACGTCGCCGAGATACGCCTCCCACAGTCCGACGTATTCGTGCAGGTACAGGCGCTTGAGGTCGCGCTGCAGCGCACCTTCGGTCAGCCCCTCGAGCTGCTGCTGCGGACGCTGCGCGACGCGGTCGAGCACCCAGGCTTCCTCGTTCTCGAGCAGGCCGAGCACCGATTCGGCTTCGGGCAGGAACACGTTGTGATAGCCGTGATAGGTGAACAGCCCGGGTATGCCCTTGGTCAGCGGCTGGCCGCTCGCGCGGCGGAATACGAGCGTGGCCTGCGGGCCGCCGGCCTCGGCGACGGTGAAGTCGCTGAGCGAGCCGTTGTTCAGACGGTTCTTCAGACGGCTGTAGGCGCGCTGGGCCAGCGAATAGCGTGCGAGCTGCTCGCGCTTCTGCCGCACGAGTTCGGTGTCGACCGGGAACGGCGAGGCGACCGGGCCGGCATTGAGCAGCCGCGACAGATGCACGAACAGCTGCTCGCGCTGCTCCTGCGTCGCCGACGGCGGCAGGCTGCGTTCCCAGTCCAGACGCAGGAACGCTTCCACGGTCGCCGCGTCGTAGTGCTTGGGGTCGGCGAACATCAGATAGACCTTGAGCGTCTCGTAGGTCAGCTCGAGGTTGTCTTCGGGCGTCGTGCGCAGCAGCTCTTCGAGCCGGCGCACGATGCGCGGCAGCAGCGCGCGCTCGATGGCCTTGCGATAGGAGTCCTGCGCGGCCGCGTCGAGCTTGCGGCCCTGAAAGAGACCGTAGGTCAGGTTCAGCGGCGGATCGTCGACCGTGAAGTTCGGGCCGTCGGCCAGCTTGGCCAGGGCATTCAGGCCCGGCAGCAATTCGATCAACGTGCCGCCTTCGCCTTTCTGCATGCTCTTGAGATGGCCGTCGACGAGCGCGGTCTTGGAATCGACGAAGTCGATGTAGCCGTTGTTGCGCTTGTAGCTGACGGCCCAGCCGAGCACGGCCAGCGTGAGCAACGTAAGAACGCCCAGATGGCCGGCGATGCTGAGCCAGCGCTCGCGCCGTTCGGCACGGCGGTTGCGTCCGGCCAGGTGCGCTTCGGGGAAGATGACCTTGTGCAGCAGATCCTGCAGGAAGAAGCTCTTGCCGCTCTTGGGCGTCTGCTGCAGCGAGACGCGGCCGTCGAAGCCGAGGCTGCGATTGAGGCTGCCGAGCAGGCGGTCGAACGGCGTGCCTTCCTGCGTGCCGCTCGTGAAATAGACGCCGCGCAGCATGGCGGTCGGCGCGAACTTCGAATCGGCGAACACGTTCTGCAGCAGCTGGCGCACCAGCGGCGTCAGGTTCGCGAAATGCTGCGGCAAGGTGTAGGCGCGCGCGCGGCGTGCCGTGTCGTTCTCGGTGAGCATGAGCTCGGGCAGCTTGTCGAACAGGCGCCGCGCGAGCGCGTCCATCTCCTGTTCCATCTGCTTGCCGAGCTGTTCGCGATTGGCTTCGCCGGCCAGCTGCAGCGGCAGGGTGAAGCCCCAGACTTGCGCGCGCTCTTCCTTGCTGAGGTTCGCGAAGTACTCGTTGAAGCCGCCGAGCAGGTCGACCTTGCTGACCAGCACGTAGATCGGGAACGCGATGTTGAGGTTCTCGGTCAGCTCGTTGAGGCGCGCGCGGATGCGCGCCGCGTGGCGCACGCGCTCGTCCTCGTTGGAGGTCAGCAGATCGGCGACCGAAATCGTCAGGATCGCGCCGTTCAGCGGCTGGCGCGGACGGAAGCGCTTGAGCAGCTTGAGGAAGCCTTCCCATTCGGCCTTGTCGGCCGCGGCGTCGCTTTCCTGCGTCGTGTAGCGGCCGGCGGTATCGAGCAGCACGGTCTCGTCGGCGAACCACCAGTCGCAGCTGCGCGTGCCGCCGACGCCGCGGATGCTCTCCTTGCCCATTTCCTCGGCCAGCGGAAAGCGCAGGCCGCTGTTGAGCAACGCGGTGGTCTTGCCCGAGCCCGGCGCGCCGATGAACACGTACCACGGGATCTGGTACAGGTATTTCTGGCCGAACTGGGCGAACAGGCCGGTTTCCTTGCGGCCGCCGAAGCGCGTCTTCTTGAGCTGGGTCAGCGCGCGCTCGAAGTTGCCGCGCAGCTCGTCGATGGCCGCGCGCGAGGGATCGTCCGGCGTGGCCGGCTTGGCTTCGCGCAGCCCCATGACGGCGTCGATGAGCCGCGTGTTCATGCGCTGCTTGCGCCAGAAGCGGATCAGCAGGCGCAGCAGCACGAACGCGAAGATGCCGACGATGATCCAGACGCGCACCGACACCGGCTCCAGCGGCCGGTAGTTGGCGAACGCGAACAGCGGACCGAGGTACCAGATCGCCAGCGCCAGTGCGAGCAGGCCCAGCGCGATGAACACGTAGCGGTTGAAGAGCAGCGAGAACAGGCGGCGCAGCACTAGCGGATCTCCTTGCTCAGCTCGACCGGCGAGGCGAACACCGTGACTTCGACGCGGCGGTTCTGCGCGCGGCCGGCCGGTGTCGCGTTGTCGGCGATGGGATCGGCTTCGCCGCGGCCCTCGGTGGTGATGCGTCCCGGCGAGCGCACGGTCGCGTCGAGCTGCGCGGCAATCGCGCGCGCACGCTCCTGCGACAGCTCCCAGTTCGACGGGAAGCGCACGCTGCGCATCGGCCGGTCGTCGGTATGGCCGCTGACGAGCACGCGGCCCTTCACCTCGGCGATGGCTGCGGCGATGCGGTCGACGATGTCGCGGTACTGCGGCCGCATCGTCGCGCTGCCGGATTCGAACAGGCCGTCGCCGCGTATCGTGACGGTGCTCTGTTCGGAGTTCTCCTTGACCGAGACCAGCCCTTCGCGGATTTCCTTTTCGAGGAACTTGGAGAAGCGCAGCGGCGGCGGCGCGTCGCGTACGACCGGCGGCGGCGTCGGCAGCTTCAGCGAGCTGATCGCGAGGAAGCTCTTGTCCGAGCGCGCGGCGAGCCAGAACGCGAGCAGCATGTAGATGCCCACGCCGAGCACGACGGCGACGATGGCCGAGACCCAGACCGGAATCATGCCCCAGATCTTAGGCAGCTCGGCGGCGTGGCCCTGCCAGTGGATGGACAGCGCGCGGTCGGGCACGCCGCGTGCGGTCTTGATGATGTCGGCGAGACGGCGCTTGAGGTTCTCGAGCTGGCTCTGGCCGTTGGAGACGATGCGATAGCGGCCTTCGAAGCCCAGCGCGATGCAGTAATACATCAGCTCCAGCACGTCTATGTACTGCGCCGGCGTCTGCGCGAGCTTGGCCAGCAGCTGGAAGAATTTCTCGCCGCCCCAGGTTTCGTTGTGGAACGTGACCAGCAGCGAATTCTTCGACCAGGCGCCCGAGCCGCCCCAGGGCGTCTGCGCCGCGGCTTCGTCGAGCACGGTGCAGAGGCAGTAGCGCGCCGCGACGATGTGCTCGGCCGGTATGCCCTGCGCCTTCGCGTTCGCATCGAAGCGGCGGATCTCGTCGGCGAGATAGTTCTTCAGCCGTTCCGGATCGGCGTTATGCACCAGTGTGCGGATCTGGTAGACCAGATTGAGGATGGGATTGGCCAGCGCGATCAGCGGCGAGTTGCCGGACGGAATCTCCGGCTCGTGCGACTGCCAGACGGGCTGCCCGGCTGCCGACAGCGGCGCCGCGGCGCCGCCGGGGCTCGGCATCACGAAGGTGCGATTGTTGCCGGCGTTGAACGAAGGGTTGGACATGGTCGGTTCTGTCAGGAGTTACAGCCGATTTCAGCGCGGCCCGGGGCGAGCGTGCCGCGTCGTGCGAGGAACGCCGCTCAGCGGCGCACGGCCCAGCATTCGAGTTCCAGGTCGGGGAATTCGCCGGCGACGTGCAGGGCCAGCGTGCCGGTGCTCTGCAGCTGCTTCCACAGCTCCACCGACGTATCCATTTCGAAGTAGTGATAGCCCGCGTGATACGGGATCTGGCGCGGCGCGACCGGCAGCAGGCGCAGGCCGACGCCGGGCAGATGCAGATTCACGAGATCGCGGATCTTGTCGGCCGGGCCGATCTTGACCTGGGTCGGGAAGTGCGTGCGCAGGGTTTCCGGCGGCGTGCTCGCGTGCACGGCGAGGATGAACTGCGCATTGCGCAGCAGCTCCGTGTCGTTGACGTGGCCGACGCGCACGCCGTAGTTGCGGATCTGCAGGTCGATCTGCACCGCGTTCTGTTCCAGCACCGTCGACAGGCCGCGGCGCAGCAGGAACATCAGCGGCATGATGCAGCCGTACAGGTCGTCGTGATCGTAGTGCGGCCAGGTCGTCGGGCGCCGCGACGCTTCCATGAACGTCGCGAGCTCGCCGGCGATCTGCACGAGCACGGCGTAGAAGCGCTCCGGATGCAGCACCGACGGATTGATCAGGTGGGCGAGCAGCGGCTGGTAGCGGTTGAGCATCTGCAGCAGCAGGAACTCGCCGACTTCCGACACGCCGCCGCGGCCGGGCTGGCTCAGGCGGTCGGCGAGCACGTCGGCGCGCTGGTTGACGAGGCCGTGCAGCTCGTTGAGCAGCGACAGCAGATACGCGAAGGCCGAGCAGCAGACCACCGGCGGAATGTACTCGCTGTCGAGCAGCAGCTGGCGGTCGCTGCGGCATTCGACGACGCGCGCGACGCCGACGCCGAGCCAGCCGTCGGCGAGATCCTTTTCCAGCACGAGGCGCAGGCGCGGCGTGCCGAGCTGCAGGTCGGCCGGCTCGCCGGCGATCGAGTTCTCGTCGCGCACGACGGCGTCGCTGACCGTATAGCGCGCGAGCGAAGCCGGATGATCCTCGAACACGACATGCTCGGTGCCCGGACGCTTCAGCGGCAGTGCGAGATAGACGGTCTGGTTGACCACGCCTTCGCCGAAGTGCAGCGGCTCGGGCGCGGCGCTCTGCGTCGGGAACGCGAACGACGTGCCGTCGGGCAGCAGGCCGATCGCGTTCTGGATCGCGAGCTTGCCGACCGCGAGCGCGGCCACGTCCAGGCGCAGTTCGCGGAAGCCCCAGAAGAACGGCTCGGCCGCGAGGCTGCGCTGGTGCGCGTGGAATTCGAGATAGCGTTCCTGCTGCTGGAAATGCTGCGGGCGCAGGAACATGCCTTCGGCCCAGACGACTTTCTTGTACGGATCCATCTCACCTTCCCTGGCTTGCGCGGCGGCTGGCACGCATGACGATCAGTTCTTCTTCAGCGGCGGACCGACGAGCGTGACCTTGCGCTCCTCGAGATTGACCGTGTATTCGACGGTCGGCTTGCCGCTCTTGAGGAACTCCGGCAGCTTGATCCATTTCTTGCGCTGCGGCGGCAGATCCAGCGCCGCGCGCCAGACGCTGTTCTCCATGTCGCGGTAGCCGACCATCACGCCGATCGCGTCCTCGTCGGCGTCGAAGGTGTAGCTCTTCTTGACCGTCGCGCCGGGCTGGACCGGGAACGGATCGCGCAGCACGACGACGCCGTCGAGACTGCCCTTGGTCTCGTCGGCCAGGGTGAAGTAGTCGGCGTCCATGAACGGTGCGGCGCGCTTGAGCTTGAGCACCGTGACCACGGCCGGCGACGGCCGCTGGTTCATGTCCGGATTGAGCCGGCTGTTGGCCGTCACGACGACTTCGACGGTGACGGGATTGCGTTTCTTCGGCGCCGAGGAACAGGCGCCGAGCAGGGCGAGCAGGGACAGGCAGACCAGCAGTCCGGCCTGACGCGCGAGGTGATGCAGACGCGGCGAGGGCATAGGCGAGCGATTGGCGTTCATGGCGTTGGCGGCACTGTGGGTTGAAGTGGACGGACGAGTCGGGGGAGCTTGTCCGTCGGACGAAACGCGGTGATGACGAAACGTGGTGCGATGAAGCGGTGCGGCGTCGGGCGGTGGCTCAGGCGGAACCGGAGTTCGCCTCGACGAGCTCGGCGACCGCGGCCTGGTCCGGCCACGGCATCGTGATCTCGTTCGGACGGCCGACCCAGACCGCGAGCGCGCTGTAGTTGTCCTGCAGCGGCGTGCCGCGCAGTTCGATCAGTTGTCCCATCTGCAGCAGCCATTCCTCTGCCGAATCGGCGCGCGTCAGGCACTCGACCATTTCCGCTTCGAGCACGACTTCCCAGAAGCCGTCGGTGCAGATCAGGAAGGCGTCGCCGTCGTCGACGTCGAATGCGGTTTCCAGCGCTGCCGGCGGCACGCCGTCGCCCATGCCCAGCGCGGCGAACAGCAGGTTGCGCTTGGCGTGATTGCGGATCTCGCTCTCGCTGATGACGCCGGCGTCGACGAAGGTCTGCACGACGCTGTGATCTTTGGTCAGCTGGCGGCAGTGCCGCTTGCGGAACAGGTACAGGCGCGTGTCGCCGAGGTTGGACCACTGCGCCTTCTGCGCATCGCCGTCGAAGAACAATGCGGCGACGGTCGCGCTCATCTTGCGCAGGCCGCCGGCCAGCTGCTGGCCGTAGCGGATCGCGACGTCGGTCTGCGTGATGATGCGTTCGATGTTCTGGCGGCTCAGCTCCGGCGCCGTCGAATAGGCCGACAGCAGGGTGCGTACGGCCGTTTCCGATGCGACGTCGCCGCCGCCGTGGCCGCCGGCACCGTCGCAGACGATGAAGCAGGCGCCGCCGTCGGAGGTCCAGTAGCCGCAGGCGTCCTCGTTGTAATCGCGTCCGCCCTGACCCGACAGGGTCGCGAACTCGATGCGGATGCCGCTGCCCGCGACGTAGGTATTCACCGGCTGTTCCCCGTGTTGATGCGATCGATCTCCTGCTCGTAGGCGCGGGCGAACGCGCGCTGGAACAGGTTCTCGAACTCCTCGCGCGCCTCGCCGACCATTTCCTGATAGCCGTTCTCGTAGAGATCCCAGAGGCGCGCCTTGTGTTTGGCCGGCATGACGGTTTCCAGGCCGGTCTTCTCGCCGGCGCGGGCGAGGAAGCGCTCGGGACCGAGCATGCTCGCGACGTCGTACATCGCCGCGCGCGAACCGGCGAGCAGGCCGACCTGATGCGCCGACAGATCGTCGAACGCGTCCTCGATCGCGCGCAGCGGCGGCATGAAGCCCGGCGAGCCGCGGCCGAGCAGCTGCGTCAGTGCAGCCGTTCCGTCGGGTGCGAACTTGAGCGGGTTGTTGCCGTCGGTCGCGATGATCGTGACGTTCGCGCGCATCTCGTGCTTGGTCGAGGAGCGGCCATGCATCAGGCGTATCGTGCCGGCCGTCATCGCCGCGACGATGCGGCCGAGCATTTCCATCGCGAGCGGTGTGAACTCGCCGACGTGATTGACGTCGATGCCGCAGCCGCGCGCGAAGGCCGCGCGCAGGATCGCGGCCGCATCGTGATCCACATTGCCGGCATTCGATGCGACTGCAGGCGGAACGGCCGCTGCGACCGGCGGCGGTGCTGCAGTCGCCGGTGCTGCAGCGAACGGCGCAGCGGCCTGAGGCGACGGAGTCGCGGCAACCGGTGCGCGAGCTGCCGCCGCCGCTGGCGGTTGCTGCGGCAGCGGCGCCACCACCGGCATTGGCGCCGGCGGCGTCGCATAAGAAGGAGAGACCTGCGACGGCATCGATGCGGCGGCCGCAGGCGGCATCGCTGCGGGCGCAACGGGCGGCGCTGCGGTCACGGCGTGCGACGGCGCATCGAGTATCGGCAGATCGTCGAACGTCGTGATCGCGTTCGACGGATCGAGCAGGGGGCCC
>Ga0247824_10002311_pt1 | contig 10639 bp, 14 predicted proteins | sample 13C_PalmiticAcid_FD_194412 | JGI IMG/M metagenome (GOLD analysis project Ga0247824, IMG submission 194412) | Soil microbial communities from agricultural site in Penn Yan, New York, United States - 13C_PalmiticAcid_Day48 | ecosystem: Environmental > Terrestrial > Soil > Agricultural land...
TTCAGGTTGGGGAGGCGGAGGGGCATGGAACGTTGAGGCCGTTGAGCGGGTGGATGTTGTACGGGCCGCTGGATCACGGGGTGGCGGCGTCCAAGTGGGTGGAGGAGGACGAGCTGATGGATGTGTTGATGAGTGCGAAGAAGTTTATGGTCAACGAGACGTGTGGGTTGTTTGATGCGCCGTGAGGGGTTTGGTGAGAAGCGCATTGAATGGTGGTGAAATAGAGATGGTATTCTTGCTGGCAAAAGATTGCTACCTATCTACTCAAAGCACCGAGGTAGTCATCACGATCCTACTTTATTTTCCAATCAACTCACACCTCCCATCTCAATGGCTCAACCAATCCTGAACCCAACCGCTCATCCACTCAGACCGGATCGGGCCCAGCTTTGCTAGAGTCTCGCTAACAAGCACAGTCTTCTCCAAGGAGAGTCTGGCCGACGGCCCATCCTCGGCGCGGTCTCTGATAAGCCGGTGGTAGAAGTCCAGCAATCTCAGTGCAGGATTGCGGTCCAGATTCGTCACAGTACAACCAGTAGCAGCACTGTTTTCCAATCTCTACAGCCATTCTCTGAACCCGACGACGGAAATTTTGACACCTCCTTCCTTGCCGTCCTCAACTTTCATCGTGCCGTCACTCCCACTACCGAGGGATGCCGACAGGACCGGGACAATATCAGGACATCTACAAGCGGAGCACCTTATCGCCAGATCGAAAGCCCCCGCCTTGCTCAAAGACATGTGGAGAGCGAACGAGCCTATGGCAAAGTCGACGAAGTCAGCTCCGGGATTCGTCCACCAAGGGTGCGAGAACGACAGGCGCTTCAAGGCGTCCTAAAAACACACCAGGGGCCGCAACTGCCGCGGCTGCGATTCCAACGAGGAACTCCAGCGCGACGTACGGGACTTGACCGACCCGGAAACCCACTACGGCATCATTGCGTCTGGAAACACACTGGTGAAGGACGCGGTTACGCGGGGTAAGGTCGCTGAGCATGTCGGAGAAGAATGCCTCTGTCTCGAAATGGAAGCGGCCGGGTTCGTCACAATTACTGCTTTCCTCGAATGGAAGTTGGGATTGCACCGGCATTTGTGGTCGCACGGTTTGGCTGGCTGCGGCAAGATGGTGCTCACCTCGACGATCCTTGACCATCTGCACGACGCCCGCCCCGACTCGTGAATTTGCCTCGACTTTTTCTTCGATTTCCGCGACAAAGACAAGCAACCCCTGGACAACCGGCTACGCTCGCTTGCTTTCCAGTTGTATTCGCAATGCGCCGATGCACGGAAAGACCTCTACTCGCTCTTCATATCCTGCGACGACGGCTGGAAGCAACCAGCGACCGTGTCACTGTCTAAGACCGTTCACATACAATCTGGGGTCGTCTATTTGACCCTGATTACCCTTCGGTTGGCTTCCCAATGCTCCCAAATACCGCATGCCCGCTTTATTTCGCATCGTTCAAGGGGCTCAATGCCACTGCACAGGCAGGCGCTGCTAGAGGAGGGCGCAGATGTCAATGCGCAGAGTGGCCGGATTGGCAACGCTCTCCGGGTCGCTTCCTCTGGAGGCCACAAGGAGATCGTCGAGATGCTGCTGGAGAAGTTTGCAGCATCGGCCATGATGGCGGCAGGCTAGGGAAGTTCTCTCGACAGCTAAGGTCAACGAAGTGAAGTGCTTGTCCTCAATTTTCCGCAGCCAGAAGTCCTATCTAACGACCGTTCGGTAGGGGTCTCGCCATGGCAATATTCTTAGCTTGGTACTCCTTGAAGTTGGGTTCTTGAAACAACTTCTCGATATATATCTCGGCCTCGGGCGCCGCTTTGTGAAGAAGGTGCGTGCAGTTCGTTCCGTGCAGGCCGTTATCCCCGTCATTTACGTCCGTCTCGGGCCAACCCACCTATGACACCATTCCTTTTTGACGCGTCCCCTTGCCATCGCCTCCAGTATTCCCGGATGTCGAAAGTCGATGCCAGTATCGAGAATCGCTATGCGGGCTCGTCGTGGCAATTCTCCATCTGCGTTCGTGACACGGGAAGTGACGGCATATGCGTATGACTGATGAAAGTCGTCCAGCAATCTGAAGAAGGCGGCAGCTTTTCATACTTCGCTGTGCGACATTTCAGGTCATCATTAGCGCTACCACACCCAAGAACATCTTCACCAACTCGCACAACAACCCAACAACCGTTGCTTCTTCGAGTCCATTTTTCGTTCCGCCAGCTCGCCATCTACTACATGATCGCCCATCCCCTTCACCATTCCGCGACGGGGAAGCACATTGACGGAATTCTCCATAGTGCTGAGGGGCATGGTGTCCAAGCTGATGACTCAACTCAACACACGGAAGGATTTCCCTTGCTTCCCCGCTCCGCCTTTGGCAACAGGTCCACCACCCGCGTCTCCTTGATCTCAGGTCCGCGCAATCCAAAATACCTCCGGCATTCGTAGCTCCAGTGCATGTTGCCGCCCACGCACGTTCCCATACCATCCACCAGCTTCTGCACCTCCAGATCGACGGGCCCGAACCAGCGCGGCAGCTGGCGGTACAGCCCATCAAATTTGTCGGCCTGCTCGCGAAAGAGCTCACCGGCCTTGTTAATGGCCTGCTGGACGTTCATGTCGTACTGCTTCATGATGATGGTGACAATGTTGTGCTCACCATTTCCAAACGCTTGCTCTTTGTTATACGAATGTATATCCTAAGGAGCAAGAAGGTAAGTAATATAGACGTTTGAGTGTCTAAATAACCAGAAATGAACTTACATTAGAGATAATGAGTAAGTCAATCGTACTTATCTCAAGCTGACGGAGGATTGGGTGCTTCCGTACCTCGTCGGGAATGTCGAGATCCATCTCAAGCGCCGCAAAAATTGGGTATGCCCCAATGGTAAGCCGGCGTAGCACGAAGTAGCTTTCCATATCGAGGATACGAGCCTGAGACCGATATTCCACCTCTTTCACGACAGATTTGACATAATCATCGATGATTTGTACGAATCGGCGTCGGAACGTCTCAGGGGTCTTCTTCAGTCGACGGTGCCAGAATCTATTCGTGTTGTCAGTAGTTTGGCAAGTACCATCTCGTCTGATATAAGAGAGAGGAGTATAGTAAGAAGGAGAAGGGCTCGTACTGCCTCCCAAATTCACCGCCGACCCATTCCCCCTTGGGGCGGGATTTTTCCGGGTAGCTTAGACCGTCAACCAGGACCTCGCCGTTGCTGGAGACTTCTTCGGGGGTTGACCTATCCGCCTGGTCGTCGAACGTGAAGAGGAGGAGCATCAAGTCGCATGCGGTTTGTATGGTCACTAGAGCCGGAAACTTCTATATCAGCGACTATATGTGTGGTTCTTGCCTAGGGAATGGACCCATGGGCGATCACCCACCCCTCGATGTGTGTGCCAACATCATGCCTGCCAGAAGAGCTATTTGCAATTTTGTCAGCATTCTTAGGTCTTGTTTGGTGGACACAGGGCGGTCTGGCTAGTGAGAAGGGTATAGGGGGTAGCAGTAGCATACTGAAATTGCCATGCTCGTAAATAAGCCCATGCGTCTCGGGCTTAAACGCCCCAAAGCCGACACACCAGTCGACGCACTCTTGCTCGACGTCAGCCAGGTAGGTATTGATAGCCCTAGGCCAGGGCCACAACTCTTCTAGAGGCGGCAGCCTAATGGTGCTGGGCGCGCTCATGTTTGTTCCGAACGTGGTTTGTGAAAGAGATCTGATCTTGACTTACCCTTTGATTATGGTTTGAGACTCGAAACTCAAGGGTTATATACTCGTCAGTGCACAGTTTCCGATCGCAATTCAAGGTCGCGTCCAGGAATCGCGGACTCGGATCGCGGACTCGGGTCGATGCGTATCCAGTTGCGGCCCTCTGCCGGTGGAGGTACGTAAGCGCTACCCTACCTTCCATCGTAGACCGGGTCGAAGTCTGGGGGAAGGTGGGTACAGCTCTGAATTTTGTTCTGTCAAAGGTCGGAGGCCTCTTATTCGCCGATATGTCAACCAACTTGCTTCCTTCGCTTTATTCGCAAGTTCTGGAGCCGGCCAAGCATGCAGGAGTGCTGTCATTGCCAGTTAATGGATTATATTGAGATCATGGTCAGAGACCGTCAGACGGAGAGGAGTGTGACCCCAAGCTTCTTGACGCATCCCACACAGGAGTAATTGGCCGTCATCAGCCTGATATACGATGACGGTGCTGCTCTTGCAAAACAAGACCACACATGGATGCCAGATGTCCTCGTCGCTGTGATGGTGGTGTGGTGCACATGACCTTCAGGTTCCGTGCGTGATTGGGTGCGCAAAACTTGCCACGCTTTTTGAGTACTCCCAGTGAACTAGTCAGCCCCTTTCTGACATCAGATGCACACTTTAGTCCGTCAAAGGGCTTCATATCCCACCGATAAGGAGGGTAAGACGTTGCTTGTCGGTGATTGACAGCCTGGTACCGTCACCGCGGCCTAGTCGCCCACACGAGGATGAAAGACACCGATCTCGCGGGTATGATGACGCTAAAGAATCAGATGACGACCGAAATCAGCTGCGATATCTACAGGGTGGTCCCAGAAAACATCCTGCGCTGCTTGCTGGCTCGATTTGCTACGTTTCGCTCGCAGTCCTCAACTGATTCTTTCCCTCAGAATCTTCTCCGACTTGGCCAAACGCAGCAGAATGGGCGCTGTGATTTCAACTGATGAGGGCGTTTTGGTAGCCGCAGTATTCCTCGTGGCCTTGTACATCATCTACAGGGCTGCACTGCCCCGGCCGCTTGCCAACATACCATACAACCGCGATGCTGCCCACAGATTGTTGGGTGATGTTCCCGAGATGGTGGGCAATGTGATACGCACGAAGGAAATCTTTGTTAGTTATCATCATCCTAATAGACTTTCTCACCATGCGCCTTGGTATATCATAGCTAACGAGAAGATGAGTACCTTAGTGTTGGTTGACGTCGCTGACAGAGCGACACCGAAGCCCCATTGTCCAGGTCTTCATCAAGCCTATGGGCCAGCCGTGGGTGGTAGTGACAGACCCCTTCGAGACCCAAGACATTCTCCGGCGGCGAACTAAGGAGTTTGACCGTAGCGGTATTATGGGGGACGTGGTTGAGGGCCTGGTACCTGCACACCACGTCTGGGCACCGACGAGCAACGCCCGCTTCAAGGATAACCGAAGTCTCATCAACCACTTGATGACACCAGCTTCCCTCTCCCAGCTCAGCGGACCCCAGTTGTATAGCGCGGCGCTATCTATGATCGAAATCTGGAAACTTAAGTCTACTATGGCCGAGTGCCGCCCGTTTGCCGCGCATGACGACATTGCCTATAGTTTGCTCGACGCCATTTTCGCCGCCATGTTTGGCAGCCATCCGGAAGCCGAGAGCATTACCACCACACGCCTCCACATTCTCTCTCGATGGAAACCTACCGCTTCGGACCTCCCCTTCAACCTTGATCAACCTTTCTCCTTTCCCTCCGCCCCCCTCACTCCAATCGTCTCCAGCGTCCTGACCCTCGCCGAGCTCCTAGGCCACCTCCAACTCTCCCCATTCCCACGCCTTACCTCCTTCTTCATGCGCCAACTTCCCTACATTAGACGAGCAGTGGCCACCAAGGATGCGTATATCCGTGGCGCCATCGACACCTGCCTCCTCATGTTCGACGAGACAGCCAACTCCAAGATCAACACCAACAATGATAACAACAACAACACCACCCCGACCCCCCCGGCCACCGCCCTCCACTCCGTCCTCCTCCGCGAGCGCTCCCTCTCTCTCAAAACATCTCGGCCCCCCTCATACCACTCCCGCGCCATTGCCGACGAGTTCTTTGGCTTCATCCTCGTAGGCCACGATACCTCGGCCGCAACCCTCTCGTGGGGCGTCAAGTACCTAGCCGACCACCCCGCCGTTCAAGACCGTCTACGCAATGATCTGCGGGCTGCGATGCCCCTTGTCGCGCAGTCCAAGCAGACGCCAAAGTATGCCGACATGAATGGGACCAGCGTGCCGTACTTGGATGCGGTGGTAGAGGAGGTGCTGCGAGTGGTGAACCCGGTTGGGTTGATTGTACGCCGGGCACTGGTGGACACGACGGTATTGGGGAGACGGGTGCCGAAGGGGACGGATTTGTTTTTTATGGCGAATGGGCCGGGGTATTTAAAGGGAAATATGGAGGTCACGGATGAGGAGAGAAGTCCTGGCGCGAGGAAGGGGGACGCGGGGAACAACGGGTTAACGGGGACGTGGGAGGATGAGGGAATTGGGGAGTTTAGGCCGGAAAGATGGTTGAAGGTTCGGGAGGATGGGGAGGAGGTATTTGATGCTGCGGCGGGGCCGTCGATTCCGTTTGGGCTAGGGCCAAGGGGTTGTTATGGGAAGAGGTTTGCACTCATGGCGTTGAAGCTACAGGTTGCGCTGATTGTGTGGCACTTCCATCTGCTTAAAGTGCCAGATGAGTTGAATAGTTACGATGCGGTGCAGAAAGTTGCGAGAGAGCCGAAGCAGTGTTATGTGAGGTTGGTGGATGTCAACAGTTAGGGGGTTGTTCTGCGCTCAGGGGTTAGGGTCAGGGGAGGTGTGGGTTTCCTTGACATCAGATTATCTAGCTTTTCTACACAACGTTTGAGGGTGGCAGAGTGGCTTGATCTTTCTTTCAATCCGACTTGAGGCAAAACGATGTAAGGAAGGAGTGCCTGCGGCTCGCATCAGATGCGTCATCCGGTCGCGTTACGCTTATGCCATTGCTACAAATTCGAGTGATATTTCGCGTCTTTTGCGTTTTGGCGCGCGTTCCGTATCATCGATTAATCGAGCAGCGAACGTGTGAGGTCTCGCCAGCCACCTGACTGCCATCATGCCCCACTTACCTGCGCTCTGAAAAGGAGGGTCGCACCACGTTTCGGTGCTGTGGCGGGTGTGGCAAGCTTGGCCACAATGCATACACCTCTCTTCATCATGCTACCTTACTTGGCGGGAACTTTGTGGTCTCGTTGTTCCTGCTAGGCGGGAGCGAGACAGAGGGTTGATGGTTTCACACCTGTAGTGTGACAGTGTGACCATGTGTCTCGACCCGGCCCGATGCACATATGCAACCCATCGCAATCGCAGATGCCCAGATTCAAGGGAGCCTGAAGAGCCCCGGGCTAACCAATCAACGGCGGTAAGTTGGGTGGTGGTTTCTAACATGGGGCGTGGAATCCGGGATCACGGTTGCTCTCGATCGCTGTACCCATCCACACCTCATCGAGATCGCAGAAGGAAGCCCGAACCTCATTCGCAATTCACTGTATTTAGGATTCAGCAGAGATATCCACCGATCAATGCCAATGTAGGGAACTCTTTGCCATAGGGATGAGCCCATCATTGATGGTTGTATGCATTGATAATGTGGGGTTTAAGGAGAGGTTCGTTGTCGGCCACCAGTTTGAGAGGGGTAAAGCTAGATGCAACACCATCCCTACATTTTACTCACCCGTCTCGTCATACGCAGCTATGATGCCACCCCAGAGAAAGCCAGCAGGCGAAAGGGTGTGGCTGCCATTGACGAGACTTGGAGAGCCCGACATCTCGCCATCGTGTTTCGATCCGAGCCGTCCTCGCAAAACGCATCTTCGTTGACCCGGGATCTGGCCTCCATGCGCACCCAGGCCGCGCTCTATGCAGCCGACGTATCCGACGAGACAGCCATGCGGCGTGTGCTGGAGAATTACGCGGCGGGGAACACATACCAGGACGCCCTAGCCCACTACCGCCGCCGCAGGGGGCTGCCCGCCGTCTCGGTCGATCTCGGCCTTATGTTGGGCATCGGGTTCATCGCCGAGCGCGGCACGGGCAGTGGTACCATGGACGTGCACCTCAAGAAATGGGAAGCGGTGGACTCCGCGAGCCCGAGTTCCACCGCCTCATGACGGCAGCCATTGCCGGATCCTGGTCGAAACGGGCAGTGCCGGCTCAGGTCATCTGCGGGCTGCTGACCGGCGGCATCGTGCAACCCGAGAGATTGGAGCCGCCTTTCTACTTTGACGATCCCCGCTTCGCGGACCTGAGGAGGAAAGACCTTGTTGCCGCTGCCGCCGCCGCCGGCACGGGGGACAGTCGTGAGGGGGGTGGCGCTAGGGATGGCAAGGAGCCGGTGGCCGCTCAGTTGGGACGGGTGCAGTCGCTCCGTGAGGCCACAGATGTCGTGAGCAGCGCCCTGTGTCGCCGGCTAGCCCGGGAGCTGCAGACCAGCGTTGAGAACATCGACGCAGGCCGTCCACTACACGGTTACGGCATCGACTCGTTGATGGCCGTGGACATTCGCAACTGGATCGTGGCTCAGTTGCAGGCCGAGACGAGCTTGTTTGACGTGCTCGGCGCGGGCAGCATTCACGCTTTGGCTGAGAGAATTGCAGCCATTTCCAAGGCGGTTCCTCGTATTGCTCTGCAGGAGTAGGTAGGTACATGTGGTGAGGTAGGTGCCTCAACTCAACGTCGTGTCGGAAAAAAAGAAAGTCAAAAAGCTTACCGGCTAACCTCCCCCTCGGTTCCGGGATCGGGTAGTCGGCTACGAAAACCCTCGGAAGGTGTTTTACTTCGCACTCGAACTGGTGACCTCTCTTGGGTGAGAGGTGCAATTCGAGCGTTGCTGGCCGTCGGGCCGCACTCTCCCCATTGCGCCATTGGCCCTTTGGGGAGAGCGGGTGAAAGAGGGAATGCGGGAACTTGTATATGTAGTGTGGGCGGGAAGGTACGTGATGGCCGGGATTTCCAGGAGGGGCTGTGGTTGGCATGAGATCGGATGGAATGCCAGCACCCCCGGGCCAGCCCCGAACCTCGCTCCCCCAAAACAACCGGTACTGTGCGGGACACCGAGTCGGCCGCGGGAAGGAGAGAAAAGCCCGAGCTCAGGCAACCTCAAGCAAGGCTTCACAGGAACCCCCCTACAAGTTCCAGAGAGAGATGTTCTCCCATTCCTTGTCGGACGGTTCGACACTCCCGTCAAGAACATGGGGTTCACCTGTCCAGCTCTCCAAGTAAGACATACACCATATTTAGGAGGCTTGTTAAGTCGATTGTCCTGCCATTGTTCCCCTCTTCGATTGGTGCCAATGATACGTGTGTGCGTACAGGCTTCGAATCCCACTCTGCTGATCCAGGAACCAGGACAGGTCAGCTTGCATGGAACACGCATCCACACCAAGATGCCTGTCACATAAACATCCCGCGCCGGGCGGCGGCTGTGCATGTCATGACAGTCGCGAACCCGGTTCGGCCAGCCCTCTGACCAACCGGGAGCCTTCCACTTCATCCGAGCCCGTCCGGCCACCCCAGCCCTGCATATGCGAAATCACGCCCGATGTTCTTTTCCCGTTCTTCCCGCATGGTCATGTCAAATTCCTCAGCCAGGGGTCGGTTCAAGGATACAACACTTGACCCCTGCTTATCACCTCCACCTCCAGGCAGCTCAATCACGACCGAGGATATCTGCAAGGACAGAGCATACTTGGGAGTCCTCGCTTCAGGACCGGTGACGGGGGAAAATAAACCTACCTGCAAGTGCAGTTGCAGGTGCGGACTCTTCGTCCCGTCTTTGACAATACTGTCCGTCTTCCTGCCGCTTCTGTGCGTATTCCATCCAACGTTACCCGGATTGCAGCTTTCTTTCAACCATGGTTACTGAAAACTTGGATGAGCATCACTCCCAGGCCTCTGCCCCCCTGCTCATCCCCGCGGACATCCGCGGCCTAGTCTAGCTGCCTTCCAGTCCCCTGCCAGCACAGTCATCCTTGGCGTCACCGGACCAGTTCCATGCCCCGAATCAAGAATGGGAGAAGGATGAACCGTGACGACTGAGCAAGGGAACCTGGATCTGTCAGCTCACGCACCGACAATACATGATACACGTAGATGCAAGTCCTCGGGATTTTCGACTCGCGGATGCGTGTTGGTGAGATGCGAAGCTTCAGGGGTGGGTGTCCGACCAGGGTAAGGCTCATCCTTCGGATTACACGACGTGATGCAGGACGCTGGATGAGTTTTGGTAACCAATCGGTGTCGGCTGCGGGAAGCGTGCACTCACATGTTCGCAGGCTTTGGGAACAAGCGTAGGAGCTGGTGGCTTAATAATCTTGGGGCTGGAACTTTGGGAGGGAGATGAGTGCTCATCAAGGAAATCGGGAGTGAGTATAAATCGAGGAGCTCCCTAGATATCTCAAGTGCCGAATTCTACATCCACTCGTCAGGCTTTCAGGGTTACAGCTCTTGATTCTAGGCACCGAACCTTCCATCATCAATATGCTATCTCTCAAGATGGGAGTTGCCCGCTCCCTAACTGTCGCGCTGATTTGCATTTCCCCCCTTTTCGATGCCGCACTGGCTGCCCCAGCACCACGCGACGATGTTGTCCCTAGATCAGCCATTGCAATCAAGCTCAACACAATAACCTCGCGTACCAGGTCACTGCCAGGGGCTGAAGTCGTCGAAGATCTCGTCCGGAAAGCACTGTCTGGGACAGGTCTCGCAAGACGAGATTCCCGGTATAACGTCTTGCCCCTCTTTTCCAGCCTATCTCCCGAGACACTTTCCGACATGGTTCAGAGGGCTACCAAACTCGACCCCACGTACGAGCCAGTTGACTTTGGAGCC
>Ga0247824_10002312_pt1 | contig 10638 bp, 9 predicted proteins | sample 13C_PalmiticAcid_FD_194412 | JGI IMG/M metagenome (GOLD analysis project Ga0247824, IMG submission 194412) | Soil microbial communities from agricultural site in Penn Yan, New York, United States - 13C_PalmiticAcid_Day48 | ecosystem: Environmental > Terrestrial > Soil > Agricultural land...
CCCCAGCTCCCCCACACTCCCGCACTGCATAATCTCAAAGATCGACATCTCCGCCCCGGCCCTCATCGCCAGCATGTTCCTTAGCTCCACCGCCACCAGCGAGTCCACGCCGTACTCGGCCAGCGATTTGGTAGGTGCCACCTCCCCCTCGGCCAGCATAAAAATGTCTGTCAGCTTGCGCGCCACGGCGTCGATCACGTGCGCGGTGGCCTCGACGAGGGTGGTGCTGGATGAGAGGCGGGACGCGAGGTCGTTGGTTCCGTTGTGAGCCGTTTTGGTGCCGCTGCTGCTGCCGTTTTGGGTTGGCGGGGCCTGGTACGCGAGGCAGGCAAAGCGGAGGTCCCGGGCGAGGGCGGAGGGTTCGCTGTGGGCGTGGTTGGTGGGGCCGGTGTTGAGGCCGAGCGCGAGGGCGCCGGCGTAGGGGGTGTTGATGGCGGAGCCGATGGCGGCGAGGATGTCGTCTTCGCTGAGGGACGAGAAGCCGTGGCGGTGGAGGGCGTCGATGGTCTTGCTTGCTTCGTCCTCGGCGAGGTAGCCGACTGATTTGACGATGCCTAGGTCGATGGATACGCCTGGCAGGCCTTTCTCGACGCGGTGCCGCGCGAGAGCGTCTTGGAAGGCGCCGCCGGCGGAGTAGTTGGACTGGCTGGCGAAGCCCACCACGCCGATGAGCGAGGAGAGCATGATGTAGAAGTCGAGGTCGTCTTGTAAGGCAAAGTACTGGTGCAGGTTCCAGCTGCCCTGCACCTTCGGGGCAAGAGCCGCGTTATGGTCGTCTAGCGCCATGTGTTCCAAGACGGAGTCCTGCATATCATCGTTAGCATGTGTTGCTCAAAACTTGTGGACGCCACCTACTCTAAGCTCCATTCCGCCATGCACGATACCCTTGATCGGTGGGCGTCTCGCCCGGGCATGCTCATCAAGAGCCCTCTTCACATCCGCCATCTTCGAGATGTCGCAGGCCACTGCCGTAACGTCCACGCTGAGCCCAGCAGCACTCAGCTCTTCCTGGAGACTCTCAACCTTGCCAGCGGTGTGTGCACTTCTGGACAAGACAACCAAGTGCCTTGCGCCGTGTTCGGCGAGCCAGTGGCAGACGGACCTCCCGATACCACCGAACCCACCGACAACAAGGTACGATGCATCAGGACGGAGTCTGGTGGTGGCTGCCCGCGGAATAACCTTCAATGCTGCGTTAACAATCTTGCATCACCAATTATAAAAATGCGGTCCAGACTTACCGGAACCATCGTCTCAGGGGTAACCGAGAGCACAATCTTGCCCATGTGCTTGCCAGCCTGCATCAGACGGAACGCCTTCTCAACTTCAGAGAGCGGATACACCGTCACCGGATGCACGGCGTCAATCTCCTTTGCCGCAACGAGCTTGATGACGTGCTTCAGGATCCTGTTTGCCTGCATCGGCTTGTGCTCGCCCAAGGCAATCACGTCCACGCTCGAGAATGAGACGGCCCTCGTGAACGCCTCCATGGCAAGGCTGTTGTTGAGCTCGAAGTCCCGCTTCCCCAGCTCAACCAACCGGCCGAAGGGCGCGAGACAGTTGAAGCTTTCCTGCAGGAGCGTTCCCGCCAGCGAGTTGAGGACTACATCCACCCCCTTGCCGTGGGTGACCTCCATGATGCCCGCGGCAAAGGTCGTATCGCGACTGGAGAAGATGTGGTCGGATGGAATTCCGTAATGCGCCGTGACAAACCGCCGCTTTTCGTCAGAACCAACAGTGACGAACACCTCAGCCCCGACCCGTTGCGCCAGCATCACCGCAGCCTGGCCCACCCCGCCGGTTGCCGAGTGGATGAGCACACTCTCGCCCGGTTGGAGTCGCGCAATGTCGTACAGGGACAGATACGCCGTGACGTACTGCGTCGGCAGCGACGCGGCGGTCTCGAACGACATGTCGTTGGGGATGTGGACGGCACTGCTCCAGTGCACCCTGACGGTGCTGCCGTAATGCCCCCTCAGCAAGACGGCAACACGGTCACCCGGCCTGTATCCCATCGCCGCGGCGCCAGCGCTCACCCGCTTGACCACGCCAGCACAGTCGTAGCCCATGACGTTCGATTTCAGCTGGCCCATGGCGACCATGACATCGCGGAAATTGACCCCAAACGCCCTCGGTTCAATCTCGACGACGTCGTCTGGAAGTGGGGAGGCCGCGGTCGGGTCATCGTTGAAGGCGAGCGTGTCTAAAAGTCCCGTTGTCCCGATGGTCAGGCGGAGTGGCCGGTCAGACTGCAGGAATGGCTCCAGCCTCGGTGCCGGCACGGCCGTGGACTGGGAGAACACGGTCTGGTTGCGCTCAGCGTCTTTCACATATCTCGGTATTTGGATGATCCCGTCCCTCTCCGCAAACTCAAAGTCGTTCGCGGCCTCAACCGCCGAGTGATCAAAGAACACCTTGAACAGCTCGGTGATGGACTTGACTGACTCAGGGGACCAAAGAGGCTGGGACGGGTCAAGGTCCAGGGTCCCCAAGCGCTTTCCCGAGTATTCCTGTCTGAGGGACCGGAGGAAGCCAGACGCGAGACTCGCGAGGGGATTGGTGCAAGCATCGGCACCGCCCCGAGTCAGCCAGAGAACCCCCTTGGATCGAGTGCAGACCGCTTTGAGCCCCTCAAACTGCGCGGGGTCTGCGTTTGCCAGGATGGGATTTTCCGGGTCGTCAATGAAGACGCACACTTTGTTCTCGTCGACTGGCGCGTACTCGAGAGCGTGGACCGTCGGCACAGTCCAGGTGAGCAGGCCGATGGACAGTCTGAGTTGGTCGATCCAGGCCTCTGGGACGGAACCGGTGGCCGTCACCAGCGCAATGTCAAAGTCAAATTTTGGCGGATTGCAAACTGCGGTCGACGACATGACGCTGAACGAGTACAGCTCGTCGTCGTCGCAGTCGCGGACCTCGGCCTCAACGCCTCGGAAACCGGTTCGGTGCAGCACGCGGTCCCACATGGGGATCGTCAACGACGGGCTGAACTTGCGTTCCTCTTCCTCACCTACCCCGACTGTTAGCACTTCCAAAAATCAAAGAGATAATGGGAAACTTACTCAGCCACCATCCCTGCAGGAACCCGAACACAAACTGGATATCCATCTGATCCTTTGTCGTCTCCATGATGAACAGCTTGCCACCAGGCTTGAGCAACTTCCTCGCGTTTGCCATCGTGTTCTGCATGGACACAGTCGCGTGAAGAACCTGGCAGGCAATGACAACATCGTAGGTCCCTTCCTCAAACCCCTGGCTCGCCGGATCCTGCTCGATGTCGAGCTTCTTGAACCGCATCAGATCCTTCCAGTCCTGGAACTTCTCCTTGGCCGCCTCGAAGAAACCTGAGGACACATCAGTGAAATCGTAGGAGCCAAGATTCTTCCCACCGCTCTTCCCCAGGGCGTTCAGAATCTGGGTCGTGGCACCACCCGTCCCCCCGCCAATTTCGATCATCTTCGCTCGCGGGTTCTTGTGCGCGTACAGCGCGACCAGCTCGCCGAGCTTCGCGTTGGCCCTTCCCCACTTCAGTCCGTCGAGGTAGTATCTGGACAGCAGGTTCTCCTCCAGCATTACCTCGAGAGCCGTGATCTCGTTCCGGAGGATGGGCACAATGTGCGAGCCCAGCTTGCAGACGATCTCGCCGTTGGTGCTGCCGGTCCTGACCCTCTCCAAGACCTTGGCCCGGTCTTTCGGAGTGGCCTTGATCCACTCGCTGCTGCCAGGGGCCAGCTCGTTCGTCCGGGCAAGCTCGACCTGGAGCCGCATCCAAATGTAGAATTTCCTGTGGTGCCATTCCAGGCACTTGATATCGGCAGCGGTGAGCTGGCCCAGTGCGTGGTAGATGTAGAACAAGCAGGCCCGGCGGAGGTCCATCAGCAACTCAGCCTCCTTGCCAGAGATCTCGCTGCCCAACTGCTTCTTCAGATACGAGTCCTTGAGGAATGTGATATCGGGGACCCATTTTGCTGTTGCGAACTTTTCCTGTTCCCATGACGGCGTCTTTTGGACAACGGCGTTGCCAATGGATTGGTACACAAAGTCGTCGATGGTGATGACCGGTGTGCTGATCGCTTCGCGGTCGTTGACTGAGCCATCAGCAACAGTGATCGAGGTGGTCATGGTCTGAGAGTCGATATGGGCCAGGTTGGTGTAGGCCTTGAAGAGATGCCCAGCTGTTGGGGGAATACCATGGGCGACCCACAACTTCCGAATGGATCTGGGCACCTTGGGAGTGCTCACTGCATTGCCTGCTCCTGGCACTGCGGTATACGCTGCTTGGAACACGGAGTCGAGTGTTGTCGGGTGCACGACGTGTTGGTGCTGATGCTGTTTGGGCATGGTTGCCGCGGCGTCGGCGACGGCGAACGATGTGACTGACTGCTTGCTCCGGGCACGAATGGATCTGAGGTTCTGGAAAATCGGCCCGTGAGAGATTCCCGCAGACCTCAGGCCGGAGTAGATGTCGCGGGGGCTGATGCGGATGCGGTAAGCGGACTCGTCCACAGGTTGCGTGATGTTACGCGTCACACTTTGCGTCCCTCCTCCTGGCTCGAGCTCGTTGTCGAGTGCTTGTTCGACCATTATGAGCCCCTTGCAATGGTCGGTCCACTTGTTGTCCGAGCTGACGGACTGCACCTGGAACTCTGACCAGCCCTTTGTGTCGAGGGCTCTGTCGCTGCACGGCCGAAGTGAAAGCTGGAGCTCAATGCCGTCGCTTGTCTCCGGAACCATCAGGGCGTTGAGAATGTCGACATCCCGGAGTTGGTATCCTCGAACCTTCCTGCCCTGGGATTGCTGGGAGAACAAGTAGAAAGCACCCTCAATGACCATTGACAGGTAACCCGCGGCGGGATAGATGATGTTGCCCTGTACAACGTGGTCCCTGACCCACGGTATCTCATTAATGCGGACGAAGTGTCGCCACGAGGGAGCACTCAAGTTGGTGCCAAGAACGAGCGACCCCAACAGGTCATGGGGTGTCTCCCTGCGACTGCGCAGAGCTTTGTTTGCCCGCGGTTCGTTCCAATGGCGCGTTTGGTGATTCCAGGGGTATCGAGGCAGGTCGTGCAAAACCTTCAAGCCGTGCTTCCCGTATGGAAAATTGACAGCTGCGAGGTTCACCGGATACCCCTTCTGGACGAGACTGCCGACCAAAGTGTGCATGGTATCGACGGCGCTCTGCTTCCTGATCAAGCAGCTGGCGTACGGGATGGTAACGTCCTTGAACTCTGGCATACCCATGATGTCCTGAATGGGTCCGGAGAGCGCCGCATGGGGTCCGACCTCGATGACCATGTCGACGGCAGGCTCGCTGTCGGGGCTCTCAAAACACATGCTGCGGAACGCCTCAACGAACCGAACAGGCCCAGTAAGACTGCGTACCCAGTGCGAGGGGCTGCCAATCTCTTCGACATCCTCCAGACGAGTTCCAGTCGCGGGTGACGAGAAGACCAAGTCGAGGTGATCTTGGGCGGGGCTGACCTTCTTGTCCATCGAGGCGTGGTAGGCGTCGGCAACGGCCTCCATGTGATGGGAATGCCAGGCCGCATCGACCTTGAGGCGGCGGGCAAACACGTTGTCCTGCTTCAGGAGACTCTCCAGCTGATCGAGCCCGCAGACATCGCCCGAAACTGTGATGCTGCTGGGGCTGTTTTCACACGCCAGCACCACCTTCCCGTTGGACACGCGAGAGAGGTAGTTTTGGCTCGCATCGGCGCCCAATCCCACAGCCACCATGCCGCCCTTCCTGGCAAATTGGCGGTTTGACTCCGACGCCAAGCCGCCTCGTGCGAAGGCGATAGCCATGGCAGAGGCGAGATCAAGAGCGCCAGCGGCGTACGCGGCAGCAATCTCGCCGCTCGAGTGGCTCGTGACCGCCGTCGGGTTGATCCCCCAAGCCCGGAGCAGCTGTGTGAGAGCAATCTGCACGGCAACGCAAACCGGTGTGCTGTAGTCGAGCTGGTTGACTCTTGACGTTTCCTGATCACGGCCAAGTTCCTCTGTAGCGCCGAGTCAGTCGCCAGCGAGAGCAATAATGAGATGAGGTGGCTTACCTATCATGTTCCACTTGGCGCCCAGCTTCTTCAGCTGAACATCACAGTCGAGCAGGGCCACCTTGAAGACGGGATAGACGTCGATGAGCTCCCGGCCCATGGCCCACCACTGTGCGCCTTGGCCAGTGTAGACAAACCCCAACCTCGGGGATGTCCCCCTCTTGACGGGCTTTATTTTGCCGGCGTCAATAGCGTTTATAAGGCTCGCGACGCTGGTGCCAGAGAAGGTTGAAATCCATGGGAGCTGGGAGCGGCGGTGGCCTAGCGTGTAGGCCAGATTGTCAAGAAGCGAGTCCTCGTCGGTGGTTTTGGCGGTCAAGAGGTACTCTTTGAGGTTGTCGGCCATGGCCCGGGTTGCTCTCTCGTCTTTGGCGCTGAGAATGAAGACACGGGAACGGGGTGTAGCGTCGACGTCGCTGTCTCTCCTGGTGTGGCCGTTGGCATGACCATTGGCGCCATTTGTGTGGCCATTTGTGTGGCGATTCGTGATTCCATGTCCATTTCCGTTTGTTACTGAGAAACGAGAGTTGGGGGATGAAGCGAGGAAGGAACGGCAGTCCTGCATGATGACATGGGCATTGGACCCGCCATAGCCAAAGTTGTTGATGGATGCCCGCCTGATGCCTTCCCTATCTGGCCAGGGCTCAAGCTCGGTGGGTACCTGCCAGGCACCAGTCAGTTTTCTATTCAGTCATTCAAAAAGAGAAAATGGAAAAACAAACCTTGAGCTTCCACTCGTCGAGGTGCAGCTTCGAGTTCGGCTTCTCGAAATTGATACTCGGCGGGATCTGGCCCTTCTCCAGGGCCAATGCCACCTTGATAATGGCTGCCACACCGCTCGCCGTTTCAGTATGCCCGATATTCGTTTTGACGGAGCCAATTCTCAAAGGCTGGCTGTCTGTCCTGGTGTCTTTGAACACGGAAGCAATCGCCGCGACCTCGATCGGATCGCCTGTCGGCGTTCCTGTGCCGTGCGCCTCAAAGTACGTCGTCTGCCCCGGGTCGAGCCCCGCTCGCCGGTAGCAGTCGCGGATCAAGGCTTCCTGTGCCTCGCCGCTCGGCGTTGTGATGGTTTCGGTCTTGCCGTCTTGGTTGATGCCACTCTCGTTGATGATGGCGCGGATCGGATCCCCGTCCCGCAGGGCTTCATCGAGTCGCTTCAGGATCACCGTGGCGGATCCCTCCCCCCGGCCGTACCCATTGGCCCGGCTGTCAAAGGCGTACGACTTGCCGTCCTTGGAGATAAGCCTGCGGTCTGTCAGCAAATGATGGGTTGGTCAATCTCGGGAGGAAGAACTCGCGTCATGGACGACATGGCCAGGAACATGTCGGGGTTGAACATCAAGTTTGCACCCCCGACGATGGCCATGTCTGATTCTCCTGTCCGCAGTGTTTGGCACCCCTGGTGCAACGCCGTGAGCGTTGTTGAGCAGCCCGTGTCCACCGACATGCTTGGGCCGCGCAGGTCAAAGAAGTGGGACAGCCGGTTTGAGGCCATCGCTGCGCCGGTCCCCATGAGGAGAAACCTGGGCAGCGAGTCGGGGTCCCTTACCAGGCTCTCGTGGTAGTCCCTGAAGAAGGAGCCGGCGAAAACCGATGTATTGGAGCCTGCCACATCTTGCAGGGTAATGCCGGCTGTCTTTCTGTTAGCTCGTCCTTCAACCTCGTCAAGTTCAGGGGCATCCTACCGCTTTCGAGGGCTTCGTATGTCGATTCTAGCTGGAGCCGAAATTGGGGATCCAGTGCCTGGCTGTTGTCAGCCTATCCCGAGCAAGCGTTGGGTATCAAGAGATTTGAGACTGACGGCCGCTGTTTCGGCAGACAGATTGAAGAAGTTCGCGTCAAACAGGCCGATGTCTTCGCTGAGGAAGTGTCCTCCGATCACATTTGTCTGCGCCATGTCATCAGCACTGCACCTTGCAACGAATATTGCTCTTGTTTAGGAAGTCTCACCCCGTTCAGCTTCTCAAAGTTTGGATGGTGGAACCCGTCAATGTCGAACCGGTCCTTGGGTATCTCGCTCCACGCACTCCGCCCCTCGGCCAGGAGATCCCACAGCTTCTGCGGGTTGTCGACGTCGCCTGCGAATCGACAGCTCATGCCAATGATGGCGATGGGGGTGTTGGCGGCCATGTTCTTTGGATTTCCGCTTCTTGTTTGATGCGACCAGTGTTGAAACCGGGTTAGGGGGGGCAATGTTTTCGGGGTGTGAGAGTGTTGGGGTTGTGTTACAGTCCGGTGTCGGGAGGGCTGCGTGGTGCTATATGTACGGACGTGTCCGGCGCTGGGTCTAGCCATTTGCTTGGTTTCTCAAAAGGGACTCTTCACGGGGGAACGAGGATGTAATGTTTGCTGAGAGCGCGGCCTTGCAATATCTCCGACTGGGGCCCTGTGCAACATTCCTGCCCTTGCAGCGCTTGTCAGCCCCCGATGAAGCATGGATGGTCGGGTGTATGGCTGCACCCTCAGCTATCATTGAACAGTTCTTCAGAAATATGTGAGAAAGATACTCCGGCAGCATCCTTGGGGTGGCACACGAACTCCGGCTCAGCTCAGGGATCCTTCGAGTGGACAAGACCAGGCCCACGGGAGGGCTGCCGGGAGCTTGGGAATGCACGTCATTCGCCGATCTTGCCGCGAGACATCTCGCGCAATCGTTCTGATCCCTTGATTCGACGTCGATACAGGTAGAGGGCTACAGCCCGGGGCGGGGACGGCCCACTCCGCCGAGAAACTCCGGGGCCCGACCCACTTATAAGTCCGACCCGGCGGCCGGCATCCGGGGAGTCGGACCCCTCCATCCCTTACTCAGCTGGGCTGCAAGCCCAGGCACACCTATACATAGATACCGATGCCCCAAGATCAGCGCCGTGCATCCAACTATTGGATTTCTCCGCGCTCTGCTCTTGTGCTGTCGGGGTCCCGGCGTTGTTGGGTGGCTTGGGTCCTCCCCCCCCCCTGTTCGCTGTTGGAATACTCTGCAAAAAGTGAGACAGGACCGGCACCTACCGAAGGAACGACGGTGATCCCTGGGGGTGTTGACGAATGGCGGGCGCATTCAACGGCCTTGGCGCGCAGATCAGTGCAGTAGCCCTGCATCTGACCTCTCGGCTTTTGGGCTGGCACTGCGTCTGGCACAGTGGCCGCTTTGCGATGCCTTGGTTCTTGGTCCTGCGCGTTGCGGGTGTGCACTTGTATCACAGCAGATTGTGCGTCGCGATCGGAATCAGTAGACAGATAGTGTGTCTCACGACTTTCAGCGTCGTGTAACACTCGGGTCCTGATAAAGAAAACGAGTTGCAGTGCGTTGGGCAGCGAGGCTGCCGTGCCGGAGGGCCAGTCTTGTCGTTGGGTTAAAAAGTTCCGCTGACATGGCAAGCCTTCAAAGTGCAAGTTACTTCAACTTGCTCCCTCTTTCAGCAAACACGGTGCGGTGGAGGAAGAATGACAGGTGGGATACAGTCCCCGCACAACACCGCAACAACACACAGAGTTGAGGGGTGTGATGGTTCTTTTGCTGTCCTGTGATTGTTGCTCAGCCAGTGTCAGATTGTGCCAAATCCACTGCAGACGGCCTGTCAAGTCGGCGGTGGCTTGCTCGGGGTCGAACCGGGCCCGTCAGGAGACAGGACCGGAACCAATCCAAACCCTCCGCGGAGGGATCTTGATCCAAGCTTTGGGGATCTCGGGAAGGCGCAGCGCCAGTGTCCAGCCGGGGCAGATAGTCCCCGATCGGCATGATTTGCTTCTGCGGGCACCAGCGCCAACGGCCAACGGTGGGCGCAAACAGGCAAGGATCGGTGAGCTGGTTCCATCGTCATCACGGCCCCGCATATCGCACAGTCGCTTGCTATTTGCTCGCTGCCTGCTCCCCGCCGGGATCTCAAGCTGCCGAAACCTGTCGGGCCATGCGCGGACCGTGGTTCCGCGCTCTGCAGCGGTGCGCATCCCGATGCCAGAGTCGCCCCTACCGCTGACAGCATATCATTGCACCTTGACTGACCTCGCAATGCATGCTTGCCTGTGTATCTTGCGCCGTTAATCATGGCTCAACCCCCCGGAGCGCTGCGGAGTGCTTCTCTCTCTTTTCCCCTTCCCCCTGCACTCAGCTCAAGCTACATCGGTTGACCAAGCCATAACCATCCCACCAAACCATCCCTTTTGAGTCTAACCTTCCAGAGTCACAGTTCACACCAACCCCAGCAAGATGGTCAACCTCGAGCAGATGCGGGCATCCAACGCTCGGATCCGGGAGTGTCTCCCGCCAGGCCTCGTGGCCGTCTTCGCCGGCGGCACCAGCGGCATCGGCGAGACCACCATGAAGCAGTTCGCCAAGCACGCCGTCCAGCCGCGCATCTACTTTGTCGGCCGCTCGGAGCGGGCCGCCGCGCGCATCACGGCCGAGCTGACGTCGCTCAACCCGGCGGGCAAGTACCGCTTCATCCGGGCGGACCTCTCGCTGCTCCAGAACGTCGACGAGGTCTGCCGCGAGATCAAGACGCGGGAGCCGCTCATCAACCTGCTCTTTCTCACGCCCGGCACCATGATGACCGGCAAAGGTATCCATCCCCTCCATTAACAC
>Ga0247824_10002313_pt1 | contig 10633 bp, 16 predicted proteins | sample 13C_PalmiticAcid_FD_194412 | JGI IMG/M metagenome (GOLD analysis project Ga0247824, IMG submission 194412) | Soil microbial communities from agricultural site in Penn Yan, New York, United States - 13C_PalmiticAcid_Day48 | ecosystem: Environmental > Terrestrial > Soil > Agricultural land...
CAGCGACAACAACACAGAGGAGAAGCGGCAGTCCAAGAAGAAGCTGCAGGTGCTGCTGATGATTGAGGCGTATGAGGGCATGCTGCAGAGTTGCCGGCGGGAGAGTGCTGGGGCGGAGGACGAAGCTGCATCGGCGTCAGAGTACGGAGAACGGAACGGTGATCAAGTAGTGGAGGAGAGGAAGGCAAAGATGGGGAAGATGGTGCCTGTTTTGGAACACTGGTTGGAAGCATTGCATGGGGTGTACGACGAGGCGTTAGTGGCGGGTGACAGCGACGAGTAATGGCTGTTCTCGATTGTTGATAGCTTTCGATTGTACAGAGTCATGGCGTCAAGGCGAGGGTGGAACTGCTCAGGGCCTTGCTGCTGGAGATGGATGAAGTCGAGGAGTCTGGGACCACGGTCAGTTTTTGGAGGGCACCCCCAGGCTACAGAGTCAGTATCGTCAGTCAATAATGCATCCATAACCTTGCTGTCAAGAGTGCAAAGCCGTTCATTTTGTCGCGGTCTTTGTCCAATGCCAAGCCTTCCAGTATGGCGCAGATTTATTGTTGTGGTTAATCATTTATCGAATGGCCTGGGCTTGGGCTGTTGTGCTGCACGGATGCGGAAGGAGCCCTCCGTGATGGATCGGGTGTCGCAACCTCAGCCGTAAATTTCGGGAACTTGTTTGCCGCCAGCAGCACCTGAGTGACGTCCTCGCAAGCACTGTGAGGCTCCATCCGAGATTCGAAAGTCACGCGAAAGCTGGTGGAAACGTACGACGCGACGCGAGGAGTGAGTTGCTTGGGGCGATCATTGGGGAGCTATGAGGGCGTCGCGTTCATGCCCCGGTAACGCACATCAATCCCATTGACATGTATCCGTGATGTACGCCTTCATTTCATCAAGCGCTCCGGCAGGCGCCACCCGGTGCTCTGATCGTGTTGGCGAGAACATCTTGACCAGCTCTGGGCGTTCGCTTGCGAAGTGCTGGTGGTAGGCCGTATCTGGAAAACAATCACCGGCTGGTCGTCTAGACTTCTTGTCAGGAGCGGGAGTGGCGTCAAATTCTGGTGGGGACGTGGTGATGGACGTTGATCAACGGCGGTTGACAGTTGACAACCTTGGAGCCCATGCCAGTTTGGGGAGGAAAGTGGAAACTGGGGACTCGCAAGCTTTGCCCAAACCCGGAAATCGTGCGCGGGTCGCGCCGTTTGTGGACTAGCGGGCCCTTCCCCGCCAGCGCTCAGACCAGGATTTTCGATCGTCCTGATCGACATTACAGGGGTAAATCAGCTCGCTTGCATGCTGCCCCACCACTGCAGCCCGCCATCCCCGGATCCAGAGCCTTGGATGGCCCTGGAGAAGCGCCACGAAGGTACCCGACCAAGCCGATCTTTCAAAACTCCCACCTCACACTTCCGAATGGAGCGAGTTGTCTTGAGATCTTATGTCCGGCCCGAGGGAACGGTTGTCCCTGAGAGCACTCTCGAGTTAATTAAGGAGCCGCTGCTCCACTTTGCACGCATTTCAGGATTCCAGGACCACTACCGAAGCACTCGCTTGCTTGAAGTTGCACCATTTCCACGTTTCCACGCGACCCGGGATGCATCTCCACGGCATACCACGACGCGATGAACCACCACCCCGCGAAGTGCCAAACTACGCCTCGCGGCTGCTCTGGGCAATATGGTCCTTGACCATCGCCGCGGCCGTCTTCCTCGCCCTGCGCGTGTACTGCAAGCTGTCGCGACGTCGGTCGCTCTGGTGGGACGACCACTTCCTGATCGCCAGCTGGGTACGCAACACGGACTCTCTCGCCCAAGTGTTCAAATCCAGCCAGTCCCGTTGCTGACCCGGGCTGCCGCACGCAGGTCACCATCCTGGCCTCGACGGCCATGCTCACCGAAGGCACCAAATTCGGCATCGGCCTGCACTACGAGGACATGGACGTGGAGAAGATGCCCCTCGTGAGCATCATCTCGTACAGCGCCGGCTTTGCCACCATTCTGGGCGCAGCGTGGAGCAAGACGTCGTTTGCCATTACGCTCTTGCGCCTCTCAGAGGGATGGGTCAAGTGGGTTGTCTGGTACATCATCATCTCGGTGAACCTCGTGCTCGGTGTGTCGGCCACCATCCTGTGGATTCAGTGCTGGCCCGTGGAGAAGCTCTGGATCTACGAGCTGAAGGCCACGTGCTGGCCGGTCGAGATCGTTGAACGGTACCAGACGTTCACGAGTAGTGCGTCCCCCTGGAAACGAGAGGATGTGCCCTGCGAGAACCGACTAACCGAGGTCACACAGTCTACTCGGGCATTCTCGATGTCGTGCTTGCAATTCTTCCTTGGAAGATTATTTGGCATGTGACGATAAACAAGAGGGAGAAGATGGGCGCCCTCGTCGCCATGAGCATGGGGGTTTTGTATGTCTTGCCATCTCGGGCGCATACTTGGCTTCGGCTGACGAGCGTCTAGTTCCGGCATCATCGCTTTCTTGAAGATCATCTCCCTCGATGATATCTCGGACAGTAGCTGTGAGTCTGCCATGCGCTGATTTTATCTGCTATTTGATCTAACAACGTCCAGCCACAACCGTGGACATCAAAGTCCTGGGTACCGCCGAGCCCGCCGTCACCATTATTGCTGCGTCGATCCCCATACTCCGAGCCTTCATCCGAAAAGATGCCCCGGCGCGGACACGATCAATACCCTTCGTCGAGTTCTCTCAGATCCCCGAACCCAGTTCGCAATCACTCAGTTCCACGAAGGAATATCCTATTGAGGGTCTTGTGAGGTACAACACGACACCGGCACCAGCGAGGGTGACTGTGCAAGATGTTTAACTCAGGACCAGTTACCCTGTGTATGAGACGATGGTAAGTGCTTGCCCTTGCCCAACAAAGTGGGGGAGCATTAGCTGACGGCCCCTTGGAATTTTTCTATTGGTGCTTTTTGGGAAGCCGGAGTTATCCCTTTGCATTTGGACGCCCCAGAATTTTTATGTCCAAGGCTCTTCGTTCAGGTTTTAGTCAAAAGCATTATATGATACCCAGATACTTTTATAGCACATACATTCAACTAAAGGGTGGCCACAGGCTGCCTCACCATGGTCCGTATCACACGACGAGCCGTAAGGTACAATACCCCTATCACCCACCCCTCCAGGTTCTCTTGTTCTTCTAGCCACCATGTGGTTCATGGAGGCCTTTTCGTCCACCTCTTTTCCATCACCGTTCAGCATGTCATTCTCTTTGATATTGAGTTAGTTGGGAGCGCTTGAGCGATACACCAACAAAGTGAGGTTAGCTCGTTTGCAACCTCGCGCCCAAACATTTCAAGATATTTGTCTCTTTTCCCCTACAACACTCAACACTTGATCGACACCTGGCACCGCTTCGCCCCCTTTTCTACAGCCCCCCGACCACGCATACGCAACGGCCGACATCAAACCCAACGGCAACCCCGACGGCAACCCCGACGACGACAAACTTCCACCAACCCCCTCATCCTCCACCCGACCTAAGGGCATCCTCCCCACCTTGATCCTCAGGTATGCACACCGCGCGAGGGCGACCAATCAAGCTGCGCAAAGGCGAGCTTGTGACGAAGCTGGGGGCGGAGGATCACGTGCGGTGTATGGAGAGGAGACGCGGCGCGGGGGCGGAGTTGAGTTGAGTGAGGTGTCGTCGCTGTTCAGGGCTGATGCATGGTCAAGGTATTTCTTATCTCCCTACCTCGGGAGGCAGCACCTGGCCGGTACCGTAGCCTTTGGTGCGGGTGGTTTGGTAGATATCGAAGAGACGCAATGTCGAGTGTGGGCCGCCCAAGAAGGGGTCGTATCCACCAAAAATTCTCGACGTTGTAGTACTCTCTCGGGGAGTCCTTGGTCAAGCCCGAGATGGAGAGCTCGGCATCTCCGTTAGGGTTGTAGGTATACCCGAGCACCTAGTTTGTTGTGCTCGAGAACGGGATGCTTGGTACAGCATGGCGGCGGGGGAACTGGGAGTCGCTGGCTGCCCATTCACTTTGGCGCACAAGGCAGTGGCGGATTATATGAAGAAGCTGGATACCCATGCTGCCAGCACCCAGTAGGCTGTGACGCTGTGTGGGAGGCCGGGATCGGGTGCGACGGAAGCAAGTGGAGCTTGTAGCAATTGCCCGCTCAGGGGCTCGGGCTGGGTGGATGTGTTTGTGGAGGGCACTAACGGGCTCTGTGGCACAACTGGTATGGGGGTTACGGGCTGGATCGAGAACGCAAATGCCGACAATTATGGCGGGGTGTACGGAGGAGTTGAGAGGGGCCTCTAGAATCACGTCAACTCTCTAGAGGGATGGACCGTGGAACCAATGGCTTGGATGCGACTTAATCTTCCATACCTTATCTCAGAGTGGCGGCTCATTCGAGCGGCCAAAATCAAGCAGCCGATTTAGCTGTAAGGCACCTCGCCGTTCTTTGTGGAGAGTTTGAACCCATAGAGCTTTAATGGGATAGGCGGAATTACACAGTACTGGAGGGTTTGGCGCACGCGTTGAGCGCAACGTTGATGTCCACCAAAGTGCGGAATCTCTTGTTCCGTATTCCACCCACAGCCCCGAAACTCTTAACCGAGCCGGATTATCTTCCTCTCTGAGAAACCCCGATGATAGTTCACGTTTCACGCTCCTAACCCCGGTTGCTTTCCGGGTAACTCAACCAATTCGGCCTCACCTCCCGAGACATGTTGCTTCACATCGTCATTGCCTGTTATTCTACACACCAATGTGCAAATTGAAGGAGCAACGGGCATACCTGGGTAGGTAACTAGTCTAGACAGAGTAGGAATATAAACGTGCACAGAAATCCCAGCAGATTCCATTTCTCTCTGTCCTTAAGGCCAAATCTTCAACCCTCACTGAAATCCGAACACACAATGCTGTTCTCGCGTCGAGTTCTGTCCGCTCTCGCGGCAGTTGCCATCACCACGGTTGAAGGAGCCATGGGACCTGCTTTCAGCACTGGTCCAGTGGCTGCCAACTCGTTCATCCGCGAATCGACGTCGACCCTCATCTTGCCCAAGGGACCCACCGGCTCTTCCGGAGTCCTTTCTCTCTGGGTCGGGATGGGCACCTCCAAAGGCGACCTGATCCAGTCCATTGCCGATAACTGGCAGTCCTCGAACTGGGCCATCTTTGCGTACACGCTCCTATCCACCTCACGTATGCAACCATCCCATTGCAGCCATCGCTATCATCATGAGGGATGTTGTTTGACACTGCTTTGTAGCTACCACACAGATGCCAGTTCAGTCGGATAGCACTACCGCCTACCCCGGTGACCAAGTGACGATGCACTGTAAGAACTCCTTGAGCAGCAGCTTTCAGGGATACCAGCTCACAGAATCACGCTTGTGTAACAGACAAGTACGACGACGCGACCAAAAACTACACGCAGTATGTGTCCATCAACGGCAACCTAGTGCACACGCTCTCCACCAACGATGGATACGCCCTGGGCTGGGGCAGCGCAGTCGAGTGCGGTGAAAGCAACTGCGGTACTGTCCCGGCGCATAGTGAGTTTTTTTACCCCACCCCCCTTGGATCCCAAGACAGTGGTTCCAGTCTTAACTCGCATGCAGCATGGATCAACACAGTGATCACCATGGACGTGGCGGACCCCAACTACAAGAACACGCTCGCCAAGGGCCAGGGTGTCACCGGCGACCTGGTCACCAGCGACGGCGGCAAGACCTGGACCGTCAGCAAGATCTCCATTCCCGGGTTCGACTTCTCCACGGGCAAGATTGTGACAGCCTCGAGCGCGGTTACGACCACGTCAAAGACCACAACCAAAACGACGACCGCCGCCGCCGCGACGACAACGGCGTCCTCCTCCACCGGCGGCACGGCTGCACGTTGGGCGCAATGTGGAGGTGAGACGGATGAACTGCAGTCCACTTGGGAAGTTCGCTAGGTGCTGACTCTGCTTAAAAGGTACCGGCTACACTGGACCGACGAAGTGCGCCAGCCCGTACACGTGCACATATTCCAACCCTTGTAAGTTAACCCCTCTCGTCACCTTCTTTGCTCTACCCTTGCTGTCCTTGAACGCCACATTGACAAACTGTCTTATTAGATTATTCCCAATGTCTCTGAAATAAGGTGAAGATCAGATACGTCTGACCGCATGGAGTAGAGGGATGAGATTGGGTGGGCTGCCCATTAGGCACCTGGCAATGATTCTTATTGTCCAAAGGGTTGTGATTGTTGGGGCAGGAATGTGAGTGATGTCATGTCTAAGGTAGGAGTGGCCGTGGGCATGAGCTGTCAACTGCCGTTGTCAAGGGGGCACGTTGGGGTCAGACAGGACACGGGCAGAGATTCTACAAGACAGGAAGGACAATAAACAGTGATTGAAGCTTAGTTCCACGGGCTTGATGAGAGGCTCTTATTAGTAGTTTCGTTCGTATAATACAGAAGGCGCTACGTCGATGGATGCGGCAATGCGAGGGAGAGTGTAGTGATACATAGCTGCATGTTGACTTGGTACTATCTGGGTGGGGTGTTATACCAGTAGGCTATGTTGACCTCGACGGTAAAATTCTCGGATTTTGGAATAGGAGGGCAAAATTGCCGAAGTCTCTCGAGAACGAGGTTGTTGCTCGGGGAATTCTCAAGAACCGGCCGATATTCCCCTCAACCTGGTGCTAGGTTCCCGATTCATCCTCCAATAAGACACCCTGGTCCGTTTATTGTTACATTTGAAGATGTTGAGCAGCCTTCACCCTTGGAGTTGATCCCAGCGCGCGACTTCGAGTTTCATCCCCTGGACATCTGACTTTGCATGTTCGGTTCGATTCGTTCACGGCGTTCTTAACCGTGATGGCAAGCGCCGAGCGTTTGACTCGTTACCTACCTATCAATGCACCCCTTGTTTAAGCCCAGTCGGGACTCTGAATTCCTGGTAAAAGATTTTGATCAGCCTAGTCAACTAGCTGACTGTCATCAACGACGGCTGGTTCATAACAACGAGAAGCGTAAACGTCGTAGCACTCCAATCATTATTGTCGAACTCACCATATGTCCGTTGCAACTTCATCTTCAGCACGTGTTCTGAGCATCTACTGTACCAATCACACCATCGGGGTCCGGAGGTGTTCGCTCCGCTCGCTAAGACGGCTGTTCCGGGAAAGGCAATCATGGCTCGGTTGGGTCCGCCTGCTTGCAACGTCCTCCGGCCTCCCCCATTCCTACCAGGTTCTTGTGAGGGGCATTTCCTGCTCAAGGACTACGTTCCCCGGAACAGCTGTCAGCCTTCCGCTGTGGAAGCGTGCATCGGGCCGATGACTTGACCGTTCGCGCCTTCATCTGCTCAAGTATTCGCCTTCCTTTGGAGCCGTTCGTCCGGGGCCAGCCCGTGCATCCGACGGAGACTCCGATGTTTACACCTGCCCTTGAAATATAAGAAACGTCGTGATGCGCGAAAAGCATTTGGTCCATACTCCAATCCGAGGTCTCGCCAACATTCCGCTGGCCAGTAACAGTCCTTACCGCCAAGACACTTTGAAGTTATAGCCAAACGTCCACTCTCTCATTTTTGAGAAAAGGTTGCTTTTGGCACTTCGGTCGGCTCCCCTTCTGATCACTCGACTACCATGCGGACTGCCTTGTTTCTTCTCGCTGTCGCGAGTGTGGCGACCGCGCGACCATCATGCACGGCCAATGTTCGGTATCTCGGCAGAGTGAACCCGGCGACTAAGGAGCTGAGCTGGCCGGGTACCGGTGTGACGTTCGGCTTCACCGGGACATCGGCAACCATTCATCTCACCCGCGTCAGTGGCAGTACCAGCGTGGATCTGGTTATCGATGGCGGCGCGCCCATTGTCATCTCGGACTTTACGGGCAATGCCATCACCACTCCGGCCGGTCTGCCTCAGGGCAACCACACTGTGGTCCTCCGAAAGCGTTCGGAGCCTCAATACGGCAACATCTTTCTTGGCAACATCACCACCGATGGTCATCTCACCGCGGCGCCGGCGGCCTCCAAGCGGCAGATTGATATAATCGGCGATTCCATCACCGTCGGCTACGGACTCGACGGCACGCTGCCCTGCGTCAACACCGCCGAACTCGAAAACAACCCGAAGACCTACGGCGCGGTAGCAGCCAACGCTCTGGGGGCAGACTACAGCGTCGTGGCCTGGAGCGGCAAGGGCCTGATCCGCAACATCGCCACCGGCAGCCCCGACACCAGCCCCTTGGTCCCGCAGCTCTACACCCGCTACGGCGCTGACGATGCCGACAACAGCTATCCGTTCCCCAAGGAGTGGTCCCCCGACGCTGTCGTTATCAACCTCGGCACCAACGACTTCAGCTACGTTGCTTGGGGCGAGTCCGGACAGTACAACGCTCGTGAACCCATCGACCCTGTTGCGTACGCCGACGGCACGGTGCGCTTCGTCGAGGACATCCGCAAGCACTACCCGCGGGCGCACTTCTTTATTGTGACGTCTCCGATGCTCAGCGACACCTGGCCTACGGCAGCGGATGCACAAAAGACCACCCAGACCAACGCTCTCAAGGATGCCGTGGCAAGGCTTGGGAAGAGGGCGCACCTTGTTGATTGGCCCACCCAGGGCTCGGACGTGGGATGTGACTACCATCCTAACGCGGCCACGAATGCGGCTGCTGGTGATATTCTGGCCAAGGCTATTTCTTCAGCACTGGGTTGGTAAAACGGGGATCCGTCGGGTGTTAGATGTGTGTAGGCGCAGGAGTGTGATGTTGATTTCGATCGGGGAAGGATGGCGCCTCAGATCGCGTATGTACTGTACTGTACCTATCTACATCTCTGTAGTACCACCTAATCCCTTGAAAATCAGTTTCACCTTGTCCCTTGCGATGTTATCACATACTCCGTTTCATTTGTCCTACCGAAACAGTCAAATGCGGCGCTCGGAGCCATCCGCATGACGAGTCCTGCAGGCTTTGGAATGGCCTAGATCACATCTGACTTCTCCTCGTAAGAAGAGGCCAATATCAAAACCGTGCGGGTGGGAATTTGATTGATCTTCCATGCGATATTAAGGTTTGGGGGTTACATATAGAGTTTCTGTCTGCTTCTTTCGTCCAGGATCTGACAATATCCGCCTATCTTTTGACTTCGTGGACGGGGAGACAGTTTAGCCAGAATTGATACCATGACGCAAGCAGAGCAAATTGCCGATCCGTTGAGCTTTCATATTCACAAATTTAAGCATTGAAACGAAGAGCCAATGATGCCTTCGCGCCGAGATGAAGTCCTACACGCCTTACCTGGGATGCCCCCAACAAGCTCCCGGACCGACGGGCTGCCAGCGTTTCGAGAACAGGCCCCTTCGGAATTCGGGTGCTGTGATGCAGGCCCAGACATGCGGCTGCCTTGGCAAGTTCCAGTTGCAATAGTAGCCGTGTTCTCGAACATCTGTTCCCCTGTGGTGGTACATCACTTAAGGTCTCTGTTCTTGGCATGGGTTTCGCGGTGTGCTCGTATCGTACAGACATTCGAAGACCTCTTCACTCCAAGAGCGGACAGGATTGTCCCTATCAGAGGTAATCAGTATCCAACTCTAAATGAGGAGCTATCCGCAGTTCAGTTAGTGAACGCAGCAATCCATGGACTTGCTCAAGCCCCCTGTCCTAGAGCATGATCTCGCTTACCGGGTCACGCCCACGTTCCGCTGCCGCAGACACGTCCACCCACCCTCTGATCGTCCACAACCAGGGAAGAACCGATATCCCACTTCCCTTGCCACACCCTGCCGGCTTCGTCATCCCGCCGGCGGGTTACGATGCGTTTCACCCCCGCGGACAAAGACGTTTCTCTCAGGAGGGCCTATGAATACCAGTTCCCCTCCCGCTCTGCACCCATTGAGCAAAGATGGAGAGTCTACGTCGCTCTTTCTGTGGCTCCTTATCCTTCACCGTTTTTCTACTTGTGCTTTTTGTTATTTTCCGTCATTTTGTGGCCTAGTTAAAAAAGATTCGGCAGAGCAATGGGGTCAGCAGCCTCACCCAAACGCGTTCTCCTTCTCACCAACTCTGAGCACGGACAGGCCAATGTCTTCCTTGCCACCAGCTATGCTTTTCTCACGCTTGAGGACGAGGATGTCGAAGTGCACTTTGCTTCATTCATTCCAATAAAATCGTTGGTGTCTCTGACATCCGACCATGCGCAACAAGACAGCCCCGAGGCACGGCCCATCATTTTCCACGCCATCGACGGTCTTGACATGGTTTCGGCGTGGACACGCCCCGAGATCGTCGCCGAGCAAGCAAGTCTGAAGAACAGCAGCCCCATCTCGCTAGTCAACCTCATCCGGCGAACACTGGTGCTCCTGAAGGTCACCCTCCCCTGGACTGGGTCAGAATTTGTCCAGATTATGCGCTCCGTCACCAGCATCATATCCGAGGTTCAACCCCATATCATCGCCGTGGACCCAGCCTTTTCGCCGGCGTTAACCGCCCTCCGCCACATCAAGGCAAAGTTCATCGTCCTCTCACCCAACACGATCAAAGACTTTGCCATGCCCCTGCAACCCAACGGCGAGGCGCTCTGGAAATACCCTTGGTGTGTACTTCCCCCTTTCCCGCCATTCTCCCTCCTCCCCAGTCCCCTCCTTGCCCTCTCCGTTTCCT
>Ga0247824_10002314_pt1 | contig 10633 bp, 12 predicted proteins | sample 13C_PalmiticAcid_FD_194412 | JGI IMG/M metagenome (GOLD analysis project Ga0247824, IMG submission 194412) | Soil microbial communities from agricultural site in Penn Yan, New York, United States - 13C_PalmiticAcid_Day48 | ecosystem: Environmental > Terrestrial > Soil > Agricultural land...
CTGCACCTCAACCTGGCCATCGTCCACCAGTAAAGGGCTGCCAACTGACCTCGCTTGCTTTTCATTGTGTGTGTGTAGGTCGCTGCCTGCATATTGCGACTTTTTTTTTTTTGCTTTTTTTTTTTGCTCATCCTTTTTTGCCCTATCCGCACCAACCCTGCGGTCACACTTTATCCCGCCTTTTTCTGCTACATGGGGATGGTAGAATAGGCACAAGGGATAAAAAAGCGCTTCGCCCAAACACCTCTCTTCTCTTCACTCATCACCACGCATTCAATCCTTACTCCCCTCCTACTAATTCTTCACTCACACTCACACAGCCATGGTTGCCATCATCGCCCAAGCTCCTATCGCTCTCCACAACCCTTTCTGCGCTCTCGAGTCTGAGTTCCAGCACGAGTCTCTTTCCAAGGCAGTTCAAGATTGTCGCCGCATCAGGGAAAACGTTATTGCCAACCACGAGGACGACGAGGACGGAGAGCTGGACCTTTCCACCTGGTGTGTCGTCAATTCTGACGATGACCACGACGACGAAGATAGCGATGAATCCGAAACCGGCGAAGTTTATCTCTGGCAACCACCCACTGCTGTTGATATGGCTAACACCACAGCAACGGGAACAGTTGTAGCAGCACAAGACTACCCCCTGAGGCTCACTTCTACCAGCGATGGGTTCACAGACATTAGCCGGGCCACTACGGCACATAGTACCAATAGTGCCTCGGCTAGAGCGTTGGAGCTCCGTGGTGCCTGGGTAGTCAAGGTTAGCAAGAAGCGAAGCAAGCCTCATGGAGAGGAAGCCGAAGATGATTCGGCAACATCCACAGTTACGCCTGCAGCAATCAGAGTTTCCACATTGGACATGACGGACAAACTCCAGAATTCCACACCAGGAACCTCCGAGAAGAAGAGAAGGGGCAAGCAGCCCTCCCCAACAATGAGCACCGTAACATCAGCAAGAGATCATGACAATCATGATATGAATGATGACGACAAACACGAGGGCGAGTACGAAGACGAAGACGAAGACGAAGACGAGGATGGGAGTGACGAGGATGAAGTGACACAGCTCTACATGTCCATGACAGAGCATGAGCTCTTCAAGTCCTCCAATGCAACCAAGATTAAGAATAGCCATTTGGCAACAGTACATGACCATGTGCTGGTCAAGGCTCTTGGATGCTTCTCCAAGGCATGTTCCAGTGATGATTCTAGCACTAGCAACCGCAAGAAGCTTGACAGGAAAGCAATTCGATTAAGGTCCCAGGATAAGAAGCATGCAAAGGCCATGGCCAAGTCCAACAACAATCCCAGCCATAAGGACAACAGCGATCTCAGTGATTACTAGGGAGAAACAATGTTGAGGATGTAGCTCGCTTCATCACCTCTTGTTATTAGAGCGTGTCTGCAAATAGATTGTTATCCTAACAAAGGGATGCACTGGTGCTGCCTTTGTCCTGGAGCAGCCATCCTGTTCGTTGGCGATAAACTAGCTCACCCTCTTCTTCAACGGCCTAGATCCTAAAGCCACCTTTCCCCTGCTTTTCTCATCCTCCACCTCCTGCCCCTTGAACTTGACCAAAAGTCTCTGTAAATTAGATTGCTTCAAGTATCGGGTGATGTACTCTGGACGTTTGGATCCTATGAGCACCCATCTTGTTGAACGGTGCAGGTCTCGTTAAAGGCTCTAAGTCACTCCACCAAGACTGACGCCGTGCCCTTGACATCAACATCTCGATCGCGGGTCCTGTGTCGAGCAAGCTCGAGTTCTCTGAAGAAATATCCTGAACAAATGCGAGGAGAACAAGAAAGGCATGAACAAGCACCAAGCATGCTTTTTTTAAAATAGTTGCTTAAGCTTACCAAAACATGGGCTTCTTCTGCTCCACCTCTGGTCAGGCGAACAAGTAAACGCTTACCAGGACTCGCCACAATGACTCGGCCTGGGACATCGTGTCAGGACAACATTCCCGATAGGAGTCTCGGGTAAAACGACCGACTGAGTCGTTGCTGCCACCACTTTAGGGCACCTATTCCGCTTTGAAGCAACAAATGGAATGCCCAGATTTCCCTAGAGTCTCTAATGGTATGTCAACCATCCAGGCTGGCGGCGATCTAACGATTGTAGGACCGGCCGAAGGCTGAGGAATACTGTTTTCCGTCGTCGATGACAGGGGAGATCTTGGGTCAAGTGGTGTTGTAGCTGAATGTGATGAAGTTTCGATGATGACCCCGGGGTCCACACTGACATTAGCACCAAGACTTGGGCTGGGATCTGGGTCAAAGGTGAGATTTTCATCCCCTGGGTTATCCTCCGCGTTTGGTCCATGGAAAGGAACCTGAGGAACGGCTCGACGCTGTAGTGTATCGACGTCTGTGGTGGTGCTTCGGCTTCCGCACGACAGTTTTTTTGTCCACCAATACAGCTCCTATGGCTATCTGCATAGTTCTCCGCATAGTAGATCGTAACATATGGGCATGCAATTAGAGAACTTCTCATTTCAGCCGAGGTAGCTATCCTTTGGTGCCATTCTGGTCTTGATCATATCCATGTCCCTACTTAAAGTCTTGAGAACCTGAGTGTTGCAGTCTCTATGCCTTCCACCGTAGGGTGAGGTGACTACCTTCAAGCTTTCGAGAATCTGGTCACTGTAGGTAGGACGAATGTCCGTTTCTTCTCGACAGCAACAGCCATACTGATGAAATCCTCGTCATAATACTCTTCGTGGACTTGGCTTTCCTGAGGAAATTGTCGATATCCATGCGATTCCGAGGGCAAAGTATGTCCATGTCATCAGAACTCAATTGCACCTCTCAACAAATGCTCGGTCGAGAGGATCTAGATCGGATCATTGCCTCAAATCGATATCATGTCCCTTCATCCTTCAAAGAATCGGGATGTGTGAAACTCCAACCCCCAATTGAGATCAGAACCCGGTTTCCGTTGCCATCTTTTGCTGTTTAATCTCAAAGTACAGTTTCTCGTCACTAGGATCTGCCGGGTAGAGCTGGTATTATTCATCAAAGTAGATGAATGCGAACATGACATAGTCCAGAGACGCCCATGGATCAACGAAGGGAGATAGGGCTTTTGTTGACATTGATTTCACCCTTGCCATCGGTACTGAGTCCATCCGCTATAATAGCCCATGTTGACCAGGACCGGGAAGTTTGTCCATAGTCTTGGGGATACGATAGACCCGTCTGGATGACGGCGTCGTCGCCCCTGTAGAGCGAATCCTTGCGATGACTTTTTGGTAGGTCGAAGGTGGCGGTGATGACGACGACGGCGACGACGCTTCGTCTTAACGTTATTGCTGCCTGAATCACCCACTTGCACACCGTCGCCGCATTGTCCAAGTTCAAGCTGACATCCATCTTGACAGTACTCGGCCCCAGTATCACAGAATCCTCACTGAGAGCAACAGGGTTTCTCTGGGGGCCAATTGGAGACTGATGCGGGGCCGCACAAAATGTCGCCTTCCTGCTGAACCCATGATATATTCTTTGGCTGGCTGCCATCATGGGCTTTACTCTTAGTCTTGCTGCTGACCTTGCGCTCCTTGACATGATGCTTGTTCTTGGTCTGACTACACTTTCCTCTTTTGTCGTGACGAGTCCGTGATTTGGTTCTTCAGTGTTGTGTATGCATATGGATAACATCATGGCTCTCGTGTTTCCGAATCCATTTATCACCCATGGCGGCATTCTTGTGATGGTGACCAGCACCATGGTCAACACCCAAAGGAAGATGGCTATCCAGGCCACTATCAGAGCAACAGACTTGCGACCTGGGACTACGGGTTTCGACATCCAAGGAAAGAAGAGAGAAAGGACGAGACAGGGAAGAAAGAAAGGAAGGAAGGATCGGTGGAGTTAGCTTGGAGAGGAAGAGACGCTTCGAGAGTGTTGAATAACAAGTAGCACTGAAAGGGGGTAATGCTGCCATGGCAAGGGACGCCAAAGGGAAGAGGAGCGGTGATGCTCTAGGAAGAACAAGGATCAATTGGCACTACCAGAAACCGCTTATTGCAAATGCTTTAATGACAAAAAAGCTCTACAGTTGTTATGGCATGTTGCTCATACTGGGATTGTACATGGTGTTGGGATTGAGATTGCTCGTGGTGGTCATACTAGCGCCATCATTCATGCCATAGGACGTGGTGTACAAACTGTAAGTTGGGGCGTAGCTACCGTGGGTGGTGCTACTGTTGCTGTTCTCTATTCCCTGTGTCTGGAATGTGTAGCCTCCTGCAGATCCCGAATTGCCATAGCCAATGCCCATTGCGGAAGAGGACGATGAGAATGGTAACATATGCGATTGTGTCGGGCTGTTGAGTGCTGTCACTGGTTCTGACATATATCCTGATGCTGATCCTGCTAGAATTGCATGGCTCAAGATAGGTGTTGTAGAGGCCGACGCTGATCCAAGCTGGCTTGGTGGGATCTTGCGCTTATAAGGGCCTCGCTTGATACCCTTTTTGCGAACTTTGCGAGTCGAATCTACGCAGGTCTCCGTGAGTCCGTATTTGATGCATCGTGTGCACGGTCTTCCTTCATCACACTTTTTGCAAGCTTTCTGACAGTTCACTGCAATTGAATAGAGAAGATGGTGTCAGCAACAATATAGAAAGCATATGTAAGCGGGAGAAAGCGGGTCGCATGAACTATTTAAACTTGAACTACGACCACAACCACATTCGCCTCCCCTCCCCCTTTCTACCCCCTCAGCATGTTTGCTGAATGGACCTATCATCAGCCCTGTGTCCTGTGTCACTGCAGCCATTAGAATTCTGCATGACTCAAAGAGAGGATTGCTCTCTGCTCAGTTTTTTTTGTGTTCATCACAGCATCTCGCCACTTTCTCCCCTGAGAAACTCCAAGAAACAGAACCACGGCTTTGTAAGGAACTCATTCTGAGGTTCAATTTTCCCAGGGACAAGGCACACCAATCTCGACTGTCCTGCAAGAAAAGGTACATGTTCGACGGTCCATGCCAGGTTTGGACAAGCCGTTGGATGGATGACCCCTGATCAAGGAACAAACTTGCACACACAACATGGCAACACCATGTACCATACACACCCACAGACAACAAACGGGACGAATGGATAACGGTAAAAAAAAAAAAAAAAAAAAAGGAGCTGCTTGCTTACCACACGCGTTCTTGACCTGACGGCGTTTTGGCTTCTGCACAAGGTTGGGGTCACCCAATTGCTGACTGTCAAGGATTGGGGACCCTGGCATGGAGCTGTAAGGTGTCGACTGGTTTGAATGATAAGGCGTCGAGGCTGCAGAGCTAAGTGCTGATCCCAACAACTGATGATACTGAGCGTACTGCGCAGGAGTCAGTGGGGGTACCAAGGGTGGGTACTGGGGCTGCTGACGTACAGAAGCAGGCGGCATTGCGTTAAACGAGGTGCTGCTTGATCCATGCTGCTGCTGGTGCTGTTGAGGTGGCGATGCGGGGTAGAAGCTGGACGTCAAGCTGCTTGTGGACATGCTTTGTGTTGAATGCGGACCCTGATACGAGTATCGGTTTGGTTGCTGCTGCTGCTGCTGAGAAGGCGACTGGTGATAAAAGTTCGAGTTGTGCTGATTGTACTGAGGGGCGCTTTGACCCGATGGGTTAAACTGTTGCAGGTTACCCAGAATAGGAGACGAAGGCGCAGAGACATACGCCATAGCAGGGGTTGTAGAGCCACTGTTGACGCCACTCATCAGCCCAGAGCTATTGGGAATTGGGGCCAATGACGAAGAGGCAGGACCAGCACTGGATACGTTACTTTGCATGCTTAGACCCATTAGGTGGTTGTTAAGACTATAAGGATTCGGAGGTAGCGTCGAGAACGAGTTGAGAGTCCCAGTTGTCGATCCCTGGAAACCACTGTAGGGTTGCTGCTGCTGCTGCTGTTGTTGTTGTTGTTGTTGGGGCGACGGATACGTGGGCACCGACTGATAGCTCTGGAAGGACTGGATTTCATCGAAGGTCTGAATCGAATCCTGTTCAGACTGGGCCTCTTGCTTGATCAGCGGAAGCTGGTGGCTATCCTGGTGCTGCTGGTGAGGAGGGAAGTTCATATCACAACCTTGGACGACCTTAAACGCTGGTTGAGCTTGAATATGGAGTGCTGTGTTGGCATGGTGAGAATTCAACTCCGCCTTTGAATCAGCATAGAGAATCAACGATGACAAAGCAGGACCTACCAGGAGACTTGACAGTAACAAGAGAGGGTGATGGTGATGACAATGATGGTGGTGAGCGGGTGCGGGTGGTGAGTGGTGAGTGGTGAGAGCTGCAGAAGAAAAAGAGGAAAGAGAGAGAGGGGAGAGAAAGCGGGGGACAAAGAAAGACCTCGACCCCCCCACAGAAGATTTTTCCAGTGGGTTCACACACCACATCGGTCACATATTGGTGACTGTCCACGACTCCAAAACGGCCCAAGGTTGCTCTCAACACGTAATGACGACAGAGAGGAGGTGTTCTTTCCTCTGGTCGTTCTACGGTATCGACGGTATTCGCTTCTACGGTACAGTTCTGCTAAAATCCCTCTTTGTTTGTTGGTTGGCAATAATAGCAACGTGGAGTGATGGATGTTCCCTTGCATGCATCGCATCGCATGCATGGCATTGTGGAGAGAGTCCTCTGGCTAGCCCACATCGTTCTATTTGCAATAGAAACCCGCTTTGGGGTGGACACCATTTGCATCGGTCCTTCGTCCATGCAGACCATGCCACATGACTATTCTTTATCCAATTCCCCTCCAAAAGAAACCGATATGATGACGTGCCTGGGCCTTAGATCAGCCTCTGTTGGCGATGCCTCCAGGAATGTTACACAACAGCCTTCAAAACGGTTAAGCCAATTCGCTCCACCTCACACTTTGGTCGTCTGTGGTAAAAAGAATAGCCTGTAACGTGTCTCGATGGTACGAGGTACGCCCTTGTTTTATTCTCTACATCCCGTTGTGCTTTAAATGTCCCCGCGCAAAGTACAATTGAAGGGTAATGAGATGTTAAGCAGTGGCAACGGCAGCCTTGACCTGTTTCTTGGCCTGAGTGCCCTCACGGAAACCGTTCTTGAAGCGACGGTTCACCTGGGTCAAGTGGCTCATGCGACCAGTACCGGTGGTCTTTCTGCGCTTGCCCTTCACACTCCAGTTGTCTGTTTGAAAGCAGATGTAGAAAGAGAAAGCATTATCAGTTTCCTAGCCCTGATGAATACACCTCACATGGCTAACTTGTCAAAAATATCCACGGTTGCTATAGTTGAATTCTCGTCAACAATCTGTTCTTTGGTTTGAACACCTCACGATTTCCCTTGTGATGGAGGTTCGTCCTTAATTGCTGATTCCAATGAACATCAATTATGGCCACGTCCTAGATCCCATCCTTTGTTGGTGTGCTGTTCCAACTGCTCCAGTTCTCTCACTCTCACTCTCACAAGTCCCTCGCGTTCTCTCTCGTCGACCAATCCAATTGTTCGACCATCGATCATGATATAATAAATGAACTGCTTACAAGAGCGTAGCTTGGCAGCGGGGTAACCACACTGAGCGCAAGTCTTCTTCTGATTGTGGAAGGAGCGGCGACCACAGCTAAATAACGAACCGTTGGCACCGATGAAATGTTAGGTCATTTTCCATTTTGTATGGCTTCAACTCGAATCGCTGGTATGAAACCACGTATTTGGCTGGATAGCGTACCGACGGCACAGAGTGTGCGACTTGGTGTGGCGTTTACCAAACGAAGAGGTACCCTTGGTCTGTTGCAGTGTTGATAGAGAAAACAAAGTCGAGAAAGAGAAGCGTAAGTCGCAGATCTCATGCTCCTCCAGGTGTACTGGCAATCTCCCCTCCCCACGGGATAGCTTCCTGAAGCCTGCTTCAAGTTGAGGAACACTGAAGGAATCTAGAGGATGTTGTTTCGATCTGTTACTGTCCAGTGGTTGAATTGCACAAAGCAATGGTCCTGGTTCCTTTTAGGATGAGATCAGCCTGATCGCCTGGACCATCCTGACAACGCTCAAAGTCCCGACAGATTGCTCCTTTCCACAATTCGCTCCTGATCTCCGATCGCACTGTCCTGCCAACAATTTCCTGTAACATAGTCCCTCTTCTCATCACACAGAGAGACAATCGATACAACACTCTTGTAGAACGAGGTTTTCAATGGATGGAAGTGATTGTTCTCAGTTGTGTCGATGGATGGTTCCGCTCTCAATTCATATATCCAAGGCATCCACTTAGAGACCATTTCGAGTTGATTTGGGAAGAGGAAAGTCCAATGAAGCACAGAGCACCGGTTAAGAATGAAGCCAGCACGTGATTGTCCCTTGCAAGGCACCATGACGAATGGTCAGGGTCGCATGGTAGATCTAGTATATGGACAGTTGTTTTGCCGAGGGTCATGCTGATGGATCAATCATCCAATACAAACGAAGTTAAGGGAGGGTTTGTTCGCTTTCTGTTTTAATCATGCATTCACTCCATCCTATCCGTGCTTCTGTGGATTTGGAATACTCGAATGCACTCGCTCGCTCTTTCTCCTGATCAAAACTGCATTGAGATAAGTTATAGTCCTTCCTCTTCCATTCCCTCCAGGTTTCTTCATCTACAGAGATCAAGAGCACTTTCGAGATTCGAGAGAGCAAAGAATGTGTGAAAGAGTGCGCGAAAGCGAGTGAACACGACTCGTGTTGCATTGGCATGCAATGGAGTTCTTACCTTCTCTGTAATAACCTTACTCGTCTCTTTTAAACTGAGCAGCGTACGGCGCTCAGTTTATCACCCTCCTGGAGCGGTGCAGCGGCATGGTCATCATCGGGTCAATCCGAGAAGAACTCATCAGATTCGTAGCCGATAGCCTCGAAATTGAGCTTGTAACGAAGAAGTCCCCCGATTCCTCCAAAGCCCTTCACGAACTGGGAGCCTTCCTGGGATCGGTTGGTGACAAACTCGAGTGTGGCACCTAAAATTGTTAGAGCGCATAGTAGTTAATAATGGATTATTACCCATCTACGGTTCCATGCCCGACAAATCGATCGACGTGCGCGGATACATATGAAATGCTCTATCATCACCATACGTCAACTTACCAAAGTCCTTGTATTTCTCGGCGAGCCACTCCAAAAGCGAAACTTTCTCGACCACTTCCATATCTGAACCATCAGTGGGATCGATGAAGTTGGTACGCTCCTTCTCCTGATCCTTGGTAAGATGCTTGATGTTAACCTCTCCTGCAGAGTTACGGAGACTTATACGGGCTATATCCAAGTTCTCCCACACGATCAAGGTCTCCACAGCGCCCATGTCCAACGCTTTCAAAGTATCCTCGACTCCAAAGCAGTACTTTCCAGTGTCCTGAGAAATGGCATCAAAGTACTTGGAGATCAGACGCTTCTCCTGAATAAACTTGACGTTCGACAGAGCCTCTGCACTGAGCTCAATGGCCTGGTTGAACCCGTTCTCACCACCATACGATACATCCACAATCTTGACCACCTTAGCCTGGAGACGAGGGTCAAACAGATCCGACTGGGACAATTCCGTCTTGAAGTCTGCTGAACCGGCTAACACCAGACCAGTGACATTAACCTTGTCGCTGGTAATAAAGTGTTGAACCGTCAACTCGGCCACTTTACGAACATAATTGTGGCGCTTTTCATCACGAAGACGAGAGAAACGAAGGGCGGATTGACCTCCACGACCGTGCTTCTTGGGAAGATCCACCGTGAACTTGTGAATCACCTCACGAGTATTGCCAGAGACGGCACCGAACAACGTTCCGTTACCGTCCATGATGACAAATCCAAACTTGGAGTCGGACTCGAGCAATTCTGAGAGAGCCTCTGTGTGGAACTTGTTGTCACACATGTACAAGGACGTGTTGATGGGCTTATGTGGCGGGAAATCAATGTTGACCTTCTTTTCTTTGCCTTCATCAGTGACAACGGTGCCGCAGTACACCACTAGTCCAGTAGGAGGAACTGTAGGGCAAAAAAAGTCAGAATTGGATTACGTCGGGTGTTTGAAGACAGGAGAGAGTCCAAACTAAAACGAGACAAGACCGTTACCCTTAGTGTAAAGCTTCAGACGTGCCTGGGTGGAGGTGATAGCACTCAACACGGACAGGCGGTTGACTCTGCTCTTGATGTTGGAAGCGGTTCCATACTCGTCCGCCAACATCTTGGAGACACGAGAGATCTGATCGCCAGGAGGAATGATCAACGAGATCATGGAGGTTCCGTTTCTGCAGAAAGTTTGTTCAGACAGCTAATATTAGCTTTCTTACACTCTCTCCACATCAAACGGGTTGCAGAGTACTGATAGTGAACTCGGGTTTTCAGGGAGAGCTCTCATGCAACACCTACCCACGAGCTGCTTCAAGACCCTTGATCAGCTTCTTGACCTTCCACATCTCGATGTTGTTATCGACGGTTTCCTGAGCCGTAGACATGTTGCTAGAGGGTGTGGAGACTTTTGTGTGTAAACGTGTATAGGTCGTCGTGTGTGCGTGTGCGTGGGGCAAGAGAGGAGTCAGTTGAAAGAGCAAAAGAGCGCTCAGGGAATCGATTCCAACCTGTGAACTGTCAACAGAGGCCTTACACAACGGTGCTATCCTGGTAGGGCGG